>Ga0172380_10000130_pt1 | contig 155277 bp, 142 predicted proteins | sample Leawe162metaG_FD_119747 | JGI IMG/M metagenome (GOLD analysis project Ga0172380, IMG submission 119747) | Leachate microbial communities from a municipal landfill in Southern Ontario, Canada - Leachate well 162 metaG | ecosystem: Engineered > Solid waste > Landfill > Unclassified | place...
CTTTTGCGTCAATATCGGCGCAAAGCCGCTCGACCGTATCTTCGGATATGCTCTTCGCGTCTCTGCTTGATCTCGCCGCAAAATCGCTCCGTCAGAACGACTCCGAATTGGCCGGAAATGCTCCAGGGCCGGTTTTTTGGCGTGCGGCATTGCGTTTGCCGTGCCACGTCTTACATCACCACCCAGAATGAATTGACGAATACGAGGTTGCAGCCGATGGCGAATATATTGGAGCGTCTGGTCCCGAAACGGTTCCGGAAGAAGGGGATCGCAATCCCGGTCGTGCGGCTTCACGGCACCATCATGAGCGGCGGCGGCAGGTTCAAGCCCGCCCTCAATCTCGCAAGCGTCGCCCCCATGCTGGAAAAGGCCTTTTCCAGGAAGGAAAGCCCCGCTGTTGCCATCTCCATCAATTCGCCCGGCGGCTCCCCCGTCCAGTCGCGCATGATTTTCGAGCGTATCCGTGCGCTGGCCGAGGAGAAGAACAAGACAGTCCTCGTCTTCGTCGAGGATGTGGCTGCCTCTGGCGGCTACATGATCGCGCTTGCCGGTGACGAGATCACCGCCGATCCGGCGTCGATCGTCGGCTCGATCGGTGTCGTATCCGGCGGCTTCGGCTTTCCCGAGCTGCTCAAGAAGATCGGCGTCGAGCGCCGCGTCTATACTGCCGGCGAAAACAAGGTCATTCTCGATCCTTTCCAGCCTGAGAAGGAAAGCGACATCGAATACCTCAAAACCTTGCAGCTGGAGATCCACAAGATCTTTATCGACATGGTCACGACGCGGCGTTCGGGCAAGCTTGCCGACGATCCGGTCATTTTTACGGGGTTGTTCTGGACTGGGCAGCGCGGACTTGAACTCGGCCTCGTCGATCGCCTCGGCGGCATGCGTGAGGAGTTGAAGCGGCGCTACGGCAAGGACACGAGACTGGAACTCGTGAACGGTGCCAGGGATTTCCTCGGCAGGCGCATACCCGGCGTTTCCGCCTTTGCGGCACAGGGCGCAGATCAGGTTGCCGCCGCCGCCGCGGGCGGTCTTGCCCAGGCCCTCGAGGAAAGGGCATTGTGGAGCCGTTACGGGCTCTAAGAGGGAAGGCGGGAGGAAAATGCCGCAACTGATATTCTTGCTTCTGTTGGTCGGCGGTGGTCTGTTGCTCTACCGCCGGTTCGTCGGTGACGCCGAGAAGCTTGCCAGGAAATCAAGACAGGCCGAGCGAGAGCGCCAGACGGGCGCCGACGGTACGCTGGTCAAGGATCCCGAAACCGGGGAGTACCGCGTGAAGCGCGAAGAGGAATAAGACGAGTTTTCATCGGCATGATGGTTTCCTCGCCTCACAATCCGAGATCGGACAGCGAGGGATGGTCGTCGGGCCTGCGGCCGAGCGGCCAGTGGAACAGGCGGTCGCCTTCCTTGATCGGCAGGTCGTTGATCGACGCGTGACGGTGCGTCATCAGCCCGTCTGCATCGAACTGCCAGTTTTCGTTGCCGTAGGAGCGATACCAGTTCCGTGCGTCGTCATGCCATTCATAGGCGAATCGCACCGCAATGCGGTTTTCCCGAAATGCCCAGATTTCCTTGATCAGCCGGTAGTCGAGCTCGCGTGTCCATTTGCGTGTGAGAAACGTCACGATCTCCTCGCGGCCGGTCACGAAATCCGCGCGGTTGCGCCAGCGGCTGTCTGGGCTGTAGGCGAGCGAGACGCGTTCGGGATCGCGGCTGTTCCATGCATCTTCAGCGGCTCTGACCTTCTGACGCGCGGTTTCCTCGTTGAAGGGTGGCAGTGGCGGGCGTTGGTTCGACATGGTAGCTCCTTTTGTTGTGTAGACAGGTCTGTATATACACTTGACGTGTACAGGTCTGTCTGTCAAGTACGATCATGACCGGAACGAAGACGAAATCAGCAGTGCCCGCGCGGGAGCGGATCCTGGAGACGGCGAAGCGCCTGTTTTACCGCAACGGCATTCGCGCCACCGGCATCGATACGATCATCGCCGAGGCCGGCGTCGCCAAGATGTCGTTCTACAACAATTTCCCGTCCAAGGACGATCTGGTGCGGGCCTTCCTCGTCGCGCGCCACGAGGCCTGGATGGCCGCGTTCAGCCGCCGCGTGGAAAAGCATATCGAGGAGCGCGGCCTTGCCGCGCTCGCCTTCGCCCTCGACGAATGGTTCGCCGAGCCGGATTTTCGCGGCTGCGCCTTCATCAATACGGTTGCGGAATTCGGCCGGGAATTCGGGGGGGCCATGCGCCACAAGGTCGAGCTGGAGGAGTATGTGCAGGGTATCGCCGCCCGTCTCGGCCTCTCAGCACCCGAGCGCGTCGCCGGCGAGGCGATGATCGTCATCGAAGGAACGATCGTGCGTGCGCAGATGGGGTTCCGTGACGGGCTGCGGGATCAGGCGGCCTCGCTGCTGCAGTCGATCGAGCGCGGCTCGAGAGGCTGACGTCGCGGCAGTGCAGACTCTTGACCCGACCGGCCGGGCGTGGCACTGACCCCGGTAACATCCTGATCCAGCAAAGACCGGCTTTCACCATGTCCGATATTCCTCCCCATATGGACCCCAAGCGCTCGTTCCAGGCCCTGATCCTGACGCTGCACAACTATTGGGCCGACAAGGGCTGCGCGGTTCTCCAGCCCTATGACATGGAAGTGGGTGCGGGCACCTTCCATCCGGCAACGACGCTGCGGGCCCTTGGCCCCAAGCCCTGGAAGGCGGCATACGTGCAGCCCTCGCGCCGCCCGTCCGACGGCCGCTACGGCGAAAACCCCAACCGCCTGCAACACTACTACCAGTATCAGGTGATCCTGAAGCCGAATCCGTCCAACCTGCAGGAGCTCTACCTCGGTTCGCTCGCTGCGATCGGCCTCGACCCGCTGCTGCATGACATCCGCTTCGTCGAGGACGATTGGGAAAGCCCGACGCTGGGCGCCTGGGGTCTCGGCTGGGAATGCTGGTGCGACGGCATGGAAGTCAGCCAGTTCACCTATTTTCAGCAGGTCTGCGGCATCGAATGCTCGCCGGTCGCCGGCGAACTGACCTATGGTCTGGAGCGCCTCGCCATGTATGTCCAGGGTGTCGACAATGTCTACGACCTGAACTTCAACGGCCGCGAGGGCGACGAGAAGATCTCCTATGGCGAAGTCTTCCTGCAGGCCGAGCAGGAATACTCGCGGCACAATTTCGAGTTTGCCAATACCGAGATGCTGCACCGTCACTTTGAAGACGCGGAGAAGGAATGTCAGGCGCTTCTGGCCGCCGGCGCACCGGGCGAAAACGACAATCAGCTTCTGCACAAATGCGTCTTTCCGGCCTACGACCAGTGCATCAAGGCGAGCCATGTCTTCAATCTGCTGGATGCCCGCGGCGTGATCTCGGTGACCGAGCGCCAGAGCTATATCCTCAGGGTCCGCACGCTGGCCAAGGCCTGCGGCGAGGCCTTCCTGCTGACCGATGCCGGTGGGGCGAATTTCGGCAAGGCCGCCTGAAAACTTCGGGCGCGGCCGAGGTCGATGATGCCGGCTTCGGGTACGGCGGTGAATTTCGCGGCAGCGCCGGTCGGCAACTGCTTGGCATAGATTTGCAGCATGCGGCGGGTGCCGTTTGCTTCGGCTGGCTGCATCGCGACCGCATAATCGAAGAACAGCGCCGTGAAGGCGAGGACGTTCAGGATCTTTGCAAACTTCGGCATGGTTCCGGCCTCTCGATCTGATGACTGAAGCTTGCAACAGGCGCCTTGAACGGGTGTTGAACCGTCCGTTCATCTGGCGTTGGGAATTACGCCGGCGGCAGGCGAAACGCCCGCAAATGGCTGGTGACTTTCGAGATGTGACCGCATAAGGTCGGGCGATCTTCGAAATTGCCGGAGCATGTCCATGTATATTACATTTGCTATTCTTGCCGCCGTCGCCCTTTACGTCATGTTCATCTACAACGGCCTCGTAAAATCCCGGCAGATGACCGAGGAGGCGTGGTCCGGCATCGATGTGCAGTTGAAGCGCCGCGCCGACCTGATCCCGAACCTCATCGAGACCGTGAAGGGCTATGCCACTCACGAAAAGGGGACGCTCGAAGCGGTCGTGGAACTACGGAACCGCGCGCAGGCCGTGCCGGCAGGCGATGTCGCGGGCCGCGCCGCCGCGGAAGGCCTGCTCGGCCAGGCGCTTGGCCGGATCATTGCGCTGGCCGAGGCCTATCCGGACCTCAAGGCCAACCAGAATTTCCTGGAATTGCAGAATTCGCTTGAGACTGTCGAAGGCGAAATCCAGATGTCGCGCCGCTATTACAACGGCGCCGCCCGCGATCTCAACGTCAAGGTCGACAGCTTCCCCTCCAATCTCGTGGCAAAGAATTTCGGTTTCTCCAAGGCCGGCTATTTCGAGATCGCCAACGATGCCGACCGCGCGGTGCCGACGGTGAAATTCTGATCGTTTGCGGAGACAGCACCATGTTTTCCCGGATCGCCGCCGCTGTTGTCTGGCTTGTCGTCACGCTGGCGGTCTCGCCGGTAGCGGCCGAAGAAGTCATTCGCGACTATCACGCCGATATCGAGGTCGCGCCCGATGCGACGCTGACGGTGACCGAAACGATCACCGTCCGCGCCGAAGGCCAGGAGATCAGGCGCGGCATCTTCCGCGATTTTCCGCTCTATGCCGAGGATCCGTCGGGCCGCCGCATCGAGGTCGATTTCGACCTGGTTTCGGTCGAGCGCGACGGCGAGCCCGAGGACTACCACACTGAAAGCATCGCCGGCGGCATCCGCATCTATGCGGGCTCGGCTGATGTCTTTCTCGATCCGGGCGAATATACTTACACGATCACCTACAAGACCGGACGACAGATCCGCTATTTCGACGACCACGACGAGCTCTATTGGAACGTCACCGGCAATGGCTGGCGATTTCCGATCCTGAAAGCGTCTGCAAGCGTGACCCTGCCCGATGGTGTTGCGCCGACCAGGACGGCCTATTACACCGGCTATCAGGGCTCGACGGAAACCAATGCCCGCTATCAACTGACACCTGATGGACCTTATTTCGAGACGACCGAGCGGCTAGGCATCGGCAACGGTCTGACCATTGTTCTCGCGCTGCCAAAGGGCGTCGTCACCGCTCCCTCGAGCGAGCAGACCACCTGGTGGTGGCTTCGCGACAATATCAATTCCATCCTCGGGCTCGGCGGCCTCGGAATCGTATTCCTCTACTATCTGCGCTCGTGGATTGCGGTTGGCCGTGACCCGGAAGCGGGCGTCATGGTGCCGCGCTGGGATGCGCCCGACGGCATCTCGCCGGCGCTGGTCAACTATATCGAAAACAAGGGCTTTTCGGGCGAGGGCTGGACGGCGCTTTCGGCTTCGCTGATTGACCTCGCGGTCAAGGGATATGTCGTGCTCGATGACCTCGAGCGTTCGATCGTCGTCCACCGCACGGAAAAGCCGCTGAGCGGCAAGCTGCCGGCAGGGCAGGCGAGCCTGATCGCTTCGCTTGGCGAACCAGGCGACAGCCTCACCATAGACAAGGCGAACGGCAAGCGGGTCCAGTCGGTGGGGAACAAGTTCCGCAAGGCGATCGAGAAGGAACACCGGGGCAAATACTATCTGGACAATACCGGTTATATCGTCGGCGGCGTCGCGCTCAGCGTCGCGTCGCTCGCCGCCCTGCTGTTTTTCGGCTCGCTGACCGAAGACACGATCGGGCTGATGTTCGCCCCGATCATGATCGGCATCTTTCTTTCGATCTTCGCCGTCCGGCTGGGCAAGGGCGCGCGGCGGGGCGCGCCGCTGGTCGTGCGCATCATCTCCATCGTCGGTCTGGCGATCCTCGCTTTCGTGGCGCTTGGCATGGCCGGCGTCACGCTGCTGGCGATCTTCATCGATTTTTCCGAAATTCATCAATTGCCGGCGCTGGTCGGCGTCGGCGGCATCGTTATGCTCAACGGGCTGTTCTTTTTCCTCATGGGCGCGCCGACCCCTGTCGGCCGCAAGCTGATGGACGGCATCGAGGGCCTGCGCACCTACCTGACGCTGGCCGAAAAAGACCGGATGAACATGCGGGGCGCGCCGAAAATGTCTCCGCAGCATTTCGAGACGCTCCTGCCCTATGCAGTGGCGCTCGGTGTCGAAAAGCCCTGGACCCGAACATTCGAGACCTGGCTTGCCTCGGCTGCCGCGGGAGCCGCCGCGGCCTCCTATCAGCCCGTGTGGTATCATGGCGACCTTTCCGGCGGGATCGGCGACCGCATCGGCGGCTTCTCCTCCTCCATGGCCTCGACCATCGCCTCCACCATTCCCGCGCCACCCAAGAGCTCGTCCTCCGGCTTCTCCTCCGGCGGCGGTTCCTCCGGCGGCGGCGGGGGCGGCGGCGGCGGGGGCGGGTGGTAAGCCCCTACCTCGCCCTTGAGGGGGGAGGTCGCTGCGAAGCTGCGGGTGCGGGTGAACCTGGTGCTTGACTTCTTTGTTCTCCCCCTCGCCTTGCCAAATTCACGATTGTACGGACCGGGCAAATTTTGCTAGCAGGGTTTAGCTTTTTGTCACGCCACCCCGGACCTGCGGTCCGCCCCTCCCTCTCACGGGGGAGGGTGAGGAAAGAGAACATGCCCGACCTTCTGCTTGAACTTCGCTCCGAGGAAATCCCCGCCCGCATGCAGCGCAAGGCGGCCGGCGATCTGAAGAAGCTCGTCACCGACGCACTGGTCGATGCGGGTTTGACCTATGAGGGCGCACGCGAATACTGGACACCGCGGCGCCTGACCCTTGACATCCGTGGCTTGACGGCCCGTTCGGCGGACATTCGCGAGGAGAAGAAGGGCCCGAGCGTCAGCGCGCCGCAACAGGCGATCGACGGCTTCCTGCGTGGCGCGGGCCTCACCTCCATCGATCAGGCAGTTGTGAAATCCGACCCGAAGAAAGGCGATTTCTACGTCGCCTATCTCGACAAGCCCGGCCGCAAGGCCGAGGAGATCGTCGCCGACGTGATGCCGGGCATCATTCGCACTTTCCCCTGGCCGAAGTCGATGCGCTCGGGCGCCGCCTCCATGCCCAAGGGCTCGACCTTCGCCGGCATCGAGGGCAAGGGCCCGGAAGCGCTACGCTGGGTCCGCCCGCTACAGTCTATCGTCTGCACCTTCGGCACGGAACACGACGAAACCGTTGTCATCCCCTTCGAGATCGACGGCATCACCGCCTCCAACGTCACCTACGGCCATCGTTTCCACGCCCCCGAGGCGATCACCGTCAAGCGGTTCAGCGACTATGTCACAAGCCTTGAAAAGGCCCATGTGATTCTCGATGCCGAGCGGCGCAAGCAGATCATCGCCCAGGACGCCGCCAACCTCGCCTTCGCCAACGGCCTCGATCTCGTCGAGGACGAAGGCCTGTTGGAAGAGGTTTCCGGCCTCGTCGAATATCCGCATGTGCTGCTCGGCACTTTCGAGACGGATTATCTGACGATCCCGGCCGAGATCATCCGGCTGACGATCAAGACCAACCAGAAATGCTTCGTCACCCGCCCGCATGGCGAGACGGAAAAGCTCTCCAACCATTTCATCCTCGTTTCCAATATCGAGGCGAAGGATGGCGGCCGTGAGATCATGCACGGCAATGGCAAGGTCGTGCGCGCACGCCTGTCGGACGCCAAGCATTTCTGGACCCGCGACCAGGGCGACCTGCCGGATCTCGAGACGCTGGAAGCGTCATTCAAGAAGTTCGACCTTCACAAGGAAAAACCGCTCGACCAGCGCATGGCCAAGCTCGACGCCCTGAACGTCACCTTCCACGCCAAGCTCGGAACGCAGGGCGAGCGCGTCGCGCGCATCCGCGCGCTGGCGAAGGAACTGGCGCCGATCGTCGGCGCCGACAAAAACGTGGTCGACCGCGCCGTGGTGCTGGCCAAGGCGGATCTCCGCACCGAAGCCGTCGGCGAGTTCCCTGAACTTCAAGGCGTCATGGGTCGGAAATACGCGCTGCTGCAGGGCGAGCACGAGAGCGTCGCCGCCGCGATCGAGGACCACTACAAGCCGCAAGGCCCGTCCGACCGCGTGCCTGACGACAAGGTGGCGATCACCGTCGCGCTGGCCGACAAGCTCGACACGCTCGTCGGCTTCTGGGCCATCGACGAGAAGCCGACCGGGTCAAAGGATCCCTATGCGCTGAGGCGTGCGGCGCTGGGCGCCGTCCGCATCGTTCTTGAGAAAGGTCTAAGGGTTCCACTAGTACCTCTCATCTTGCAGAATCATCCGAATATCTATCGGGTCCCTAAATTTGCGTTTAGGTTGTTGACCAGAGATGAAGAGGGAATCTTCGATTACCCCTCTTTTTGGCACGATATCCTCGGAAGTCAGGTACTCGAAAACGGAGATCAAGATTGGTCCGTTGACCAATTCGTGTTTGATCTGCAGCAAGATGTATGGATAGTTGAAAACGAGACTATACCAGATGTTGGTAGCCAGACGCCTTTTGAACTTCAACAGCAAGTAATTTATTCCGCAGGCAAGCGGGTGGCGGATAGAAGAGATAACATTGCGCAATATCGAATTATATCTGCGCGGCAAACGTCGCTGGATCTCCTCTCCTTCTTCCACGACCGCCTGAAGGTCTACCTGCGCGATCAGGGTGCGCGCCACGACATCATCGATGCAGTGCTGACCCCCGAGGCCGACGACCTGCTGATGGTCGCCCGCCGTGCCGAAGCGCTCACCGCCTTTATCACCTCGGAAGACGGCATCAACCTGTTGGCCGGCACCAAGCGTGCCACGCAGCTTCTCGCAGCGGAAGAGAAGAAGGGCACAGTGGTGGCCGACGCGGTCTCCGACGCGCTGTTGACGCTCGATGCCGAAAAGGCGCTTCATGCCGCGATCGACGTGGCGACGGCCGAAGCCGCCGATGCGGTTGCGAAGGAAGACTTCCGCTCCGCCATGCAGGCGCTGTCGAAACTGCGCGCCCCGGTCGACAGGTTCTTCGACGACGTGCTGGTCAATGACGAGGACGCCGCCATCCGCGCCAACCGCCTGGCGCTCCTGAAGGCGATCCGGGAGGCCACCGGCACGGTGGCGGACTTCTCCAAAATCGTATCGTGAGACCGAGATCCGCGTAAGCGGGATCAATCGATCCAGCGGGCGGTTTGAAGCGCCGTACGCCTGAGCCTGAAGCCAAGGGCCGGACTGGATGGTCCCGTTCAGCCGGTCTCTCCTGGTGGGCCTTATCATCCCGAATGAACATTCGGGAACGAGAAAAACCCGCCGAAAAATCGACGGGTTTGTCAGCAGTCCGAAGGGCGGCGTTTGCGCCGCCCTCGCTCAAGCGTTTTCGAGTGGATCAGTCGTCGTTGCCGCCATCATTGCCACCGTCGTGGCCGTCGCCGTTGCCGCTGTCATGACCGCTGTCGCTGTCATTGTCGTGGCCGTTGCGGCTGTCGTTGTCGTCGTTGCCGGAGGGGCCGTTGTCATCGTTGGTGTTGCCGGCAGCGAAGGTGGGCGAAGATCCGCCTGCGAAACACTGCGAGACGGTAGAGCAATTATCGTCCGCCATCGCCGAAACGGAAAACAGAGATGCGGTGGAAACGGTGAGCATTGCTGCGAATACTGCCAGGTACTTCTTCATGGTTCTCTCTCCTTGTTGACCATGAAAGTGTTTATAGTTGACGCTAGCTGACAGATAGCTGACCGGAAATCGCAATATCTCAGAGTGACAAATTAGGCGTCTTGGGCCTGATGAGGATGGGCGATCACAACGAGCTGCTGCATGGGCAATTGGCCGGATCGGGTGGCGGCGTTCTGATCCATTCCATAAAAAAAGCCGCCGGATCTCTCCGGCGGCCTTTGTGCTAAAGGGGCGTCCGCTCAGCTCGCCATGCGCATCTGCTGCGCCATGCCGTAGAGGGCTCCGGTGTTCGAAGAGCTGGACACCTTGAAGCCGCGGATGAGGTTCAGGAGTTCTTCGGTGTCGACAGCCAGGGCTTCCGCCGAGGCAGTGGTTTCTTCCGCCATCGCCGCATTGTGCTGGGTCGCGGCGTCGAGCTGGTTCATCGATGACGAGATCGAGCGCAGCGTCGTGTCCTGCTCGACTGCCGAATGGGCAATCTTGCTGACGATGTCGCTTGCCGCCTTGATCTGGTCGGAGATCCGCTTCAGCGCCTCGCCGGCCTCGGCGACCAGCTGCACGCCGTTCTGGACCTGACCGGAAGACCGGGAGATCTGTTCCTTGATCTCCTTGGCGGCAGCAGCCGAACGCTGGGCCAGTTCGCGCACTTCCTGGGCGACCACGGCAAAGCCCTTGCCGCTTTCGCCGGCACGCGCCGCCTCCACTCCGGCGTTGAGCGCCAGGAGGTTGGTCTGGAAGGCGATCTCGTCGATCACCCCGATGATCTTGGTGATCTCGGCCGACGACTGCTCGATGCCGCTCATGGCGCCGATCGCCTGGGCGACGACGGCGTCGGAGCGCGAGGCCTCGGTGGATACGGAGTTGACCCGCTTGGCCGCTTCCTGTGCGCCTTCGGCGGTCTGCCGGACGGCGACGGTGAGTTCGTCGAGCGCGGCGGACGTTTCCTCGAGGTTAGCCGCCTGGCGTTCGGTACGTTGGGAGAGCTCGTTGGAGGCGCGGCGGATCTCTTCCTTCGAGCCGGAGATGTCAACGCCCTTGGCATTGACCTTGGCCATGGCCGCTTCGAGGTGGCCGATCGCCTCGTTGAAGTTATCGCGAAGGGCTGCGTATTTCGGCCCGAGTTCGCCGCAGCGGACCGTCAGGTCGCCATGGGCGAGTTGTTCGAGGGCTGCACCGATGGTCGAGACGACGCGGGCCTGCTGGGCGGCTTCGGCCTGCTGTGTCTCGACGTTCTGCTGGCGCTCGGCGTCGATCTCGCGATCCTGCTCTTCTTGTCGGCGGGCCATGGCATGACGCTCGCGCACCTTGTCCTGCAGCGACTTTGTGGCCCTGGCCATCATGCCGACCTCGTTGCCCATTTCGGTGTGGGGGATTTCGATTGTGGTATTTTCGTCGGCGACCGCTCCGAGCGCATCATGGATCGCTTCCAGCGGCTTCGTGATGCCGCGAATGACGAGGAAGGCTGCGCCGATACCGAGACCGAAGACCACCAGGCCGATGGCAAGCGCGCCCTGAACGCTTTCCATGATGGTGGCGTCCAGATCGTCAAGATAGGCCCCGGTGCCGATCGTCAGCTCCCATGGGTCGAAAGCCAGTGTGTAAGCAGCCTTGGGGGAGAGCTGGTCTTCGGCCTGGCCTGGTTTGGGCCACTCATACTCCGTCCAGCCGCCGCCGTTGCGTGCCTTGGCCACCATTTCCGCGAGGAATTTGTTGCCGGACTTGTCGGCTACGTCGGCGAAGTTTTTGCCGATGCCCTTGTTGTCCGGGTAGATCACCCGGTCTACATCGTAGTCATAGGCGAAAAAGTAGCCGTCCGGCACGAACCGCATGTTGGTGATGATATCGTATGCCGTGGCTTGGGCCTGCTCGCGGCTCAGTTCGCCCTTCACTTCGAGATCGTGGTAGCGCTTTAGAACGGAGACTGCAGTCTCCGTTTGCGTCCTCAGCATCTCATAGCGCTGCTCGTAGATCGCCGAAGCCGAAGCCCGGATTTCGAAATAGGTGGCTACGGAAAATGCCAGCATAAGACCGCCGATGAGTAGCATCAGCTGTACGGAAATCTTCAGATTTTTCATTTTGCCTTCCAGACTAGGACGGCCGGCCCCGCGTCGCCTGAGGAATCGAAGTGCGAGCATGTAACCGGTTGTAGGTTCAGCGCTTCCTGCGCTTCGAAACATGCTGCATCGCACTTACATGGCACCATTACGATATAAGAATAAATGAACTCCTAACCATGTCGGCCCCTATGCGAAGCAGACGATCCGGGACCGGACGGTGACGAAAAATGCGCCCAGGCAGGGCCGGGGCGCATTGTCCCGCATTGCTGCGGAAGGGCCCTTGCAACCTGGATCGTACGGCTGGGCGGGGCAGGGAAGTCGTGGCAGGCTCAGTTGAGCCGCAATTCAAATCCGCTGAGGTCCAGGGTTTTGCCGGAGGCCTGCTCGCCGGGAGACATTGCGGCGGAATTCGGGGCAGCCCCTGCGTTCGTAGCAACAGCTGCCGTGGTCGCTTCGAGGTCGATGCCGTCGCTTGAGCCCGGCGTTGCGGTGGCGGCGGAGGCGGTGACCATGGTGCCATCCGTCGCCCAGCCGTCGGCCTTGCTGACGAAGACCACCGGCGAACCGCCCATCCATGCTTCGGTCCTGAACAGTTTCTTCTCGCCGTCGAGTTCGATGATTTCGGCCTTTTGTTCGACCGCACCGAGGGTCGGCACGATGTAACTCGGCTTTTCCTTCTCTGCCTCAATCGGGCAGTCGCCGCACGACATGACGACGATGCTCGGGCTGTTTGAGACCGGGACCGAACCGACCATCTCTACCGAGGAGGCCATGGCCGGGCCACCGGCCAGCATGACGGCTGTTGTCAGGATAAAACGACGCATAACGAACACTCCCCGAACTGTTGACGAGGAGGCTAGCCGTGTTTTCTTGATATCCGGTCAGGAGGATCGCTAAAAATTGAGCGAACTGCGTTTTTTTGGGTCACGGAACCGGGAAGATCAGTGTTTTTCCCGGGCGACTGCCCGCCAGCCGATGTCACGGCGGCAGAAACCGTTCTGCCAGACCACGCGGTCTGCAAGATCATAGGCCTTGGCCTGCGCCTCGCCGACAGTCTTGCCCGTCGCCGTCGCGTTCAGCACGCGCCCGCCGGTTGCAATGAGCCTGCCGTCTTTCACCGCCGTGCCGGCATGAAAGACCTTGGCTCCCTCGGCCTCGTTAGGAAGGGCGTCGATTGCAGTCCCTTTCTCGTAGGTACCGGGATATCCTTTGGAGGCAAGGACGACGGTGAGCGCCGGATCGGCGTTCCATTCGGCCGAGACCTGGTCGAGGGTGCCGGTGGCCGTCGCGTAGAGCAGCGGCAGCAGATCGCTTTTCAGCCGCATCATCAGCACCTGGCATTCCGGGTCGCCGAAGCGGACATTGTATTCGATTAGCTCCGGGCCCTTTTCCGTAATCATGAGCCCGGCGAAGAACACGCCGGAAAACGGTGTGCCCATTTCCGCCATGCCGCGCATGGTCGGCCCGATGATCTCCTTCATCGTGCGTTCCACGAGCTCCGGCGTCATCACCGGGGCGGGTGAATAGGCGCCCATGCCACCCGTGTTGGGGCCGGTATCGCCGTCGCCGACACGCTTGTGATCCTGGGCGGTCGCCAGCGGCAGGAGATTGTTACCGTCGCAGAGACAGAAGAAACTCGCCTCCTCGCCGTCGAGATAGGCCTCCACCACCACTTCCGCCCCGGCGGCGCCAAATGCGCCCTCGAAGCAATCGTCGACGGCGGCAAAGGCTTCGTCCAGCGTCATCGCCACGGTCACGCCCTTGCCGGCGGCAAGTCCGTCCGCTTTGATGACGATCGGCGCTCCCTGGGCACGGATATAGGCCTTAGCCTTCGGCGCATTGTTGAAGCGCTGATAGGCGCCGGTCGGAATATTGAACCGCGCGCAGAGATCCTTGGTGAAGCCTTTCGACCCTTCGAGTTGGGCGGCGGCGGCCGATGGGCCGAAGACGGCGATACCCGCCGCGCGCAGCGTGTCACCAAGGCCCGCGACGAGTGGCGCCTCCGGGCCGACGACGACGAAATCGATGCCCTTCTCCTTGCAGAACGCAATGACGGCACTGTGATCGTCCACATCGAGCGTAACCAGCGTGGCGTGTTCTGCGATTCCGGGATTGCCGGGCGCCGCATAGAATGCGTCCAGCAGCGGCGATTGCGCCAGCTTCCATGCGAGCGCATGTTCCCGTCCGCCCGAACCGATCAACAGAACCTTCATCGCTCACTCTCCGCTTGCCGTAATTTCAAGGCGGTTAAGCGGAGACTGCCGAAAGGTCAAGGGGACCGCGCTGCGCCGGGGCTGGGACCTCGGTTAGCACCGGTTCCGTTTGGCGCGTGCGCCGGCCATTCCAGGCCGCAAGCAGCCATCGTCGGCTCGGCCGCTCGATCGCATAGTGGCTGGCTGTGGCGGCGATCAGGCTCGCCGCGATCATCGCGCTGGCGGCAAGCCACGGCGAGATCGGGGCGGGCAGCGCTTTTGTGACGAGGAAGCTGACTGGAACATGAAAGAGATACAGCGAGAAGCTGATCTTGCCGGCAAACCGCAGCGGCGCGGCCGCCAGAATTGCCTTTGAGGGCCGGGCCTCGCAGGCACTCAGATAGACGATGATCGTTGCAATCAATGCGGTCTGCACGCCCCAGAAGGTCGCAGGGGATGAGAACAGATTGCGGCATAGAATGAAAACGGCCAACAGGCCGAGGGCGGCAACTCCGGTGGTTGTGTTCGAGGGCAGGAAAAGCCCGCTGTGGAACAATCGTCCGGCAAACGCGCCAAACAGGAAATAGGGGATTTTGGACAGGAGCAGGATACCTGGACCTGGAAAATCGAGAACCATCGCAAGCGCGAAGGCGGCCAGCAAGGCAATGGCGAGCGTCTGCCGCTGGCCAGGCTTTTCGAAACACAGCCAGAGCAGCAGGAAAAACAGATAGAACTGGATTTCAGGCGGGATGGACCAGAAAACCCCGCTCGAACCCAGCATTGCGACATGGCGAATGATCTGCACTGCCCCGGTAATCGGCTGGAAATAATCAAGCCCGGGGACTATCGACAACAGGATCACGAAGCAGATCGCCACCAGATAGACCGGATAGATGCGCGTGAACCGGTGGACCAGATAGTCGGAGGCACACGAGAACGTGAAAGGCTTGTCGCCATAGAGATGCGCCATCAGGAAACCGCTCAGCGCGAAAAACAGCGCGACGGATTCATCGCCGATATTGAGCCAGGGGATATCCTTTCCAAGCAACAGTCCGATATGGGACAGAACAACTGCAAAAGCAGCGATGCCCCGAAGGCCATCCAGACTTGGAAGATATTGATCCCTGTTCATCAGAGAGCCCCGAATGCCCGTTTTTGATATTTGAGATCAGTACGTCAAAATCTCTGTGTAATGAAGAATGGCCTTGGCCTTTTCGTGGATGTGGTTAACCCGCTTGCCGCCGAAATGCCGCGATCGGCGCCGACATCTGGGCATCGGGTCGGGCTCGCTCGACAACCGCTTTCCTGTGGAACCCGTAGCGCCCGCGTTGCCTTCCCCGCCGCCGCCGCTATGGTCGCGCGCTTGAATGAAAGAACCTGGGTATCAAATGGCCGACGACATCAAATCCATCGCCGCAATCATCGCCTCCGAGATCAACGCCCGCCCCGATCAGGTGGCGTCGGCCGTTGGGTTGCTCGATGAGGGTGCGACCGTGCCCTTCATCGCCCGCTACCGCAAGGAAGTGACCGGCGGTCTCGACGACACCCAGCTGCGCAATCTAGCCGAGCGCCTGACCTATCTGCGCGAGCTTGGTGCCCGCCGCAAGGCAATCTTCGAGTCAATCAGCACCCAGGGCAAGATGACCGACGAACTGGCGATTAAGATCGCCGGGGTCACGACGAAGGCCGAGCTTGAGGACATCTACCTGCCCTTCAAGCCCAAGCGCCGTACCCGCGCCGAGATCGCCCGCGAAAGGGGCCTGCAGCCGCTCGCCGATGCCATCTGGGCGGGCCGCACGGCCGATCCGGCCAAGCTCGCCGAGGCCTACATCACTGCTGAGGTGCCGGACGTGAAGGCGGCGCTGGAAGGTGCCCGCGATATTGTCGCCGAAGCCATCTCGGAAAACGCCGACCTGATCGGCCGTCTGCGCAACGATATGAAGGATCGCGCCATCCTCTATTCCAAGGTGGTCGAGGGCAAGGAAGCCGCCGGCGAGAAGTTCGCCGACTATTTCGCCCATTCCGAACGCTGGGCGACGGTGCCCGGCCACCGCGCGCTGGCCATGCTGCGCGGCTGGAACGAGGAGATGCTGATGTTGTCGATCGAGGTCGACCGGGACGATCCGTCGCCGGTCAAGCCCGCCCAGCGCACGATTGCTGCAGCCTACGAGATCGCCGGCAAAGGCCCGGCCGACCAGTGGCTCATGGAGGTCGCCGGCTGGACCTGGCGTGTGAAGCTGTCCGTTTCGCTGTCACTGGACCTGATGCGCGACTTGCGTGAGCGCGCCGAGGAAGAGGCGATCCACGTCTTTGCCCGCAATCTCAAGGACCTGCTGCTCGCAGCCCCCGCCGGTTCGCGCCCGACCATGGGCCTCGACCCCGGCATCCGCACCGGCGTTAAGGTGGCGGTCGTGGACGGCACGGGCAAGGTGCTGGAGACGACGACTGTCTATCCCTTCCCGCCGAAGAACGACATTCGCGGCACCCAGGCCGAACTCGCGTCGCTGATCCGCAAGCACAAGGTCGAACTGATCGCGATCGGCAACGGCACCGGCAGCCGCGAGACGGAAAAGCTGGTCGCCGATATGCTGTCGCAGTTCCCCGGCACGGCGCCGAAACCGACCAAGGTCATCGTCTCGGAAGCCGGCGCCTCGGTCTATTCGGCATCGGAAACGGCCGCCAAGGAATTTCCCGGCCTTGACGTTTCGCTACGCGGTGCCGTCTCGATCGCCCGCCGCCTGCAGGATCCGTTGGCCGAACTCGTCAAGATCGAGCCGAAATCGATCGGGGTCGGCCAGTATCAGCACGATGTCGACCAGGGCAAGCTCGGCCGTTCGCTGGATGCGGTCGTTGAGGATGCGGTGAACGCCGTTGGCGTTGATCTCAACACGGCTTCGGTCCCGCTGCTCGCCCGCGTCTCCGGTCTCGGCGGCTCGATTGCCGAAGCCATCGTCACCCATCGCGACGAGACCGGCCCGTTCCAGAGCCGCAAAGACCTGCTCAAGGTTCCGCGCCTTGGCGCCCGCACCTTCGAGCAATGCGCCGGCTTCCTGCGCATCCCGAACGGCAAGGAACCGCTCGACGCCTCCTCGGTTCACCCCGAAGCCTACGGCATCGCCAAGAAGATCGTCGCCGCCTGCGGCCGCGACCTGCGCTCGCTGATGGGCGACAGCGCCACCCTGAAGAGCCTCGACCCGAAGAAGTTCATCGACGAGCAATTCGGCCTGCCGACCGTCAAGGACATCATCGCCGAACTGGAAAAGCCCGGTCGCGACCCGCGCCCGAGCTTCAAGACTGCCACCTTCGCCGACGGCGTAGACGAGATCACCGACCTGAAGCCCGGCATGCTGCTCGAAGGGACGGTCACAAACGTCGCCGCCTTCGGCGCCTTTGTCGATATCGGCGTGCATCAGGACGGCCTCGTGCACGTCTCCCAGCTGGCCGACCGCTTCGTCAAGGACCCGCATGAGGTGGTCAAGGCCGGCGACGTGGTGAAGGTTCGCGTCGTCGAGGTCGACGTCAAGCGTAAGCGCATCGCTCTCACCATGCGCAAGGATGGCGGCGAGGCGCCCCAGCCGTCGATGCGCGACAATCGCGGTCAGGCCAACATGCGCCATCCCAACGCCAAGCCCTCCGGCAAGCCGGAAACCCCTGCGATGGGTGGCCTTGGTGCGGCCCTTGCTGAGGCGATGCGTAAGAAATAGCGCGGCGGGGCGCTTCCGATCGGCGTCTCCCCCGCGCCATGCCTCAATAAATATGAAGCTTCTATAACAAACTCGCGCTTGTGTATCCGGGCGATCGCGCTAGATTTTCCGCGTTCATATTGGTTTACGGCAAATTGGGGGCATGAATGACCTCGAAGCTTAAGGACTTACTGAATAGAATTATCAGGACCGGAACTCTCAACGTAACGACAGCCGATGGTCGAAGGCACGCCTTTGGCGACGGGAGCGGAAAGGCAGTCGAGATCCGTTTCAACGACAAGAATGCCGAAACGGAGCTTGTCGCCGATCCGCAATTGAAGCTCGGCGAAATCTACATGGATGGCCGCATGGCCATGGACGCGGGCGAAATATACGACCTGCTCGCGCTCGTGAAATCCAACACGCTTTCCGAAGACCTGACTTTCGGCATGGTCTGGCGAGGGCTCGCTCGATATGCTGCATCCGAGCTGCGCAGCCTTCTGCCGGTCAACCACAATCGCCAGAATGTCGCCCATCATTACGATCTGAGTGCCAAGCTCTTCGATCTCTTCCTCGATCCCGATTGGCAGTATTCCTGCGCCTATTTCGATCCGCCGGGGATTTCGCTCGATGAGGCGCAGGTCGCCAAGAAGCGCCACATCGCCGCCAAGCTACTGCTCGAAGAAGGGCAGCGGGTACTGGAAATCGGCTCGGGCTGGGGCGGCATGGCGATGTATCTGGCCGAATCTTCCGGTGTCGACGTGAATGGTATCACACTGAGCTCTGAGCAGCTTCGTGTTTCGCGCGGGCGGGTCGAAAAGCGCGGTCTTGCCGATCGTGTGCGCTTCGATTTGCAGGACTACCGAACGATGAAGGCCAAGCCCTTCGACCGGATCGTTTCCATCGGCATGTTCGAGCATGTCGGACGCCGTAATTTCCAGCGTTATTTCCGCAAGGCCGCCGAACTCTTGAAGGACGACGGCGTCATGCTGCTGCATTCGATCGGCCAGCCGACGCCGCCGCTCATCAACAGCCCGTTCATTGAGAAATATATCTTTCCCGGCGGCTATATTCCCTCCCTTGCCCAGGTTCTTCCGGCAGTCGAAAAAGCGGGGCTGGCGATCCGCGACATCGAGATCCTGCCGCTTCACTACGCGCAGACGCTGCGTCACTGGCGGGAGCGTTTTCTTGCCCGCAAACAGGAGGCGGTCGCTCTCTATGACGAGCGTTTCTTCCGTATGTGGGAGTTCTATCTTGCCGGCTCGGAAATGGCCTTCACCCACCAGAATTTTTTCATCTTCCAGATGCAGATCGCAAAGAATCCCTTCGTCATTCCGGACAATCGCAACTACATCGCCGAGAGGGAAAAGACGCTTGCTCTCTTCGACAAAACCCGACCTGCGCTCGAACAGGTGGTCTTCTAGAGTATTTCCGGCGTCCGCTGCCGTTCTCGTCGAAGGGTGCGACTGGTTAAATATCCGGTAACGGATTCATGCGAATTTGACGCGTCGCTCCTTCCGCGCCCGCGGAAATCTGTATCTCGTTCCCGGAGTCTCACCATGCGAATGCCAGCGCGTGTCCTTTTGTCTTTGAGCATCGTCCTTTCGGGTCATCAGACACTTGCGGGTGACTGGACCCTGACGCTTGGCGCGCAGGGGGTGAGCGCTCCCGTCTTCGAGGGCGCAAAGGCGCGGGAATTCCGGTTTTCTCCGATGATTGCAATCGGACGGCAGGGCAAGGAGCAGCGCTTCTCCTCGCGCAACGACAGCCCCTCCATCGGTCTCCTAGAGACGGGCGCCGTGCGCGCCGGCGTGGCTGGCAGGCTGATCAGGGGACGCGATGCCGGTACGTCCAGCGATCTTGCCGGGCTTTCGGATGTCAAGTTCGGCGGAGAACTGGGCGGCTTCGTCGATGTCTACCCGACCGAGAGCATTCGCGTTCGGGGCGAGGTGCGCCAGGGCATCCGCAGCCATGACGGCCTTGTCGGCGATATTGCCGCCGATGCCTTCGCCGATCTGGCGCCGGATTTGCGCCTTTCCGGCGGACCGCGCGCGCGATATGCGACAAGCGGCTATTCGCAGGCTTATTACGGTGTGAATGCGTCGGAAGCCGCCGCATCGGGCCTGAGCCAATATGATCCGGACGGCGGATGGCAGTCGGCCGGCGTCGGTACCGCGCTGACCTGGAGCGCCACGGACAAGCTCGAAGCCAGCGCATTTGCCGAATACAAGCGTCTCGTCGGGCCCGCCGGGGACAGCAGCCTGGTGCGCGAACGCGGTTCCGCCAATCAGCTCCTGTTCGGGGTGTCCGCGACCTATAAATTCGGTGTGAGCCTCAACTAGAACGACTCCGAACTGGCCGGAAATGCTCTGGTCATGTCACCGGGCATGCCCGAACGCCTATGCCGAAAAGGCCCGGGGAAAGGAATTTGTCCGCATCTGGGCCAGTTCCCTTCGCCGGTACTTTGTTCTATCAGTTTCTGATGGAAACAATGGCCGATCACACCGGGCGCGTTGCCGACGCTCCCTCCGACAATTGGGTCTACCGCGTCCTGCCACGCGCCGTCTGGCCTTACGCGCAGCTTGCCCGCTGGGATCGCCCGATCGGCTGGCAACTCCTGATGTGGCCCTGCCTGTGGTCGTCGGCGCTTGCCGCCAACGCTCTTGCGGCGCAAGACCGTCTTAGCCTTGGGCTTTTTCTCTTCCAACTCGTGCTGTTCTTCGTCGGCTCCGTCGCCATGCGCGGCGCCGGCTGCACCTATAACGATCTGGTCGATCACAAGATTGACATGGAGGTGGCCCGAACCCGTTCGCGTCCGCTGCCATCCGGTCGTGTCACCCGCCTGCAGGCAAATCTCTTCATGGCGGCGCAGGCCCTGACCGGACTTGCCGTGCTCTTGTGTTTCAACGGCTTTACGATCGCTCTCGGCATCCTGTCCCTTGCGATCGTGGCGATCTACCCCTTCGCCAAACGGTTCACCGACTGGCCGCAGTTCTTTCTCGGGCTTGCCTTCTCCTGGGGCGGGCTCATGGGCTGGGCCGGGCTTTTCGGCTCCCTTTCGCTTGCAGCCATCCTGCTATATGCGGCCGCCGTTGCCTGGACCATCGGTTACGACACGATCTATGCCCACCAGGACAAGGAGGATGACGCATTGATCGGGGTGCGTTCGACCGCGCGTCTTTTCGGCGATCGCACCCGCCAATGGCTGGTCGGTTTCTACGGCCTGACCCTCCTTCTGCTCCTGAGCGCGTTCCTGCTTGCGGGTGCCGGGTTCTTCGCCTTCATGGGGCTTTTCGTGGCGGCTGGTATGTTCGCCTATCAGATCGCTGTTCTCGACATCGACAATCCGACCCAATGCCTGGCGCTCTTCAAGTTCAACAGCCGCGTCGGCGCCATCATCTTCGCGGGCCTCGTCCTGGCGCTGCCCTTCGCCTGAAGGCGTCCCGTTGCGGCACAAAAAAGGGTCCGGAACATCGTCCGGACCCTTTTCTCGCACTGTCGGAATTAAAAGGTCAGGTGCGGGCGATGATTTCCTTGCCGGAAATCTTCATGCTCACGCCCAGCTTGCCGGTGGTGCGGCGAACGAGAAAGCGCGGACGGCGCTCCGCGAAATAGGAGTGACGGCGGCGCGGCTGCGTGGCGCGGGCCCGGATGTCGCCGAGATGGTCTTCGAGAGGGCGGGCGACGCCATCGGCTTCGACCATCAGCATCGGAATGCGGAAGGCGTTCGCCCATCCGCGCCAGTCGGCGGCGATGTCGCAAAGATCATGGGCAACCAGAAGCGGGATGCAGAGATCCGGATCGTCGTGATGCAGTTCCAAGGTTACAGTTACCTCTCCGTCACCGTGATCGATCGCACGGGCGGCGACGCCTTTGAAGGCGCGCGCCGGCAGGGCGAAGGACAGCGGCAGTCCGCTCGCGGCAAGGACTTTTCGCAAAACGGCGCCGCGTTCGTCAATGGTGATCGTGACATCGCCGGAAGTTTCGCGCAATGCGTAAGTGACGTGATGCGGGAACCGCGAGGGATCCAGTCTCAGAGTCGCTCCTGCCCAGACGGGCTTCATAACCGTGTTTGTCATCTTCATGCTACCCTTGTTTTACCCGAGAGCCGTTTCATGGTTCTCGCACCGGGACTTTTCGTCCTCTGTTGGGGAACATAGCGCCGCCCTGTTCCGGACAGCTTAAAAATTGCGGTTAAGAAAACTTTGCATCCTCAAATGGTTAGTGAAACCCAACGGGGCACGGTTTCAAAACCGTGAACGGCCTTCGCACAGTTTGTCATGAAGCGGGCCACCAAAAGCCCGAGGCAAGGCTCGGACGGCATAATGCAGCCATCCGTATGGTTCACCCGGGAAAAGCAGCAAACATGGTATCGACCTTTCTGAGCTATGACCTCGTTGTGCGAGACATGAAGGCCAGTCTCAACCGCGCGGCCTCCGAAGCGCAAACGGCCCGGGAGGCCAGCTACTATAAGGAAAACATCGGGAAGGTTACGTCCGTCGAGGAGTTTCTTGACGACTACCGGCTCTATTCCTACGCCATGAAGGCTCACGGGCTCGAGGACATGATCTACGCCAAGGCCTTCATGAAGAAGGTGCTGGAAAGCGATCTCACCGACGAGAACAGCTATGCCAACAAGCTCAGCGATGACCGCTATCGCAATTTTGCGACCGCATATCAGTTCACGCCGGCGATGCCGGATGCCCAGTCGGACGCGCAGGAAGACGCGGTGATCGGTCTTTACAAGCAGGCTCAGGGAACCGAGGCGCAGGCGATACAGACCGAGACTGCATATTATCATGCGGCCATAGACACGATCACGACGGCCCAGCAGCTCGTGGGCAGTTCGCGGCTCATGCAGTATGTCCTCGATGCCTATGAAATCGACGGAACGAAGTATACGAAGCAGCATTTCATCGATGTCCTGACCAGCGACGTCAATGATCCGAACAGCTACGTCAACCAGCTTGTCGCGACCGATGCGGCGTCGACATACGACTATAACTCTGGGGCGTTTCTTGCGATGGCCAAAGCTTTCGCGTTCAATGCCGACGGTACGGTCACGAACGCGACCGCGCAGACCGCGGTCCAGAAGGATGCGACCGAAAGCCTCTATATCGACAACAAGTCGACCTATGTCTCGGAATATACCCGGGCCCGCGAACAGGCCTATTACGAATCCAGGATCGGCACGATCACCACGGTGGACGAGCTTACTTCCGATCCGCGCCTGTTCGAGTATGTGAAGGCGGCTTTCCAGCTCAAGTCGACCACCTTGAAGTCGACGTTCTCCAACATCGTCACGAGCGATCTCACCGATCCCAACAACTATGCGGCGAAGTATGGCGGCTCTGCCTATACCAGCATCGTCAAGATGTTCAATTTCGATACGAGTGGTAACGTCAAGGGTGGCTTCCTGGCGCAGGATGCGACGCAAATCGCAAAGACGGCTGCCGCCTACACGAATCATTTCGATGATGCGAGCGTCGAGGATCTCACGACCCTGCTCGACTACTATTCGAAAGCTATGACGAAAATCACCACCGTGAATGATCTGCTCGACAATAGTTCGATTCGTGCGATCCTCTTCAAGGCCTTCGGGATCGAGGAGGGCGAGTATAGCGACGCGAATCTGAAGCGTGCCCTTTTGAGCGACCTCAGTGATCCGAAGAGCTATGCCAACTTGTCTCGGGACAAGCGCCTGGCGAACCTTGCCCGAGCGTTCAATTTCGACAGCAAGGGCGAAACCGTCGCGCCGCTGTTGGCGCAGAACGAGATTACCGTCACGGCTCTTTCCAAGGCCTATATCATCAACAAGGTCCGGAATCTCGAGGGCGCCGAGAAGGACAAGGCCAAGACGGACGCCGGTGCCGAAGCGGAATATTACCGGAAGGCGATTATCGGTATCACCAGCGCCAAGGAATTCCTTTCCGACCGTCGCCTCGTCGACTTTGCGCTCGTCGCCAAGGGCATCGACCCGAAGGACGTGACGGACGAGTTCATGAAGCAGATCTTCGCCTCCGATCTGGAAGACAAGAAGAGTTTCGCCAACCAGCAGAAGGACGGCCGTTTCGCCGAGATCGCCGCCTCCTTCAATTTCGACGGCGATGGATTGCTGACTTCCGATACTGTCGGGACGGTACAGCAGCGCGGCGCCGTCCTCGAGACGCAGAACCTCTATCTCCATCAGGTCATTGAGCAGGAACAGGGAGACAGCAATCCCGGGGTACGTCTTGCGCTCTATTTCGAACGCATGGCGCCGACGCTCACCGATGCCTATGATCTTTTGGGTGACACGGCCCTGTTGGAAGCCTTCCGGATTACATTTGGCTATTCGGCGGATTTCAGCAACATGGACATCGACATGCAGGCAAAGCTTGTCAAGAAGAACCTCAATCTCGCGGACTTGCAGGATCCGGAAAAGCTCAAGAAGTTCCTTCACCGCTTTACGGCCATGTACGATACCCAAAACGCGGACTATTCCACCTCGGCGCTTTCCATTCTCGGCACCGGCTCGGCGGGCATCAGCGCCGATGTGCTCCTGTCCGTTGCCACGCTCAAGAGCGGCTGAACTTTTCGCGGTAGGAATTGCTTCGAGCAGACAGGCTGGCACTTGCCTGTCTGTTTGTTTTTCGGTATCGATGTATACAGTAAAATATATCGATATGCCGCAAAGGGGAATTTCATGATTTTGTTTCGGTCGCTTCGGCGCATGGCATCCGCCCTCTGTCTCGCCGCCGCTTTTCTGGCCGCGCCCCTTTCCGGCGCCTTCGCCGAAAGCAAGGTTACGGTTTTCGCAGCCGCGAGCCTGAAGGACGTTCTCGACGCGGTGGCCAGGGATTGGGCGGCGGAAACCGGCAAGGAGACATCCTTGGCCTTTGCTGGCAGTTCAGCGCTCGCCAAGCAGATCGAGCAGGGGGCGCCGGCCGACATTTTCATCTCGGCCGATCTGCAATGGATGGACTATCTCGACAAGGCCGGGCTCGTGGCCAATGGCAGCCGCGTCAATCTGCTTGCAAACCGTATCGTTCTGATCGCTCCCTCCGACAGCGCCGGCTCGATCTCGATCGCCAAGGGCTTTCCTCTGGCCGGTCTCCTCGGAGACGGGCGGCTTGCCATGGCCAATACCGATGCGGTGCCGGCTGGTGTCTACGGCAAGGCGGCACTCGAATCCCTGGGCGTCTGGGCTAGCGTGAAGGATCGCGTCGCTCAGGCGGAAAACGTCCGCGCGGCATTGCTGCTCGTCTCTCGTGCCGAAGCGCCGCTCGGTATCGTGTATGAGACCGACGCCAAGGCCGATGCGAAGGTGAAGATCCTCGATCGCTTTCCAGAAGCGAGCCATCCGGCAATTGTTTATCCGGCCGCGCTGCTGAAGTCGTCGGAAAACCCCGACGCGGCATCTTTTCTGTCTTACCTCCAATCGCCCAAGGCCTATGATCGCTTCACTGCGGCCGGCTTCACGGTCCTGAGCAAGACTAACTAGGGTTGTTGACGCGTGACGCTATCGCCGGAAGAGACGACGGCAATGCTCTTGAGCCTGAAGGTCGCGGCAACCGCCGTGGCCTTTTCCTTGCCGCTCGGCATTGCCATTGCCTATATCCTCTCGCGCCGGGATTTCTGGGGAAAGACCGTACTGAACGGTGCGGTCCATCTGCCGCTGATCCTGCCGCCGGTCGTGACGGGTTACCTCCTGCTGCTGACCTTCGGGCGCAAGGGGACTGTCGGCGCCTTCCTGGAGCAATGGTTCGGCCTTGTTTTTTCCTTCCGCTGGACCGGCGCGGCGCTCGCCGCCGGCGTCATGGGTTTTCCGCTTCTGGTGCGCTCGATCCGTCTGTCGCTCGATGCAGTCGACCGGCGGCTGGAAACGGCCGCCTCGACGCTCGGCGCCAATCCTGTCTGGGTCTTTGCCACAGTCACCCTGCCGCTCATTCTGCCGGGCATTGCCGCCGGCGCCGTTCTGGCCTTCGCCAAGGCCATGGGCGAGTTCGGTGCGACGATAACTTTCGTCTCCAACATTCCGGGTGAGACACAGACGCTCGCCTCGGCGATCTACACCTATACCCAGGTTCCTGGCGGCGAGACTGCAGCCATGCGTCTGACATTGGTTTCGATCGGCATATCCTTTGCCGCCCTGATCGCCTCGGAAGTGCTGTCGCGCCGCATGGCGGCGAGGCTCGGTGCGGCATGACCCTGACGATCAATGTCGAGCATAGGCAAGGTGCCTTCGACCTGGCGGTCGACCTCGCCATCGGCTCCGGACTGACGGCGCTGTTCGGCCCCTCCGGCTCCGGCAAGACGACGCTGGTCAATCTGGTGGCCGGGCTCATCCGCCCCAACAAGGGGAGGATCGCCTTCGACGGCGAGGTCTGGGTAGATAATGCCGCTAACCGGCGCTTTGTGCCGCCGCACCGCCGCCGCATCGGCTACGTCTTCCAGGAGGGGCGGCTTTTCCCGCATATGACGGTGCGCGGCAACCTGCACTACGGCGCTCGCTTTGCCCCGCGCGGCGGCGAGCCCGGCGAAACGCTTGAGAGGGTGGTGGACCTGCTGCGCATTGGCCCGCTGCTCGATCGTCGCCCGGCGCTTCTTTCCGGCGGCGAGAAGCAGCGCGTCGCCTTTGGTCGCGCGTTGATGGCAAAGCCGCGCCTACTCCTGATGGACGAGCCGCTGTCGGCGCTCGACAACGACCTCAAGGCGGCAATCCTTCCGGATATCGAGCGCATGCGCGACGAGGCCGGCATTCCGATCCTCTATGTCAGCCATTCCATCGAGGAGGTCACGCGGCTTGCGACGCGAGTGATAGTCATGGACGGCGGTAAGACCGTCGCGATCGGCAGGCCAGACGAGGTGCTCAATGTCGTGCCGGCCGCCACAGGCGCCCTGAAGGCCGGCAGCTTCCTGCACGCCGTCGTCACTGGCCACAGCCCGGACGAAGGCCTGACCTTTGCCGAATCCAGGGCTGGCCCGCTCTTCCTGCGCGCGACCGACATTCCGGTCGGCGCCCATATCCGGGCCTTCGTGCCGACGAGCGAAGTCGTGCTCGCGACCTCTTTGCCAGATGGCATTTCGACGCTCAACCGGTTGAAGGGCACAGTGGAGGAAATCGGCGATGCCGGCAGCGTGATCATGGTCTCGATCGACTGCAACGGCGACCGGGTGCTTGCCGAAATCACCCGGCGCTCCGCCGCCAATCTCGGACTGGTCCAGGGCATGCCGGTCAACCTGCTGTTCAAGACGGTCTCGATTGCCGCCGAAGGGATCTATAGAACCTCGTGAGGGGTGTGGCGTGGTAGCCGTCCGTCAGCTCAGTCGTCGCCCGAGGCCTTTGTCACTTCGCCCTGAGCTGCGAAATCCGGATCCATCTGCGCTTCCAGCCAGCTCAGGTCGTCGCCAAGCGCCCGCCGTGCCTCGGTCTCCATGCGCCGGCAACAGGCAAGCAGGGTCTCGCCGAACGGCGTGAGGCCGGCGCCGCCGCCGCTTTTGCCGCCGTGCCGGGTGAAGATCGAAGGCTCCTTGAACATGCGGTTGATTTCGTCGCCGAGCAGCCACGCGCGGCGATAGGACATGCCCAGTGCGGCGCCCGCCGCGCGGATCGACCCGTGTTCGGCGATCTGTCCCAGAAGCGCGACCTTGCCTGGTCCGAGCCGCACGCCGTTGGCGAGGTCGATGCGCAGCGTCAGCCGTGTCACCCGCTTGGTCATGATCGGGCCACCACCTTGCCGGGATTCATGATGCCGGCCGGATCGAAGGCATCCTTGATCCGGTTCATCAGCTCGGTCTCGATCGCGGGACGGCTGGCGATGAGCTCGTCGCGCTTCAGTTGGCCGACGCCGTGCTCGGCGGAGATCGATCCGCCCAGAGACCTGACAATGCCGTGGACGATGGCATTCATCTCGCGCCAGCGGCCGATAAACTCTGCCTTGTCGGCGCCCACCGGCTGGCTGATGTTATAGTGGATGTTGCCGTCACCGAGATGGCCGAAGGCGCAGATGCGCGCTCCCGGCATGGCGGTCATTACCGCCCGGTCGGCCTCCGCGAGGAACTGCGGCACTCTGGATACCGGAACCGACACGTCATGTTTGATCGATCCTCCCTCGGGTTTCTGGGCGTCCGACATGCTCTCGCGCATGTGCCAGATGGCGCTCTGCTGGGCGAGCGATGCTGCGATCACCGCGTCCTGGACGAGGCCGCGCTCGAAGGCCTGTTCCATCAGCGTATTGATCATCGCCCCGGCGGTCTCGGCCGAGTCCGAGGTCGATATGTCGATCAGCGCGTACCACGGATGGACACTCTCCAGTGGATCGCGCACGCCCGCAATGTGCCGCATGGTGAACTCGATCCCGATGCGCGGCATGAGTTCGAAGCCCGTCAGTGCCGTGCCGCAAAGAAGCGAGGCGCTTTCGAAGAGAGCCAATGCGTCGGCCGGTGATTTCAGCCCGGCGAAGGCCACCTGCCGGCCGCGCGGCTGCGGATAGAGCTTCAGCACGGCGCCGGTGATGACGCCGAGCGTGCCTTCGGCGCCGATGAAGAGATCGCGCAGGTCGTAACCGCTGTTGTCCTTCTTCAGGCGCCGCAGCCCGTCCCAGATCTCGCCCGTCGGCAGGACAACCTCGAGCCCGAGGCAGAGCTGGCGCATGTTGCCGTAGGCGAGTACCGCCGTGCCGCCGGCATTGGTCGAGAGATTGCCGCCGATGCGGCAGCTTCCTTCCGAGCCAAGGGACAGCGGAAAGAGGCGGCCACTGGCCTCCGCCGCCTTCTGGATGTCGGCGAGGATGCACCCGCCGTCGGCAATGATCACATCGGCAACGGGATCGATTTCGCGGATACGGTTCATCCGCTCCAGTGACAGGATGATGTCGCTGCCGCCCTCGCGCGGCACCTGGCCGCCGACAAGGCCCGTTCGCCCCCCGGCCGGAACGACGGGTGTGTGCGTTTCGCTGGCAAGCTTCAGGATCGTCGAGACTTCTTCGGTCGAGCCTGGCTTCAGCACAAGCGGCGAAGCGCCGTGATAGAGCCCGCGACCCTCGACGAGATAGGGCTCGATGTCGCCGGGCTCGGTCAGCGCATACGGGGATCCCACGATCTCTATGAAGCGGTCAAGCAAGTTGCGGTCATCGTCCGTTGCGGTCATTTCGAGCCTATCCTCCGCTATCTGTCTCTTGGCGCGGCGGCGCGCCTCAGGCGGTCGTTGATCGCTTCGCCGAGGCCATGTTCCGGGACCGGCGAAACCGCGATATGCGTGGCGCCGCTGGCATCGGCCTTTTTCATGAAATCGAAGAGATTGGCGGCCGCCTCGGCGAGGTCTCCGGTCGGACTGAGATCGAGCACCAGTTTCGCCCGTTCCATGCCTTGAACAGGCGTCCCGGCAAAGCGGATCAGCGCGTCACCCGGCTCGACACGTGTCGCGTCGAGGAGAACGGCGGCGTCGGGGGCATAATGCGAAGCGAGCATGCCCGGCGCTTCGACCGCAGCTCCGTTCGTCTGTTGCCGCTCGACGGCAAGACCGGTCACGTCGGCCAGCGCCTCGGCCGCTATCCCACCGGGCCGCAGCAGCCTGATCTTGCCGTTTTCGACCCTGACGATCGTCGATTCCACACCGACGGGGCAGGGGCCGCCATCGAGAACCAGTTCGATCCGCTCGCCCAGATCCTCCATCACGTGTTCGGCGGCAGTCGGACTGATCTTGCCGGAGGAATTGGCGCTGGGTGCGGCGAGGGGTTTGCCGAAGGCGCGGATCAGGTCGCCCGCAAACCCCGCCGGCACGCGGATGCCGACCGTATCGAGGCCTGCTGTCGCAAGTGGATGAATGCCGCTTCCCGCCTTCAGCGGCAAGACGAGGGTGAGCGGGCCAGGCCAGAAGCGTTCGGCCAGCAGACGCGAGACGGGGTCGAAGACTGCATGGCGCTCGGCCATTGCAAGATCGGCCATATGGCAGATCAGCGGATTGAAGCGCGGCCGCCCCTTTGTCTCGTAAATGCGCGTGATGGCGACCGGATCGGTGGCGTCAGCGGCAAGGCCGTAAACCGTTTCGGTCGGCACCGCGACGGGCAGGCCTCTGGAAAGCACCGCAACTGCCTCGAGGATCGCTCCCTGTGGATTGCTGTCGATTGATATCCGTTTCGCCATTTATCGTCCTGACCGTCGCCTTCTGCCGTGCATAGCGCGTCTTGGCCTGCAGGATCAAACGGTCTTTTCGCTCGTCCGCGCCAGCGCCCGATCTGGTGCGGGGCGGTGATGATTCCACGTCCTTTTCACATATCTAAAACTTTATCTATCGACGTAACCGAAAGAAAAAGGACTTCCCCCTATAGTCCCTCCCGATCGATTTCATTCGTCTCACCTGTCGGGAACGTACTCATGCAGCCACCGAAAAATCCTGCTTCCAGCATTGCCCTGCGCGTCGCCACCGCCATGCACCAGATGGGGATAGATGGGTTGCCGCGGAATTACGAGCTTGTCTACGAAGCTTACGCCGGCGGCAATCCCGAACTGGTCCGTGATTTCGTCGCGCTCGGAAAAAACAAGACCCAGGAAGCGCTCGACGCGCTCGGGCGCAAATATCTCCCGCATCATCATGAGGATGGCATCTTGAGCCGGCAGAACGGCCATGTCCGCGCGGAGATGAGCAATTTCATCAACCTTCTCAACGAGGAAAAACTCTCCCTCACCGATTATGGGCGGTTGATCGGCGACGCCTCCAAGGTGATCCTAACCGACGGCGAGGTCGACCATGCTGAACTCGGCCAGTCGATCAAGGCGCTGAAGGTCGCGACTGAAAAACGCGCCAGCCAGAACAGCAATATCGTGCGCGCCGTCGTCAGCAAGACCGCCACCCTTGCCGATCTGCAGCGCGAGGCGGAAGACGCTGAGGTCGCGAAGTTCGTCGATCCGCTGACGGGACTTGGAAGCCGGCGCGCCTTCAACAAGGCGCTGGCCAAGGTCTATGCCAATCCGGTCATGCCTGTTCTCAGCGGGCTCGCCCTCGGCGAGATCGATGACTACGGGCGGCTGGTGGAACAGATGGGCCCGGCGGTTGCCGATCGCTTCCTGAAGCAGGTGGCCAAGGTCGTGGAAGCGGTCGCAGGCGGTGAGGATCTTGCCTGCCGTTTCGATGGCGGCCGCTTCGGTATGTTGTTCTATACGTCCGAGCAGGAAGAGATCAGCCGCATCGTTGATCTCGTGCGCTCCAAGCTCCGCGCCACCGCTGTTGTCAACAGTGGCTCCGGCCGGGCGCTCGGCCAGATTCTCATGTCCTTCGGCATCTGCCTCTCCGAGCAGGCACCCAATGCATTCGATTTCATGAACTTCGCCGAAAAGGCGCTCGCAACCTCGAAGGCGGCCGGTGGCGATACTGTGACGATCTACGGCGCGAACGACAGTGCCTATGTGCCGAAGGATTGGCTGATCTACAAGAAACAGGCGGTCGGCGGGTTCGGGGCTTGAGCTTTCCGAACCCTGGGGCCTGAATGGCCCTACAGCGTAGCAATGATCTTGCGCAGTTCCGCGTTCCGCGCCCCGAGCATCAGCACGTTCTTCAGGGCTTCCATCGGGTCGTGGGTGCGAAACAGCAGACCGTTTTCGCGGATTGACCGGTCGATGGCCATGGATTTCGTTTCCCGGTCGGGATGAACGGCGACGGCGAAATACATGCGGGAATAGTTCGGCCGGATATGCTCGAAGAATTGTTCCGTACCGCCGATTTCGGCAAAGAAATTGGCGATGTAGAAGGCCCATTTGACATCGGCATATTTCGCGAAACTGGTCCTGGCCGCCGTCACATGGCAGTAGCCGAGATGCGGGCGGTGCTCCAGCGTGCGATGGAAGAGAAGCTTCGGAAACTGGATCGAGCGGTGAAAGCTGTTGATCCGCTTGTGCGTTGTCTCGCCGGCGCTTTCCAGTCTTCGCCCGGTGCGCTCCGCCACTTCCTCATAGGTCAGATAGCGACGTTCATCTGAAAGCCAATCCTCCCGTTGGCGGGATATCCGGCCCGTGCGCAGGAATTCGCTGTGCGCTGCCTTCACAGGAGTCTTCGCCGGCGTGGAGTCTTTGCTGGCGGCATAGTATCTGAGCTTTGGCATATCAGAGGCTCTGAAATCCGGAATACGTTGATTGGCAATGGTGACGCGGCAAGGTTAACGACATCTTGCCGCAGCGTAAGCTCGCTCGGTTTCGCGAGGCTTGCCACTTGCAGGCCGTTGCACCGCTTCCATGCGGCCGGTCGCGACCGCCACGCTTGACGCTTTGCGCGGGATTTTGTCGCCGTGGCGCGGGGAATGCGTTGTAGGTCTGGTCGCAAGTATTGTTGGTGGCCGGCCCAAATTAACGCAGCAGTGGTTGCCAAGGCTTTGTTGACCTCCGCCTGCTTATTTGCTCGCGTAGTTTCACCTGAACATGGTATGAGGAAATAATAATAATACAGCGATGGAGAACTGAAATGATTGCGAACATGAAGCGTTTGGCCGCGCTTGTTCTGGCCTCTGCCGTCGTCCTCACCAGCTATGTACCTTCGCAGGCCATGCCCGTTCCGGTCCCTGTGCCGGCCATGGGGACTGCGACCGATGTCGTGACGGTCGATTATTATCGTCGCCCTCCCTACTATGACTATAATGGCTACCGTGGTTACCGTGAACCACGCCCGGGCTACCGGTATTACAACGGTTACTGGTTCCCGCTGGCCGCCTTTGCAGCCGGTGCCATCATCGGCGGCGCTATGGTCGCACCATCCGTTCCACGCGCCGGCAACATCAATCCGAAGCATTACGAATGGTGTGCCGCGCGCTATCGCTCCTATGATCCCTATTCGAATACGTTCCAGCCCTATAACGGCCCGCGCCGGCAGTGCTACTCGCCTTACTATTAAGCGGCGACAGCTGGCATAAAGATATGCAAATGCCCGGTCCTGGACCGGGCATTCGTCTGTTCAGGAGAGGCGCACCGAACCCGGCGCGCCTTCGGCATGTCCGCCGCCGGGATCAGCCGATCCGGACGTTGTCGTCGCGCTTGATGGCGACAATGGTCGAGCGTGGCAGCTTGCCCTCGCCGTCCGGGAACGGTGCCTTCGGATGCTGGATGCCAACGAAATGGGTGCGCTTGTCGGCCGACCACGTCTGGCCGGTGACCTCGGCGCCCTTTGGGGCGGTAAGGAAGCGCTCGATGCGGCCTGTCACCGGGTCGCCGGCTAGCATCTGGTTGTTGCCCTGGCCGAGAAACCCGCCTTCGTTTGAATCGTCTCCGTCAGTCTGGATCCACAGGAGGCCGGTCGAGTCGAACATCATGCCGTCCGGAGAGTTGAACATGTTGCCGGAATTGATGTTCGACGAGCCTGCATAGGCGTCCTTGTGAACATCGGGGTTGCCGGCCATGCAGAACAGGTCCCACTTGAACTTGCCATCGGCATGGTCGTCGTTTTCCGGATACCAGCGTACGATCTGGCCGTATTCGTTCTTCTCGCGCGGGTTCGGGCCGCCGGCCGGGGTTGCGTCCCCACCGGCATTCGGCTTGATGCCACGGTTCTTGTTGTTGGTCAGCGCGCAATAGGCTTCGATAGCGACGGGGTTGATCGCCACCCATTCCGGGCGGTCCATCGTCGTGGCGCCAACCTTAGAGGCGGCCTGGCGGGTGAAGACGCAGATCTCGTCCATCTTCATGCCGGTCGATTCCGGCGTCAGCGCGACCCATTCGCCGCTGCCGTCGTCGGAGAACTTGGCGACGTAGAGTGTGCCCTCGTCGAGCAGTTTAGATGTGTCGCCGCCGGGCACGTAGATGCCGTTCGAGACGAACTTGTAGAGGAACTCGCCGCGCTCGTCGTCGCCCATATAGACGACCACGCGGCCGTCGCGTGCCACGGTGGCGGCGGCGTTTTCGTGCTTGATGCGGCCGAGTGCCGTGCGCTTGACCGGGGTCGACGTCGGATCCGAAGGGTCAATCTCGACGATATAGCCGGCACGGCGGGGTTCGTTCGGGTTCTTCGAAACGTCGAATCGCGGGTCGAACTTCTCGTAGGCGTAGCGGGTCTCGGCGACGATGCCGTACCGCTTGTAGTCGTCCGGCAGAGCGAAGTTCGCGTCGGTGGAACCGAAATAGCCGTTGAAGTTTTCCTCACAGGTCAGGTAGGTGCCCCACGGCGTCTTGCCGGCGCCGCAGTTGTTGAAGGTCCCGAGACAGTCGGTGCCGTTCGGATCTGCTTCCGTCTTGACGAGGTCGGAACCGGCGGCGGGACCGGACAGCTTCATCGGCGTGTTGTGGTGGATGCGGCGGTTGAACGGGCTGTCGAGCACGATCTCCCAGCCATTTTCGCCCTCTGTCACTTCCATGACGGTAACGCCCTGCATGTTCTGCAGGATCTTCACATCGTCAGCAGAAGCGGGCACGCCCTTTTCGGTGTGCGGCAGGTTGATCTTCGGGTTCACGTATTCGTGGTTCACGGCGATCAACTGACGGTCGCCGACGACGAACAGTTCCATGCCGTCGGTGTTTTCACCGAAGACCTTGTCGGAATTCTCAAGGCTGACGCCCTTGGCCGGATCGACATCCGGGAGGTTGGAGAACAGCGGCTGGCCCCACTTGGCGAGCGGCTTCCAGACATAGCCTTCCGGGACATGCACGGTGGCGTCGGTGGCAATCGGGACCGGCTTGAACGCGAACCGGCTTGCCGCTTCCTGGGCCTCGGCGGATGTCGACGACATCAGATTGCCGAGCGTGCCCATGGCCGCGGCGGCGGAGCCGAAGGCAAGGACGCCACCGAGAAAACCGCGGCGGGAAAGAGCGGTCTCGACGATACGGTCGAAATCGGTCTCGGCCGGGGGCGGGTTCTGCAGTTCGTCCCATTCGTCCCAGGATAGCTCGCTCTTGTTTACATCGTTCATGGTTTTCTCCTGCAGTTGATGCTGTTGGAACATTTCCAGCCTGCGGGATATCGGCGCCATATTGCAGCTGTGTGACGGTGGCAGCCTTTTCCCCTATCAACGGGAAGTGCCTGTTTGCCGCGGAATTGGGAAGTGGCAGGCGCCGGGTAAGTCGAGCTTGCCGGGGTGGCGAGGCTGTTCCGCCCTGGGCGGGCGCAGTAGCCTTTCGAGCGCGGTGGTCGGCGCTGGGTTCCGCAAAACGATTTGACGTTTACGTAAAAATCAATTAGCCAAATTGACACGTTTCCGCCGCCGCCGCGAAACCGGCCGCACCGGAAACTGCCAGTCGCAAGCAGGAGGAGCAAGCCCATGTACAAGGCGCCGGTAGACGAAATCGCGTTCACCCTCAAGCATGTCGCCGGAATGGCCGAGGCGATGGACAGGGGCAGGCTCGGGGAGCTGAGCGAGGATGTGGTCGACGCCATTCTGCATGAAGCGGGTCGTTTTGCGAGCGACGAGGTAACGCTGCTTGCCGATATCGGCGACCGCCAGGGTGCGCGCATGGTCGACGGTAAGGTCGTCGTTCCCGACGGATGGAGCGAACTCTACCATCACTGGATGTCGGGCGGGTGGAACGCCTTGACGGCATCGGAAGATTTCGGCGGCCAGGCGCTGCCGTACATGCTGAACGTCGCAGCACTCGAAATGTGGAATTCCGGCTCCATGGCCTTCGCGCTTGCCCCGACGCTCACCATGGGCGCGGCCGAGGCAGTGAGCGCTCATGGCAGCGATGCACTCAAGCAGAAATTTCTTCACAAGATGGTCTCCGGCGAATGGACCGCGACCATGAACCTGACCGAACCGCACGCGGGTTCCGACCTCGGCGTCATGAAGACCCGCGCCGAGCGCCGCGACGACGGCAGCTACCGCATTTTCGGCCAGAAGATCTTCATCACCTGGGGTGATCACGATATGACCGAGAACATCGTCCATCTCGTGCTCGCCCGGCTGCCCGATGCCCCCGCCGGCACGCGCGGTATCTCGCTGTTCCTCGTTCCGAAATTCCTGCTTGATGAGAATGGCGCCATCGGCGAGCGCAACGATCTTCATTGCCACTCGCTGGAACACAAGCTTGGCATCCATGGCGCCCCCACCTGTACGATGATCTATGGCGACGGCAAGTATGGCAAAGAGGCAGGCGCCATCGGCTGGCTGATCGGCGAGGAGAACAAGGGCCTCGCCTGCATGTTCACGATGATGAACAATGCCCGTCTCGCCGTTGGCATGCAGGGTGTGGCGATCGGCGAGGCCGCAACCCAGAAAGCCTTGCAGTATGCCAGGGAGCGTACGCAGGGCAAGGCTCCGGGCTGGACCGGATCGGGCATGAGCCCGATCATCGAGCATCCCGATATCGCCCGCACACTGATCACCATGAAGGCGCTGACGCAGGGCTCGCGCGCGATCTGCTATTCCTGTGCCCACGCCATAGACATGACCCATCATACTGATGGCGACGAAGCCGCATTTTGGCAGGACCGCGCCGCGCTTCTCACCCCGATCGCCAAGTCCTTCGCCACCGATGCCGGCGTGGAAATCGCGTCGCTCGGCATCCAGGTGCATGGTGGCATGGGCTTCATCGAGGAAACCGGGGCCGCCCGTTATCTGCGCGATGCCCGTATCGCTCCGATCTACGAAGGCACCAATGGCATCCAGGCAATCGATCTCGTTACTCGTAAGCTGCCGCTTTCCAATGGGGACCATGTTCGCGGCTTCATCGCGGAGCTCAGGCAGATCGTCGCAGGTGTACGGTCCTCCAATCGCGACGGCTTTGGAACCACTGCCGAGCGTCTGGAGGCCAGTATCGCCGATCTCGAAGAGGCGACAACATGGCTGCTCGCCCGGCTGGCAGAAGGCCAAACAGCCACCGCGCTCGCGGGCGCGACGCCTTACCAGCGGCTTTTCGGCCTGGTGCTGACGGGGTGCTACCTCGCCAAGGGTGGTCTGGCCGATGAGGATCACGGCCGCGACAATCGGATCGCGCTCTGCCGTTTCGCTGCCGAGAACCTGATTGCCGAGACCGCGGCACTAAAGGATCGTGTCGTCAACGGCGAGGCAAGCCTGACGGCGGCGCGCACCCTGCTGGACTGAGGAAAGCCTCCACCTCTCCAAATGGGGGAGGGCACTTGAACGAGGAAACAACCATGACCGACCACATCCTGATCGAACGCCCTGACGGCTATCCCGGCGTTCTGGTGATCCGCTTCAACCGGCCGGAAAAGAAGAATGCCATCACGCAAGCCATGTATGCTCGCATGACCGAAGGCCTCAACGAGGCGGAAGGTGACGCGTCGATCCGCGCGGTTGCCTTCCTCGGAACCGAGGGCTGCTTCTCCGCCGGAAACGACATGGCCGATTTCCTGGGCTTCGCCATGGGCGGCGGCGTCGGCGAGCCCGCAGCCTTCGGATTTCTGAAGGCGCTGGCAGGCGGCTCGAAACCGCTCGTCTCGGGTGTCGACGGCCTTGCCATAGGCATCGGCACGACGATCCACATGCATTGCGACATGACGATTGCTTCCGACCGCAGCCTGTTCAAGACGCCCTTCGTCGATCTGGCGCTGGTGCCGGAGGCGGGCTCGAGCCTGCTTGCACCGCGTCTCATGGGCCATCAGCGCGCCTTCGCTATGCTCGCTGCCAGCGAAGGCTTCTCGGCAGAATCCGCGCGCGAGGCGGGCCTGATCTGGAAGGTGGTGGTGCCCGATGCCGTCGAGGCGGAAACGCTGGCGCTTGCCGCGTCGCTTGCCGCCAAGCCACCGGAAGCGATGAAAATCGCCCGCGATCTCGTGCGTTGCGATCGCGTCGAGCTATTGCGTCGAATGGACGAGGAGCTAAACTATTTCGTCGAACGGCTGACGAGCGCCGAGGCGCGGGCATTGTTCGAAGCCTTTATGCGCAGCCGCGCATCATAATATAGCCTCTTCGCGCTTCTTTAATTCCTTCCGGGCAAAGATCGGCGGAAAGTGGAGGATGAATCTGTGCGCGCGGTATTGATAGGCTTGACCCTTGTTCTCATGACGACCGCCGCGCATGCCGGTCAAGGTCTAACGGGCGGTACTCTTCATCTCGCGCAGAACAACAATACGATCATCGAAAGCGATTCCGTGCAGCCCAGGCGGCAGCCGGGCGTGCGCCCGCAACGCTTCTATTGCGTCATCGACCCGCCGGACAGCGCCCAGACAGATATGAAGTACTCCTGCCCGGCAAGTCCCGGCCGCGTGGGCGGACGCTGCCGCTGCTCCGGTGTGGTCGGAACAGGCACGCTCTACACCTACTAGGAAACCCGCTCAGCCCTTGACGAGCGTTGCCACCACTTCGACATGCGGCGTCCAGAGAAACTGGTCGATCGGCGTGACGCTCGTGACGCGGTAGCCGCCCTCGACAAGGATCGAAAGGTCGCGGGCAAGCGATAGCGGATTGCAGCTGATGGCGACGATCTTCTTCACGGTCGAGCGCGCCAACTCGCGGCATTGCGCCTCGGCACCAGCGCGCGGCGGATCGAAGAGAACGGCGTCGAAGACCTTCAATTCCTGCGTCATCAGCGGGCGGCGGAAAAGATCCCGCCTTTCGAGCGAAACCGGTTTCAGCCCTTGCGTGTTGCGGGCCGCATGGTCGAGCGCCTTCAGCGCCTTGTCCTCGGATTCCACCGCATGCACCTGTGCAATGCGCGCAAGCCTGAGGGCGAATGTCCCGACGCCTGCGAAGAGATCGGCGACGCGCTTTGCCTTGCCGACATGCTCCAGCGCAAGCCGCGCCATGGCCTCCTCGGCGCCAATGGTCGCCTGCGTGAACGCGCCGGGCGGGGGCGAAACCGTGACGCCGGAAAATTCGAGAAGCGGCTTTTGCGGCTCGATCAGCGTTTCGCCGTTGAGCGCGACACGGGCAATCCCGCGAAGCGCGAGTGTCGTCTCGGTGACCGCGCGGCGTTGTTTGTCTCCAGGTGACTTAATACCGTCGATCGCCACGTCGAGGCCCGAAAGCGTTTCGATCAGGGTGATGCGAAACGGTTCGGAGCTGGTGGCCGCCGCCATGCTGATCCGGCGCACTGCTTCGAGGCCGGCGAGAATGCCCGGCGAGGTGACCGGACATTCCTCGATCGCGACGATGTGATGGCTTTCGGCCTGGTTGAAGCCGATCAGCAATTCCTTCTCCGTGCGGCGCGCCGCGAAGACGACGCGACGGCGTTCGCCCGGGTGGGCTTCGACGAGTTCGCCGACTTCCGCCGCGATCCCTTTCGATTTCAGTGCCGCGACGACCAGCGAGCGCTTGAAGGCGTTGTATGCGGGCTTTGCCATGTGCTGCAGCGAGCAGCCGCCGCAGCTGCCGCCCTTTCCGTCGGGGCCGAAATGCCGGCAGGCGGGGGCCACGCGGTCCGCAGAGGTCTCTCCATAGGAGATGATGGTGCCGTGGTTCTTGACCCGCGCGATGGCAACCTTTTCGCCCGGGAGCGCGAAAGGCACGTAGATTGGCCCCGAGGGACCGTGAACGATGCCGTCGCCCTGCGCGCCGAGGCTGTCGATGATCACTGTCTCAGTGCTCATGGCTTTCTCCCCGCCAACAAGAATTCCTGGTTTCCGTCACCGCCGGCCATGGGCGAGGGGATCAGCCCCAGGCTCGTCCAGCCCATGTCCTCGGTGAGCCAGCGCTCGAGTTCCGCGGCAACCTCGGGCGCGGTATCCGGATCCTTGAGCAGCCCCGCCTTGCTGATTGCGTCGCGGCCTGCCTCGAATTGCGGCTTGACCAGAAGCAGACAGTGTGCGCCGGGCTCGGCCAGTTCGAGCGCCGGAGCGAGCGCCAGCTTCAACGAGATGAAGGAGACATCGGACACCAGAAAGGTGATCGCCCGGTTGCCGATATCCTCGGCTTCGAGATAGCGGGCATTAAGGCCCTCGATATTGGTGGCTCTGGGATTGGCCGCAAGACGCGGATGAAACTGCCCGTGACCAACATCGATTGCGGTTACATGGGCCGCCCCGCGCATCAGCAACACCTCGGTGAAGCCGCCCGTCGAGGCTCCGACATCGAGGCATTCCTGACCGGCGGGATCGAGCCCGAAATGGTCGAGCCCTGCCACCAGCTTCAAGGCCGCGCGGGAGACATAGTCCTGCGCGGGATCGTCGATTTCGATCGCGGCGTCGGAGGCAAAGGTGAGGCTCGGCTTGGTCACGGTCTTGCCGTTGACGCGCACGGTTCCGCGCTGGATGGCATCGCGCGCCCGCGAACGGCTGGCGATGAGATCGCGAGCGACCAGCAATTGGTCAAGGCGTTGGTCTTCGGATGGATTGGACATTGCCAGTCAATGGCGGTCCGCCGCCGTGGTTGCAAGCGTTTTGTTGGTGATTGCGCGCGCTGCCGATGGAATCCTCCGTTCCGGCGTCCGTTTCGCTCTTGCTGCGACCCTGTCAAATCTGGGCGACCGGCCTGATTGACTGCCAGCAGATTTCGTCGCTATCTGTCCCATGGTCTGGAAAAGGAATATCGCGATGACGAAACGGATAATGGCTTTTCTTGCCTGCGCGGTGGCATCCCAACCGGCGATGGCCAACGACACGATGGTCGAACTCAAGACCGGTGGCCTCGTCTATGTCCAGACGAATGACGTCTCGATACAATCGGAGGAGCTGTACATCTCGCCGAGCCTCGTCCGGGTCGATTATGTGTTCCGCAACGACGGCGACAAGGATATTGTGTCCTACGTCGCATTCCCGATGCCGGATATCACTGCTGGACCCGATTCAAGTGTCGCGATCGATAATGTTGAATCGGACAATTTTCTGGGCTTTACCGTGAGCCAGGACGGTCAGACGATTACACCGGAACTCCAGCAGCGGGTCTATGCGACGGGCATAGACATGACCGAGGAACTCACGGCCCGCGGCGTGCCGCTCCCGCCCTACAGCGAGGCGACCTTCGCCGCGCTCGAGAAGCTTCCCCCGGAGGTCATCGCCGACTGGACGTCGCGCGGCCTCATTTTTGACGACGCCTACGATGCCGGCAAGGGCTGGGAACACCATCCCATGCCGTTGTGGACGCTGAAGTCCGCCTACTGGTGGAAGACCACCTTCCCGGCCGGCACGGATGTCCGCGTCCATCACGAATACAAGCCGAGCGTCGGCGCCACCACGACGATGACCTTCATTCAGGACGGTGAGCCGAGCGACTATAGCTATGAAGAATATACGAAAAAGTATTGCATCGACGACGACTTCATGAAAACCGCCGCCAAGCTCGAGAAGGCGTCGAAAGACGGGACCGGTCCCTACTATTTCGAGAACTGGATTTCCTACGTCCTGACCACCGGCGCAAACTGGGGCGGGACGATCAGGCGCTTCAAGCTGACGGTCGACAAGGGAAGCCCGAAAAACTACGTCAGCTTCTGCGGCGAGGGGGTCAGGAAGGTCGGCGCCACGACCTTCGAGATGACGGCCGAGGATTTCTATCCCGAAAGGGACCTGAATCTGCTGCTTCTGGTGCCGAGCGAGCAATGATCTGCGGCATCAGGTCGCTCTCCTGAAATATATCGTGGATCGCTAACGAATTTTAAGGGCTACCTCGGGCAGATTGGGGCGATTGTTCGTTTCGTCGCACCCCGGGCGGGCCATGAAGGCCGGCGCTTCGGCGAAAATCCGATCATGTTCATGTTGTGCACGCCGGCCTCCCTGGCCGCGCGGCCATTCGCCTGATCTCTTGGAGCGTGAAAGAAATATCGCATGTCCCTCAAGAACCTGTCGCTGAGTAAGAAACTGATCCTGACCTTCGTTGCAATCATGGCAGGATGCTTCGTCGCGTCCGCAGTGGTCTTCCTGCAGGCGCGCAACGCCAAGCTCGCCTCTCTGGAGCAAGTGCGAGCGGACCAGATCCTGGCAAGTGTCGACAACGCCCTTGAAGCAATGCTCGATCAGGCCGTCAATCAGCGCGGCTATCTGCTGTTCCGCAGTGAAAGCACCTACAAGGATGTGTTCACGCAGCGCGAAAACATGCTGAACTTCATCGCAGAGGCCAAGAAGCTGGCTGCCGGCGATGCGGCGCTCATCCAGTCGCTCGACGCGATGAAGAACGCGGCCGATGTCTTCCATACGCAACTGACCGAACCGCAGCTCGCCGCCCGCAAGAATACCGAGGCCCCGATTTCCGAAATCATCGAGATCGGCCGTAACGCGTCGAAAGGCCAGCTTGACGAGTTCCGGGAAGCCGCCGCCAAGATCAAAAAGGACGTCCTGGCCCTAATCGAGAAGACCCGGGCCGTCCAGGCGAGCGCCCATTTCGACATTGAAATGGCTCTGCTCTTCGGGGGAACCATCGCCGGCGGTGTTGCCGTGGTCCTGATCTGGCTTTTGTCGCGGTCTATCGTAACCCCGATTGTCGGGATGACGTCCGCAATGACCCGCCTCGCCGGTGGCGAGCACGAGATCGACGTGCCCGCGCTCGATCGCGGCGACGAGGTCGGCCAGATGGCCAAGGCCGTACTCGTATTCAAGGATGCGGCAGTGGAAAAGCTGCGTCTGTCCAATGAAACGGACGCCATGCGTCGCCAGGCTGAGCAGGAGCGTCAGGCCGCCGAAGCCGAGAAGGCCCGCGAGGCCGAGGAGATCGCCTTTGCCATGGACCAGTTGGCGGCCGGTCTCACCGCCCTTGCCGATGGCAATGTCGCATTCCGCATCCGCAGCTCGTTTGCGTCCCGCCTTGACGCCCTGCGCGAGAATTTCAACAATTCGCTCGACAAGCTCCAGGCAGCCCTGCAATCGGTCGGCCAGAATGCCGAGGCGATCAATGCCGGGGCCGCCGAGATCCGCGCCTCCGCCGACGATCTTGCCAAGCGCACCGAACAGCAGGCGGCCTCCGTCGAGGAAACCGCGGCTGCCCTCGAGCAAGTGACGACGACGGTCAAGGACACAGCCAGGCGCGCCGAGGATGTCGGCGAACTGGTGGCCCGCACCCGCGACGGTGCCGAGCGTTCGGGTATCGTGGTTCGAAACGCCGTATCCGCGATGACCGATATCGAGAAGTCCTCCGGCGAAATCGGCAATATCATCGGCGTGATCGAGGATATCGCCTTCCAGACCAACCTTCTGGCGTTGAATGCCGGCGTAGAGGCGGCGCGCGCGGGTGAGGCCGGCAAGGGTTTTGCCGTCGTTGCCCAGGAAGTGCGCGAGCTCGCACAGCGTTCGGCCAATGCCGCCAAGGAGATCAAGGCCCTGATCACTGCTTCCCGTGCGCAGGTCGGAAATGGTGTATCGCTTGTCGGCGAAACCGGCACGGAGCTGGAGAAGATCGTCGCTGCCGTGCAGGAGATCAGCCAGCATGTCTCCGCCATCGTGACGACCGCGCGCGAACAGTCGACGGGCCTGCAGGAAATCAACACCGCTGTGAACACCATGGATCAGGGCACGCAGCAGAATGCTGCCATGGTCGAGCAGCAGACGGCCGCCAGCCACTCGCTGGCTTCGGAAGCAGCAGCCCTGAAGGGACTTCTTGCCCAGTTCAACTTCGGCGAGATGCAGACGGCACCTGTAACCCGGACTTCCGCCCCGGCACCTACGACACGCGCCACCGCGCCGGCCCCTTCGAAACTTGTGAGCGGACCGGCCCCCGCGACCCCCACGGCAAAGCCGGCGGCGTCGCCCGCCCGGGCGCTGGCGAACCGCCTTACGAGCGCCTTTGGTGGCGGCGGCGTCAAGCAGGAATGGTCGGAATTCTGATCTGCAACTCTGCCTCCCCTTGAGGGAAGGCTCAACTTACATCGCCGCGCCGAGCCCGAGACCCTTCTGGCCGAGCGCGGCGAAAACGGTCGTCACGATCCCGGCGCTGTCGAGTCCGGCCTTGGCATACATGACCTCGGGCTTGGCCTGATCCATCCAGATATCCGGCAGCACCAGCGGGCGAACCTTGAGCCCCTGGTCGAGCAGCCCTTCCGTGGCAAGGAAATGCAGGACCTGACTTCCGAAGCCGCCGATCGAGCCTTCCTCGACGGTCACGAGCACCGCGTGCTCGCGGGCGAGACGGCGAATGAGGTCGTGGTCGAGCGGCTTTGCGAAGCGCGCATCCGCGACGGTCGTCGAAAGACCGGCGGCGTCGAGGTCCTCGGCAGCCAGAAGGCAATCGGCGAGCCTCGTGCCGAAGGACAGCAGCGCGACCTTTGTGCCCTCTTTGACGATCCGGCCCTTGCCGATCTCGAGGATTTCGCCGCGCTCGGGCAATTGCACGCCAACGCCTTCGCCGCGCGGATAGCGGAACGAGATCGGGCCTTCGTCATAGGCGGCCGCGGTGCGTACCATATGCTTCAGTTCCGCCTCGTCGGCGGCGGCCATGACGACGAAGCCCGGCAGGCATGACAGGAAGGTGGTGTCGAAGGAGCCCGCATGGGTCGGTCCGTCGGCGCCGACGAAGCCGGCGCGGTCGATGGGGAACCGGACTGGCAGGCCCTGGATCGCCACGTCATGCACGACCTGGTCATAGCCGCGCTGCAGGAAGGTGGAATAGAGTGCGCAGAATGGCTTGAACCCTTCCGCCGCAAGTCCTGCCGCGAAGGTTACGGCATGCTGCTCGGCAATGCCGACGTCGAAAGTGCGGTCCGGAAATGCCAATGCCAGCTTGTCGATCCCGGTGCCCGACGGCATGGCGGCGGTGATGCCGACGATCTTTTCGTCGAGCGCCGCTTCCTGCACGAGCGCTTCCCCGAAGACCGTGGTGTAGCTCGGAGCGTTCGGCTTGGTCTTTGCCTGGGTTCCGGTAATGACGTCGAACTTGTTGACGCCGTGATACTTGTCGGCGGCGGCCTCCGCCGGCGGATAGCCCTTGCCCTTCTGGGTGACGACGTGGATCAGCACCGGACCCTTGCCATTGTCGCGTACATTGCGCAGCACCGGCAGCAGGTGGTCGAAGGAATGGCCGTCGATCGGCCCGATATGATAGAAGCCAAGCTCCTCGAACATCGTCCCGCCAGTGACATAGCCGCGTGCATGCTCGACTGCCCGAGTGATGGCCCGGTCGACGCTCTTGCCCAGATAGGCGGTCAGTTTCTTGCCGAAGTCGCGAAAGCCCATATAGGTCCGGCCGGACGCGAGGCGTGCCAGATAGGCGCTCATGGCGCCTGTCGGCGGCGCGATCGACATGTCGTTGTCGTTGAGGATGACGATCAGGCGCGCATCGAGCGCGCCGGCATTGTTGAGCGCCTCAAAGGCCATGCCCGCTGACATGGCGCCATCGCCGATGACGGCGATCACATTGCGGTCCCTGTGGCTCAGTTCGGCGGCGACCGCCATGCCGAGGCCGGCCGAGATCGAGGTCGAGGAATGGGCCGCACCGAACGGATCGTATTCGCTTTCGGCGCGCTTGGTGAAGCCGGAAAGCCCGCCTTCCTGACGAAGTGTGCGGATGCGGTCACGCCTGCCGGTCAGGATCTTGTGCGGATAGCATTGATGCCCGACATCGAAGATCAGCCGGTCGTCCGGGGTATTGAAGACCTTATGGATGGCGATCGTCAGTTCGACCACGCCCAGTCCCGCGCCGAGATGGCCCCCCGTGCGCGATACCGCGTCGATCATCTCGTCTCGCAATTCGCGCGCGAGCGCCGGCAGTTCGCGGTCGTCCAGGTGCCGCAGGTCGGCAGGCAGCTTGACCTTGTCCAGCAGGGGCGTTTCTGGCAGCGATGTCACGGGCTCGGGCCTCTTTGTCGTTTCGTCATTACACACGGATCCTGCGCCTTTACTGAATTATCCGCTGAGGTAAAAGCATCGGAAGGGCCAGTGCCCCGTCTATATAGAAGCTAAAAGCCTTCGGGCAAAGGGACAAACTCCTCTTCGTCCCCCGGAACGATGTCAAAGCGCCCGGTCCGCCACTCTTCCTTGGCTTTCTCGATCCTTTCCCTGGACGACGATACGAAATTCCACCAGATGTGACGCTTGGACGGCATCGCCGCGCCGCCGAACAGCATGAGGTGGCAACCGCGCTCGCCGGCGCAAAGCGTAATCGCGTCGCCGGGCCGGAATACGAGAAGCTGATCGGCCGAAAACAGGTCTCCTGCGATCTCGGCCTCGCCGGAGAGTACGTAGGCGGCACGTTCCTCGTGGCTTGCATCGAACGGGAAGCTGGCGCCCGGTGCGAGTGTCAGGTCGACATAGAGCGTATCGGAGAAGACCTTGACCGGCGAGGTGAGCCCGCCGAGGCTACCGATCACCACACGTCCGCTCGCGCCGCCCGTATCGAACATCGGCATCGCGGTCTTTTCCGTGTGGGCGAATGCCGGGTCGATCTCCTCCTTGTCGTCGGGCAGTGCCAGCCAGGTCTGCAAGCCCGAGATCGATAGCGGGTTGCCGCGCAGGTTTTCTGGTGTGCGTTCCGAGTGGACGATGCCGCGGCCCGCCGTCATCAGGTTGATATCGCCCGGCTCGATCACCAGCTCGGTGCCGAGGCTGTCGCGATGCTTGATCTCTCCGTCGAACAGATAGGTCACGGTGGACAGGCCGATATGCGGGTGAGGGCGCACGTCGAGCGCCTCGCCGGCTTTCAGGATCGCCGGCCCCATGCGGTCGAAAAAGATGAACGGCCCGACAAGCCGGCGCCTGGCCGTCGGCAGCGCGCGACGCACCGCAAATCCGCCGATATCGCTGGAGCGCGGAATGATCAATTGTTCGATGGCGTCGCAGGCAAAGGCATCGCCGGCGATGGGATCAGGTCCTGGAAAGAACGACATCGGATTTCCTTTCGTCAAAGATCATAGTTCCTCGCACGCCGCACCCGCAACTCAAATCACCCCGGTGGTCCATAGCGAAAGGAAAGCCCCCGGAGAGTTCCGGGGGCTGTAGTCTGCAATCCTGCGCCGAGAGGCGGAGCGTGCGGTTCTCAGAACTCTTCCCAGCTTTCGTCGGCCACGGCCGCGTTGCCGTTAGAGACAGCCGCTCTGCGGGCAGGAGGCTGCGGCTGGCGCAGCGATCCGGTCGCACGTGCCGGGCCAGCCATCGCATGCGCTGTCTGGCGAAGGGCGGCGGACTGGACGGAGCCCGTGCCGTCCAGCTTGAACTGGGCCACGAGGTCGCGCAGTTTCGCTGCTTCCATTGCCAGGCTTGAGCTGGCAGCGGTCGATTGCTCGACCATTGCCGCATTCTGTTGCGTCGTCTGGTCCATCGAATTGACGGCCGTGTTGACTTCGGCAAGCCCCAGGGACTGCTCCTTCGCCGAGGTGGCGATCGAATCCATGTGCTGATTGATCTGGGCGATAAAGTTGCCGATGGATTTCAGGGCCACACCGGTATCGCGCACCAGCTTCACGCCGCTTTCCACCTCGGAAGACGAGTTCTGGATCAGGCCTTTGATCTCCTTTGCCGCCTGTGCAGAACGCTGGGCGAGCTCGCGTACTTCCTGGGCAACCACGGCAAAGCCCTTGCCTGCGTCACCAGCACGGGCGGCCTCCACGCCGGCGTTGAGGGCCAGCAGGTTGGTCTGGAAGGCGATCTCGTCGATGACGCCGATGATGTTGGAAATCTGCTGCGACGATTCCTCGATCCGGCGCATCGCCTCTTCGGCATGGGAAACGACCTCGGCGGATTTCGCCGCCCCGTCGTTCGCCTGCGTGGCGACGGTGCGCGCTTCGTCGGTCCGTTTGGTCGAGGAGTTCACATTGGCGGTGATCTGGTCGAGCGCGGCGGCAGTTTCCTCGAGCGAGGCCGCCTGTTGCTCGGTGCGCTTGGAGAGATCTTGCGCGCCGGAGGCGATCTCGCGGGTGCCGTTGTCCATGGTGTTGATGCTCTCATGGATCGCCGACATGGCCGAACCCAACTGCCGGACGGACTGGTTGAAATCGTGGCGCAGTGCCTCGAAGTCGGCAGCAAAGGCGTCGTCGAGCTGGAAGGCGAGATCGCCGGAGGCAAGGCGCTTCAGCCCCGCGGCGAGGCCCGACGTGGCAACCCGCATGCGTTCCGCAGCTTCCGCCTCTGCGCGCTCCTGATTGGCGATCCGGTCCTGCTCGGCCTGCTTGCGGGCTTGTTCCGCTTCCTGTTCGAGGCGTTTGTTGGCGATCGCCGCCTGACGGAAGATTTCGACGGCCCCGGCCATTTCACCGATCTCGTCGGCGCGTCCGGCAAAGGGGATCGCCGATGCCGTGTCGCCATCGGCAAGTGCGCGCATGGAGCCCGTGATGCGCTGGATCGGATTGGCGATACCAGTAATCGCGAAGAATATGGCGGAACCGATGATCAAGCCTGCCAGACCGGCGATGGAGAACACCAGGACCTTGATCGACCCGAAGCTGCCCCTGGCAGCCTCGTGGGCGTGATCTGCTTCGGCCAGATTGTAGTCGACCAGTGCGTCGATCGTCTGGTCGCCCAAATCGGCGTATTTCAGCATTTCCCCATTGAACAGGACCTTTGCTTCTTCGGTTTTGCCATCGCGCGAAAGGGCGATCATCTGTCCGCCGAATTCGGTATATTTGTCGAGTGCCGCAACAATGCCGTCGATCAACTGCCGTTCCTTGTCGGAGGAAACCATCCCGTCCGAATAGGTCTTGATCAGCCCGCGCTGGAAAGCGACGTATTCCTTGGCGTCGTTTTCCGCCGAGTCCTTCTCGGATGGCGTCGTGCCGAGGATGTGTCGTGCATAGGACAGCTTTATGTCCACCATGCCCTTGTCCATGAGACGGACCTGATTGACAGACGGCAACTGGCCGTCAGCAATTTCGGTCGTGTCTTTGAAGATCGCGGAGATCCCGGATATTGCGATCCAGGAGAGCCCGCCGGTAACAAGCATGATCGTTGTCAGCATCACAATCAGTGATGTCTTGATCGTCGGCCGTTTCATAAACTTTCCTTTTCAAAGGTATTGCGGCGTCTGTCGCGGCGGTTGTCCTCTCCCGCCTCACAAATGAGGATCGGGGCCGGCGTTGGGAAATCGAGATCAAGCGCGGGCAAACAAGGCGCGTTACGACGCGAGAGGATGTTGATTGAAGTATCGCAATTCGTGGATGAGAAATTCATTTGGTATCGCTGAATATCTTCCGTTCCCCGGTTCTTTCTTGTTTTTGTGCCGTTTCTTACAAGAACCGTAATCCCCGCAAGAAATGAGGGATTTATAGAGAGTAGTAGGGAATGGTTTACGGCTCATTAAGGACGAGTGACGTCAGGCGTGCCGGTGTTGTAGCATTCTTGTAGCTTAATGCTCTTTGGCGTTGCTTCGTCATTGTGTTACAAAATGACGTGCGAAGGTAATGTCGAGTTCAGTGTTTGACCTTCGGCCGTCCAGGCGTACAGGTCCGGTAGGGGCGAGAGTGGGTCTTCGCTATTTTATGGTCGGGCCGGCGCCGTCGGCTTCGCATGGCTCTATCGTCACGTCCTCGCCCGACGCCGCGCCCAGTTCGAGGCAGCCCCCCGCATGGCAGAAGGTCCAGCCACCACCGGTCGCGCCGGAAGCCGCCAACATAAGGCGACGAAGGGGAGGGGAGTTCGGTGCCCATTCCCACCATCCGTCCTTCAGTACCGCACCGTCGCCCGGCTCCATCCCTGCGCCTGAACCCTTGACGCGCGCCATGGCCAGTTCGAGACCGGCCGGCGTCACAGCCCAGTCCTCCCGCCATTCCGTCTTCTGCACCGAATGGGTCCAGGTAAGCGAGAACAGCGAGACGGCGAAGCTCATCGCCTTGGCGCCTGCAATGATGCAGACGCCCGCGCTCATGATGCCTTTTCGGCGGCCGGCGCGGCCCGCTTGGCCGCAGCCGTCTTGCGCCAGATGACGACGGCGAACAGGACGGCGAGGCCGAAGCCGATTTCGTCGGTCATGGGCACCGCGGCAATCAGGGTGAAGGCGGCAATCACGGCCAGCGCCCGTTCCAGGATACCGAGCCTGACGCCGAGGAAGCCGATCACGGCCGCGCCCCACAGCCCGATCGAGACGACCGTCTTGAAGACGATGTAGGAGACCGCCGCCGGAAAGCCGATCGATTGCGCAAGCGCGCCGCCGTCTTGAAGCATCAGCGCCGGCGTATAGACCGCCATGAACGGGATGACGAAGCCGGCGGCGGCCACCTTGATCGCTTCGATCGAGATCTTCAGCCCGCTCTCCTTGGCGATCGGCGCGGCTGCGAAGCAGGCGAGCGCCACCGGCGGCGTCAGGTCGGCAAGGATACCGAAATAGAAGACGAACATGTGGCTGACGATCAGCGGCACGCCGAGTTCGAGCAAGGCAGGGCCGGCGATCGACGAGGTGATGATGTAGTTGGGGATCGTCGGAATTCCCATGCCGAGCACGATGCAGGTGATCATCGTCAGCACCAGCGACAGGAAGAGGCTCGTGCCGCCGACTGAAACGATGAATTGGCCAAAGGTGTTGGCGGCCCCCGTTAGTGTCATCGTCCCGACAATCACGCCGACCACCGCGCAGGCGATGGCGACGGGAAGTGCGGTTTTGGCGCCGTCGGCGAGCGAATCGCGGCAGATGAGTAGCGTCTCGCGTCCGCCCTTGGAAAAGGCGTTCCAGGCGATCAATACGGCGACACCGGCAAGAACGACGCCCATGCCGAACTTGAAGAAGGAGGCGGCGAGCAGTCCGAGGCCGATCCAGAACAGGACCCGCACCACCATGGACGGCAGGCCGAGCGCGATGGAGCTGCCGAGAATGAGGATGAGTGTAAAGGCAAGGCCGACCGTGCCGGCAAACAGCGGCGTGTAGCCGGAGAACAACAGCCAGACGAGCGCCGCCAGCGGCAAAATCAGGTACCACTGCGAGGTCAAAGCCTTCATCGCGGAGGGCAGCTCGTTCTTCGGCAGGCCGTGCAACGAGTGCTTGCCGGCCTCCAGATGCACCATCCAGAAGGCCGAGCCGAAATAGAGCAGGGCCGGAATGATCGCCGCCTTGACGATCTCGTGATATTCCACGCCGAGAGTCTCGGCCATGATGAAGGCGACGGCACCCATGACCGGCGGCATGATCTGCCCGCCCATCGAGGCGGTGGCCTCGACCCCGCCGGCAAAGGCGGCGCGGTAGCCGAAGCGCTTCATCAGCGGAATGGTGAACTGCCCGGTCGTCACGACATTGGCGACCCCGGAGCCGGAAATGGTGCCCATCAGGCCGGAGGAGATGATCGCCACCTTGGCCGCGCCGCCCTGCTTGTGGCCGACGAGGCCGAGCGAAATGTCGGTGAACAGCCGGATCATGCCCGCCTTTTCCAGGAAGGCACCGAACAGGATGAAGAGGAAGATATAGGTCGACGAGACATAGATCGGGATGCCGTAGATCCCTTCCGTGCCATAGGCCATGTGCTCGATCACCTGGCCGAAGTCGTAGCCGCGATGGTCGAACGGCGCCGGCAGGTATTCGCCGAACAGGCAATAGGCGAGAAACAGGCCGGAAATGACAGGTAGGGTTGGCCCCATGGCAAACCACGCGGCGGCGAAAACGGTGAACAGCGCGATCACGCCCATTGCCAGATCGATCGGCAACGGGTCGCCGGCCCGCACCAGCAGCGCCTCGTATTCGACCCATTGATAGCCGGCGACCGCAACACCGAGCAGCGCGAGCCCCCACGTGCCCGTCTTGCCGAGCGGACCATAGCCGCGCGCCAGCGCGAGCAGGGGGAAGATCAGCGCGGTGACGAAACCGACATGGATGGCGCGTACAACCTGGCTCGGAAAGTCGACCACATGGGCCGCAGTCGCGACCTGAAACAGGGAAAAGGCGATCGCCACGTAGAACAGGAACCGTCCCTCACGACCCGGCGGAAAACTCTCGGCGAGGGGATCGTGCAGACCGAGTTCGCGGCTATCGGCCGGCATGTCGTGCTTGACCGTGTCATGCAGCATGAAACGCTCCTGATACCGGCGTCAGACACCGGGCATGTCGATTGGAATGAATGGTCTGGGAATGATGCGGCCCGGACAAGACCGGGCCGCAATGGGCATCAAAGCAGGCCCTTTTCCTTGTAGTAACGTTCGGCGCCCGGATGCAGCGGCACAGGCATACCCTTCAGGGCATTCTCGAGCTTGATCTGGGCTGCGGCCTTGTGGGCGGCTTCCATTTCCGGCAGGTTCTCGAACAACTGCTTGGTCATCTGGTAGGCGGTTTCGTCCGAGACGTCCGAATGAGTGATCAGGAAGTTGACCACGGCCACCGTCGGCACGTCCGCGTCCTGACCCTGATAGGTGCCAGCCGGAATGGTCGCAGCGATATAGGGCGCGCCGAGCTTGGTCACCACGTCTTCCGGCACGGCCACCATCTGGATCGCTACCGAGGTTGCGAGGTCCTTGATGGACGAAACGCCAAGACCAGCCGACTGCAGCGTCGCGTCGAGCTGGCGGTTCTTCATCAGTTCGACGGATTCGGCGAACGGCAGATATTCGGTCTTGGCCAGATCCTCGTAGCTCATTCCGGCGGCCGCGAAGATCGCACGGGCATTCAGTTCGGTGCCCGACTTGGCGGCGCCGACCGAGAGGCTCTTGCCCTTCATGTCCGCCAGGCTGGCAATGCCGGACTCCTTGGCGGCGACGATCTGGATGTAGTTCGGATAGATAGCGGCAATGCCGCGCAACTTGTCGAGCGGAGCCTTGAAGCCGGCATCGGCATTGCCTTCCCAGGCAAGTTTGACGCTGTCGCCGAGCGCAAAGCCGATCTCGCCCTTGCCCTGCTGCAGGAGGTTGAGGTTCTCAACCGAGGCCTTGGTGGCCTGGACCTGGGTGCGGGCACCCTCGATCTTCTCGCCGTAGATCTTCGACAGTGCCGCGCCGAGCGGATAGTAGACGCCCGACGTGCCGCCGGTCAGGACGTTGATGAATTCGGATGCATTGGCCGATACCGCGCCGAGCGCGGTCGAAAGCGCGAGCGCGCCGGCAAGAACGGTTGCGAATTTCGTGGTCTTCATGAGGGTCCTCCCAAACCAGTAGGTTGATGGGGGACATCATGGGCGAGGCGACACGTGCGCGTCAATCGTGGGCATGCTTTTTTGCCGGGATAACGATAAGCATACTTTGCGACCGCCGCCCTGTTCCGGCGTGTGGCGTGCTCTGACCGCTGGTCTATTGCGGGTCGAGCGGCTCGGTGCCGGTCGGTTTTCCGGCGCGGTCGAGGCGGATCTTCTCGATCCGGTTTTCGGCGGCCGCCAGCAGCGTCTCGCAATGCTTCTTCAACTGCTCGCCGCGCTCGTAGATGGCGATCGATTCGTCGAGCGCCACGTCGCCACGCTCGAGCCGCGCCACGATGCTCTCGAGTTCGGCAACTGCCTTTTCGAACGAGTAGCCGGAAAGATCGGCTTGGTTGGCGCTATCGGTCATGGTCAGCCCCTCATCAGTCTCTGGATATGCATGCCCGCCGATTCGGCGAGACCTTCCAGATCATATCCGCCTTCGAGAATGCTGACGACCCGGTTATGGGCGAATTTGTCCGCAACCTCCATCACGCGACCGGTCGCCCAGTCGAAATCCTCGCCGACGAGATTGATCTGCGCCAGCGGATCGCGGTGATGGGCGTCGAAGCCGGCCGATACCAAAATGAGGTCCGGCGAAAAATCGTTGAGCGCGGTCAGGAAGCGCGACTTGAACGCCTCGCGGAAGTGGTCCGAGCCGGTATTGGACGACAGCGGCGCATTGACGATATTGCCGTTTGCACCCGTCTCGTTCTTGGCGCCGGTGCCGGGGTAGAGCGGCATCTGATGCGTCGAACAGAAAAGCACCGACGGATCGTCCCAGAAGATGTTCTGTGTGCCGTTGCCGTGATGCACGTCCCAGTCGACGATGGCGACGCGCTCAACGCCGTACTTCTTCTGTGCGTGGCGCGCGGCAATGGCGATCGTGTTGAAGAAGCAGAACCCCATCGCCTTCGACTTCTCGGCGTGGTGCCCGGGCGGGCGGGCCGCGACGAAGGCGTTGGCGACCGCGCCGGTCATGACGTCGTCGACGGCGGCCAGCGCGCCGCCGATAGCCGTCAGCGCCGCCTGCAGGCTTTTCGGCGAGGCATAGGTGTCGGTTTCGATCTGGGCGATCTCACCTTCCTCTTCCGGGATCTGCCGCATCACCGCGAGGAGGTGCTCCTCCGGATGGGCGAGCAACACCGCATCCTCGTTGGCCTGCGGGGCTTCCTTTCGGTGGAGCGCGGCGAAATTCGGATGTTCCAGTGCGATGTTGAGAGAGCGCAGCCGGTCGGCGCGCTCGGGATGGCCGGGCGGAGTGTGATGTTCCAGGAAAATGGAATTCTCGTAGAGGCGTGTCGTCATGGTCGGATCCTTCGCGCGCACCTTAGTTTGTGCCTTTGTCATGTTCCACCGCCGAAGAGTTCTGGTTGACGACTGTCAACAACCATCCTGTCAGGCCAAATCTGGCTTGACCTTGTTATGGATGGGCGAATGAACTTAGATAGGGCGGATGCTGAAAAAGATCAGGGGCCTCAGCCATGGATGACATCGAACGCGTGGAAGTGCTGGAGCTTCGTGTTCCCTTCCGCGACATCGACATGTACGGCAAGATGCACAACGCCGCCTATATCACCCATGCCGAGACGGCCCTTGGCCATTTCTGGCGCTACCGGCCGCCGCTCGAAGGCGAACCGCAGTTCGTTGCCACCAAGATCGAATGCCGATTTCACGAGCCCCTGCGTTTCGACGATATTGCCCGCCTTACCGTGCGCATCGACAAGATCGGCGGCAAGTCGATCGGCTTCAACATCCTGATCGAGCGGGGCGACGTGCAATCCGCCGAAGTCGAGATCATCTGGACGGCCACCGACCCGACATCCGGCAATACCGTGGCGCTGCCGGAAGATATCAGGGACTGGCTCTATACGTATCTGCCGTGACCTGCTGGCTGGTCGCGTTGCTGAGAGGGCAGGGCAAGGTGTCCTTTCCGCGGGCAGCGTGCCTCTCCTTCCCGGTTCGGTGCTCTCCAACAAACCAATTGACTCGAGAAGAAATCGATTCCTAAACTGTTCATGTAGCGCGTGTTGGGAGGCATTTGCGCTACGGCTATCCTGATTAAACGACAAGAAGCGAATGCATTTCGGCATGCCCCGCAGCGCGTGGCGTGCGCATGACGACTGTGATTAATCTGGGAGGAAAATCATGAAATACCTGCTGTCATCCGCCGCAGCGCTCGCCCTTACGGCCGGCCTTGCGTCCGCACAAACGCCTGCTGTGCCCGACAATCTGGAGAAGCTTTCAAATTTCCAGACCACCGGCGCCACCGAATTCACCTTCATCGAGCAGAAGGGTGAATATGCCGACGGGATCAAGAAAAACCTTGAGCGGATCAAGATGCCGCCGGGCTTCAAGATCGGGCTCTATGCCATCGTTCCCGATGCCCGCCACATGGCGGTTGGCCCGCAAGGCATCGTGGTTTTTGTCGGCACCCGCAAGGACAAGGTCTGGTCGGTCACCGATCGCAACAAGGACCGCGTGGCGGACGAAGTGAAGGATTTCGCGCCGTCGCTGCAATTCTCGATCCCGAACGGACCCTGCTTCTCCAAGGACGGCTTCCTCTATATCGCCGAACAGAACCGCGTCCTCTTGTTCCCTGCTGCCGAGTTCTTCTATGAAAGCCCAGATGTCGCGGCCTTCAACCTGGTGAAGAAGGGCGAACTCATCCCGGCCGGGCAGGAAAGCTTCAACCACACGGCCCGCGTCTGCAAGATCGGGCCGGATGGCAAGATCTACATTTCGCTGGGTCAGCCGTTCAACGTGGCTCCGCCGGAAAATCTCGAAACAAACACAAAATGGGGCATTGGCGGCATCATCCGCATGAATACCGATGGCACCGGACGCGAGGTTTTCACCTACGGCATCCGCAATTCGGTCGGGCATGATTTCCACCCCGTCACCGGCGAGCTGTGGTTCACCGACAACCAGGTGGATGGCATGGGCGACGACATCCCGCCCGGCGAGATCAACCGCCAGACCGCGATGGGCCAGCACTTCGGCCATCCGTGGTATGGTGGCGGCACGGTCCGCACGAAGGAATACGAGGGGCAGGACGTGCCCGTCGAGGTGACCATGCCGGCAGTCGAGATGGCGGCCCATGCCGCTGACCTTGGCATGACTTTCTACACCGGCAACATGTTCCCCGAGAAGTACAAGAACGCCATCTTCTCGGCGCAGCACGGATCATGGAACCGCACCGTACCGGTGGGCGCCCGGGTGATGGTGACGACCATTGACGGGGACGGCAAGGCCACCGCGGAACCCTTCGCGGAGGGCTGGATCGACGAGAACGGCGAATATCTCGGCCGTCCCGTTGACATCGCGCAGCTGCGCGACGGATCGATCCTGGTATCAGACGATCTGGCCGGCGCCATCTACCGTATCTGGTATGAAGGCAATTGATGCGGGGTTTCACCATAATTGGTCTGGGCGGGCTTCTCCTCGCCCAGACACTCGCGCCGTATGCTCTGGCTGAAGACCTGACGGGCGATCCTGCGGCTGGGCGCAAGAAGGCGGGATTGTGCCGCACTTGCCACGGGATAGAGGGTCTGGCCAAGATACCGATCGCGCCTCACATCGGCGGCGAGAATCCAAACTACATCATGCACCAGCTCACCGCCTTCCGCGAAGGGACGCGCGTGCACGAGATGATGTCGGTCGTTGCGCGAGGTCTGGATGACCAGAGCATCGCTGATCTGGCCGCGTGGTATTCCTCGCAGGATGTCAGTGCTGCGCTCGCACCCGGGAAGACCGGGGATATGGCGCCTGAGGCTTGCGTCGCCTGCCACGGCGCGGATGGCCTCGCCAGGATTGAGGACGCCCCGAACCTGGCGGGGGAAAACGCGATCTATATCGACACGCAGCTCAAGGCCTTCCGCACCGGCAAGCGCACCCATCCGGTGATGTCGGAAATCGCGGCCGGGCTGAGCGACACGGATATCCGTGCCGTGGCGGAATGGTATGCGGCGACCAAAATCGAGATCGCGCCCGTGAAATAGGCGCCTTTGCACGGCAAGGGACCCGCGAGAAATTGCCGAAGTCTCCTGAGACTTCGGCCAAATGGGACTCAAGCCCTTTGCGGCAGCAGCGGATAGCCGACCATCACCGCGCGGCCGGCGAGTGCCGCGATTGCAGCTTTCAGGAGATCGCCCGGAATGAAGGCGAGCGAGCCCATGAAGGCCTTGGAGAGGCCGAGCCCAGCGCCGAAGGCGAGATAACCGATGCCGAAGAGATAGATCATGCCGACCCCGCCGATGACGGCGGCGGCGAGGAAGCCGGCAGTCTGGGTCATGGCCGAAAGGCCGGGTTTCGCGAAGCGCTCCGCGATCAGACCGGTGACATAGGCGCCCGGCACCCAGCCGATCAGGAAGCCGACCGTCGGGCCGGCGAAGACTGCAAGCCCGCCGCGACCGCCCGACAGTACCGGCAGGCCTATGGCGACGAGCAGGATGACAAGGACTGCCGCGCTTGCGCCGCGCCGCGCGCCGAGGATGACGCCCGCCAGCATGACACCCAGCGTCTGCGCCGTGATCGGAACAGGAATGAAGCCGAGCGTGATCGGCGGCACGAGGCCGAGGGCGATGATGATGGCGGCGAAAAGCGAAACGAGAACGAGGTCACGGGTGTTCATGGCGGTCTCCGGTTTCATGCCCCGGCACAGAGCAATGGCACAGGGCATTTTCGAGCGAAGTGGCTGCCGGTTCGCGTGAAGTAAGTGCGAAAAAGGAACCGGTACGCAAATTCATTGGCCTCTGATGCCGCGCGCGTCAATGGCGGCGGCGATGTTATCCGCATCCTTCAGTGTGTGGATGATCAGCGGTCCGACGATCGTAGTGGCCCTCATTTTCAGGCCGCGCGCCTTGTGCGCCTCGCGGATCGCTTCGTAACGGGTGAGGATCTCCGGCACGAAACGGATGACCAGCCCGACGGCAAGGCCGATATCGGAGGCCTTTAGGAGCCCCGCTTTTTCAAGCGGCCGAGCGGCCGTCGTCACCGTGTCGATGAACTCGGAAACACGCGTCGTCGCCGTGACGGATGCGGCGAGCAGCACGAGCGCGCAAAGGCGCAGCACCGTGACAATGGCCTCGTCCGTCGAGTTGAAAACGAGATTGAACAGCGCCACCACGGCGATCGTGGCGAGCACCGGTATCAGCGGGCGAAGGGCCGCGCGGAGCGGCTGGCCGAGGCTGAAATAGACGAGCCCCGAGGCGGCGAGCGCAAGCCCGAGAAACGGATGGGCGCGGGTCAGAAACAGCAGCACCGCGAAAAGCGCCAGTGCAGCGAGCTTGATCCTCGGTGAAAGCCGATGCAGCCAGCCGTCTCCCTCGACATAGAAGCTCTTCATGACAACGCGATCTCCCGGTAGCGCCGGATCGCCTCGTCCGCCGGACCATCGAAGACGAGTTTGCCGGCGTGGAAGACCAGTACGCGCCCGAAATCCTCGATCAGCGCCAGATCGTGGCTGATGACGATGGCGTTTTCGTCGAGATTGCGGATCGCGCGTTCCACGACGACGCGGTTTTTCAGGTCCAGCTGGTTGGTCGGCTCGTCGAAGATGACGACCTCCGGCCGCGTGACCATCACGGCGGCAAGCGCCGCAAGCTGCAGTTCGCCGCCCGAAAGCTCGTGCGGGCGCCGTTCGGCGAGATGCGAGATGCCGAAGCGGGAGAGCACCGCATCGACCGCGCGCGTGAGTTCGCCACCCTTCAGGCCCCGGATCTTCGGACCGAAGGCGATGTCGTCGCGGATGATTGGCAGGATGATCTGGTTGGCCGGGTTCTGGAAGATGAAGCCGACGAGCGAGAGCACTGCCTTCGCCTCGGCAACGGTGTCATGGCCGTTGACGGTGACCTTGCCCGCCGAAGGTTTTATGAGCCCGTTGATCAGCCGGGCAAACGTCGTCTTGCCCGAGCCGTTGAGCCCGATCACGCCGATGCGGCGCTCGTTAAGGGTGAGCGTCAGCGGCTCAAGCGCCATCTGGGCGCCGAAGCGCACCTCTGCCCGGTCGAATATGATCTGCAAGCGGCTTCCCCCGAGGATGACAAGGACGTCTCTATAGACCGATAGACCTGAGGGAAGAAGAGGGGAATGGGGCTAGCGACCGATTGGCTAGACCCGCTTCCTTTGGGTGGTGTGGGGTCTGGCCTTGAAGAACAAGGCCGCATGGCCCCGGGCGTCCTCGATCGGCAGGTGGCTGTGGGGAACGCCGTCGAGGAGTTCGGGAGGATATTCGGGGCGCTCCCGGAAATAGTCGAGCCCCATCGCCGCCTGCACAAAGGAGGGAATGTCGATCCCGGTGCCGACGAACAGCGACTTTCCGCCGTAAGGACCCTTGAACAGGCGCTGGCCGGCAAAATGCCGGAGATACCAGTCGATCCACAGGGCGTCGAAAATCAGCGGATCTGCCGCGAACACGGGATCGCCCGGCAGGCTCTCGAGCCATCGGGTGAAATCGGGAATGGCCGAAGCCGGCTCCTTCCGGTCGGTGTTGATCTCGTCCCATGTCGCCGGTTGTGCTTGCCACCAGGCCGCCGTCTCGGGATCGGCCTCGGCGCCCTCGAGCGGATGAAGATTTCGACTGAAGCTGTCAATCTCGTGTCCGCTTTCGGTGAGCGCGATGCAGGCAAAACTCAGCAACGAATGCTCGCCCGGGATAGGACCATCGGTCTCTATGTCGACAAAGCAATAGATCAGTCTGTTTGTCATCAGGCTCTCCTTCCGGCTCCAGTCTGCCGCATGTCGGCGTGCGTTCTCATAGGGACATGGTAGGACTGTTTCCATGACTTCGCCATGACAGTCGGCCCAGCTACGTCTGTACCACCAGCGGGATGAGAGCTTTATTGAACATATCGGGAACATTCGCTAGGCTGCATCCATGGCGATTCCTCTCTCCAACACCCAGGCGCGAAAAACCTTCCTCGAGCGGCAGGGGCTGTCCCGCCCGCCGCATTTGGCGCTCGGCAAGGCCGGGCTCTACGACCTGATCCACGACCTCGGCTTCGTCCAGGTCGACAGCATCGCGACCGTCGAGCGCGCCCATCACCAGATCCTCTTTTCCCGCAACCAGACCTACCGGCCGGAACACCTCACCGCGCTTTTGGAAAAGGACCGCGCGCTCTTCGAGCACTGGACGCACGACGCCTCGATCATCCCGTCGGCCTTCTTTCCTTACTGGAAGCACCGCTTCGTCCGGCGCGAGGCCCGCATCCTGGAAAACTGGGCGAAATGGCAGGGCGAGGGGTTCGACCAGGCCTTCGACGAGACCTACGAGAAGATCCGCGAGCGCGGCCCGATCATGGCGCGCGAGGTGAAGGCCGAGGACCACAAGTCGGGCGGCTGGTGGAACTGGCACCCCTCGAAGACCGCGCTCGAATTCCTCTGGCACACCGGCAAGCTGGCGATCGCCGGCCGCGACAATTTCCAGAAGGTCTACGACCTGTCCGAGCGCGTCATCCCGCCCGAACATTTTTTGGCCGAGGTCGATCCCGGCGCCTTCATCGACTGGGCCTGCCGGCAGGCGCTGATCCGGCTCGGCTTTGCCACCCATGGCGAAATCGCCGCCTTCTTCGATCTGGTGACCCCGCAGGAGGCAAAGGCCTGGGTGGAGGATCATCGCGGCGAACTGGAGGAGGTCTCGATCGAGACCGTCGACGGCAAGCGCCGCGCCTCCTTTGCGCTGGCCGAGAGCCTGCCTGCGCTGATCGACCCGCCCGAGCCGCCGGCCCGCATCCGCACTTTGAGCCCCTTCGATCCGCTGATCCGCGACCGCAACCGCACCGAACGCCTGTTCGGCTTCTTCTACCGCATCGAAATCTTCGTACCCGAACCGAAGCGCGAATACGGCTACTACGTCTTCCCGCTGCTCGAATCCGACCGCCTGATCGGCCGCATCGACATGAAGGCCGACCGCAAGGCCGGTCTGCTCGACGTGAAACGGCTCTGGCTGGAAAAGGGCGTCAAACCGTCGGCCGGGCGGCTGGAGCGGCTGGAGGCGGAACTGGTGCGGCTGGCGAAATTCGCGGGCGTGGAGCGGGTGGAGCTGAGAGACGGGTGGTTGGGGTGAGGGGCTGCGGGGAGGGAGCGTGTCAATTTGCGTAGATGGCCAACTCCTGCCGAGTTCTCGCGCAATTCCCAAATCTCGCGCCGGCAAGATTTACTGGTTGAACAGATCGGAATGAGTGCCGGTGCGGGCGAGATGAAGTTCGTCGCCAACGACCCGGTAGATCAAAAGCCAGTCAGGTTCTATGTGGGCGTCGCGGTAGTCCTTCCAGTCGCCTTTCAAGGGGTGGTCCTTGTAGCTCGCCGGCAGGTCGTCCCCGGCCAGCAGGAGGCTGAGCAGTTCGCGCAGCTTGCCGAGGTCCTTGCCGCGCTTCTCCGCACGTTTCACGTCACGCCGAAACTGGCCGGAGCGAACAGGCTTCAGCACGTCAAATGCCCAGGTCCTTGAACAACTCATCCGCCGAAGCGAAGCCCTTGCCCTTGCCCTTTTCCAACTCCGCCATAGCCTTCCGCGTGGTGGCGTTTGGCACCTTTACGGGAAAGGGAAACTCCTTGTCGGCGGCGACACGGACCAGCAGCAGACGGATGGCGTCGGAAACCGACAGACCCATTGCCGCGAGCGCTTCCGTCGCCTGGTCCTTCGTAGCGGTGTCGATCCGCGCGCGGACCACGGTATCCGTTGCCATATCTTGACTCCTTAATAGTGAGGCCACAATGTAGCTACGATACGATGATTCCGCAAGCGATGAATTCCTGCCGCTAAAGCCTGTCGCGAAACTCTGATCTTTGCGACGGCAATTCTCCTGAAAAATCAGCAGTCCCGATTTTCTCGCGAATGTCAGGATATCTCCTCATGAAGGCAGTCAACCACTTCGGTTGCCAATAGCAGTCCCGCACACAAGATCAATGCGCCGCAACCTCAAGTTGCTTCCCATCACCCCCGCATCGCCCGCTCCACCGCCGCAAACACCCGCGGATCGCTCGACTGCGCCACGTTGAACCTCAAGAACCGCGTCGCCGTCTGCGAGACGCTGAAGACATTGCCGGGGGCGAGCACGATGTTGTCGGCGAGCGCCCGGCGCGCGACGTCGGTGGCGTCGAGGCCGTCCGGCAGCCGGCACCAGAGGAACATGCCGCCGCGCGGTTCGAGGAAGGGTTTGAGGCCGAGGCCCTGAAGCTTCCTGTTGGTCTCGCCCATGGCGCGCGACAGGCGGTCGCGCAAGGTGGCGATGTGCTTGCGGTAGGTCCCGTCCTTCAGGATGTTCAGCACCAGTTCGGCGGAGACCGGATTGCCGCCGAAACTCGTGGCGATCTTCAGGTCGATCAGCCCTTCGATCCAGTCGGGCCGGGCGGCGATGAAGCCGCAGCGCGCCGCCGCCGACAGCGTCTTGGAAAAGCTGCCGATATGGATCACCCGGTCGAGCCCGTCGAAGGCCGAAAGCCGCGGCGCTGGCGCGGGCTCGAAATCGGCGAATATGTCGTCCTCGATGATGGTGAGGCCGGACTGCTCGGCGAGTTTCAGCAGCCGGTGGGCGGTCGCGGGAGAGAGCGTCGCACCGGTCGGGTTGTGCAGCGCCGAATTGGTGATGTAGAGGCGCGGCCGGTGTTCGGTGAGCGCTTCGGCAAACAGCGTCATGTCCGGGCCGGTCGCGGTATAGGGCACGCCGACGACCTTGACGCGGTGGGCGCGCAAGAGCGCGAGGAAATTGAAATAGCAGGGATCGTCGACCAGCACGGTGTCGCCCGGCTCGATCAGGAAGCGGCAGAGAAGGTCGATCGCCTGCGTGCCGGATTCCGTCAGCATGATCTGGTCGGGCGCCGCCTGGATGCCGCGCTCGGCCATGCGCCGCGACAGGACCTGGCGCAGCGGCGGCAGTCCGAGTGGTGTACCGTAGTCGGCAAGGACCGTGTCCTCGGCCCGGGTCAGCTGGCGCAGCGAGCGGCGCAGCTCCTCTTGCGGCATCCATTCCGCCGGCAGCCAGCCGCATCCGGGCGTCAGCGTGTCCTTGCCGGCCTCCAGCGACTGCCGCGACACCCAGAACGGATCGACGGCGCGATCGAGCCTCGGGCCGATCTCGGCCAGCACCAGCGGCGGCAGGTGGCCGGCGACGTAGAAGCCGGAGCCCGGCCGCGACTGGATCAGCCCCTCGGCCGCCAGCCGGTCATAGGCCTCGACCACCGTCGAGGTGGAGACCGCCATGACCTTGGCAAAGCCCCGGATCGACGGCAGCCTGGCCCCCGGCGCCAGCGTCCGCCCGCCGATCCGCTGGCGGATGGCGCCCATGACGCGGCCGACGCGCGTGCCGTCTTCGCCGTCGCCTTCTTCGTCGCGTGTGATCCTGTTCAGCATCTGTACTGCTCTTGGTGTCATTACAGTTTGGCTAAACTGTAATGCACTGTCTCTGAGAAATCCATCGCCGATCGCCTATCCTCGTGGGCCAATCGACGAGGATGGATCTGATGGACAAGACGACAAGCGGCTGGATCAACGGTTTTCTGGGCGTGCTGATCTTCAGCGGCTCGCTCCCCGCCACCCGGGTGGCGGTGGCCGATTTCGATCCGGTTTTCCTGACCGTGGCGCGGGCCGCAATCGCCGGCGCGCTGGCGCTCGGCCTGCTGCTGTTATTTCGCCAGAAATGGCCAAGGCCAAGCGAGATGGTTTCGCTGGTCGTCGTCGCGCTGGGCGTGGTTGTCGGCTTTCCGCTTTTGACCGCGCTGGCGTTGAAGCACGTCACCTCGGCGCATTCGATCGTCTTTGTCGGGCTCCTGCCGCTGGCCACCGCCAGCTTCGCGGTCCTGCGCGGCGGAGAGCGGCCACGGCCGGCCTTCTGGCTGTTTTCCGGGCTCGGCAGCCTGCTGGTCGCCGGCTTTGCCCTGCTGCAGGGTGTGACGGCCTCGCCGGCCGGCGACCTCCTGATGTTCGGTGCCATTATCGTCTGCGGGTTGGGTTATGCGGAGGGGGCCAAACTGTCGCGCACCCTCGGCGGCTGGCAGGTCATCTCCTGGGCGCTCGTGCTTTCCCTGCCGATCATGGTCGTGCTGGCGCTGGCCACCATGCCACCGTCCTTTGCCGAAACCGGCCAGCCGGCCTGGCTCGGCCTCGCCTATGTCTCGGTGTTCAGCATGCTGATTGGCTTCGTCTTCTGGTATCGCGACCGGCCTTTATCTGCGCCGCGCGGAAGCCACCGACAGCCTGGTGCTTTCCCGCGCGGAGGCGCTAGCCGGTCTTGAAACGCGCGGCGACAGCCTCACCTGGCTTGGCCATTCCTCCGTGCTCATCCGGCTCGGCGGCCTTGCCATCCTGACCGACCCGGTCTTTCCGGTCGGCTTTTCGCTCGAAAGCCCACTGCCGCACCGCCACGCCACGCCGCCGATCGACCTTGAGGACCTGCCACGGATCGACATCGTCGTGATCTCGCACGGCGATTACGACCATCTCCACAGCCCGACCCTTGAGGCTCTAGCCAAGCGCTTCCCCAGGGCCCGGATCGTCCTGCCGGATGGCCTCCAGCGCTTCGGAGAGGCGGCGGGTTTCTCCACGGTCGAGCATCCGGCGATCGGCCGTGCGGTCAGCGTCGCCTCGGCCCGCATTACAGCGCTTCCCGCCCTGCACGGCACGCGCCGCAATCTCCTCGCCATACCCGATGGCCCGGCCAATTCGTGGGACATCCGCCTCGCCGGCCGCTCCGTCCTCTTCGTCGGCGACAGCGCCTATGGCCCGGTCTTCGGCGAGATCGGCCGGACGCGCGGTCCCTATGATCTGGCACTGGTGCCGATTGGCGCCTTCGAGCCCTCGCCGGTGGTGGCCGGCATGCACTCGACGCCGGAAAATGCCGCCGAAATTCTGCGCGACGTGCGGGCTTCGCTCGGCATCGGCATTCACTGGGGCACCTTTGCCCTGTCGCCCGAGCCGTTGCGCGCGTCCGCCGACCGTTTCCTCGCCGCAAGCGATGGCCGTCGCCGGTCCCGCGTGTTGCGCATCGGCGAGACGATGCGGCTCGAACGCTAGGGCCAATCCGCCCCGGGGAACCGGCGGCACGGCGGGATCGTTAGGGATGAAGCCCTGATGAACGAAAGGAAAGCCGATGTCGCCCTATTTCCGTTTCGCGCTGATGATCGCCGTATCGACCGCAATCATGTATGCCCTCATGTATCTCAACGTCTTCTCGGTCGATCACGTCTTCTTTTCGCAGACCCGTCTTTTCATGGCGCTGATCATGGGATCGGTCATGGCCTTGGTCATGCTCGCCTTCATGCGCCACATGTATTCCAGCCGCACCGCGAACATCGCGATCGTGGCTTTGTCGCTCTTGACGTTCGCCGGCTCGCTCTACCTTGTCCGCAGCCAGGCAACAGTTGGAGATATTGCATGGATGAGGGCCATGATTCCCCACCATTCCATCGCCATATTGACCAGTGAACGGGCGACCCTGACCGATCCGCGCGTGCGCGACCTGGCGGCGTCGATCATCGAGACCCAGCGAGAAGAGATTGCCCGTATGACGCAGCTGATCGCCGATCTTCAGAAGTGACCGGAGCCTCACGGGATATCGATAGGGAGAGCCAGTCTTGCCCCCCGGCTGGCCGGGAGCATTTTCAGTAGCTCGACGCTGCCCCCTCAGACGATCTCCGTCCCGCTGATCCGGATGCCGAAGCCTTCCAGGCCGACATAATGGCGTTCGCGTGAGGCGAAGAGGCGGATCGAGGTGACGCCTAGGTCTTTCAGGATCTGTGCGCCGAGGCCAATTTCCAGCCACTCGCTCTCGCGGGCCTGAGCCTGCTCGTGCGCCTCCCGCTCGTGGAGACCGGCGCGCGCCGTGGTCGAGACGCCGACGCCGACCGAGCCTTCGCGCAGGTAGACGATGACGCCGCGGCCCTTCTCGGCGATCTTCTTCATGATGTCGTCGATCTGGCGGTCCTTGCCGAACACATCCTTGCCGACGTGTTCCAGATGCAGGCGCACCGGAATGTCGACGCCGTCGCGAATGTCGCCGAAGACGACGGCCAGATGCTGCATCGGGTCCCAAGGCAGCGAGTAGGCGTGCGCCTTGGCCGGGCCGTAGGGCGTTTCAATGCCGAAGCTTGAGGCGAGCTGGATCAAGGTTTCCTTGCGCTGGCGATAGGCGATGAGATCGGCGACCGAGACGCGCTTCAGCCCGTGTTCCTCGGCAAAGGCGAAGACCTCTGGCCCGTGCTTGACGGTTCCGTTGTCGTTGACCAGTTCGCCGATCACGCCGACCGGCGGAAGCCCTGCGAGCTTGCAGAGGTCGACTGCGGCTTCCGTATGGCCGGAGCGCATGAGAACGCCGCCTTCGCGGGCAACCAGCGGGAAGATATGGCCGGGCCGGACGAAATCGGCCGGGCCGACATTCGGGTTGGCGAGGTTGCGCACGGTCAGTGTCCGGTCCTCGGCGGAGATCCCGGTCGTCGTGCCGTGCTTGAAGTCGACGGTCACGGTGAATGCCGTGGTGTGGGCGCTGTCGTTTTCAGCAACCATGGCGTTGAGATTGAGGCGCTTGGCCTCCTCTTTCGGCATGGGAGCGCAGACGATGCCCGAGGTGTGGCGCACAATGAAGGCCATCTTCTCGGCAGTGCAGTGAACAGCGGCGACAATCAGGTCGCCCTCGTTCTCGCGGTCGTCGTCATCGGTGACGACGACGATTTCGCCGGCCTCGAAGGCGCGGATGGCGTCGACGACGCGGCTCTGGTCATAGCTCATGGACGTGCCTCATTTCAGTCGGCCGGTCTGGCCGCGATCTCGTAAGTAGTGATCGGCAATCGTGCAGGCAAGCATCGCCTCGCCAACAGGAACCGCCCGGATGCCGACGCAGGGGTCGTGGCGCCCCTTCGTGCGCACGTCCACCTCATTCATGTCGGCATCGATCGAGCGCCGTTCGGTGAGAATCGACGAGGTCGGCTTGATGGCAAAGCGCGCGACGATCGGCTCGCCGGTCGAAATGCCGCCGAGAATGCCGCCGGCATGGTTGGAGAGGAACACCGGCTTGCCGTCAGGTCCGATGCGCATCTCGTCTGCGTTTTCCTCGCCGGTGATCTCGGCCGAGCCGAAACCGTTGCCGATCTCCACGCCCTTCACCGCATTGATCGACATCAGCAGGCTGGCAATGTCCTGGTCGAGCTTGCCGTAGACCGGTGCGCCGATGCCGGCGGGCACGCCCTCGGCGACCACCTCGATGACAGCGCCGACCGAGGAGCCGGCCTTGCGGATCTCGTCGAGATAGGCTTCCCAGACCGGAACGATCTCCGGGTCGGGAGCGAAAAACGGGTTCTCGCCGACCTGGGCCCAGTCCCAGTTGGCACGATTGATCTTGTGCTTGCCGATCTGCACCAGCGCGCCGCGGACGGTGACGCCGGGGATGACGAGACGCGCAAGCGCGCCTGCGGCGACGCGGGCAGCCGTCTCGCGGGCTGACGAGCGCCCGCCGCCGCGATAGTCACGGATGCCGTATTTGACGTCATAGGTGTAGTCGGCATGGCCGGGGCGGTATTGCCGGGCGATCTCGCCGTAGTCCTTCGAGCGCTGGTCGGTGTTCTCGATCATCAGCGAGATCGGCGTGCCGGTCGTAATCATCGACCCATCGTTCTGCGGCATCACGCCGGACAGTACCTTCACGAGATCGTCCTCGCGGCGCTGCGTCACGAAGCGCGACTGGCCGGGCTTGCGCTTGTCGAGAAAGGACTGGAGGTCGTCGAGGGTGAAGCGGATGCCGGGTGGGCAGCCGTCCACGACTGCGCCGAGCGCCGGCCCGTGGCTCTCGCCCCAGGTGGTGACGCGGAACAGATGACCAAAGGTATTGTGCGACATATCGTAAGTACCGGATCGTTCGGGCGGGCTCGCCACGCCTTGGCGTGTTGCGGCACACTCATAGTGGAAAACCCGAAAAAGGGAAAAGCCTTTCTTTTGGAGAGGTCCTTGCCGGTCGGGCTTTTGATCAGGAGGCTTTCTGTTTCGGCGTGCGGGACGCGAAGCGGGCGAACTCCTCGAATGACAGCGGCTTGGCGAAGGCGAAACCTTGCAACTGGTCGCAGCCGAGTATTTTGAGCAGGGCCGCATGATCGTGCGTTTCCACACCCTCCGCGATCGTCTCGATGCCGAGCGAGCGGGCGATTTCGACGATCGAGCGCACGAGTGCACGCTCCTGGGGCGAATTGAGGATCGGCATGACCAGCTGGCGGTCGATCTTCAGCCGCTTGGGCTTGAGGCGCAACAGGCTCACGATCGAGGTGTGCCCGGTACCGAAATCGTCGATCTCGATGTCGATGCCGAGCGATTTGATGCGGTCGAGATTGCTGGTTGCCGCGTCCTCGATATCGTCAAGGAAGATCGATTCGACCAGTTCGAAGGCGATTTCGCCCGGCTTGATGTGGAGGCCCTCGAGTTGGTCAGCCAGGGCGGTGTCGTGCAGGCGTTTCGAGGAGACGTTGACCGATACCCTCGGCAGGTCGATGCCGAGCGCGGTCCAGCGCATCTTGTCGCACAGCGCCTTTTCAAGCACCAACTGGTCGATCCGGCCCATGACATTCAGTTCTTCGGCGATTTTCAGGAAACGGCCGGAGGCGAGAATCCCCTGGTCGGGATGCTTCCAGCGCACCAACGCCTCGGCGCCGGTGAGTTCCATCGTCGTCGCGTCGAATTGCGGTTGATACCAGACTGTGAATTCGTCCCGTTCGAGACCAGCCAGGATATCATCGGCCAGCCGCTTCCTGGTGACGATGTTGGCTTGCAGATCCTGAGTGAAGAATTCGTAGCCGTTGCGCCCTTTTTCCTTGGCCTGGTAAAGCGCGATATCTGCATTGATGAGCACCTTGCGTGCATCGGCGTTGACACCGAAGGATTGGGCAACTCCGATCGAAACGCCGCAGCGGCACGAAAAGCCCTCGAAATCGATCGGCTTGCTCATTTCCTCGATGATCCGCTCGCTGAGGCTGGACAGTTCCAGCGTCGTAACCGCGCGCGTGATGAGAATGACGAACTCATCACCGCCGATGCGCGCGACGATATCGCCGCGCGTGACATTGCGGGAAAGGATCCGGGACGTATGCACCAGTATCGCATCGCCCGCCGCGTGGCCGAGTGTGTCGTTGATTTCCTTGAAGCGGTCGAGATCGAGATGCAGGATGGAGAACCGCGAACGCGTCCCTTGGGCATTTCTCGACAGCTGATCGAGTTCGAGGTCCAGTTTTCGGCGGTTTGCCAGCGAGGTGAGCGGGTCGTGCAGGGCGTTGAACTCGATCCGGTTCTTGGCAAGCTCAAGTTCGATGTTGCGGGCGTCGGCCTCTTCTTTGGCAACCTTCAGTTCTTCCGTCAGCAAGATGTCCGCCGTAACATCGAAAGCGATGCCGATGATCTTCTGCTCGCCGTCACGACCAGTATGGATCTGACCTACGGAACGGACAAATCGGAAACTGCCGTCGGGCAGCAAAATGCGCTGGACGGAGATCAGGGGCGTGCCTAGGGCAATAGCCTTGTTTGTTGCGTCCAGAACCGACTTCCGGTCGTCCGGATGGATGCAGTTCAGCCATTCTTCCTCGGTAGTCGCGGCCTGCTTGTAAGGAAGGCCGTAGAGCTGGTGCATCCGCTCGTCCCAGACCGCGCCGCCACCGACCGGATCTGCTTCCCAGATGCCGCAATTATAGGAGCCCAGCGCCAGGTCGAGTTTATGTGAAAGTTCCGACAGTTCCTGCTCACGGCTGGACAGTTCGTCGAGAGCCAGTTCCAGCTCCGCGTTCTTGATGTCGCTCGTGTCCTTCTCGTCGCGCAACGTCTGGGTGAAAAGCGTATCGGCCGTCACATCCCAAACGATGCCCGCCAGCTGGTTCTCGCCTTCTTCACTGCAAGAACGCGTACCGACTGATCTCAGGTAGCGGATAGAGCCGTCGGCAAGAATGACGCGATAGTTCATGTCGCAGGTCTGGGTCGATTCGGTGCAGGCGCACTGGAAGAAATGCACCTCCGCGCGGTCGCGGTCGTCCGGGTGCACGGCGGCGTACCATTCAGCGATCCTGTCCTCGGTTTCGCTGGCGCTCGGCGCGCAGCCGTGCAGCGCCGCGGTGCGATTGTCCCAGTAAAGCAACGGTTCGGTCGTCCTGACCGCCCAGATGCCCATATCGGAGGAATCCATCGCCAGGCTGAATCGTTGCGAAAGCTCGACAAGCTTCTTCTCGCGCTGTTTCAGTTTTTCGATGTTGCGATTGCGTTCGCGAAACAGGAATGCGGTGATGATCGCCGGTATGACCATCGCGGCGCCGGCCAAAATGATGGCAAGCCGGACTGCAAACTGACTTTCGGGCGCAGCGTCCCAGCCGTCGCGGGGCGCCGCAAGAATTTCGAAGGCACCGCCCGGGACATCCAGCCGTTCGCTGACGGGATCGTCTTGCGAAGGCGGTACCTCGCCGAAGTATGGAGCGTCGGTGCGCCCGGGCTGGATGTACCGAACCGTCCATTGCAGGTGATCGAGGTCGGGAAGTCGATTGGGCGTCGTGCTATCGCCTGACTGCGTCAAGCCGGCGTGATCGTAAAACTTCTCCGCGTCGATCGTCAGAGCCACCATGGATTTCGAGATATCGGTGGTGTCTGCGCCGGCCGGCACGGGAAAGGTAAGAAAAAAGGCTTGCGCACTGGACTGCGTCAGGCGCGCTCCGCCTTCGGCAAATGCAGACGAAAACCCGGGAGCGCCGCTGGAGGCAATGCTGTCCGCCCGGAAGAGCGTTACCGGGGGCAGGGCGTGGTCTGGCACATAATCGACGCGGGCAATGTGGCCGTTGGAGGCGGCGATGATCCCGGCCAGACCTGCCAACTCGGCCATCGGGGCGCTTCGATCGACGGCGATCTCGGCGGCCAGATGGCGGGCGCTGGCAAAATCGGCGTTGATGCGGGCTTGGAGGGCGGAGCGGATCAGCTTGACATCGCCCTGGACGTGCTTTTCCAGCGCGGCACGGCTGGCTCTCGCGTAGCTCTGGTCGACAAGGATGCCGACGGCAATCATCGCCAATGACACGGCGGACGCGCCAAGCAGGAATGCACCGGCGCCGCGTCGTTTTTCGTTGCGCCGTCCGTTCGCTTGATCCGAAAATTCCAAAACTCGCATGCCCCGCTTTTCCCCTGCAACGACACTAGGAGGGGCCGGTTAATTTAGAATTGAGTACCCAAAAATGGTCTGCAAATCCGCGGCGGCAGAATCGGCGGCCATGGTGGCCTTGCCCACCCGGCTGCGGCAGAAAGGCCAGCAAAACGGTTGCGAATTGCCTTTGCATGGCTTGATTGGCGCCGCAATTCCGGTCATCAATCACACTCAAATGTCATCATTGCGGGCGACTTTCGCCACATTCTGGAGGCTTACTTTGTTCAGTGTTTTGAAAGTTCTGAAAGCAGTCAGGGTGTCCGGCATGCGCGTCATAATCGCAGTTCTTCTCGCAACGGCGAGCTTCTTCTCCCCGCTCAGCGTGCTTGCGGGAAGCGACGATGTCGAGGCTACGATCAAGGCCGTGGACGTTGAGGATCTCTCGATGACGCTTGATGACGGCAAGACCTATTCGCTGCCCGAGGAGTTCAATTTCGACGGTCTGGAATCCGGCGTGAAGGTGATCGTTTTCTATACTGAAGTTGATGGCAAGCGCGTCGTCGACGATCTCGAGATCGTTCAATAAAGAACGGGCAATACTCGCGATCAGCGATTGTTTGCCGCCGTGGCGTCAGAGCCAGCCGACCGAGCCAGCGTCGCGATCGATCTTGAGTATCCGGTCCTGCGGAACATTCATCTCGCAGGCATCTTCCTTCGTCCAGTTGCCGATAAGGCGGAACACGCTGCGCACGACCCCGCCATGGCTGACGCAGACCGTTGGGCGATCGACTGAGGTCAGCCAGGAGCCAACCCGCCACGACAGGATCTCATAGCTTTCGGCCGCTTCGCCGGGTGGAATGAAGTCCCATTTTTCAGTGGCTCTTGCTTCGACGCGTTCGGGAGACTCGCGCTGCAATTCGGCAAGGGTGGAACCCTGCCAGTCGCCGAAGGAAAGTTCCATCAGGCGAGGTTCGATGTGGTAGGCCGCCGGATCGAGGCCCATGGCCGCACGCAGCAGTTCCATGGTTTCGCGCGTGCGCCCGAGCGGCGAGGCGACATAGTCGAATTCCGCCGCCTGATCGCGGAGCTCTGATGCCAGACGTTCGCCGTTCCGGCGTGCCTGGCTGCGACCGAGGTCATTGAGCGGAATGTCCTGCTGCCCCTGCAATCGTCCCTCGGCATTCCAGTCGGTCTGACCGTGACGGATCAAATAGATGAGCACGGCTTGCCACTCCGGGTGGGAGACTATTCCTTGGAAACGGAAATGTCAGGTGCGTCCACGGCCTTCATGCCGACGGTATGATAGCCGGAATCGACATGATGGACCTCGCCGGTGACGCCGGTGGACAGATCCGACAGAAGATACATGCCCGATTTGCCGACTTCATCTGTCGAGACGTTGCGCTTCAGCGGAGAGTTGTACTCGTTCCACTTCAGGATATAGCGGAAGTCGCCAATCCCTGAGGCGGCCAGCGTCTTGATCGGCCCGGCGGAAATGGCATTCACGCGGATGCCGCGACCGCCCATGTCGACGGCCAGATAGCGCACGCTCGCCTCGAGTGCCGCCTTGGCGACGCCCATGACGTTGTAATGCGGCATGACCTTCTCGGCGCCGTAATAGGTGAGCGTCAGGATCGAGCCGCCGTCGTTCATGATCTTCTCGGCGCGTGCGGCGACAGCGGTGAACGAATAGACGGAAATGTCCATCGTGCGGGCAAAGTTGTGGCGGGTCGTTTCGATGTAGCGGCCGGTCAGTTCATCCTTGTCGGAGAATGCGATGGCGTGAACGACGAAGTCGATCTTGCCCCACTTGTCCTCGAGGTTCTTGAAGACCGCATCGATGCTATCGAGGTCGGTGACGTCGCAATCGCCCGCCATGAAGGCGTCGAGCTCCTGGGCAAGCGGTTCGACGCGCTTGCGAAGGGCCTCGCCCTGCCATGTCAGTGCTACTTCTGCACCTGCGTCGTGGCAGGCCTTCGCGATGCCCCATGCGATGGACCGGTTGTTTGCGACGCCCATGATGACGCCGCGCTTGCCTGCCATGAGGCCGGAACCTTGAACCATTTTCTGTTTCCCTGAGACTTTTAATTGAACCTGCCTATGGCATAGCGCGAACCACGGTTCAAGATTGCCCCGGATCATCTACTGTTAGGCAGCGTAATAAAGGGTGTGATTGTAACAAATGCTTTATAAAAACAGGCCCTCGCGCATGACGCGCATCAGGTCGGTCACCTTGTCGTCCGGCTTTTCCCAGAGCAGAACCCTGAGTTCGACGGCCAGAACTCCGCGTCCGCCCTCGGTGTCGGGCAGCCCGAGATTGTCGAGTCGGATGACCTGATCAGAGCCAGACCATGGCGGGATGGTGATCTCTACCTCGCCTGTCGGCGTCTCGACCTTGGTTTCGCAACCGAGCACGGCATTCTCGAGCGTGATCGGCAGAACCGTGTGGATGTCGAAACCCTCGACCCTGAACTTTTCCGTTTTCTGGACACGCAGGGTCACCGCGACATCACCCCGCTGCATCCCCTGTATCTTCAATCCCTGACCCTTGAGCCTCACGATATCTCCGTCGCGAAGCCCGCCTTCGAGGTTGACGCGCAATTCACGTCCGTCCGAGAGCGTGACCGGGACAGCGGTCTGGTTGAGGAGGTCGAGGATGGAGACGGACGCTTCGACCGAGAGGTCCGGCGCCTTTTCGGGCGGCGGCTGGACGCCGCGGATGCGGCGTACCAGCGAGGTAAGGAGCTCCATTGCGGCGAGCGGACGGGTCGAGGCGGCATTCCTGGCCCCCGCCGTCTGAGGCTCGCTGCCTTCGGGATGGTCGGTTCTCTCGCCCGCGTCGTCGCGGCGAAGGCTTTCGGCTGCCGCCGCGGCTTCGGGGCTTTCCCCGAAAATGCGCGAAATCATCTCCTCCGGGCCTTCGCCGACCGTCGGCTTTGACCCGGCGGGCTTTTCCGCCGTGCCCGTTTGCGCGCCGGGTTGCGCTGCCTTCTCGGCCTTCGACTGCGTCGAGGCCTGCGCTGCCGATCTTTCGGCCGTCTGCGCGGCGGCTTGGGCGGCCTTGTCGGCTCTTGCCTTTTCGGCTTCCGCCCTGGCAAGTTCGGCGAGCACGCGCTCGGCATTTTCCTTGGCGGCCTTGGCGCGCTCGGCTGCCTCTCGCGCCGCCTGGCGCTGCTGCATGATCGTCTGTTCGCGCACCCGTGCCTCCGCCTTGCTGCGTTGCTGGTCGTAGTGGTTGCGTTTCTCGGGGTCCTTCAGCATGTCATAGGCCTGTCCGACCTCGGCGAAACGCTGCGTGGCGTTTGGGTCATCGCGATTTTGATCCGGATGAATGGATTTTGCCTTGGACCGCCATGCGGCTTTAATCTCATCGGCTCCCGCATTCCGCTTAACGCCGAGCACTGAATAAGGATCGCGCATCAAAAGCCACCGAATACTGAGAGCGGCGCGTCCCGGTTTCCAGGGAGGCCGCCAATTGAAATGCCCCGTGCCGCTCATTCTGTTGCGGTCACGCCTGCCAATCGAGCGATAATGGCAAGAAGTTGCTAATCAGTGGTTACGCGCCACGCGCCTTTCGTCGGGGGGTCGGAGCCAACCGCCGGCGATCCTGTCTTCAGGGGACCCGGTCGAAGCTCATCAGCCGCCATGAACCGGCGCCGGCGATACAGGTCTTGCCATTGAAATAGGCGATCCCTTCATAGGAATGTCGCGTGGTCGAAAAGTCACGGCAGACGATCCCGTCGGTCTTCTGTTCCTGGATGGCCGTGACGACACCCGCGCTGCCCGTCGTCGCGTTGGCCCAGGGCAGGGGGTTCGAGCCGAGTTTGTCGAGATCAGCGGAGGAAACAGCGTTTTGCACTGTCATCTCGTCGGAGTGTCCATCCGCCTTCCGTCCGGTTGCGATGGTGTTTGTGGAAAGTGAGCGGTCCACTTTCTCTTCTCCGAAGAGATCGAGGCCGCCGGCGACGCATCCGGAAAGTGGAAATACCAGCGCGGCGACAGCGGCAATCTTGCCGAAGCCGGGCAAGCTCCCCTTTTTGCGTTCGTCTGACTTTGCTATGTCTCTCAACGGGCGTCCTGTCCAGCGCTTTGAACCTGGGCAATGAGTAAGTTCAGGAGCATTTGATTCAATATGTCAGATACCGGGTTAACAACCAGTGACTTCACCGAGGAAAGCGAACCATACACACTTTTCGGCGCGTGGCTGAAGGATGCCGAGGCATCCGAAATCAACGATCCGAACGCCGTGGCGGTCGCGACCGTCGATGAAAACGGCCTTCCGAATGTGCGTATGGTCCTGCTCAAGGATTTCGACACCCGAGGTTTCGTCTTCTATACCAATTTCGAAAGCCAGAAGGGACAGGAGATCCTCGGCCAGAAGAAGGCGGCCATGTGCTTCCACTGGAAGTCGCTGCGCCGCCAGGTGCGTCTGCGCGGCGAAGTCGAGGTCGTTTCCGACGAGGAGGCCGATACCTATTTTCGCTCGCGCCCGCTCGGCAGCCGCATAGGTGCCTGGGCTTCCAAGCAGTCGCGCCCGCTCGAAGGCCGGTTTGCGCTGGAAAAGGCGGTGGCCGAATATACAGCGCGCTATGCGCTAGGAGATATTCCGCGCCCGCCGTACTGGTCGGGTTTCCGCATCAAGCCGATATCGATTGAGTTCTGGCACGACCGCAAGTTCCGCCTCCACGATCGCATCGAGTTCCGCCGCGAGACGATCGATGCAGCCTGGACCAAGGTGCGCATGTATCCGTGAAACTCGGGAATCGGAATGCGGGCGGGAAGGCTGTTATCCTTGACCCCGCAGCCGGAAGGGAATGCCGGAGGCGAGCGCCGAGACATAGCGCTTCCTCTGGTAATAGCCGTTGAGCGAAATGCGCGGCAGAAGCATCAAGTCCTGCGCGGAAGAACCGGTCACGGTACCGGGTGAGGTCGTGACACCGACCGTAAAGCCAGACTGTGAGACGATACGCGCGATCTCCGGTGTCACGCTGCGCCGATCTCCGTAGGGATAGGCGAAGGTGACCGGCCGCCGGTCGGTGATTGCCTCGACATAGTCGGCAGAAGCCGAAAGCTCTTGCCTGACTTCGGACTCCGAGAGGTAAGCGAGCGCACGGTGGCTCAAGGTATGAGCGCCGAGAGAGACCAGCGGATGTGCACTGAATTTCCTCAATTCCGCCCCCGACATCACCAGTTGCTCGACGATTGCCTTGGGATCGATACCGTTTTCCATCGCCGCGCGATCGAGTTTCGCGATCGTTTTGGCCTCGCCTCTGGCGCAGATAGCTTCTGCCATATGATCGAAAGCTGCGTATTTCGTTCTGCGCGTCCGCACATCGTAGTGGATGGGCCCGTCGCCGTTCTTGAGATCGACGGCCTGGGAAGCGTTCAGGAGGGCGGCCGCCGTCTCCCACCAGATCGTGTGGGTCCGCTCGGAGAAACCACGGCACACGAAGACCGTGAACGGCACATCGTGTCTTGCGAATACAGGCAGCGCATATTCCGCATTGTCACGGTAGCCGTCATCGAGGCTGAACACGGCGAAAGGCCGTGAGTCCGTCCGGGAGGCGATGGCGGAAGGGATGTCCTCCAGGCGGATGAAGCGGTAGCCCTCAGATTTCAGTTGCACGATGGCCGCATCGAGAAATTCGGGCGTTATTTCCAGGTGGTCGTTGGTGTTTGCGACCTTCGGTGCATAGGGGCGCACGTGATGCAGCGTGAAGATCGCGCCAAGGCCTCGTGCGGACGCCATCGCGCCGGCCCGGTGAAGCACATTGGAGGCTTCGAGACCAGCGGATATGGTGACGTATCTGACCAGGTCCTTAAGCACGGGATCGGTTGCCTTCCAGAAATTGTGTATCGGCGGGATCCGGTACATAGATATCGCTTATCTGGCAGCAAAGGCTAGAGACGAGGCGTTAAGCCTTGCTGAATGGTATCGTGCAAGTTCCCAATGCCTCTATCGGCTCAACGCAGCAGAGAGTCGAGCACCGGCAGGCCGATGATCGCCGCTGCTCCGATCAGTCCGTAGCATATGCGCCGGAATGTCCTCTCGTCGACATGCCCGAATAGCCGGGAACCAGTGGGGGAAAATGGTGGGTACGCCGCGTCAGTCGCTTTTGCCGAGCGGACTGGCGTGAAGCCGCACCGCTCGCCACGAAACGAAGAAGGCGGGGATCGACCAGAGGGCGGCGAAGAAGAACGCAACCGCCAACGGGCCGCGCAGGGCTTCGCCAGGGGAGGCAGACGCAAGGCCGGCGGCATTGGCGGCGAGGCCCGCAAGCGCGCCGCCAAGGGCAAAGCCGGCTGATTGCAGTGTCGGCAGCAGCGCCGAAGTCTTGTCGCGTTCCGCGCGCGGTGTCGCGTCCATCAGCATCTGGCTCAGATATCCCCAGCTCACGCCGAAGGCGCTGCCGATTATGACTTGCGCGATGACGAGCAGGCCGATCTCGCCCGACAGGATGGCCGAAAACAGCAGGCCGATACCGAGGACCAGCAAGAGCGGGCCGATCCAGATCATCCCGCGCTTCGACCGTTCGGAGCGCAGATTGGCGACGACGATCGCCGTCAGGCTCCAGCAGATAGCCATGAGCGCGCCGAGCGCACCGGCCGCCGTTGGCGTCAGTCCCCAGACATGCTGAAGGCTGAACACCAGATAGACGCTGCTCGTCGCCTGCGCGAGCGACATCAGGAATACGGCCCAGAGCCCGAGGCCGAGGGTGGAGTCGAGCGAGAAGGCGCCTTCGGGCAGGATGGAGGCCCGCGAGATCCGGTCGAGCCTCACCGCGCCGGCAAAGGCGCCCGCGCAGAAAAGGACCGCTGCTGTTGACGTCCAAGCCGAATGGGAGAGCCCGGCGACGAGGACCGCCACCAGACCGACGGAAAGCAAGGTGAGCCGCAGACCGGGAAAGACCAGAGCGCTGCCGGCTCTCTCTTGCCGGGGCACGATCGTCACCGCCATGAGGACGAAGATGGCTATGATCGGCACGTTGATGAGAAAGGCCGCGCGCCAGGAAATGGTCTGCGTCAGATAGCCGGCCAGCACCGGTCCGCCAAAGGCCGCAATCGCCCAGACCACCGCCTCGGCTCCGAAAACCTTCGGTAAGAGCTGCGGGGGAAACATGTCCGGAATCAGCGCATAGCAGATCGCGGCGATCACGCCCTCGCCGATCCCCTGGCATATACGGCCCGCCAGAACGGAGGTCATGTCGGATGCTGTCGCGGCAAGGAGCGTGCCGGCCAGGAACACCAGGGCCGCGCCGGCAAGCACCGTTTTCGCTCCATAACGCTGCTTGAGAAGCGCCGCACTGGCGCCGGCAATGATGGAGGCGGTGAGATAGAGTGTCAGCGACCATGAGATCACGGAAGCACCACCGAGTTCCTCGACGGTGGTCGGCAGGACCGTGCTGACGAGGAAGCCGTTGAAGGCGTATAGAGCGACCCCGATGCACAGCATCACGGTGGAGACGAGAAAGCGGGGCGCAAGCAGCTCCACCCAGCGTCCCTCGGCGATTGGCGCGGCGGCCGCAAGCCCGCTCTGCAATGCGCTCTCGTGTGAATCCATAGGCCTTCTGCCTCCCGTTCGACGATGATTCTTACCGATGCTACGACCTCAACCGCGCTTCAGGTAAAGGGCCTTTCAACTAATTTCCCGAAGGGCTTTCAGAGCCATGATTGTTCGCTCATGCTGCATTGCGTTAAGCTGCATCGAAACAATCGTCGAATTTCGGAGAGAAGCCGATGGCCGACAAACGCATGACGGACAAGATTTGCCTCGTGACAGGCGGCGGCAGCGGGATCGGTCGGGCCGCCGCGTTGCAGATGGCAAGGGAAGGGGCAGCCGCGGTCGTGGTCGCGGGGCGGCGTGTGGCCGAGTGCGAGGAAACGGCAAGCGCCTGCCGCGCCGCCGGCACCGAAAGCTTTACCGTGGCGACCGACGTGACATCCGAAGAGGCCGTGGCTCATCTCGTCGAGGAGACGGTCCGGCGTTGCGGGCGGCTCGATGTCGCCTTCAACAATGCCGGCTACCAGGAGCGCCGTGCGCCCCTCGAAGAGCAGACGGAGGAGGTCTATTCGAGGGTTTTCGACACCAATGTCAGGGCTGTCTTCTTCTGCTTGCGCCATCAGATCCAGGCCATGGCAAAAAACGGCGGCGGCTCCATCGTCATCAACGCTTCTGTCAGCGGCATTCGCAATCCCAATCCGGGATTTGGCCTCTACAATGCCTCCAAGGCGGCGGCGATTTCGTTGACGCGCTCGGCCGCGCTCGAAAACGCTGCGCGCGGAATTCGCATCAACGCGGTCGCTCCCGGCCGTGTGGTCACGGACATGATGCTCTCCGCCGGGGTCGGCGACATCGCGGCCATTGCAGCGGGCCTGCCGCTGAAACGGATGGGCAGTCCGGAGGAGGTGGCCGAGGCGGTTGTCTGGCTCGCGTCCGATGCCGCGTCCTATATCGTCGGACATGTGCTGGCGGCCGACGGCGGCTTTCTCGCCACATAAGAGAACCGTTAACGACTGCGCGGGATCGATCGAGTGCTTTGTCCATTGTTAATCAAGGTCGCGGACTTCTCTGGGGATGCGGCGATAAAGCGCTTTCGCTGCACGATTGTCGCCTCATTCTTGTTCTACGCAACGGCCGCCTATCGAATTGGCTTGCCGATTCCCGTCTTCCGGATACTGTTGCCACCGAACTTACGCGTTGGAGGGATGATGAACAGAATAGTGATCGCGCTATCGTTTTTCGTAGCGATCGGACTTTTTTCCACATCCGCCAATGCCGGCAGCGCCCAGCTTCTGCTCGATGCCCGCACCGGAAAGGTGCTCGCTTCTGAAAATGCCGACACCCTCAATCATCCTGCGTCGCTGACCAAGATGATGACGCTCTACATGACGTTCGATGCGATACGCCGGGGCAAATTGTCGTGGGACAGCCGCGTGCCTTTCTCGCAATATGCCGCAAGCCGCCCGCCAACAAAACTGCGCGTGAAGGCCGGTGATTCGATAACGGTCCGCGAGGCGGTCCTGGGCATGATCGTGAAATCCGCCAATGATGCCGCTGCGGCCATGGCTGAAAAACTCGGCGGTACCGAAAGCAACTTCGCGGCGATGATGACGGCCAGGGCCAGGTCGCTGGGCATGTCGAGGACGGTATTCGTCAATGCGTCCGGCCTGCCCGACGCCCGCCAGCTTACCACCGCGCGCGACATGTCGACCCTTGGCGTTGCGCTGCTTCGCGATTTTCCGAAGGAATATAAGCTGTTCAATACGCAGAGCTTCACCTTTCGGGGAAAGAGCATCCGTGGCCACAACAATCTGATGTACCGCTACGAGGGCATGGACGGCATCAAGACCGGCTATACCAACGCATCGGGCTTCAATCTGGTGAGTGCGGTCAAGGATGGCCGCCGGCGCGTGATCGGCGTCGTCATGGGCGGGCGCTCCGCCTCCGGCCGCGACAAGATCATGGCCTCATTGATCAAGAGCAATATCGCCAAGGCATCCGGTGGTTCCGCGCTGGTCGCGAGCAATCAGGCCTCGGGCGTCAAGCTTGCGTCCCTTGATGACGATGCGCCGGTCCCGATGCCCGCGCCTCGCCAGGATGCCGTCGCCGCCATCATCGGCATGGCCAATGCCGCTCCCATCCCCGCGACCCGCTACGGTACGGCTTATGCCGGGCCGGCCGAGGCATCGAGTGCCGCGGCGGCGGTGGAGTCCATGGCAACGGCTGCTCCGCCGGCACCGGTGCCGGCAGCACGCCGTGGAACCTGGCAGATCCAGATCGCCGCAGCCACCAGCGCCAAGGCCGCCCAGGACATTCTCGCGGAGGCAAAGGCCAAGATCGGCGCACCCCTTGCTGATCGTGGCACCTACACGGAACCGGTCTCCAGCCGGGGCGCCACGCTCTACCGTGCCCGCTTCGTCGGCTTCGGCAGCAAGAGCGAAGCCAGGTCCGTCTGCGACCGGCTGGTGAAGAATTCCTACGATTGCGTTCTGATGCCTGTACAGGGCTGACAAGGCGAAACGAAAAGAGGCGCTTCATCGAAGCGCCTCGAATGGTAAGCCATGGTGGCAAGAGAGCACGCGGTTGGCGTGCGCCCTAGGCCCGCGTGCCGCCCACCGTCACCTGGTCCATCCTCAGATGCGGCTGGCCGACGCCGACCGGTACCCATTGCCCGCCTTTGCCGCAATTGCCGATGCCAGTGTCGAGCTTCATGTCATTGCCGACCATGGTGATCCGCTTCATCGCCTCCGGGCCGTTGCCGATCAGCATGGCGCCCTTGACCGGCGCGCCGATTTTGCCGTCCTCGATCATATAGGCTTCGGTGCAGCCGAAGACGAATTTGCCGGACGTGATATCGACCTGGCCGCCGCCGAAGGAAACTGCGTAAATGCCCTTCTTCACCGAGGCGATGATCTCTTCCGGCGTCTTGTCGCCGCCCAGCATATAGGTATTGGTCATGCGCGGCATCGGCTGGTGCGAATAGCCCTGGCGGCGGCCGTTGCCGGTCGCCTTCATGCCCATGAGCCGGGCGTTCTGCCGGTCCTGCATGTAGCCGACGAGCCGGCCCTTTTCGATCAGCACGTTGTAGCCCGAGGGAGTTCCCTCGTCGTCGACAGTGATCGAGCCGCGCCGGTTGTCGATCGTGCCGTCATCCACGATGGTAACGCCGGGCGCGGCGACCATTTCGCCCATCAGCCCGGCGAAGGCGGAAGTTTTCTTGCGGTTGAAGTCTCCTTCGAGCCCGTGCCCGACCGCCTCATGCAGCATCACGCCGGGCCAGCCATTGCCCAGCACCACGTCCATGGTGCCGGCCGGCGCATCGATTGCTCCGAGGTTGACGAGAGCCTGACGCAGCGCCTCGTCGGCGCCGTGCTGCCAGCTTTCCCGGGTAAGGAAGTCGCCAAAGCCAACTCGACCGCCCACACCGAAGGAGCCGGATTCCTGGCGGTCGCCTTCGCCGGCGACGACGGAAATGTTCAGCCGCGTCATCGGCCGGACGTCGCGCACCCTGTGGCCGTCGGCTCGCAGGATCTCGACGACCTGCCAGCTTGCGGAAATGGTCGCCGTCACTTGCCGGACCTTGTCGTTCTTGCCGCGCAGATAGGCATCGACATCCGTCAGGAGCTTGACCTTTTCCTCGAAGGTCGGGGAGCCGATCGGGTTTTCCTCGCCGTAGAGCCTCTTGTTGGTGCGCTGTGGTGCGGCGGCGTAAGTCCCGGCATAGCCGCGGGTGACTGCCCCGACCGCGTCCGCCGCGCGCGAAAGCGCGGCAAGCGAGAGGTCGCCCGCATGGGCATAGCCGACAGCCTCTCCTGCGACGGAGCGAAGTCCGAAGCCCTGATCGGTGTTGAAACTGCCGCCCTTCAGGCGTCCGTTGTCGAAAGTCAGCGACTCGGCCTGGGCATGCTCCACGAAGAGCTCGCCGTCATCGGCGCCGGAAAGCGCTTCGGCCACGCGCCGGCGCAAGGTCGCCTCGTCGCAATCGAAAAGGGTAAAAAGGTCGCTGTTCATGGGTCGTCTCCTGTGGCCGCAACTGCCGATGTAGGCGTGATGCCGCCGCCCGGCAAGGCTTGAGCCTCAGGGAAGTACGTCGTAGCCCTCGCCAAAGCCCGTGAGCTCGATGGGAATTCCGACCCGGTCCTGATCCGCGGATTCGCGCAGCGCGAAGACGGCGCTCTTCCCGGCCCGAAGGATCTTCATCAGTTCGTCGTCTATTTCTACCTCGACATAGCAGCCTTCCGAGAAGCAGCGGGTGAAATAGGCGCGGCCGATATTCTTGCCGTCGACGAAAAGCTCCATGCCGTCTTTCAGTAGAACGCCGAGCGGCGAAAGGATCCTCAGGATTTTCGCCTTGCGATCGGCTGTCTTCAGCACCACCACCGAAAGTCCGACTTCAGGCCGGTCCTCGGCGATCACATTCTGCATCAGCGCGCATTGCTCTACGGATGTGCCCGCCGGCGTATCGCAGATGACGGACCATGCGCCATGGTTTGAACGCACGGTGCCCGGCTGCTGCTGCGCAAGCGCAGCGCCCCCGCTTGCCACGGCCGCAATGGCGACCGCGAGCAGACCTGGTCTTAGAAGTCTTGGAAGACCCATGGATACCTCTGGAATTCGAATCATCCCCGGCATTCTTGTGCCCAGGCAGGGAATTGAAAAGCCCCGGAATGTCTTTTCCAGTCGAGTGCGGCATATTTGGGACCGGGAAATCGCTCGACGGGGAGAAAATGCGGGAATTGCATTTGCCTTCGGGGCATTGAGCGGATAGCTGGGCAGCGACGAATTGACGTTGCGCAAAAATGCCGCAGGGGCATTTTGAAGCGCATATTGCGGTCAACGATAAACTGTGATTTTAAACAGAACGCATAGCATGCATTCCGCGTTTTGGTTTGATTTGGATCAAACGCTTGAGGGAGAGACACCGTGATTAAGAGAGCTTTCGCAGGATTGGCCGCCATGGCCTGTCTGCTTTTTGCTTCCGGCAGTTTTGCCGACCAGCCGACCCCGTGGCAAATGGACCTTCAGCCGGCGGCGACGCCGATCATGGAGCAGATTCGCTGGTTTGAGAATTATACGCTCTGGTTCATCGTTCCGATCACCGTCTTTGTTCTCTTTTTGCTGATCGTCGTGATGGTCCGTTTCCGCTCCGGGGCCAATCCGGTGCCGTCGAAAACCAGCCACAACACCATGATCGAGATCGTGTGGACGCTCGGTCCGGTTCTGATCCTGCTGTTCTTCGCGATCCCCTCCTTCAATCTTCTCACCGCCCAGTTGACGCAGCCGGAAAATCCGGACGTGACGGTAAAGGCGACCGCCACCCAGTGGCAGTGGAACTACGAATATCAGGGCGAAAAGGAAGTCTCCTTCGATTCCTACATGTTGAAGGAAGACGAGCGCGCCGCCATCGGCAAGGTAGATACGACGCTTTATCCGCGCCTGTTGGCTGTTGACAACGAGATGGTCGTGCCGGTCGGCAAGTCGGTTCGGTTGCTCGTCACGGCGGCCCCTACCGATGTTATTCACGCCTTCGCCATGCCCGCCTTCGGCATCAAGATCGATGCTGTCCCGGGTCGCCTGAACGAAACCTGGTTCAAGGCCGATCGCGAGGGGCTTTTCTACGGTCAGTGTTCGGAGCTTTGCGGCAAGGATCACGGCTTTATGCCGATCGCGATCCGTGTGGTCGCGCAGGACAAGTATGCCGCTTGGCTTGAGGCTGCTACCTCGAGCGTGGAGGACGCCAACAAGGCGTTGATGGCGGCGGTGGACGGTGCGGACAAGTCCGTACAGCTCGCCAACAACGTTTCGAAATAAGGAAGGGGAGTGCGGACAATGGCTGGACCTGTTGCCCACGACGATCACGCTCACGGTCAGGGCGCGCATCACGACGACCATCATGACCACAAGCCTAGCTTCTCCGCCCGTTGGTTCTTTTCGACCAACCACAAGGACATCGGTACGCTCTATCTGATCTTCGCGATCATGGCCGGCATTGTCGGCGGTGTGCTGTCCGTGTTCATGCGCATGGAGCTGCAGGAGCCCGGCATCCAGATCTTCCACGGTCTGGCGGCGATGGTCTATGGCTTCGAGGGTGATGCCGCGATCGACGGCGGCAAGCACATGTTCAATGTGTTCACCACCGCCCACGCGCTCATCATGATCTTCTTCATGGTCATGCCGGCCCTGATCGGCGGCTTCGCCAACTGGATGGTCCCGATCATGATCGGTGCGCCGGACATGGCATTCCCGCGCCTGAACAACATCTCCTTCTGGCTGCTCGTTCCGGCCTTCCTGCTTTTGGTGCTTTCGATGTTCGTTGAAGGCCCGGCGGGTGCCTACGGCGTCGGCGGCGGCTGGACCATGTATCCGCCATTGGCGACATCGGGTCAGCCGGGGCCGGCGGTGGATCTGGCAATCTTTGCGCTCCACGTCTCCGGTGCGTCCTCGATCCTCGGTGCGATCAATTTCATCACCACGATCCTGAACATGCGCGCTCCGGGCATGACGCTGCACAAGATGCCGCTCTTCGCCTGGTCCGTTCTGGTAACGGCGTTCCTGTTGCTGCTCTCTCTGCCGGTTCTGGCAGGTGGCATCACGATGCTTCTGACCGACCGCAACTTTGGAACGACCTTCTTTGCGCCGGAAGGCGGCGGTGACCCGATCCTCTATCAGCATCTCTTCTGGTTCTTCGGTCACCCGGAAGTGTACATCCTGATTCTGCCCGGCTTCGGCATCATCAGCCATATCGTGTCGACCTTCTCGAGAAAGCCGGTCTTCGGTTACCTCGGCATGGCCTACGCAATGGTCGCGATCGGCGCCGTCGGCTTCATCGTCTGGGCCCACCATATGTACACGGTCGGCCTGTCGCTCTCCGCGCAGCGTTACTTCGTGTTTGCCACCATGGTCATCGCGGTGCCGACCGGCATCAAGATCTTCTCCTGGATCGCAACGATGTGGGGCGGCTCGTTGAGCTTCCGTACACCGCTGATCTGGGCGATCGGCTTCATCTTCCTGTTCACCATCGGCGGTGTGACCGGGGTGCAACTGGCCAATGCCGGCCTCGACCGGTCGCTGCACGACACCTACTACGTCGTGGCGCACTTCCATTACGTGTTGTCGCTCGGCGCCGTCTTCGCGATCTTTGCCGCCTGGTACTACTGGTTCCCGAAGATGAGCGGTTACATGTACTCGGAAACCATCGGCAACCTGCATTTCTGGGTCATGTTCGTCGGCGTCAACATGGTGTTCTTCCCGCAGCACTTCCTCGGTCTCGCAGGCATGCCGCGCCGTTACATCGACTATCCGGACGCCTTCGCCGGCTGGAACTACGTCTCTTCGATCGGTTCCTACATCTCGGCCGTTGGTGTTCTGATCTTCCTCTACGGCGTCTTCGAAGCCTTCGCCAAGAAGCGCGTTGCCGGCGACAATCCGTGGGGCGAGGGTGCGACCACACTCGAGTGGCAGCTCACTTCGCCGCCGCCGTACCACCAGTGGGAGCAGTTGCCGCGCATCAAGTGACGCGAACCGACTGAAATATCGGGCGCCGCGATCCGCATGGAGCCGCGGCGCCCGACAAGAATAAAAGAACGGGACGGAAACGATGGCTGTAATCGACAATTGCGAAGTGTTGGACTTGGAGGGCGATCTGGGCCTTTCCGAAGCCGGCGCACGCGATTATTTCGCGCTGCTGAAGCCGCGCGTGATGTCGCTGGTCGTTTTCACCGCCTTTGCCGGACTGGTTCTTGCGCCCGGCAACATACATCCCGTGCTCGGCACCATCGCCATCTTGTGCATTGCCGTCGGGGCGGGAGCCTCGGGCGCGCTGAACATGTGGTATGACGCCGATATCGACGCGGTCATGACGCGCACCGCAAAGAGGCCGATCCCGGCGGGGCGCATCCAGCCTGCCGAAGCGCTCGCCTTCGGTCTGACGCTCTCGGTTTTCTCGGTCTCGATCCTCGGCCTCGTGGTGAACTGGTTCTCCGCCTCGCTCCTGGCGTTCACGATTTTCTTCTATGCCGTCGTCTATACCATGTGGCTGAAGCGTTCGACGCCGCAGAACATCGTCATCGGCGGTGCTGCCGGCGCATTCCCGCCGATGGTCGGCTGGGCCTGTGTTACCGGCGGCGTATCGCTCGACAGCATCATTCTGTTCCTCATCATCTTTTTCTGGACTCCGGCGCACTTCTGGGCGCTCGCACTCTTCAAGATGCGCGACTACGCCGCCGTCGGTGTACCTATGCTCCCCAACGTCGCCGGCGAGGCGGCAACCAAATGGCAGATTACCCTCTATGCGGTACTGACCGCCGTGACGGGTGTCGTTCCGGCGCTGACCGGTCTCGCTTCACTGGCCTACGGCCTGTTTGCCGCAGCCCTCGGCGCCGGTTTCATCTACTATTCCATCGGCGTGTTGCGGATGCCGGAAGGTGACGAGAAGATGGTTCCCGCCAAGAAGCTCTTCGGCTTCTCGCTCCTCTATCTGTTCGCTGCCTTCTCGGCGCTTCTTGTCGATCATTATGTCGTGACGCTCGCGACCCTTCTTGGAGGGGCAAACTAATGGAAACGATCAAGCTCAACGATTCGCAGAAGAAGTCGCGCCGTGGACGCAACGTCGCCCTTGGCCTGGTTCTTGGCGGCCTCGTTGTCCTGTTTTACGTCGTGACGCTGGTGAAGATCACCGGCGCGCCGAACTAGAGCGGCGGAGGAGGGATCTTGGCCTCGATGACACAAGAGACATCCGGCAAGACACGCGGTAACGCTGCGATCCTGGTTGCCTGCGTGGCCTTTGTTGCCGGCATGGTCGGCATGAGCTTTGCGGCTGTCCCGCTCTATCAGATGTTCTGCCAGGTGACGGGGTATAACGGTACGACCCAGCGCGTCGAGCAGGTTTCCGACGTGATCCTCGACCGAACGATGAACGTCACGTTCGACGCGAACGTCGATCCGCGTCTCATGTGGAAATTCGAGCCGGTTGACCGGCAGGTGAAGTTGCGCATCGGTGAAACGGTAGAGGTGCACTATACGGCGACAAACCACTCGTCGAAGCCGGCCACGGGGCAGGCGGTCTTCAATGTAACGCCGATGGAAGCCGCCGCCTATTTTAACAAGATCGAATGCTTCTGCTTCACCGATGTCCAGCTCAAGCCGGGTGAAACCCGGGATATGCCGGTCGTGTTCTTCATTGATCCCGAGATCGTGAACACGGTGGAAACGAAGGATATCGGTACGATTACCCTGTCCTACACCTTCTATCCGCACGAGGAGGAGAAACCGGTGGCGGCGCTGCCGGGCGTTGGTTCGGACGGGAACCCAAAATTGTGAGAGGAGGGCCCGGTTCCGCCGGGCCTCAACAGAGATTGAAATTCGGGGATTGCTGACATGGCTCAAGCGCATCAGAAGAATCACGACTACCACATCATTGATCCGAGCCCGTGGCCGGTTCTGGCGGCGCTCGGCGCCTTCCTGCTGACCTTCGGCGGTGTTGCCTACATGCGCTATCTGGCTGGTGGCTCCTTCGAACTGTTTGGTCTCGAACTGGCCAATCCCTGGCTCTTCTTCATCGGCCTGGCGATTGTCCTCTACACGATGGTCGGCTGGTGGTCGGACACGATCAAGGAAGCACACGAAGGGCATCATACCCGCGTGGTGTCGCTCCACCTGCGCTACGGCATGATCATGTTCATCGCGTCCGAAGTGATGTTTTTCGTTGCCTGGTTCTGGGCCTTCTTCGATGCCAGCATTTTTGCCAATGAAGCGATCCAGGCAAGCCGGGTCGAGTTCACCGGCGGTCAGTGGCCGCCGAAGGGCATCGAGGTTCTCGATCCCTGGCATCTGCCGCTCTACAACACCATCATCCTGCTTCTCTCGGGCACCGCCGTCACTTGGGCTCACCACGCCCTGCTGCACGGCGACCGCAAGGGATTGATCTCCGGCCTGACGATCACCGTCCTGCTGGGCATGCTCTTCTCCTTCGTGCAGGGTTATGAATATGCCCACGCACCCTTCACGTTCAAGGAAAGCATCTACGGCTCGACCTTCTTCATGGCGACGGGTTTCCACGGTTTCCACGTCCTCGTCGGAACGATCTTCCTGATCGTCTGCCTGCTGCGTGCACTCAAGGGCGATTTCACCCCGAAGCAGCATTTTGGCTTCGAGGCCGCCGCCTGGTACTGGCACTTCGTCGACGTGGTCTGGCTCTTCCTGTTCTTCTCGATCTACATCTGGGGCGGCTGGGGCGCACCGCTCGCTCACTGATGATCACAGGCTGAACAAGCGAAGAAGGCGGCGCCCCTGGCGCCGCCTTTTTTCTGCTCAGCCGAATGTCGCGGCCCGCTCGAGGGCCGTCGGCCGGGGAATGCCGCGGTCGAGCTGTTCGAGGATAGCGTCGGCGCACTCGCGCGAGGTGAGCACGTCGGTGTCGACGGTCATGTCGAATAGCTTCGGTCTTTGGACCTCTCGGTCGAATCTTCCGCCCTGTGAGGGCGCCATATGGGCGTCGCCGGCCCGGACATGCAGCCCCTTTCGACCGGCTTCGTCCTGTTCGCGCCGCCTGGCAGTCTCCGACAAACAGAAAACCCTGACAAAGAGGACCGGAAAACTGGCCATCCGTCGTGCGCAATCGGAAATCAGCCCGGGCGCGCGCGGGTAGCCACCGTCAAGGCCCAGATCGGCGACGACATTCAAGCCCAGTCGGCTGTATAGCGCGATGGATTCCCAACGTGCGGCAAGGAAAAGCGGCAGCACGTTTTGCAGATCGGGGCGCTCGCCTCCTTGATGAATCCCGATCCCGGGAAGAAACCGGCCGGTGGTATCGAGGCCGAGATTCATCCAGAGGCCGGGAAACCGGCTCTGGATTGCTTTGGCGACAGAAGCTTTCCCCGATCGCGGAACACCGTTCAGAATGACGATCTGCCCGCGGTTTGGCGCATCACTCATGATCTGGCATGTCTCCCGGCTGGAACGAAAGCATGGGCCTAAATGTTTGCCTCGGCAATCCGTATAATTTATGCAGAGGACGAACCTAGCGCAAAGGATGGGCTATGAACGAGGACAATGCAATCTATCCGCCGGTCGATCCGGTGAAGGCCGCGCTCGGAGCCTGCTGCCCCCGTTGCGGACAAGGCAAGCTTTTCGGGGGTCTGACGAAGATCAAGCCGCGCTGCCAGAACTGTGGCCTTGATTTTTCCTTCGCAGATTCCGGTGATGGCCCCGCCGTATTCGTCATCTTGATTGCCGATTTCATTGTCGTCGGGCTTGCCGTCTGGACCGAGATTACATTTTCGCCCCCGGTATGGGTTCATTTCCTGCTCTGGGGCCCGTTGGCAATCGGGTTGTCGTTGTGGCTGCTGAGAACGATCAAGGCATTGCTGATCGTCCTGCAATACAAGAACAAGGCTTCTCAGGGAACGATCGACCGTGGCTAGCGCCGCCCCTCCCGGCCGGGCAAAACTGGGTATCAGTCTCGTTCTCCTCGTCGCCGCCTTGTCGATCCTCGTCTCGCTCGGGACCTGGCAGGTCCGCCGCCTTCACTGGAAGGAGGCGTTGATCGCCGATATCGCGGCGCGCCAGAAAATGCCGCCCGCCTCACTCTCGGAAATCGAGGCCGCGGTCGCAAGGGGCGAACCGGTGGAATACCGTCCCTTCCGCGCCGAGGGCCGCTATCTGAACGACAGGGAACGTCACTTCTTTGCGACCTTCCAGGGCCGCACCGGTTACTACGTCTACACGCCGCTGGAACTCGCCGATGGGCGCTATCTCTTCGTCAATCGCGGATTTGTTCCCTACGAGAACAAGGAGCCCGCGACCCGCGCCGAAGGACTGCTCCAGGGATCTCAGATGGTCACCGGGCTTGCGCGTTCGAAGCTTTCCGAAAAGCCCTCTTCCATGGTCCCGGAAAACGACGTTGCCAAGAACATCTTCTACTGGAAGGATTTGGACCGGATGGCGGCGAGCATCGGGCTCCAGGCCGATCGCGTACTGCCCTTCTTTCTCGATGCGGACGCGGCCCCCGTTCCGGGCGGCATGCCTCACGGAGGCGTGACGCAGATCGATCTGCCGAACAATCATCTGCAATATGCGGTCACCTGGTATGGTCTCGCCGCTGTCCTCCTGGTGATTTCGGCTATCGCGTTTTTCCGCCGCAAGGCCTGAATTCTCCGAAAGGGGGCTTGCTGCGGCAGTGTTCTGCCTCAGGCGGAATTCGTGTTAGGAAGACCCGGGCGAACGCGGAGGCGGGAAATGAAGATGGTCGCGGACATACTCGTTGCACTCGTGGCGCTGGAGCATGTCTACATTCTGGTACTGGAGATGTTCCTGTGGACCAGGCCGGCGGGGCTCAAGGCCTTCGGCATGAAACCGCCTCAGGCCGAGGCGACCAAGGTGCTCGCCGCCAATCAGGGTCTCTATAACGGCTTCCTGGCACTCGGCCTGTTCTGGGCGCTCAGCCAGCCGAATGCCGATTTCGCGTTTCAGCTGAAGCTCTTTTTCCTTGGCTGCGTCTTCGTCGCCGGCCTATATGGAAGCGTGACGGCCTCGCGGAAGATCCTCTACATCCAGGCGCTTCCCGCCGTCCTTGCTTTGATCCTTGTGTTGCTGGCTGATTGATGATGAATGAGACCGTGTCCCGACCACCCCTGGCGATCCGCCTCTGCGGCCCGCGCGGCTTCTGCGCCGGAGTCGACCGCGCCATCCAGATCGTCGTTCTGGCGCTGAAGGGCTATGGCGCCCCGGTCTATGTCCGCCACGAGATCGTCCACAACCGCTATGTGGTCGAAGGCCTCGAAGCCAAGGGCGCGGTCTTTGTCGAGGAACTGGATGAGATCCCGCAGGAGCATCGCGGCCAGCCGGTGGTCTTTTCCGCTCATGGCGTGCCGAAATCCGTGCCGGCCGACGCCCAGGCCCGCAATCTCTTCTATCTCGACGCCACCTGTCCGCTGGTCTCGAAGGTCCACAAGCAGGCCATGCGCCACCAGCGTCTCGGTCGCCATGTCGTGTTGATCGGTCATGCCGGCCATCCGGAAGTGATCGGCACCATGGGACAATTGCCGGAAGGCTCCGTATCGCTGATCGAGACGATCGAAGATGCCGACCGCTACGAGCCGGTCGATGCCGACAATCTCGGCTATGTCACCCAGACGACGCTCTCCGTAGACGACACTGCTGGCGTCATCAAGCGGTTGCAGGAGCGCTTCCCCAATCTGACCGCGCCTTCGGCCGACAGCATCTGCTATGCGACCACCAACCGCCAGGAGGCGGTCAAGCAGGCGGCGCCAGGCTGCGATCTCTTCATCATCGTCGGCGCGCCCAATTCGTCCAATTCCAAGCGCCTTGTCGAAGTGGCGCTGAAGGCGGGGGCCAAGCAGTCGATCCTCGTCCAGCGCGCCGCCGAGATCGACTGGGATGCGATCGGCCCGATCCGCACGCTGGGCCTCTCCGCCGGCGCGTCCGCCCCGGAAGTGATCGTCAACGAGATCATCGAGGCCTTCAAGGAACGTTACGACGCGACCATCGAGCTTGCCGAATTCTCCATCGAGAACGAGCATTTCCTCGTCAACCGCGAACTGCGCGGCATCGAACTGACCCACGCCGACATGGCCTGGGTGAATGGGTGAGTTGCGACGGCGTAGCCGGAAAAACGATCCGGCGAATCGTTTTTAGCAACGAACGCCCGGAGCCTAAAGCGACGGGCCGGGCAAGGTTAGCCTGCTCGCATCCGAAACAGAGCTCGGTACGGTGAAAGGCATGCCCGGACCACTGTCCGCGGCCGGGGATGCCGGCTTACATGGTCGTCAGTGAAGCCTTGAATAATACACACTTAATGTGTATATTATGCGCAATGAAAAGCGCGGATGTGATATCGGCTTTGAAAGCGGACGGCTGGCTTCTCGTGGCCACCAGTGGAAGCCATCATCAGTTCAAGCATCCGGACAAACCCGGACGCGTTACAGTCCCGCACCCCAAGCGCGATATCCCGCTCGGCACGCTAAAGAGCATCGAGAAGTAGTCCGGTCTGAAATTGAGGTGAGGTATGAAGAACTACATCGGTTTGATCCACAAGGACGTAGACAGCGATTTTGGCGTGTCCTTTCCCGATTTTCCGGGTGTCGTGACGGCCGGAACCGATCTCGATGATGCACGACGCATGGCAGGGGAGGCATTGGCGCTGCATGTCGAGGGCATGATCGAGGACGGTGAGGCGGTCCCCGAACCATCCTCTCTCGAGTCCATCATGAGCAATCCGGAAAACAGAGACGCTGTTGCCGTGCTCATTCCCCTGAAGTCAGTGGCAAGGAAAGCCGTGCGGCTGAATATTACCCTCCCAGAGGATATCTTGCGGGAAATAGATGCCTATGCGGAAGCACATGGGCTGACGCGGTCGGGTTTTCTCGCCCAAGCTGCATTGCGCCAGACAAGAGGCGAGGACAAGCGCGGCAACATTCGTGGCTATGCGCTTTCTGCCTAGGTAATCGGCTCCGAACGCTTGGTTCGGCAAACCACCCCATTTCCTGTGTTCCGTGCCATCCCGGCACTGGCACTCCGTTTTCCCCCGCTGTATGGCTTGCGCTATCATCGGCGGCACAATGAACGCAGCGCGGGAATTTTTGACGTGGCAGTCTATACCGACATCAACGAGGTCGATCTCAAGACCTTTCTCCAGCAGTATGACGCGGGCGAGTTGCTCTCCTACAAGGGCATCGCCGAGGGGGTGGAGAATTCCAATTTTCTGCTGCACACCGATCGCGGCGCGCTGATCCTCACGCTCTACGAGAAGCGGGTGGAAAAGAGCGATCTGCCGTTCTTTCTCGGCCTGATGCACCATCTCGCCGATCGGGGTTTGTCCTGCCCGCTGCCACTGCCGCGCAAGGACGGCGCCCTCCTGGGCGAGCTCTCCGGCCGGCCGGCGGCGCTGATCTCCTTCCTGGAAGGCATGTGGCTGCGCAAGCCGGAGGCAAAGCATTGCCGCGAAGTCGGCAAGGCGCTGGCCGCCATGCATGTCGCCGGCGAAGGCTTCGCGCTGAAGCGCCCCAATGCGCTCTCGCTTGCCGGCTGGCAGGAGCTCTGGGCGAAGTCGAGAGGCCGCGCCGACGAGGTCGAGACGGGGCTTGAGGCCGAGATCGGCGGCGAGCTTGCCTTCCTGGCAGAGCACTGGCCGGCGAGCCTGCCGGAAGGTGTGATCCATGCCGACCTGTTCCCCGACAATGTTTTCTTCCTCGGTGACGAACTGTCGGGTCTGATCGATTTCTATTTTGCCTGCAACGACTTCCTCGTGTACGACCTGTCGATCTGCCTCAATGCCTGGTGTTTCGAGAAGGACGGCGCCTACAACATCACCAAGGGCATGGCGATGATCGAGGGTTACCAGTCAGTGCGTCCGCTCTCCACCGCCGAGATCGAAGCCTTGCCGATCCTGTCGCGCGGTTCGGCGCTGCGCTTCTTCCTGACCAGGCTTTACGACTGGCTGACCACGCCGCCAGGCGCACTGGTGGTCAAGAAGGACCCGCTGGAATACCTGAAGAAATTGCGCTTCCACCGCCAGGTGACGTCGAGCGCCGAATACGGGCTCGAGATCTGATGAAGCATGTCGATATCTATACGGATGGGGCCTGTTCGGGCAATCCCGGTCCTGGCGGCTGGGGCGCGGTATTGCGCTATAACGGCGTCGAGAAGGAACTTTACGGCGGAGAAGCGGAAACCACCAACAACCGCATGGAACTGCTGGCGGCCATTTCGTCGCTTAACGCACTGAAGCACCCGTGCGAGATCGATCTCCATACGGACAGCAAGTACGTCATGGACGGTATTTCGAAGTGGATATTCGGCTGGAGGAAAAACGGCTGGAAAACCGCCGACAAGAAACCGGTGAAAAATGCCGAGCTATGGCAGGCGCTGGACGAGGCGAGAAGCCATCACAAGGTGACGTGGCATTGGGTCAAGGGCCATGCCGGCCATCCGGAAAACGAGCGCGCCGATGAACTCGCGCGCCTTGGCATGGAGCCATTCAAGAAGGGACGCTGACAGGCGGCAGGGAGTGAGAATCGGCGGGCGAGACAATTGGCCGCTTGCCAAAACCGGCTGCGACTCTATTGTCTGGCCAAAAGCCACGAGGGGAGGTGTCGATGATCCGCCATTGCGTATTCCTGCGCTTCAAGACGGCCACACAGACTGCCGAGAAACAGGCGATCTATGACGGCATCACCGCGCTCAAGGAGATCATCCCCGGCATCGTGGATGTCAAATGCGGACCGAACGTTTCACCCGAAGGGCTGAACGGCGGCTTCCTCGACGGCTTTGTCGTCACTTTCGAGGATGCCATGGTGCGCGACTACTACCTCAAGCATCCCGATCACGTCGCGGTCGGCGACCGGATCGTCCAGGCGACCGATGGCGGCCTGTCGGGTGTGCTGGTGTTCGACATGGAAGTTTAAAAAGCGGCGGATCGCTCCGCCGCCGTCTTTGACCCGATTGCGGAATATCAGAGCTGCTCGATCATCGCTGCGGCTGCCGAAACGGTCGCCTGGCCGGGGTTCTCCTCTATGTTCAGCGATTTCACCACCCCGTCCTCGACCAGCATCGAGTAACGCTTGGAGCGCACACCGAGACCGCCGGCGGAGAGATCCGCGTCGAGACCGAGCGCCTTGGTGAAGGAGGCATCCCAGTCGGCGAGGAAGTGGATCTTGCCCATCCCGCCGCTCTGTTGCGCCCAGGCGCCCATCACATGCCAGTCGTTGACCGAGATCACCGCGATGTCGTCGACGCCGCGTGCCAGGATTGCGTCGCGGTTTTCCAGGTAGCCCGGCAGGTGGTTGAGGGTGCAGGTCGGGGTAAACGCGCCGGGCACTGCGAACAGCACGACCTTCTTGCCCTTGAAGAGTGCGTCGGTCGAAATCTCGACAGCGCCCTCGGCTGTCTTTTCCTTGAATGTCGCCGAAGGCAGGCGGTTGCCGATTGCGATGGTCATGGAATTCTCCTCGCTGGTTTCAGACGTGCCAGGTTTGGCGCGCCGTTCGCCGCGAAATATAGATTGACGCTAGTCAAAGGCAAGCGTGGTTTCCATGGCCCGGTTGCCGGAAATGACCAGCACGCCCCACTTCTTTCCCGCTGCCTTGTAGTTCTTCGGAAGTTTGCCGATCGGCATGTCAACGACGAGGTCGCCGTTGGCGGCTTCCGTGGCGCTGTGATCCATGAAAGCGTATCCGCTCGGACCGGTGACGATGATCTGCGGGGCCTCGGCCGATTCCTCCGGCAAGGCCAGAACGAGACGAAGCTGTTTCATGTCGGGGCTGAGCGCGTGTTCCTTGACCGCGAACGAAGCGGAAGGCTGTTCGGGAAGGAGCGCGCGCGCGGTGGAAACGATTTCTGCACCGTCGTCTGCCTTTTCGTCCCCTGCCGGAAGCGCGAGCGAAAAATCAGCCTGGAACGGGATGCAGATATTGTTGCAGAGGCCGATGAAGGCCGAGGCGGTGAGTTTCGCATCCTTGCCTGGGGGCGGGCCGGCGAGCATCAGCGGCAGGGTGACTGGAGCGTCGTAACCGATGTCGTGGACCGGGCCGTCATCGATCCTCTTCGGTACAGGAAAGGCCATCGCCTCAAGCTGGAAAGGGCTGTCGGGCGAGATGGTGACTGCTGGCGGAATGCCGCTGTCGCCGGGCTCCCGCCAATAGGTGATCCAGCCCGGCGCGGGCTCGATCTGCAGCGCGGCCTGTCTCGTTCCGTCCGGCGCGGCTGGAAGGACGACGAGGCGCATCCTGCCACCCTCGTTGGTGGCCCAGGTACTCGTCTCGGCATGTGCCGGCGAGGCGGCCCAGAGCACGCAGGTGCAAATGGCTGCAGCAAGTCTGGCGCCGCGGTATATCGGCAGGAATTGGGTCATCATGCCCTGGCATTTAGTGTAACTGGCCGGGCTTCGCCAGTAACGCTTTATCGATTGTGATCATTTTCAGTTGAATGATCGCCCGCTATGCCCCATCTTCTTACATATGAGACGTTCGGAGACAGCGCGCAGCGCCCGATAGCCTCCTGGGAGGCAGCTGGAGGTAGTATGGCTCTCTCGACACTGACGAAGGATCGCGAACGCGGCTTTCTCGACGGCCAATTGCTGATCGCGATGCCCGCCATGGCCGACGGAAACTTCTCCCGCTCGGTCGTCTATATCTGCGCCCATTCTCCCGCCGGCGCCATGGGCTTCATCATCAACCGTCCGCAAAGGATGACCTTTGCCGACGTGCTTCTCCATCTCGACCTGATCGATCGCAACGATGCGATTATGCTGCCGGAATATGCCCGCGAGTTTCCTATCCAGTCCGGCGGACCGGTCGAAAGCGGGCGCGGCTTCGTCCTCCACAGCGACGACTACCTGAGCGATTCCAGCATCCCCGTCAGCGACGATATTTCACTGACAGGGACCCTCGACATCGTCCGTGCCATCTCCGACGGACGAGGTCCTCGCCGCGCAACCATGTTGCTCGGCTATGCCGGCTGGGGACCGGGCCAGCTTGAGTTCGAGATCGCCAACAACGGCTGGCTGAACTGCCCGGCGACCGAGGACATCATTTTCGATCGTGCCCTGGAGGGCAAGTATGAGCGTGCGCTTGCGCTGATGGGCGTGAACGCAGCCATGCTCTCGACCGACGCCGGCCACGCCTGACGCGACGTTCTCCTGTTACGCCCTTTTCGTCAGCGGAAAGCGTTCGCGGAGCATCCGCTGAACGGAGTCCGCGCCGATCGGCGGGCCGAACAGGAAGCTCTGACCGTACTGGCAGCCGAGCTTGGCAAGCTCGGCAGAATCCTCTTCCGTTTCGATCCCCTCGGCCACGATGGTCATGCCGAGTTCGCGGGCCATGGAGATGACCGAGCGCAGCATCACTTCCCGCTTTTCGCTCTCGTCGCAAACAAGTGCCTTGTCGAGCTTGATGGTATCGAACGGGAACCGCGTCAGATAGGCGAGTGATGAATGGCCGGTGCCGAAATCGTCGAGCGCGAGGCTGACGCCGGTGTCCTTGAGCTTGCCGAGAACGAGCCGCGCCTGTTCCGGATTTTCCATCATCACCGTTTCGGTGAGTTCCAGCTTGATCCGGTTCGGCTCGCACTGGGTCTTGGCAAGCATCGCCCGGACATCGTTGTAGAGCTCGCTGCTGAGAAGTTGCGCACTCGACAGATTGACCGAGACGAAGACCGGGATCTCGCCCGTCTGCTTTTCCCAGTCCATGAGATCCGAGGTCGCGCGCTCCAGCGCGAACATGCCCAGCGGCTCTATGAGATCGGACATTTCGGCAATCGGGATGAAATCCGAAGGCGGAATATTGCCCTTCCTCGGATGGTCCCAGCGCATCAACGCCTCGAAACCGGCAATCTCGCCATCCTCCAGCCGCACGATCGGCTGGTACACGATGGAGAGTTCCTTGCGTTCGATGGCGCGCCGGAGATCGGTTTCGAGTTGGAGCCGGTCTGTTCCCGAGGTGCGGAAGGCGGGACGGAACGGCTCGACACGGTTGCCTCCGGCCCGCTTCGCCCTGAACATCGCAAGCTCGGCATCGCTGAGTAGGCCGCTTGCATTCTCCTGCTGGTCGACCCACGAAACGAGCCCGATCGATGCCGTCAGAATGATCTCGCGATTGGAGAAATTGATCGGCACCATGATCGCCTTGCTGACCGCATCGGCGAAATCGGCGACCTTTGCCGGGTCGCGCTCGGAAACGAGGATCAGGCCGAACTGGTCGCCGGCAAGCCGCGCCAGCGTGTCCTGGGGTTTCAGCAGGCGGCGCAGCCGCCGCGTCAACGCGATGAGTATGTTGTCGCCGGCGGCGATGCCGAGACTGTCGTTCACCTGCTTGTAGCGATCGATATCGATCGCCATGACGGTCGGGCGGATAGCGTCGTCGTCCGGTGTCAGCGCCAGCAGCGATTGCAGGCGGTCGAGAAACACCTCCCGGTTTGGAAGTCCGGTCAGGTTGTCGTGTATCGCATCCTGCATAAGCCGGTCGATCGAGTTCTTCTGCTCGGTCACGTCGACAATGGTCCCGACGCAGCGGATGACCTCGCCGTTCGAGCCGAGCACGGGCCGCGCGCGGATCTGAAGCCAATGAAAGTGGCCATCCTCCGCACGGATGCGGAATTCGTGATTGAGCCGGCCCTTGCGGTGTTCCAACAGCACGTCGAGCGTGGCGCGGAAGCGGTCGCGGTCGTCCGGATGCAGCCGCGGCAGCCAGTTGCGCGCGGGGCCATGCATGGTTCCGGGCGAAAGACCGAGGCGCAGCGATATATCGGGGCTTGTGACGACCCGGTCGCGCGCCACGTCCCAATCCCAGACCGTATCGCCGGACCCCGTCAGTGCCAGCGACTGGCGTTCGAGATCGGAAAAGAGGCCCTGCTGGTAGGCGCCGCCCGCAAACGCATGCTGCATGACGGTGAAGCCGATGAGCAGCACGATCAGCACGAGACCGCCTCCAAGCGCCGGCTGGATGATGTCGTTGTCGAGCTGCCCGGTGACGGTCATCCAGCTGCCGAAGAGCCATACGAGGAGCAGTGCCCAGGTCGGCACCAGCAGAATGGCGCGGTCGTAGCGGCTGAAGCCGAGATAGACGATCAGGACAATGCCCGCCGTCGCGGTCAGCGCGAAGGAGAGGCGGGCGATGCCCGAGGCGATCGAGGGATCGTAGATGGCGACCCCGAAAAGCAGGCCGAGGCAGAGGATCCAGGCAAAGGTCACATAGCCGAGATGCACATGCCAGCGATTGAGGTTGAGATAGGTGAAAAGGAAGATGACGAGGCTGGACGCGAGCGCCACTTCCGCGCCCGCCCGCCACATTCGCTGGTCGCCGGCGGTAATGCTGATCAGCTTCTCCAGAAAGCCGAAATCGACGCAGATATAGGCGAGCACCGCCCAGGCCAGCGCCGCCGCAGCCGGCAGCATCGACGTGCCCTTCACCACGAAGAGGATCGTGAGAAATACCGCAAGCAGGCCGGCGATGCCGAGCACGATCCCGCGATAGAGCGTGAAGGCGTTGACGGTGTCCTTGTAGGCGTTTGGCTCCCAGAGATAGATCTGCGGCAGGTTTGGCGTCGCAAGCTCGGCGACGAAGGTGATGACGGCGCCCGGATTGAGGGTGATGCGGAAGACATCGGCCTCCTCGCTCGGCTGCCGGTCGAGCGCAAAGCCTTCCGACGGCGTAATAGCGATGATGCGTTGCGATCCGAGGTCGGGCCAGAACATTTTCGAATTCGCGAGCCGGAAATGCGGCGCGACGATCACGCGTTCGAGCTGTTCTTCCGATACGTTTGCAAGCGCGAAGACCGCCCAGTCGCCCTGATGGTTTTCCGAACTCGACCTGACCTCGATGCGCCGGCGGATGCCGTCGGCACCGGCGGCGGTCGAAACCTGGAAGGCCTCTCCCTGGTTGGTATAGATTTCCGTGGTCGCGGTGAGGTCGAGAGCGGTGTCGTCGCGGGAGATCTTGACCGGTTCCGCGGCGAGGGCGGCCGAGGCGAGAAGGCTGATCAGCGCGCAAAGCGCGGCAGCGATCAGGCCCGCCGGCCGCCAGCCGGGCGTCGGGTACTCTTTCCGGTTCCGCGTCATGAAGTCTCTTTTTTCCCGTTCCCGCCGGCTCTGTCGGCCAGTCTGGAGAAGAGCGCGTGGTCGCGCCACTGTCCGTTGATTTTCAGATACTCGCGCAAAAGACCTTCCCGCTGAAAACCGGCTTTCTCAAGCAGCCGGATGCTCTTCTCGTTGTCTGGAATACAGGCTGCTTCGATCCGGTGCAACTCAAGGACCCTGAAGATATAGGGAATAGCCAGTTGAAGTGCGGCAAACATATGGCCGCGGCCGGCATATCTCTCGCCCATCCAGTAGCCGATCATGCAGGTTTGCGCCGCCCCGCGCCGGATGAGACCGATCGTCAGCCCGCCAAGCAGAGTGTCGTCCGGCGCTGAAAAAATGAAGAAGGGAACGGCAAGGCCCGAGAAGAATTCCTGTTCGTTTCGCACGACGCGCGCGCGGTAGGCGCGTTCAGTCAGCTCGTCGGTCCGCCAGGCTGGTTCCCAGGGCTCGAGGAAACGGCGGCTTTCTCTGCGCAACTCGTGCCATTGCTCGAAATCGGAATAACGCGGCAGCCGCAGAAAGTGCGTTGCGCTCGACAACTCGGGCTTCTCCGGCTGCCGCGACAGAAACCGAAAAACCGACCGTGTCATCGAGTCCCCCCGGCAATTTGCGGCAGAACCCTTACTGCCGGATCTTTTTGTAGTCGGCCTTATCCTGCGGCCTTGCGTGCCTTCGCTGGTCCCATCGACAGTGCACCGGAAATCTCGTCCATGGGCGCCAGGTGCTCGAGCGGGCCGATGGCCGAAAGTGTCGGGACCGTGTCGAAGAACAATCGCCCGGCAAGATCAGTCAGTCTTTCCACGGTGATGCCTTCGAGCCGCTCCATCATCTCCTGATTGGAGATGGGACGGCCGTAAAGCATCATCTGCCTTGCGATCTGACCGGCGCGCGCCGCCGGGCTTTCCTGACCCATCAACAGCTGCGCCCGGATCTGTGCCCGCGAGCGTTCGATTTCCTGCTGGTCGATGGTTTGCGAAGCCTTGCGCAACTCTTCGATGATGACCGGCACCAGTTCGGGCAGGTTCTCGCCGCCGGTCGCCGCATGGATGCCGAAAATGCCGGTGTCGGAAAAGCCCCAATGGAACGCATAGACCGAATAACAGAGCCCACGGAATTCACGCACCTCCTGGAAGAGGCGCGAGGACATGCCGCCGCCGAGGATATTGGCAAGGATCTGCGAAGCGTAGAAGTCGCGCACGTGATAGGCGCGTCCCTCGAAGCCGATGAGCAATTGCGCATCCATGAGGTCGCGGGTCTCGCGCGCTTCCCCGCCGGTGTAGCGTGCCGGTTCGATGATAGGCGCTACATCCGGCTTGGTCCGCAATGTCGAGAAGCGATCTTCCACCTGTTTCACGAACGCGTCGTGATCGACCGCGCCGGCAGCCACCACGAACATCCGGTCGGTGGTGTAATTGCGGGCGAGATAGCCGCGGATTTCGTCGCTGGTGAAGGCCTTCACCGTTTCGGGCGTGCCGAGGATAGGGCGGCCCAGCGTCTGGTCGCGATAGGCGAGTTCGGAAAACCTGTCGAACACCACGTCATCGGGCGTGTCGTTGGCCGCGCCGATCTCCTGCAGGATGACGTGCTTCTCGCGGCTCAGTTCCTCCTCGTCGAAGACGGAATCGGTCAGGATGTCGGACAGGATATCGACAGCGAGCGGAACGTGATCCTTGAGAACGCGGGCATAATAGGAGGTCGTCTCGGTCGAGGTGGCGGCATTCAGCTCGCCACCGACATTCTCGATCTGTTCGGCGATCTGGCGTGCACTGCGCTGGCTGGTGCCCTTGAAGGCCATATGCTCGAGAAGATGGGCGATGCCATGTTCGTCTGCGGTCTCATTTCGTGCCCCGGACTTGATCCAGGTGCCGAGCGCCACGCTTTCCAGATGCGGCATTCTTTCCGTAACGACGGTCAACCCGGAGGGCAGCCGGGTACACTCAACACTCATATCCGTCTCTCTACGCTTCATTTTTTCTCCGCACGCGCATGCTGGCCGACAAAGGTTTCGACGGCTTTAAGCTCGGCATCGAGAACTTCGAAACGTTCCTCCCGGTCCATCAAATCAGCAAGCCACGTCGGAAGCGCCGGGTCAATACCGCATGCGGATTTTACCGCCGCCGGGAATTTCGCCGGATGTGCGGTGGAGAGAGTCACCATGGGACTGTTCTCTCTCTCGAACTTTTTGGCGACGAAAACGCCGACGGCCGTGTGCGGGTCGAGCAGGTAGCCGGTCTCGGCCAGTGTTTCGCGAATGGTCGCGGCCACCTGGCGCTCGCTCGCCTTTGCTGCACGGAACTCCTTGCGGATCGCCTTCAGGGCATGCGGCTGGATCTCGAAGGAGCCGGACTGTCTAAGGCTTTCCATCGACGAACGGATCGCGGCATCGTCGCGATCATAGGCTTCGAAGAGCAGCCGCTCGAAGTTCGAGGAAATCTGGATATCCATCGAGGGCGAGGTCGTGGCCGAGACGCCGCGCATCTCGTAGCGGCCGGTCTTCAGCGTGCGCGCCAGGATGTCGTTTTCATTGGTGGCTACAACCAGCCGGTCGATCGGCAAGCCCATCTTCTTGGCAACATAGCCGGCGAAAATATCACCGAAATTGCCAGTGGGCACGGTGAAGGAAATCTTGCGGTCGGGGCTTCCAAGGGACAGCGCCGCGGTGAAGTAATAGACCACCTGCGCCATGATCCGCGCCCAGTTGATCGAGTTGACCCCCGAAATTTGAAGGCGGTCACGGAAGGCGGTATCGTTGAACATCGCCTTGACCAGATTTTGGCAGTCGTCGAAATTTCCCTTGATGGCAAGGGCATGAACGTTCCCGGCCTTGGAGGTCGTCATCTGCCGCTGCTGGACCGGCGAAACCTTTTCATGCGGAAAAAGGATGAAGATATCCGTGCGGTCGCGGCCGGCGAAGGCATCGATTGCTGCTCCGCCGGTGTCGCCGGACGTCGCGCCGACGATCGTGGCCCGCTCGCCGCGCGCGGTGAGAACATGATCCATCAGCCGCGCCAGAAGCTGCATGGCGACGTCCTTGAAGGCGAGCGTCGTGCCGTGGAACAGTTCCAGCACGAAGGCGTTGGGGCCGGTCTGGACCAGGGGCGCGACTGCGGGATGGCGGAAGGTGGCGTAGGCTTCGTCGATCATCGCCCGGAAGGTCTCTTCCTCGATTTCACCGCCGGTGAAGGGATAGAGAACCGCGAAGGCGACGTCCTGATAGGATTTTCCACGGAGCGCCCGGATGTCCTTCTTCTTCATGTGCGGCCATTTGCGTGGCACATAAAGACCGCCGTCGCGGGCAAGGCCCGCCAGAAGGGCGTCGCAGAAGCCGAGGCTCGGGGCCTCGCCCCGGGTAGAGATATAGTCCACGATGGTCATCCTTGCTGTCAGGAATAGAGGCGCGCGTTCACGAGGTTGTCCGCAAATCTGAAAATTGAACCAAAACGCCGGCTACCCAATCGATTTTTCGCTGCGCCGCTGATATAGACCATCGGCAAGGGTCGTGGAAAGGCCTCAATTGGAATGGTTTTCGGCTCCGGGCAGCCTGAAATGAGGAAGGTGCAGTATCGTGTTTGTAAACGTGTCGCGCGGGATAGTGGCCGCATCCTTGTTGACTGTTCTGGCGGGCTGCAATGCCGGAAATCCGGGTGGGGCTCTCGGTTCCGCGGCGAACAAGCCTGAGGCAGCCCCCGCCGCGGTGGTTCAGGGCACATGTCCGATGATCGCGTTGCGGGACGGCACCGCCTATTTCCGCACCTATGCCAAGGGCGCCAAGGACGATCCGGCGAAGGTCGTCTATCAGGCGTCGCTCGCCGATACGACCCGTTCCTGTACCCGGACGGACACGACCCTGACGATCACAGTGATGATCCAGGGCCGTCTTGTCGCTGGGCCCGAAGGCAAGGCCGGAACGCTGACCATGCCGATCCGGGTCGCTGTGACCGATGGCGACAAGGTCGTCTATTCTGAACTCACCCAGTTCCAGTCCACGCTTGCCGACGTCAATCAGGCGTCGCAATTCATCTTCACCAAGGAAGTGACTGTTCCGGGTGACGTCAGCGGTCTTGCGAAAGTCCAGGTCGGATTTGACGAGGGCCCTTACAAGACGAAATAGGTTTGAGACTTCGGCCGCCGGCCCCGGTGCCGGCCGCCGTAATTCCGGTTGCCTGCCTTGGGGGGCGGGGCGGTCATTTCGGACAATGGGGCATGGGGTGTGAAGGTCGGGATCATCAGGAACCCCGTCTCGGGTGGGCGCTCGGCGCGAAAATCGTGGCTTCGTGCAAGGGCCGAACTCGAGAACTGTTTCGGGGCTATCGAAGAGCATGAAACCATCGCCGGGCAGACCGCGCGGATCGCCTCGGGGCTCTGCGATCGAGGATTCGACCTGATCATTGCTGTCGGGGGTGACGGGACCATTGGCGACGTGGTGGATGGAATTCTCTCCTCGCGTCGGCCACAGACTTCTTTTTCCTTCATTCCGAGCGGAACGGGCTGCGATTTCGCCCGCAATTTCAACCTGCCGGAAGATCCTCGCGAACTCGTCCGCACGATTGCCGCGGCACCCGTGCGGCAGATCGATTCCGGATGGCTGAGATGCGAGGCGGACAATGGTGATGTCGTTGAGCGTCATTTCGCCAATATCGCGAGCCTCGGTGTATCAGGAAACATCGTCCGGTCGGTGAACCGCGTGCGGCGCGGCGGCGTCTTGCCGGGGCCTTTGCGTTTCCTGATCCATTCCATACGCGAGATCCTGCGGTACCGGCCGCCGTCCGTGCGTCTGATCATCGATGGCGAGGAGGTCTTTTCCGGTCCTGTCACCGTGATCGCCATCGCCAATGGCGGCTGGTTCGGCGGCGGCATGCATGTCGCGCCCATGGCCGATCTTGCGGACGGTCTCTTAGAGGTCGCCGTCCTGGGTGGCGCACCGACGCTCGGGGTTCTCGGCCTTCTGCGGAAGATCTATTCCGCCGGTCATGTCAGCGATCCGCTGGTCAGCTTCCATCAAGCGCGCACTGTTGAGGTTCTGCCGGTGGGCGAGGGCAGCGCGCTCATCGATGCCGATGGCGAGGCGCCCGGACGGATCGCGGCGCGGTTTGAGATCCGCCCCTCCGCGCTGCACCTCCAGATCTAGTAGAGATTAGAGAACGCCGGCCCAGCTTTCCATCGCCGCGATGACCGCGGGCAGGTCCGTCATACGCGCGATCACGGTCTCGGCCCCGGCATCCGTCAAGCGGTCGGCATGGGAGGGATAGGTGTGCGAGGCGCCGGTAAAGCCGATCACCCGCATGCCGGCGGCGCGCGCCGCATGCACGCCGTGAACCGAATCCTCGATCACGACCACCTTGTCCGGCTCGACGCCGAATTGCGCGGCGGCGTGCAAAAAGATATCCGGCTTCGGCTTCACCCGGTCGGGACCGAGCGCCTTGGCCGAATAGACATGTGGCCCGAAATAGTCGCGGATGCCGACCTTGGTCAGCATCATTTCCAGCCGCTCGGCCGAGGAGTTCGAGCAGATGCAGCGCGGACCGTTGATTCGGGCGAGCGCGAAGGACACGCCGTCGATGATCCTGAGGTCGCGAGCCAGGCGGGCATCGACCAGGGCTTCCGACTTGTCGAGGAGGCTGGCGGACAGGGGAATGTCGATTTCCTTCTCGACCGTCAGCAGGATGTTCTTCCAGGTCATCCCGGCGAAACGCTCGCCCATTTCCTCGACCGAGATCGGATAGCCTGCCTCGTTGAGAAGCTTGGATTCCACCTTCGCGGCGATGATTTCGGAATCGACGAGCACGCCGTCGCAATCGAAAATGGTAAGCTCGAAACCGCTCATGTCTGGCAAATCCGTCTAGTCGTCCTGGGGAAGGGCCTGCCTACACGAAGAGCCGAAAGAGAACAATCCGCAATTCAGCGTTACAGAGCAGGGACCGGCGCGGCGGAGGCAAGGGCCAGCAAGTGTGGTTCAAGGGCGGTGCGATCGCGCGTTGGGCCGCAATCCTGCTGCAGGAGATCGGCGAGCCACACGCCATCCGCAGCAAGCCGGACGATTTCCAGCATTGGCGTGTCGTCGGTTGCGCGGTGTTCCCCGACTTGCGCTTCGAGCCAGTCCGACCACAATTGCCGGAGGGCCGGTTCGGCGATGAGGGAGACGGAGAGCGCCGCCCATGGACTGCGCGTCCCAAGTTCGTGGTCGGCGAAGGCGGCTCGCACATAGGCGCGCGTGAAACGGCCATAGGCAACGGCGTCCCCGGCCATGTATCGGTCGATCTCCCGACCCAATTGGGCGAGCAGGTCGGCGAAGACGGCCTCGATCAGGATCTGCTTGCTGGCGAAATGATGCAGCAGCCCACCCTTGGTGACGCCGGCGGCTTCCGCGACCGCCTGGATGGTGACGGCGGTCGGGCCGTGCTCGACGGCCAGTCGTGCGGCGCAGTCAAGAAGGGCGCGCCGGACCAGTTCGGGTCGTTTCTTTCGCGTATAGGCGCTCGCCGTCATCCGTGCGAGACCGAACTGGAAAAGGTGTTCATGACGATGACGCCGGCGACGATCATGCCGATGCCGATCAGTGCGGCGAGATCGAGCGTCTGCTTGAACACCGTAACGCTGATGATGGCGGTGAGGATGATGCCGAGCCCGCCCCACATGGCATAGGCCACACCGAGCGGCACGCCCTTGAGAGCCTGGGATAACAGATAGAACGAGATGATGTAGAGCCCGGCCATGGCGGCGGTCGGTCCGGCCTTCGTGAACTGGGCGGATTGCTGCAGCAAGGCGGTGCCGGCAACTTCACAGACGATGGCGCCGGCAAGCGAGCCATAGGCGAGGACGATGGGATTCATGGACGCACTCTCGGGAAATTCGTAACTGGATTGAAAGATACCGTCCGGACGGTATCTTTGCAAGAGGAGAGGCGAAACTGCCGGGTAGGGCATGGAAACGCGCCTTTCTGCTTTGCCGGCTATGGAATGTCAGGAAACATTGCCGCGAAGCGTCGCTCGCCTTCGGGCGAAAAGACAATCGCCCGGCTGCCGGGCGCGCGCCGCGCATAGCCGTGGTCGAGGAAATGGTTGAGCAGGGCCTTGCCGAGCGAGCCGGAGAGGTGGATGCGCCGTTCGCTCCAGTCGAGGCAGGCGCGGCAGAGCGGACGGCGCTGCGCCTTCAATCCGGCAAGGTCGATGCCGTGATCGCACACCAGCGCCTCGCCGATGGGCGTCAGCTGCGGGTGCTCCTCCTCGCCGGCAATGGCACCGCTGGCGCGCAGGCTATCAAGCATCCTGACGCCATAGTCGCCGGCCAGATGATCGTAGCAGATCCGCGCCTTTCGCAGCGCCGGCTCCTTCGGCCCCGCCTTGTGGCGCACATGGCCACGGGCGGCGGCAAAGCCCATCAGGCCCTCGATCATGCGGCCCACCGCCGGGTCGGCCAGCGTGAAATAGCGGTGCCGGCCCTGCTTGCGCTGGGTGAGCAGTCCGCCTTCCTCGAGCTTGGCGAGGTGCGAGCTCGCGGTCGGCAGGCCGATGCCGGCGGCGCCAGCAAGCTCGGTGGCGGTCAGCGCGCGTCCGTCCATCAGCGCCAGCAGCATGTTGGCGCGGGCGGGATCGCCGATCAGGGCGGCGAGGCGGGCAATGTCGGGTCCTTCACTCATGCTTCGATCGTAATCGAAGCATTGCTGTCGGGCAATATGCGAGGAGGGGGCATCGGCACGATCACAGCATGAAAGGAAAACCCATGATCACCTGCATCATCCGTTACGAAATCGATCCCTTCGCGAGGGATGCCTTCACCACCTATGCCCGCAACTGGGGGGAGGCGATCCCGCGCTGCGGCGCCGATCTGGTCGGCTATTTCGCCCCGCATGAGGGCTCGGCGACCACCGCCTACGGCATCTATCACGTCGAAAGCCTTGCGGCTTACGAGGCCTATCGCGCGCGGCTCGCCGCCGATCCGCTCGGAAGGGAGAACTACGACTTCGCCCGCCGCGAGCGCTTCATCCTCAAGGAGGACCGGCTTTTCCTCAGATGCGTCTCGCAGCCCCACGCGCCGCTGGTGACGCCATGATCGCGGTGATCTTCGAGGTGGTGCCGGCCGAGGGCAAGCGCACCTCCTATCTCGCCAGGGCGCAACTCCTGCGCCCGTTGCTGGAAGAGATCGACGGCTTCATCTCCGTCGAACGCTTCGAAAGCCTGACGGAGCCCGGCAAGATGCTCTCGCTCTCCTTCTGGCGCGACGAGAAGGCGGTCGAAAACTGGCGCCGCACGGAAGACCACCGCGCCGCCCAGCAAGCCGGCCGCACCGGCATCTTCGCCGATTACCGGCTGAGGGTGGCGCATGTCGCGCGCGATTATGGGATGACGGAGAGGCGGGAGGCGCCGGAGGACAGCAGGGAGGCGAACGGGTAGGGGGTGTGGGAAGGGGGCGGCAGAATATTCGGCGGCTTTGGGCGTTTATGTTGGTTGCTGCAGGTCAATCAGGATAACCGTCCTTGACCTCCCATTCATCAGGCGGCGTGGGAGTAGGCAACATTCGCCCCTCTTTCTCCATTCGCCGGATGTTTTCGGCCATCCACGCAGCCTTTGCTCGCTCCTTCCGTATTGCCTCCTGGCTATGGATGTATAGATTCAGTTCTCCACTCCAGCGACCATGGCCCTCAAGATCGAGGTCAACCTCGAGACGCAAACGTTGATCTACAAGCGTTGCGTCCGGCATCCGTACGCCGAGGACCTGTCTGACGCACACTAGCGGAGGGTATTCGCTAGTTTGTCTTCCAAGTCCCGGTGAAGCGGGGATGCAGGCGAGGCGAACCAGTTCGCATTTCACGAGATGTTCGATCCAGATAGAGCCGCGCAGCGTTTCAAATAGCTCGGAGAGGTAGCTACCGCCCTTCATATCTGCGAACCAGGTGGCCGAGGGTCGCTCAAGAACAGCCTCGAAGGTCTGTTTCCAGTACTCCTCGCCGGAGATCATTTTACCACTGCGCCGACTCATTCCCGCGAGTTCGGTCGCTCGCCGGCGGCGGGCCTCGGGAAGCCACCGAAACGTCATGCTCCAGGCCGCCCCTTGCCTAGCGACTTCCGGGGATTCGGAGAGAAGACCGCCTAGGCCAAGTTCACTTAGTAGAACATATCGGGAAAGCGGTGACTGTACGTCGAAGCGGCGTACAAACCCGAACAGATCGTCAGCGGATCCTTGTAGAAAGAATGCCAGGTGTAAGACGATGCCGGATGCATTGAAGCGGACTACCTGCCCACCAGCAACGATATCCGGGCCAATAGCGATCAGCCCGACTTCGGTCTCGTTGTGTGTTCCCAAGCGGGCGAATTCGGTGTGGTCCCGTCGGATGCGCTTCAGGGCATCGGCCGAAAAGCGTACCTCATCTCGATCAACAATCCCGTCGCATCCACGGCACAACCATATCCCATTGTCGATACCTGAGCGTTGTTCTGACGTGAGCGAAGGATCGTATCTTCTCGCACCCTGCCCTGGTGCTGCCGCCGTTATGTGGGAGGCTATGCCAACATTCATGAAGGATGACGGCGACTCGTCGCTCGGACCAATTGTCGGCTGCTTGCAAATGGAGCAGCGATGCCCTGCCCGGCCCGCGAGAGCTTTTTTTATTTTATCAGAGAAGTTGTCTCGATTTGAGCTCACGATTGGCCTCTTTGAATTGATCTGCTGAGATTAAGCTACACGGCCGCGCAGTGCTATGAGGTGTCTGCAGCGGCGTAACTGAATGACCTAAATGGAGCCGGCAACGGTCATGGAGGCGGGTCTGCATGCAATGGCGGCTATCTCATACTTGGCCCCAAAACCTGACACTCCCCTCTACCCCCACACCACCCCCCACCCCCCATAACCATCCCCCCCCATCCCTGCCATCCTGCCGCCTGGAGGATAGCCCATGCTCACACTCGACATCCTGCGCGACATCGTGCTTGCCTTCCCGGAAACGGAGGAGACGCGGTCTTGGGGGGCTGTGTCCTTCAAGGTCAACAAGAAGGCGATCCTGTTCTGGAATCCGGCCCATGACTGCCCGGTCTTCAAGGTGCCGTTCGAGGAGCGGGACCATCTGATCGGGATGGAGCCGGACACCTTTTTCACCACCGATCACCACCGGCCTCATGCGCTGGTGCTGGCGCGGCCGGCGACGGTCGAGCTCGAATGGGTGCGCGCCACCGTCGAACGGACCTGGCGCGCCCAGGCGAAAAAGGCGACCGTGAAGGCCTATGACGCGGCGGGTCCCGTCACTCGACCGTGACCTCCGTCCGCTCGCCGGCGGCAACGGTCGCGGGCTTTTCCTGCGGCGCCCTGTCACCTTCATATTCCACCCGTACGAGATAGTCTCCCGGCGGCACCGTGTCCTGGTGTTCCTCGCCGTAGCCGCCGGAAATCTCCTTCTGCCTGCCCTGGATGTCCTTCTTGGCCGAGACGAGGTCGATGCGGTAGGCGCCCGGCGCGTTGATGGCGAGCACGCCGGCATTGATGTTGACCGAGACTTCGACACTCTCCCCGGCCTTCACGGAGAAGGGCGTCTCTCCGGTCGCCGATCCGAGCCGTGCCCGAAGCACGAAGTCGCCGGCCGGAACCTCCAGCCTGTCGTCCACCCCGTAGCCGCCGCTCACGCTGTCGCGGCTGCCGTCGATCTTGGCCTTGGCGGCGACCACGTCGAAGCGGATGGCGTCGTCCTCGACCGCAGGCCCCCCCTCGGCGTAGACGGCCTTGGTGACGACGATCCCCCCGCCGATGACGAGTTCGTGGGTCTTTTCCTCGCCCGCCGCGACAGTGATCGTCTCCTCCACTGTCGACGGACCGATGCGCCCGGTGAGCTTCACCTCTCCGGCGGTCACGTACATCTGCGTTTCACCATATCCGCCATCGGCATTGCCGGCGAATTGCGCGTCGATGCGGGCCTCGCCGTCTGGCTCCCCGTCCGGGGTCCGCTTGGGCACGACCGTCAGCAGACCGGCGTTGAAATCCGCAAGCGGCTTTGCAACTTCGTTCCCGGCGACCTCGAACGGCACTTTCACCGACAGGGCGCCGAGTCTGGCGACCCCGACATATTTGCCTGGCGGCAGGTTGAAGTTCGACGCCGCGCCATAGCCGCCTTCGGCGCCGTCGCCGGAAGGTTCGCCGTTGGCATCCTGCGGATAGAAATCCCATCGCACACGTTCATCGTCGCCAAGCGAGGGGCCGTCGGCGAAGAGCTTCGCATCCGTCGCGACGTTGAAGTCGGGCTTTGCCGGTTCCGGCTCGGGCGCAGGTTCGGTCTCTGCGACGACGGTCTCGGTCAGCGCTTGCGAAAGTTCGGCTGCGTCCTTGGCCTGCAGATACTTGCCGCCGGTGTTTTCGGCCAGACATGCGACCTGTTTTCCTTCGTCGTCCGTGAGCCCGAAGCCGACCACATGAGCGGTGAAGTCGACGCCGACGCTTTCAAGCTCGCTGGCGAGCGCACAAGGGTCGGCCTCGCAGGTTTCCAGTCCGTCCGTCACCAGGATGACGGTCGCCTTCTCTTCGGTGTACTTGAGCGCTTCCGCCGCTTGCTTCACGGAATCCGAAAGCGGCGTCTTGCCCTTCGGGTTGATGCCCTTGACGAATTCCGAGATCGCCTCGGCGCTGCCGGGGGCGGGCGGCACGGCGAGCTCGATGTCGCTGCACGAACCCTTCTCACGATGCCCGTATACCATAAGGCCGAGTGCGTTTTCCGCTGGAACCCCTGAAAGCACTGTGTCGAGCGTCTCCCGCGCAATCTCCATCTTCGCCGTGCCTTCGATCTGGCCCCACATCGAGCCGGAAGCATCGAGAACGATGATGGTCTGGTCGGCGGCCTGCGCGCTTGTGGCCGCCATGAAGGCGAATGCGAGGCAGAATGATTTCAGAAGGCGCATGTCGAAGTTCTCCCCTTTTTTGCGGGAAATCTGGCATGCGTTCCGCCGGGCGGCAAGCCTTGTCAGGGTCGGAAGATCGAATCCATGAAGACTATTTCACGAGAAATTTTCAGATTGTGCCCGAAGACTTCAGTCTTTGGTAACCAACTTCGGTAACCATAAGCATCGTGTTCCCGTGCTGCGTCAGCGTAAGAGTGAGTAACCGATGGCTTCCGTATTCCCGCTCGCCGATCTCCGCCGTTCCAGTGACCCGTTTTCCTGGGTCGATACGATCATCAAGGGCGATTGTGTCGCCGCTCTCGAGGCTCTGCCCGACAAATCCGTCGATGCGATCTTCGCCGATCCCCCGTATAATCTCCAGCTTGGTGGCAATCTGCACCGCCCCGATCAGTCGCTCGTCGACGCTGTCGATGACGAGTGGGATCAGTTCGCCTCCTTCGAGGTCTACGACGCCTTCACCCGCGCCTGGCTGCTCGCCTGCCGGCGCGTGCTGAAGCCGACCGGCACGATCTGGGTCATCGGCTCCTACCACAACATCTTCCGCGTCGGCGCGACGCTGCAGGACCTGAATTTCTGGATCCTCAACGACATCGTCTGGCGCAAGACCAATCCCATGCCCAACTTCAAGGGCCGCCGCTTCCAGAACGCCCACGAGACGATGATCTGGGCATCGCCCGATGCGAAGGCCAAGGGCTACACCTTCAATTACGACGCCATGAAGGCCGCCAACGACGACGTGCAGATGCGCTCGGATTGGCTCTTCCCGATCTGCGGCGGTGGCGAGCGGCTGAAGGGTGAGGACGGCAAGAAGGTCCATCCGACCCAGAAGCCGGAAGCCCTGCTTGCCCGCGTCATCATGGCTTCGACCAAGCCGGGCGACATCGTGCTCGATCCCTTCTTCGGCTCCGGCACCACCGGCGCCGTCGCAAAGCGCCTCGGCCGTCATTTCGTCGGCATCGAGCGCGAGCAGGACTATATCGATGCGGCTTCGGCGCGCATCGCCGCCGTCGAGCCCCTCGGCAAGGCTGAGCTGACGGTAATGACCGGCAAGAAGGCAGAGCCGCGCGTCGCCTTCAACTCTCTGGTCGAAAGCGGCATGATCAAGCCCGGCCAGGTGCTGACCTGCGCGAGACGCCGCCACTCGGCAATCGTGCGCGCCGACGGCACGCTTTCATCCGGAGGAGACGCCGGTTCCATTCACCGCCTCGGCGCCAAGGTCCAGGGCCTCGATGCCTGCAACGGATGGACCTTCTGGCATATCGACGATGGGCAGACCTTGCGCCCCATCGATGAATTGCGGACGGTTGTCCGCAGTGGACTGGCAAGGCTGGATTAACGGTCCGCCAGCTTTGTCAGTCCAGAAATCCTCCTTCCGGTCATAGTACCTTCAGTCCCGGCGGGAGAAGTCTGACGCCCGGAGTCGAAAGACTCCGGGCGTCATCCTTTTTTCCGGATAATCGTCACGGCCGTTCGTCCGGGAGGCCAGCTTCGGACAAGTCACCGTTCATAAGTCTCTCCGTAATCGGGAGACAATCTGCAAGTGACGGCATTGCTGGATCAGGCCAAGCAGGAGTTCAATCGCGGCGAGCTGAAGCAGGCTCTGGCGACGCTCTACAAGTTGATGGAAACGGACCGCCGCGATCCGCAGGCGTTCATCCTGGCTGCGACCATTTGCGAGCGTCTGGGCGACCGGGCCATGGCGGCAACCTTTTATGCCGGGGCCATCGACCTGACGCCGAACCTCAAGCGCGAGGTCGCCTTCCGCGCCGCGACCCATTATCTTGCGGTCAATGACAGAGAGTCCGCACTGTCGGCGCTGCTGATGCTGGCGCGCCATCTTCCCGAAGACCGCGATGTCAATCACTCCATCTGCAGCCTTTATCGCGAGGCCGGCCGCTATCACGAGGCGCGCCCCTATGCCGAGGCACTTCTGCGCATGGAATGTGATTTCGGCAATTACCTCAATGCCGGCATCGTGCTTTCCGGGCTCGGGCTTTATGAGGAAGCATTTCCGGCACTCCTGAAGGCCTATCAGGCAAAGCCCGATGAACGTCTGGCGCTGAGCGAGCTTTTCTGGTGTGCCGGCAATCTCTGCGATTTCGAGCTTGCCGACCGGCTCCAGGGTGAACTGCTTGCGGCCTATGAACGGGACGGCGATGTCGTCGATATCCGTGAAAATGCGTTCCGGGCGCTGGTCTGGTCCGGCGACGAGCTTTATCATGCGCGCTGCGCCAGGCGTACCGCCGAGGCGATCTTTCCGCCGGTCGCCGACAAATGGGCCGCTCCACGCAACGAGGAAAGCCGCATTCGCGTCGGCTATGTCTCCGCCGATTTCTGCGACCATGCCACGATGGCGCTATTTGCCGGCGTGCTGGAGGCCCATGATCGCGAACGCTTTGAAATTTTCGGCATCTGCCACACGCCCGAGCACCTTCGCGAAGGTTCGATGCGCGACCGGTTCCTCGATACGGTCGACTATTATCTCGACATCCTCGATCTGGACGACGACAAGGCGGCCGACCTCATTCGCTCGCTCGAACTTGACATTCTGGTCGATTTGAAGGGCTTCACCCAGGGCAACCGCCTCGGCATATTCTGCCGCCGCCCGGCGCCGAGACAGGTGACCTATCTCGGCTTTCCGGGCTCGGTCGCCGGTGTCGGCATGGACTACGCCATCACCGATCATATCGTCACGCCCGACAGCAGCATTCCATTCTATCAGGAGAAACTCCTGCGCCTCGAAGGCAGCTACCAAAGCAACGACCGCCTCCGCGAGCCCGTGGCCCGGACTGGCGCGCGCGGGCAATATGGCCTGCCGGAAGATGGGATCGTCTTCTGCTCCTTCAATCAGGCGCAGAAGATAAGGGGGCCGGTCTTCGCTGCTTGGATGGACGTCTTGCGCCAGGTCGAAGGCTCTGTCCTGTGGCTGTTGGACCTGGCCCCGGCGGTCAAGGTCAATCTGAAAACGGCGGCGGAAAAGGCCGGCGTCGATCCCGCGCGCATCGTCTTCGCTCCCAGGCTGCCGATGGGTGAACATCTCAAGCGTCTCGCCGAAGCCGATATCGCGCTCGATACCGCGCCATATAACGGCCATACCACCACCTCGGACGCGCTCTGGTGCGGCGTCCCGGTGGTCACGTACAAGGGCACGAGTTTCGCAAGCAGGGTCAGCGAGAGCCTTCTCTCGGCGATCGGAATGCCGGAACTCGTCGCCGAGGATTTGCAGGCATTCGTCCGCCTAGCGGTCGAACTGGCGCAGGACGGGGCCCGCCAGTCCCGCCTGCGCCAGCATCTCTCGGATGCGCGCGACATCGCGCCGCTTTTCGATACGGTGCTGTTCACGCGCCGGCTTGAGGAAAAGTTCGAGGCGATCTGTGGCGGAGCGGCGGAGATCGGCTGAGGCCGGGCTCTCAGACCGTGATGCCGAGCGCTGCGAGATCCCGGCGCAGCTTTTCCGCGCCGGTGAACTGTACCGCCTGCCATCCTGCGGCCTTGGCGCCTTCCACGTTGGCCAGAGAATCGTCTATGAACAGCGTTCGCGCCGGATTAAGGCCATGGCTTTGCGCATGCGTCTCGTAGATCGCCACGTCCGGCTTGATGAGGCCTACCTCGCCCGAAACGGTGACGCCGCGGCTCGACTTCAGGAACGGATACATCGCCTGCGCCTCACGAAAGGTGTCGGCGGCGAAATTGGTAAGCATGGTGACGTCCCGCCCCGCTCCGATCAGGTCCTGCAGGATGCCGACGGTGTCGTCATAGGCGTAGGGCACCATCTCGTGCCAGTTTTCCCGGAAGGCGCGGATTTGCGCTTCGCGATCGGGAAAGCGCGCGATCAGTTCCTTTTCTGCTTCCTGCCATGTGCGGCCGCGGTCCTGCTCCACGTTCCAGTCATGGGTGCAGACGTTGTCGAAGAACCAGCGGCGCTCCTTTGCATCGGGAATGATGCGGGAAAAGGGCAGGTCGGGATCGTAGTGAATGAGCACCTTGCCGATATCGAAAACGATGTGGTGGATAGGCTCGGCCATGTGTCATCCTCTGCTGGTCTTGAAGGCCTCTGGAATAGCCTGGGAGATTGCCTTTTTCATCACGCTTGGCAAGGCTTGGACGTCAAGATTTGTGATGGGCTCCCACCATCCGTGAACATCCGGGCGATCGCTGTCTCCTGTTTCGGCGCGATAGACGGACAGCCTCAGCTCGAAATGGGTGAAGACGTGGGTGACGGTGCCGCAAGCCTGCCACGCAGCCGGAAAGGGCCCGTCTGCGGTCCCCGTCGCGCCATCGGCACGGGCTGTCCAGCCCGTCGTGGGCACCTCGGTCATGCCGCCGAGAAGGCCGCGTTCGGGGCGCCGCCGAAGCAGGATGTGTCCATCGTCGCTGAGCGCCACGAAGGCCGCGCCGACCCTCACCGGCTTTTGCTTCCGGGCGGCTTTGACCGGAAAGCGTTCCGGATCGTCGCCATCGAGCGCCCGGCATTCGCCCCGGAGAGGACAGAGCGCGCAAGCCGGCCGCTTCGGTGTGCAGATCGTCGCGCCCAGATCCATCATCGCCTGCGCGAAATCGCCCGGCCGGTCCCTTGGTGTGAGATCCGCAACGCGCGCCCTCATCAGCGGTTTCGAACCGGGCAATGGGGCGTCGATTGCAAAGAACCGCGAGATCACCCGCTCGACATTGCCGTCCATTACCGCCGCCGGCCGGTTGAAGGCAATCGCCGCGATCGCCGCCGACGTATAGTCGCCGATGCCGGGCAGGCCCTTCAAGCCTTCTTCCGTGTTGGGGAAACATCCCCCATGTTGCGAAGCGACAGCCTCGGCGCATTTCTTCAGGTTCCGCGCCCGCGCGTAGTAGCCGAGCCCCGCCCAGGCCGCCATCACATCCTCGACGGGCGCGGCGGCCAGATCGCCGACCGTCGGCCAGCGGCTGACAAATTTTGCGAAATACGCCTTCACCGCCTGCACCGTGGTCTGTTGCAGCATCACCTCCGAAAGCCAGATATGATAGGGGTCGGGCCGGACGCCACGTTTGGCCATGGGCGGCGATATGCGCCACGGCAGATCGCGGTGATGCCGGTCGTACCAGGCGAGAAGCGCCTCGGCCTGTCGATTTCTGGGATTGTCCGAGGTCATCATTTGCCGCTGTCGGGGTAAGTGGCCTATATCTGGACAAATCATTCCATTCGTTCAAGCCCCATCGAAGGATCGCTGCGACTTCATGAAATCTCCGAGAAAAGGTGTCATTCAGATTTCCGAGGTGGCGAACGGGATCATCGACCCCGTCCTGGCGCGCCGCGCCGGCATCACCACGGCGCTGCTGGGCTCCTGGGACGAGATCGCCGGCGACAATTTCGCCGACTGCACCCGGCCGGAAAAGATCGCCTGGCCGCGCCGCGGCGGCCACGCCGATGAGGGCGGGCATCGCCCCGGTGTGTTGACCATTGCCTGCGAGGGCGCGCGCGCTCTTTTCCTGAGCCATGCCCAGGGCGAACTGATCTCGCGCATCAACGGCTTTTTCGGCTACCCTGCCATCGGCCAGATCCGGATCGTCCAGAAGCCGGTGTCGCAGGCGCAGGTGAGATCCTCGAAGCCGCGCAAGCTGGAGGGCGAGCGCGCGAGGAAACTGGCCGAGATGATGGAAGGCATCACCGACGAAAAGCTGCGAATGGCAATCGAGCGGCTCGGCACCGGGGTTTTCTCGCCGCAGCGGCGCAAATGATCGGCTCCAGCGCCTGGAACATTGCGAAAAATTAATCCGCGTGGCCGCTTACGGTCACACTTCTTTGATGAAACAGCAGGTTCCACGCCTTGTTTGCCGGGCAGCGGCAATATAACGATTGTGCCAAAGTCAAAACAGCCAATACAGGTGCTTCGATGCAGATATCCGAACTGAACCTCACCAAGCGCCGCTTGCTCGGCGGAATTGCCGTGGCCACGCTCGGTGTGGTCCTTGCCTCCTGCTCGGACAGTTCTGAAAACAAGACCGCGACGGAAGGCGAGGCGTCGAAGACCGCCGACGTCAAGCCCGCCGAGCCGGCAACGACTGCGACGACGCCCGCCAAGGTCGAAATGCCGAAATCCGAGCGCGATGTCGATATGGCGGAGGTTATGAAGCCGGGCACCCTGCCGGAGATGGCGCTCGGCGATCCGAACGCGCCGGTGAAGATCGTCGAATACATGTCGATGACCTGCCCGCATTGCGCCAATTTCCACGTCAACACCTTCGATGCGATCAAGAAGAAATACATCGATACCGGCAAGGTCTATTTCGTCCTGCGGGAATTTCCCTTCGACCCGGCGGCGACGGCGGCCTTCATGCTGGCGCGCTGCGCGCCGCAGGATCGCTACTTCCCCTTCGTGGACACATTCCTGAAGCAACAGCGGGCCTGGGCTGCTCCGAGCGACGGCGATGTGCGCGGCGCGATGCTCCAGATATCGAAACTCGCCGGTTTTACACAGGAGAGCTTCGAAGCCTGCTTGACGAACGCGAAACTTGCCGCTGATGTGACAGCTGTGAGAGACCGTGCGGCGAAGGATTTCGGCATCCAGTCGACGCCGACCTTCCTGGTCAACGGGAAAAGCTACTCTGGAGACATGTCGGTTGATACCATGTCGGCGCTCATCGACAGCTTCCTCTGACCCGCGCCACGCATTCCGGGCAGGCGGCGGACGCAACCGTGCGCCTGCTTCTTCCTGCGTCCCTCCCAAGGGCCGGGTGAGCCCATGAAGTTCAACAAGCTTCGTCTGCTGGGCTTCAAATCTTTCGTCGAGCCGACCGAATTCATCATCGAACGGGGCCTGACCGGCGTTGTCGGCCCCAACGGCTGTGGCAAGTCGAACCTCGTCGAGGCGCTGCGCTGGGTGATGGGGGAGAATTCCTACAAGAACATGCGCGCGTCCGGCATGGACGATGTGATTTTTTCCGGCTCGGGCAACCGCCCGGCCCGGAACACTGCCGAAGTCGGCCTTTATCTCGACAATTCCGACCGCACGGCACCGGCCGCCTTCAACGATAGCGATGAGATCCAGGTAACCCGTCGCATCGAGCGCGAGCAGGGGTCGATCTACCGGATCAACGGCAAGGAAGCGCGCGCCAAGGACGTGCAACTGCTGTTCGCCGATGCCTCGACCGGCGCCCGCTCGCCCTCGATGGTCGGGCAAGGCCGCATCGGCGAGCTCATTCAGGCCAAGCCGCAGGCGCGCCGCCAGCTGCTCGAAGAGGCGGCCGGCATTTCGGGCCTTCATTCCCGCCGCCACGAGGCCGAACTCAGGCTGCGCGCGGCGGAGGGCAATCTCGAACGCCTGGAAGACATCACCGCCCAGCTCGAAACCCAGATCGAGAGCCTGAAGCGCCAGGCTCGTCAGGCCAACCGCTTCAAGATGCTGTCGGCCGATATCCGGGCGCATGAGGCGATGCTTCTGCATATTCGCTGGGTGCAGGCCAAGGAGGCCGAAGGCGAAGCCGAAAGCGCGCTCAATCAGGCGACCTCGATCGTCGCCGAAAAGGCGCAGGCGCAGATGGAGGCCGCCAAGGCGCAGGCTGTCGCAAGCCTGAAAATGCCTGAGCTGCGCGAGGAGGAGGCGCGCGCCGCAGCCGCCTTGCAGCGCTTGCAGATCGCCCGCACCCAGCTCGACGAGGAAGCCGGCCGGTTGCTGCGTCGCCGCGACGAGCTCACCCGACGTCTCGCCCAGCTGGGCGAGGATATCCGCCGCGAGGAACGCCTCGTCGCCGACAATGCCGAAGTGCTGGAGCGGCTGACCGCGGAAGAGGCGGAACTCGAGGATATCCTTGCTGATTCCGTCCGCTATGGGGAAGAAGCGCACATCGCCTTCGAGGCAGCCGCAGCAACCCTTGCCGATAGCGAAAAACGCTTTTCAACGCTTACCGCCGAACGTGCCGAGGCGGCCGCCGGTCGCAACCAGCTGGAGCGGCTGATCCGCGACCTCGCCGACCGCCGCCAGCGCCTGGAGCGTCAGGTCGAGGAGGCGAACGGCGAGCTGGCGCAGATTTCAGCGCGCATAGCAGCGCTTCCAGATCCGGACGAAAAGCGCGAGATGGTCGAGGCCGCCGAGCAGGCGCTCGCCGACAGCGAGGCCGCAACCGCCGATATCGAAGGCGCGCTCACCGAAGCGCGCCGGGCCGAAAGCCTCACGCGCGCGCCGCTCGAAGCCGCCCGTTCGAAGCTGAACGCGCTGGAAACTGAAGCGCGCACCATTTCCCGTATGCTGGCCTCCGCCGTCTCCGGCGATTTCTCGCCGGTGGCCGAGGAACTGACCGTCACGCGCGGATTCGAGACGGCGCTGGGGGCTGCTCTTGGTGACGATCTCGACAGCGCGCTCGATGCGGCGGCTCCCGCCCATTGGATTGCGAACGGCGACGGATCCGGCGATCCGCCGCTACCGGCGGGTGTTGTCGCGCTGATCGATCATGTGAAGGCCCCCGCCGCGCTGACCAGGCGTCTCCGCCAGATCGGTATCGTCGACGGAGCGGCCGCGCTCGCCCTGATGCCGAAGCTGCTGCCCGGCCAGCGCCTCGTCACCCGCGAAGGCGCCGTCTACCGCTGGGATGGCCATGTCGCCGGTTCCGAAGCGCCGAGCGCGGCTGCACTCCGGCTTGCCCAGAAGAACCGGCTTGCCGAGATCGAGGCCGAAGTCGAGGAAGCGCAATATGCGCTGAACGATGCCGAGGAGCGGCTGGCCGAAGCGCTCGATGCGATCCGTATGCAAGAGACGCTGCTCGCCGAGGCCCGCGACATGCAGCGGCTCTCCGTCCGTCATCTCGCGGAATCACGCGAAGCACTGGCCCAGGCCGAGCGGGCCTCCGGTGATCTCGTGCGCCGCCGCGTCGTCATCGAAGAGGCGATGAACGGCCTGAAGGCGCAGATCGAGGAAACGCTCGAGCAGGAGGAAAACGCCCGCATCGAGATCGAGGAAACACCGGATCTCTCTGCGCTGGACGTCAGGCTGCGCGAGGCGGAAGCCGAGGTCGCGACCGATCGCGGCCGGCTTGCCGAGGCCCGCGCCCGTTTCGAAGGCCTTGCCCGCGAGGACGAAAGCCGCCGCCGCCGTATTCTGGCGATCCGCCAGGAATGCTCAACCTGGCGGGCGAGGGCGCTGAGCGCCGAGGAGCATATCGCTACCCTCCGCGACCGCGAGGCAGAGGCGCAGGACGAGATGATCGGGCTGGAAATGGCACCCGACGAGGTCGAGGAAAAGCGCCGCGCCTTGATGAACGAGCTGGAAAAGGCCGAAGCCGCCCGCCGTGCTGCCGCAGACCGGTTGGTGGAGGCCGAAAGTCGCCAGCGCGAGGCCGACCAGAAGGCCGCGGCCGCACTCGCCGAACTGGCGGAAAGCCGTGAAAAGCGCGGCCGCGCCGAAGAACGCCTGATGTCCGCCCGTGACTGGCGCAAGGAGGCCGAAACCCGCACCCACGAGGCGCTGGCCGTGCCGCCGCACGAGGCTTTCCGTCTTACCGGGCTCAATGACCCGTCCGAAATCCCGGACCTGCGCGAAGTCGAGCGAGATCTCGACCGCCTGCGCATCGAGCGCGAGCGTCTGGGCGCCGTCAACCTGCGCGCCGACGAGGAGCAGAAGGAGCTTTCCGACAAGCTCGCCGAACTCATTCGCGAGCGGGACGATATCATCGATGCGATCCGCAAGCTGCGCGGCGCCATACAGGGCCTGAACCGCGAGGGCCGCGAGCGTCTGATCGCCGCCTTCGATGTCGTCAATGTCCAGTTCCAGCGCCTGTTCACGCATCTTTTCAACGGCGGCACGGCCGAATTGCAGCTGATCGAGAGCGAGGATCCGCTGGAAGCCGGCCTCGAAATCCTCGCCCGCCCGCCGGGCAAGAAGCCGCAGACCATGACGCTGCTTTCCGGTGGCGAGCAGGCGCTGACTGCCATGGCGCTGATCTTCGCGGTGTTCCTGACCAATCCCGCGCCGATCTGCGTCCTGGACGAGGTCGATGCGCCGCTGGACGACCACAATGTCGAGCGCTATTGCAACCTGATGGACGAAATGGCCGCCTCGACCGAGACCCGCTTTGTCATCATTACCCACAATCCGATCACCATGGCCCGCATGGACCGCCTCTTCGGCGTCACCATGGCCGAGCAGGGCGTCAGCCAGCTCGTATCCGTCGATCTCCAGACCGCCGAACAATTGCGAGAGGTCGTGTGAGGCGGGCTGCTATCCACCTCCAGAGGTCCTGGCCATGGAAACCGGTGCTGCTGCTTGCCGTGTTCTGCTCCTTGTCCGCCCCCGCATGGGCCGATGAAAACACGCTCTCCGGCAATTTCCTCTTCAACGTCATCAGTTCGTCCGAGCCGCATCGCGAAGCGATCAAGGGGCTGCTGAGGGGACGCCGTGGCTTGCCCTCCTGGGTCCGCAACATGGTGACCCGCGGCGATTATGTCGCCATCGCCTCGGTCGAGGTCAGCGTCGACGGCAAGCCGATGCAGCTCTTTTCCGCCTGCGAGGCCGGGAGATGTGCGGATAGCTCCATCAAGGTGCTGTTTTCCGCCGATGGCAAGCGCGCCGTCCTCGATGTGCGCGACAAGAAACTCGGGGGAACCACGCTCGGCGATCCGACGCCTGCCGAAGCTTCCGTGCTTCTCAAGGACAAGTGACGGGTCAGGGAGCCTCCTGCAGCAACGTCCCTCCGATGTCCGACGATGGTCGAATCCCGCGACATTTTACCCCGTTGCCGCATTTATGATGCAATGCAGCATAAACTGGCGGCCGTGGCGTTTCCAATCCGTCACAATTGCTGTAAACATTTGGAAAAAGCCTTTTTGGGTGGAGAAATGGCATGAGGAAATGGGTCTACACCTTCGGCGACGGAAAAGCCGAGGGTCGCGCGGGCGATCGTGAGCATCTCGGCGGCAAGGGGGCGAACCTCGCGGAGATGGCAAGCCTGGGCTTGCCCGTTCCTCCCGGCCTTACGATCACTACTGATGTCTGCGCCTACTATTACGACAACGGCCGCACGCTCCCCGAGGACATGAAGAAGCAGGTGCTGGCGGGTCTCAAGGGCATGGAGGCGGCGACTGGCCGCGGCTTTGGCGATATGGAGAACCCGCTTCTGCTTTCCGTCCGTTCCGGCGCCCGCACCTCGATGCCGGGTATGATGGACACGGTCCTCAATCTCGGCCTCAATGACCACACCGTCGAAGCGCTCGGCCACAATGCCGGCGATGCCCGCTTTGCCTGGGACAGCTACCGCCGTTTCATCCAGATGTATGGCGATGTCGTCATGGGCCTCGGACACGAGGGGTTTGAGGAGATACTGGAAGACGAGAAGTCCCGCTTTGGCCACGAACTCGATACCGACCTGTCGGCGGTCGAATGGCAACATGTTACCGGCCTCTATAAGGACATGATCGAGGATGCGCTCGGCGAGCCTTTCCCGCAGGATCCCCATGTCCAGCTCTGGGGCGCGATCGGCGCTGTCTTCTCGAGCTGGATGAACCCGCGCGCGATCACCTACCGCCATCTGCACGCCATCCCCGCCGAATGGGGAACCGCTGTCACCGTGCAGGCCATGGTTTTCGGCAATCTCGGCTCGTCTTCGGCAACCGGAGTTGCCTTCACCCGCAACCCCTCGACCGGCGAGAAGGCGCTCTACGGCGAATTCCTGGTCAACGCGCAGGGCGAGGACGTCGTCGCCGGCATCCGCACGCCGCAGTCGATCACCGAGGCCGCACGCATCGATTCGGGCTCGGACAAGCCCTCGCTCGAAAAGGTGATGCCGGAGGCCTTTGCCGAGTTCCAGACCATCTGCGACAAGCTTGAAGCCCACTATCGCGATATGCAGGATCTCGAGTTCACGATCGAGCGCGGCAAGCTGTGGATGCTGCAGGCCCGCTCGGGCAAGCGTACCACCAAAGCGGCAATGAAGATCGCCGTCGACATGGTGGCGGAGGGCCTGATCACGGAAGAAGAAGCGGTCATGCGCATCGAGCCGTCCTCGCTTGACCAGCTGTTGCATCCGACCATCGATCCGCGTGTCACGCGCGACGTCATCGGCTCCGGACTGCCAGCCTCGCCAGGCGCCGCCACCGGGGAAATCGTCTTCACGGCGGAAGAGGCCGTCGAGGCGGAGGAAGAGGGGCGCAAGGTCATCCTGGTCCGTGTCGAGACAAGCCCCGAGGACATCCACGGCATGCATGCCGCCGAAGGCATCCTGACGACGCGTGGCGGCATGACCAGCCATGCGGCGGTCGTCGCCCGCGGCATGGGCATTCCCTGCGTGGCCGGTGCCGGCACCATGCGCGTCGACCTCAGGAACGAACTGCTGATCGGGATGGGCGTCACCTTGAAGAAGGGCGACGTGATCACGATCGACGGCTCCACCGGACAGGTGCTGCGGGGCACGGTGCCGATGCTGCAGCCGGAGCTTTCCGGCGATTTTGCAAGTCTGATGGAATGGGCAGACAGGGCGCGCCGCATGACCGTGCGCACCAACGCCGATACGCCGGTTGACGCCCGCGCGGCGCGCTCCTTCGGCGCCGAGGGCATCGGCCTCTGCCGCACCGAGCACATGTTCTTCGAGGGCGAGCGCATCCAGGTCATGCGCGAGATGATTCTTGCCGAGAACGAGGAGGGACGCCGCAAGGCGCTTGCCAGGCTCCTGCCGATGCAGCGCTCGGATTTCACCGAGCTCTTCGTCATCATGCACGGCCTGCCGGTGACGATCCGCCTGCTCGACCCGCCGCTGCATGAATTCCTGCCGAAGACCGACGAGGAAATCGCCGAAGTGGCGCATGCCATGCGCCTGGATGCGCAATTCCTTCGCCAGCGGGTTGATGCGTTGCACGAGTTCAACCCGATGCTCGGTCATCGCGGCTGCCGGCTGGCCATCTCCTATCCCGAGATTGCCGAGATGCAGGCCCGCGCCATTTTCGAGGCTGCCGTCCAGGCCGCGCGCGAAACGGGTGCTGCCGTCGTGCCGGAAGTCATGGTGCCGCTCGTCGGCCTCAAGGCCGAACTCGACTACGTCAAGTCCTGCATTGACCGCGTTGCCCGCGAGGTGATGACGGAAGAGGGGCTCGAGATCGGCTATCTCGTGGGCACCATGATCGAGCTGCCGCGCGCGGCACTGCGCGCCCATGTCATTGCTGAGGCCGCCGAGTTCTTCTCCTTCGGCACGAACGACCTGACGCAGACGACTTTCGGGATTTCCCGCGACGACGCCTCGTCCTTCATCACCACCTACCAGCGCAAGGGCATCATCGAGCACGATCCCTTCATCTCGCTCGATTTCGACGGTGTGGGCGAACTGATCCGCATCGCCGCCGAACGGGGTCGAAAGACGCGGCCGGACATGAAGCTCGGCATCTGCGGCGAACACGGCGGCGATCCCGCCTCGATCCATTTCTGCGAGAGTGCCGGCCTTGATTACGTCTCCTGCTCGCCCTTCCGGGTGCCGATTGCAAGGCTCTCGGCCGCGCAGGCCTCGATCAAGGGCGAAAAGGTCATAGATCGCTAGCAGCTGAACCGCCGGTGACAAATCGGGCGGATTGTGGAATAGCCGTGTCCACGAGCCTGTCCGCACGCCCATGGGAAAGCACTCCGAACCGATGACCAAGCCGCGCCAGCAGAAGCGAGCGAAGAAGCGCAAGGATGCCAAGGCATCGCCGAAGCCGCCGGCAGTTCAGGGCGCGAAGCCTTCCCCGCTGGAAAAGGACAGGCAGACGCCACCCGAAACAGCGGGCCCACTGGTGCGCGCCATGCCGGATTTTCGCCGGATCGCCAAGACCGGCTCGTTCCGCTTCGCGGCCGGTTTCCTTCTCTTCGGTTTCGTCGTCATCGCGCTATCCCAGTCGATCCCGCATGACTACGGATTCATGGAGCTCGGCTGGCTGTTCACCTTGTCCATCTACGATCTGGTGCTTGCCATGCTCGGGCTCGCGGTTGCCTGCGCGATGACGGAGACAGCGCGTGGCTTTCGCGCCATCACCGGGACGTTTCTCGCAGTTCTCCTGGTGATGCTGTTCTTCTTCGATCCGATTTTCGCGCTGATCATGAAGACGCCGCTCGGCGACACGCTCTACCTTGTCGCCCCGACCGCCGTGATCCTGACTGGTGCCTCGCTCTGGCTCAACGGTGTCTGGCGTGAGCGTGCCGCCATGTTGTCCGCGGGCGTCGTCGCCTTCTCCTTCTCGCTCTTCATCGGGCTTGACGATCTCGGAGTCGGCATCGTCGATTTTGCTTCCGGCGCGGTCTTCTGCGCGATCTGGCTGGTCCTCGCCCCCGCCCTTCTCCTGCGCCAATTCCGGGGGCCGTGGCTCAATATTCCCGCCCGTATCGTCGGAAGCTGGCTTGTCGTCATCGGGATCATCGTGCTCGGCTCGCTCTATGTGCCGATGCCGGTCGAGGCGCCGGCCCTGCCGGATTCCTCGGTCATGGAATTGGTTGTTCCCGAGGATGGCTCAGCCCCGACATTGAACGGCGATGAACTGCCGCTGGACGGGACTGGGCAGTGATGGCGCGGATCTCGATCAGCCGTCGCCGCGCTTGTCGGCTGCATGGCCAGACGGTAAACAGGGTGCGCCGAACCCAATTCCCGCCAGCCCCGGTGCCTGTCCGATGACCATCCGCTATGACCGTCCCGTCTCCCGCCTGGCCTATCTGGCCAGGAAGCTCGGTTTCTTCGGAGCGGCGCTTCTTGTCGTCGTCATCCTGGCCCACCGCTTCGGGCCGCTGACTACGCCCGATTTCGTCGCCCTCGTTCTCGTCTCGGCGGTTCCGGCGGCGCTTGCCGTGCCGCTTGCGCTGTTCGGCCTCTGGCGTCTTTGGCAGGTCGGCGCCCTTGGCGGCGTAGCGGCCGGATGGGCACTCTTCTATGCCGCCTTGCCGCTTGCACTCGTCGGCTTCGCGACGCTGCAATATTTCACCCGACCGATGATCTACGACGTCTCGACCGATATCGCCGATCCGCCGAAATGGCTTGGCGAACCCGTGGCCCGGCAGCAGTGGCTGGAGCGTCCGGCCATTATCGCCGGGCAGCGCGAAGCCCAGGCGCTCGCCTATCCGGGCTTGACCGGCCGGCGCTACGAGGGCGCGCTCGACCGGGTCTACGAGGCGGTGATCAAGGTGGCGGACCTGCGTGGATTGGATATCGTCGCCTCGCGTGGCCAGGAGTTCGCGCTTCCCGAGTTCCAGTCGCAGCCGCAAGGCGGCGAAAGCGACGTGCTGGAGGGCGGAGCGCCAAGCGTCGTGCCTGTCCCGCAGCAGCGTCCGGCGCCGGACAATTTCCGGCCGGAAACAGGCGAGGGCGAGCCGGTCGGCACCGTGCGCATCCAGGCCGAGACCCGTACGCTCCTGCTCGGCCTGCGCTTCGACATCATGATCCGGCTGCGCGAGGAGGAGGAGACGACACTGGTCGATCTTCGCGTCGCCAGCCGCTACGGCCCGCACGATCTCGGCTTCGGCGACGATATCGCCGAACGGTATCTCCATGCGCTCGATGCGGAGCTGCTGGGTATCGCCGGGGACTGACGCTCCGTCAGGCGACGGTATAGACGCCGGACAACCGTGGCGGACCGTCGGTCGCGACCAGGCCCTTTTCCACCAGATCCTCGAGATGGGCGAGCACCGAAAGCGCGGCCGCGCCATGGAGCCTCGGGTCGGTGTCGCGATAGATCGCCTTGACCATATCGGCAATTAGGCGGTCGCCGCCGCGGATACGCTCCATGACGGCGCGCTCGCGCATCCGCCGATGGGTGCGAAGCCCCCGCAGAAAGGCCGGCGGATCCTTGACTGGCCCACCATGGCCGGGAAAATAGATCCGGTCGCCGCGCATGAGCAACCGTTCGAGCGAGGCCATGTAGTCGCCCATGGCGCCGTCGGGCGGGGCGACGATCGAGGTCGCCCAGGCCATGACATGATCGGCGGAAAAGACGATCCCTGTGCCTTCGAGTCCGAAGGCGAGATGGTTGGCGGTGTGGCCCGGCGTGGCGATCGCCGCAAGCGTCCAGCCGTCGCCCTCGATCCTGCCGCCGTCACCAATCGCAATATCGGGCGCGAATTCCATGTCGGAGCTTTCCGCGAAGGGATTGCTCTCGCCCTCGTGCAGTGGCCGCGAGGCGCGGTGCGGCCCCTCGGCGACGATAAGCGCGCCGGTTGCCGCCTTCAGCCGGCGGGCGAGCGGCGAGTGATCCTTGTGGGTATGGCTGACGGCGATATGGCTGACGGGGCGGCCGCTGATCGCCGTCATCAGCGCGTGGAAATGCGCCTCGTCCTCCGGCCCCGGATCGATGACGCAGAGCGTGTCCTTGCCGACGATATAGCTATTGGTTCCGTGAAAGGTGAAGGGGCCGGGATTGTTGACCGTGATCCGCTCAACACCGTCCGCCACAGGCACCGCTTCGCCATGGGCAGGCTGGAACGAGAGGTCGAATTCGGGCCGCTCGACCGCCTCTTCCGGCCCGCTCATTTGTATTCGATCTCGATGAAGGACATGGGCCGGTCGCCTCCATTGACGACATTATGCTCGACACCGGCCTCGCGGCGATAGACCTCGCCGGCCTTGCTGGAGACGCGCCGCTCGCCATTGACATCCTCGATGAGGAAGTCGCAATCGGTCATCGGCACGACGACATAGCCAAGGCCATGTACGTGATGGCCGGTGGCGGCCCCCGGCTCGAAATCCCAGCGCGTGACGCGCACGACCGCGTCGTCGATCAAAAGCGTCGGCAGGGCAGGGGGGCGGGCGGAATATCCGGGCATGACGAACTCCTGTTTCTCAGGCGCCAACTTATGCGGCAGCGCGCGCACGTCCAATCAATAATTGAAATTGGTCGGATATGGGGAATGTATGGGCAAGCGATTTTTTCTTTTTGACGTTGCCCGTCCATCCGGCTTTTGCTAGATGCTCAACGCGCAAGAAAGACAAGGCCTAATACGGCTCTTGCACGTGATGGGGCGTCGCCAAGCGGTAAGGCACCGGTTTTTGGTACCGGCATTCCCAGGTTCGAATCCTGGCGCCCCAGCCAAGCTCTCCTTTTCAACCCGAAAGTCAGCATTTCCAGCACATTCCGTTAGCTGGGAATCGATTTGGGGACATTGTCGTAAGCGATTGTCGTCATGGACTGTCGTACACGACTGTCGCGCGGGAAAGGCGACCAATCCTGCTCACCCTCTTTAGAAAGGGTTTAGCATGGCAGCAATTCAGCACGTTTTCAAACGCGGTTCGGTCTATTGGTGGCGGCGCCGTTTACGGATTGGAACCGAACGCTGTGATTGGATAAAGCTCGAACTGAGCCTCACCACCAAGGAGCTTGAGCTTGCCAGGAGGATCGCGCCCGAGGTTACCCTCGTAAGCCATCGTCTTCATCCAGGCTTGAAGAACAAAATGATCTCAGCCGACGACGCCCGACGAATCCTGATTCAGGTTGCGCGCGAGAAGAGCGAATACCTTGATGCCATCAAGTCCGGATCATCCGGGGATGCGGAAAGCAATCGTCGGAGTGAGACAGCGTCCGGTTGGGCATATAGGCTCCTTGCGGCGCAGGGACGCGAAGCAATTGTGGGGCCGATTGAAGAGCGCGAACTTGGCATGGCAGGTCTCGACGGCGAACTGATCGAACAGGTGAAAGCAGCGCTCGACTTCTACAAAAAGAACAATTTCGCCCGTCTTGGCAGAAGGTTTCTGGAAGAGCTTCTGAAGCAACACAATATCCCGCCGTCGGACGGGGATTTGCGATATGCCGAGGCGCTCTATCTGCGTGGCCACGCGGCTGCACTGCTGAACACCGAACGCCGATGGTCCGGTGCACGTGAGGATGACCTTGCGTTAGTCCAGAGTGCCTTGGCGACCGCGCTGCCCATCGAGCAGCAATCGCGGTCCACGTTTACTCAAGAGACTCGATCCCCTTTTCCGTCCGACAGTTGGCGATCGCCAGCCAAGGACCTGGCGCCACCAGTCATGCTTCCGACAAACACCAGCGACGCCGGTTTTGGTGATGAGGAAGGTAGGATTGAGGTTGACGGGCAGCCACTTGTCGAATTTGAAGGCACGGTCGTGGTTGTTGACCAGAAGGCAATGCCAAAGGTCAGGTCCGGACCTGGCCTTGTTGAAATCGTGGCGCAAGCCGCCGCCGAAAAAATCGCCACAGGTGATTGGAGGCCGGGATTGGACAGGCAGCATGTCGGCATCGCCAAGCTGTTTGTTCGGTTCATTGGGCACGACCAGCCGGAGCGTATGCAGCAGGCGGACATCGCGAGATTTAGAAGCCTGCTATTCCAGCTTCCCAAGAACCATGGAAAATCTCCCAATGATCACGTCCTGCCCGTTGCCGAGCTCGTGGCCAGGGCGAAGTCACTCCCGTCAGAGAAAGTCGGCCTCTCTCCGACGACCCTCAATCGCTACATGACGCAGATGGGCAATATTGTCGATATCTGCAAGCATGCGGGATACCCGTTCGGCAACTTCGAGGGCGTGTCAGGGCTGCGCACCCGGAAGAGAGGCGATGTGCGTGATGAACGGGGACGGTTCAGGACAGAAGAACTCAAGACGCTTTTGGCACTCCCGGTGTGGAATGGCTCAGCCAGTCTGGGTGATCGGCTGGTTGAGGGTGACCACATTTTTCACGACGCCACTTACTGGGTACCGCTTTTGTCGATGTACAATGGCGGGCGCCGGGAGGAGAATTGTGGTCTCCTCATCGATGAGATCGAAAACGGAGATGAGCTTCCATGCTTCCGGTTTGAAAACAATCGACTTCGCGCGCTCAAAACACCCCAATCGAAGCGTCGTGTTCCCATCCACCCTGAACTCATTCGTCTCGGTTTCCTCGACTACGTTGAGGCGCTCCGCGACGCAGGGCATGAATTGCTGTTCCCGGAACTTCGGGCAGCCAATGGCGTGACGCCCATGGGTGACGTATTCGATGACAGTTGGCAAAAGATGCGGGCCGTTGCGCTACCAACCGCCAAGGAGGATGGCAAGGTCTTTCACTCCCTTCGGCACTGGTGCAATAATGAAATGAAGCAGCGCGGCATCCGTTCCGAGATCAGAAAGGACATCATCGGCCACGTGAACGGTGACATGAACGAGGGTCGCTACACCGATCCGGCACAATTGCAGGTGATGGCAGAGGCCATGGCCGTGCTTCCTACTCCGAGTGCAGAGCTTGCTGTCCATCCGATCCGGCTGATCGAGCAAGTGGTTACTCACAGGGGTCGCCCGTCCAGGGCCAGAAGACAGGCTGTTTGAAGCCTGTTTCCCGACGCCATCACGTGGATGATGGCGTCGGGATCGCGGCCTTGAAATGAGATCGGACGAGAGTTGCAACGCCTCTCGGTTCAGTAGAAATTCTCAACCAGCACCGCCTTCTCTTCCAAAACATCATGAAGCAGCCGGTCCATTGCGACGCGAAATGCAACGCCGTTGAACTGCCGATCGTCATGGTCCGGTCTGATCCACCATCGCCTTGTTAGTTCGATACCGAGAGCCTCGGCGAGCTGCCGGTCTCGGAGCTTATGAGACCCCCACTCAGGGATTCCGCGTGGGAAGACGGACCTCAGCTTTTCAACGATAGCCGCCTTGTAATCCCGAATACCGATGATCTCCTTCCACGGGTACACGCGTCCCGGCTTCAGTCGCGATCCGATGGGTGGAGGATAGAACTTCAATAGCTCCGGCGCCCTGAAACGAATATCTCGATAAACGAGATCCTCGCCTCTGTAGAGGCAGGCTCCTTCCTCGTCCGTGACCTTGAACTGACAGGTCGCCCAAAAACCCGCACTGATCTCAGGTCTCTCTGTCGGGGAGCCGGCTGGCGTTCCCAATGCCGGGACGTCTCCTGTCAAAAGGTGAAGTCGCAAGCCGGGAAAGAAATTGTCGACCGCGGGGAGATCGCGCGCTTCCCCATCGAAGTCGACATAGCTGATACCGAACTGCGCCTTGGTCAACTCGACCAGGTCATATCGCTGTTCGGCCTTGGGCGCTCTGGTTTTCAACTTCTGAGGGTCTTGAAGAAAGTTTGGGCGCCTTCTCCAGACCAGCACCTCGGCATACGAAGGGTGATAATGGCGATGGACGGCTTCTGCGCTCCGATTCTTGATCCAGGCTGCGGTCATTTCTATCGTCCAGAAGGTCATGTCGGCGGTGAGAGCGGTAATGTCCCTGAGCCGACTGGCAAGAGGTCCTACTCGTGCGGTCCTCGCTTCCGTTTCCGCCTGCTGCTTGGTCAGTTCGCCACAACGCACCCGTTCAATCAGCTCGTTTCTTTTTTTCGCGCGCTCCTTCAACCAATACTCTTCCGTCTCTTCATAGGGAGTAAGCCCGGCCTCTTCGTGCCACGACATGGACGGCACCGTGCTCATGGAACCGAAGTCAAAAGTCTTTGCGGGGCGTCTCACTGTCTCAACCTCCATTTCTTCCGGCGGAGATCACTTTACGGAGGCTGTAACTTACAAAGTCGAAACCCGCAGGGTTACCAAAGTGCAAAGGTTGGGATAGGCATGAAACCACTCATGATTGCAGTTAATCGAGAGCGCACCGCTTAGGTATAGTTTTGCAGAAGACACTGATTTTATCCATTGTTTTCAAAGAAAACTGTTCAGGGGAAGGGCTGGCTGTCAGGGCCGCTCACTGGCATCTTGGGGTCGAAGTCAAAACAGCGACGACGCCTCCTTCTGTCGCCAACCGATGAGGTTCCCATGCCTGACCATGTGATCAACGAAGTACTGCTACACGATGTGAAACTGAATGAATGCACGCGATTTCTGATCGACCGTGACGGTTGTCTGAGCTTCGATGTCCTTGTTCCCTTGCCCCTCAATCTGTGGGCAGGAGACTTCAACAACGAGCATCGGAAAGCTTTCCCCGGCATTCGAGGCGATGCCGCTCGCGAAATTTGGGGCACTGAGTGGGATGCGTACGGTAGCAAGACTGTTGAAGACACTGTAGCGGGCACACGTATTCGCTTTCAAACGGCATGGGATCATCCTCGCGGCTGGCTCTGTGCCTTGTTCAACACCTTGAAGTGCGACATCACCGCGAGCTGGCTGTGTGAGGGCGCCCGTATTGGCCACGTGGAAAACTACAAGGCTCAGGGAGCCTGGGGTACTCCCACCTGGGAATCGGCTGAGCTGGCTGATGACAGGGCCGAGTATTTGCACCTGTCTGAACTCCTCTATGGCGAACAGGTGCCGGACGATGCTGACGAAGGCGATTTTGCCGCCGACATGGATTCGGACTATCGCCGGGACCAGCCCGAGATCCGGCCGCCAGAAGGTCGCGGTCCTTCCTGAACCTTAGACGTCGTCCCGCTCGGTCCACGGCACGCCTGACCGGCATTCCAGTCAATCATGCTTCATTGTGACGCCACCGCTGCTCGGCGGCGTGGGGAGGAAGCACTGTCAATTGCTTCCGGCATCAAATCGAAGGGAGAATATGATGCGAAAGACCAAGGCTCAAGATTCCAAACCCAAGAAGACGCTTGCGGTGATGATCCCGCCTGAACACGAGCCGCTTCTGACCGAGGTCCATGAGGCGGTGAAGGCAATGGGACGCCGTACAACAGGACAGGCATTCGATCTGGGCTACCAGTTCGCTCGTGCCAAGGCCGTTCTTCCCGAAAAGATGTTTGGCCGCTGGATGAGCACGGTTTGTGGTTACACGCCACGCCAGGGCCGTAACTACGTCGCCATCCATGTGCATCTTCAGGAAAATCGGGCGCGGCTGGAAGGGTCGGCTGTATCGCCGACGGTGATGTTTGTCCTTGCCAGCGCAACGCCCGAGAAGATCGAAGAAGTCGTAACCTCAATCGAAAGTGGCCAGCGCTTGACGGTCGGCCAGGTGAAGGCACTGATCAAGACCGATCAGGAAGAGCGGGTTGAGACCAAGGCTGCTGTCGGCGGCGTGGTCGGGCTTCGCCGCGCAGCGGAGGCCAAGATGAAGGACGAGGTTGCGTTCTTTCTGCTGCTTGGCAAGCGCATCCTCAAGGCGGTCGAGGTGGCAGCAGATCTCATCGTCAGCGGGAAACATGTCTCCAAGAAAGCGCTCGCCGACAAGATCGAGGCTGATTGCTACAAGGCGGCCGCCCTCCTGCGCTCAGTGATTTACCCCAAACAGGTGGATGTCGAGCAGACCAGCGACCGTTTGGGGGACGACAACTTGCCCGCCGGTTGGGTCTCGGTTCCGGGCCTCTTTATCCGTCTCGGCGATGCACCCCGCTGGCCCGGCAAGGAAGAATTCCCTGCCTGGGTGACCGATACGGTTCTGCCGACACTGCGCTTCGTCGTTCTTGGTGATGCGCTACCTGTCACGGAGACCGCCGTACCCGGGACACCTGCCGAGGCGGGTGAGCATGAAAGTCGTCTCGCACTGGAAAGTGTCCCGCCACTTGACCTGACGGAAGCAGAGAACCTGCATCATGCTTGCGATGACGCGCCCTCGTCGGACAGCGATGTACACGCTGGCGACGCAGTGCCGGTGCTGCCCAAGACGCGTGCGAAAACTGCAGGCGCGGTTCCTGTCTAGGTCCACTTTGACGATCTCGCTGGTGCGTCGGCACCGGCGAGCTTCGCTCATGGCAAACCTCATCCATAAGGTAGGATGCAGGATGCTGTCTGTTGAACTCGGCACAAGGTTTGGGCACCTTCATCGAAATCAGGGTAAATCGAGGCACATCATCTCGATTTACCCTGATGCGATTCCGATATCTCAAACGCCGATTCCTGCACCTATGAAACCGATTCTAGCACAAACGGCGTTTGCAAACTGGCGAAGTCATTCTTTGCGCTCGCAGATAACCGGAGACGACGATGGCTAGAAAGCCGAAGAAAGAACGCAATGCCGAGCAGGTGGTCCGGCAGAAACGGGTGAGGGATGCGGCTCGAAATAAGCGCCGCCCGTCGCGAGACGACATTGCCCGGATGTTCTTGTGGCAGATGATTGTGGGTGTTGAGGGAAAACGAAGGGATGCCCGCGCGGTGCTCGACAAGATCCGCGACGAAATCGTCGGCGGTCTGGAGCAACAGGGCTATGATGTCAGGGAGAGCGAAGACGTGTTTGAGGCCCTTGTGAACAAATACTCCGATGGCCTGAATCCGTTTCGGCCAAAGCGGCACCTCAACACGGAAGACGGGTCGTCTTCGACCCAGTGAGCGGACTTTTCCAGATCCGTGCTCACGCATGCCTGTCCTCGTTGACTGCACCATCCTTGTGCAAACCACGTACCTATTATCCCTGTATTCCCCCCGTTACTCCTCATAACGGCGTTTGCACAGGAATCGATTTTGCCCAGTGGCAGACGCGTTTCCTCCGTCGGGCAGATAACTTCTCACTCACTTCCGCTAGGACATCGCGGATGCGGAAATAATTTCCGCATCCGCGATGTCCTAGCGATCTGGACCGACCGCATCCAGAATGAGCGCGCGCAACTCGTCGCCCGCCAGCACCCCGACCGCATTTAGCCTCTTGGCGATGGTCATGTGAACCTCGCGGTGTCTCTCGATCAGCTCTGTTGCCATCGTCTCTGCAGCAACAAGCCTTCCATTCACCCGCTCGGCCAGACGGCTGTCTATGGCGAGTTCATGCGATGCCGTCGCCGCAGATCGATAGAGCAGCGGCTGGTGACTGGAAAAGCCAAGTCGTGTCTCCGCGGCAAGCGCCATGTCCGTTGCCCGCGCCAGATCGCTTTCGGGGCCGCCACCGGCCCCGGCAAGAACGTCGCCCACCACTAGTCGTTCTGCGACCCGACCAGCCAGGATCGCGGCAATGGAAACCTGCAGCCAAGCCTCCGTCTCGGGCAGATGACCGTTCGCCACTGTCGCGACCATGCCAATGCCATGCTGACCCACGCTTGCAGTCTCCACCTCCGCAACTCCAGTCAACGTGTAGACCAGGGCGTGACCTGCCTCATGCACACTGGCTCGCCAACTAAGCTCTTCGGACATCAGTGTATGTCCTTGCCGTAGAGCCACTTCGAGGTCGTTCCATGCCATCGCGCGTCCCTCGCGCCGCAGCATGCGCCGCACTTCTTTGACCAATCGCTCGATATCGGCGCCGGTTCGGCCGGAGGCCAGCAGCGCCAATGGGCGCAAACCCGCGAGATTGGCAAAAGGATCAGTTTTCATCATGGCCAGGGCCTTTCTCGGACTGAGGTTTGTTGAGTGGCTTTCGCCGCACGAGCGGCACGCTGTCGATCGCCGGCCGCGGGCGCAGACGCGGCAAGACCGCTGGCGCAGGTGCCGATTGAAGCACTGCGTGCAGATCGGGCCCGAGGTGACGTCCGAGTATGCCAATCAGCGCGTCTGTGTCCGGTAGAGGGATCGGTACATGGGTCTCCAGGCGTCCCGAGCGCAGAAGTGCGGGGTCGATCCTCTCTGGCAGGTTGCTCGCTCCGACCACGATGACACCCTCAGATTTCGATGTGCCATCCAGCAGCTCGAGCATCCGGTTGATCAGGGACGTCCAGTAGTCGTCATGGCTCCTGCCGGTGGAGGTCTGCCGTCTGCCGATATTGTCGATCTCGTCGATGAACAGGATCGCTGGCGCTCTGTCTGCGGCAAATGAGAATGCTGCCGACATAGCTTGCAGGACGTCACCGAGATATCCGGGCTCGAGCCAATGCGCGACCGAGGTGGCGAGCAGTGGCACCTGCAGTGTGTTGCACAGCGCACGGGCGAACATCGTCTTGCCGGTGCCGGGCGGCCCTGACAGCAGAAGTTTTGTGCTCATCTCGTCCCACCGAAGGCGGCCGGACTTCCAGAGCGAAAGATCGGTCTTGAGATCCAGGGCCCAGTCGAGCGCCGCGCCGTAGCCGGACAGAGTTTCCACCAACAGCAACCTATCTTTCGCGATCGGGTCTGCGGCTTCATCCTCATTGGCATTGCCCCCGATAGGCAATGCTGCCGGCTCGATAACCTCGAAGCCGATGCTGGGCTCCTTCTTCTTCTCCTTGCCCCGTCCGGTTCCAGACTGGTGCTTCTTGCCGTCGAAATCCTTGTCGCTCGACTTGTCTCTGCCGCCGCCTTCTGCGGCAAGATGCTCGGCGAGCATTGTCATGACCGACAGTGTTTGTTCGACACTGCGTTCGGGACGAACAGCGAGCGCGATATCATCGAGCGACAGAGTGTCAGGATCGAAGTCCATCCTGTCCATCACCATCAGGCTGTGGCTTGGAGCAATGCCGGTGCAGATCAGCAACAGCTCAGCGATCATGGGGCGGTCGAAGCCGGTGCACTCCAGAACGAGATCCGCGGTCTCGGTGACGACTGGCGTCAGGGCGGACCGAGTCTCGTCGACAAGGATGATGGGGACTGGCTCCTCAATCAGCGCCTGGCGAAACTGGCGGCGCACGATTTTCTCGCCGGTTCCATCTACGGCCAATCCGGACAGCGTCCTGAGCCTGCGCTGGTCGGGGACAGTTGACTGTTTGAAACGGCCGGACAGCGGCGTGACGCGCAACAGATCGTCGAGTGACGTGCTGAATGGCAGGAGCAATCCATCCTCTAGCATCACGCCAAAGCACTGCTCGAAACGGGCGACAGGCGCCTTCAGCAGGACGAATGGCGCCGGAGCACGCAAGGCGCTCGCCAATGGGCCGAAGGTCGGCAGGCTGGTGCCAATCGCTCGCGCCACCAGAAGCGCCACGGCCACATGAATCGGGTTCGGCGGCGGTATGTGTTCGCGCATAAGGGCCGCGATGTAGGGAAAGTCGATAGCGGTTACGGACCCTGATCCACGATCCGCACCGGCCTGACGAACGTTTCGCCGTTTGCCGTTCGGCCTCTGGCCCGACAACGCCGGAGTGGCGCGATCGAAGACCACACTTCCGTCGGCGGGATCTCCTTCCGATGAGCTGAAATCGAAGGATGAACCCGCCTGTTGTCGCGGCGCAGCATGCGCACGCAGCAATCTGCCGACGACCTGCCAATCGCGCCGAGGATGGCCCGAGAGAACCTGCCGGGCACGGTCGGTCAACAGCCAGGCCGACTTGATCCGCTTATTGCCGCCGATAAAGGCGGATGTCAGCAACCCGGCGCGTTCCGCTTTATCGTAGGCGGTCATCATGGCGCTGTGCCGAAGCCGCTTCAGGAGATGACGCGTTACACGATCCGTAAGCGTCTCCATCATGCGTCCTCCCCGGAATGGGCGGCGCGGAAGCGGCTGTTTCCGCTCAGCCAGTCGTGGACCGTGCGGCAGGTGGGGTCCCCCTTGTCGCAGAGGTCGACCAGCCAGCACCGCAACTGCGGTGGCAGGCTGTCAAGACGAGATCCCTTGCTGCGGGCAAAGCCGATCGACACACGAACGATGGCTGCGACATGCGCGGCATGATCCTCGCCATGAATGTTGTCATTGCTGGTGCGCGTGAAGAAGGCCGGACCGGCACATGATTGCACCGGGGGAGCGGGGATCGGAGCTAGCACCCGAGAGATCGGGAAGCGGATGATGTTGGAAGTCACTGGCGTCATGGCAGACGTCTCCTCATCGCCTGTCCGGTGGGCAGGCGTCAAAACAGATCAACAAGGGAAGAATGAAGGGAGCGGCGAAGCTACGCGCCGATGGCGCGTGGCGCACGCGCAAAGCCGATCGAAACCGGAGGTCGTGTGAAGTGTTTCGCACCCGGTCCGCGGGGATCATCATCACCGCTTGCCGGCGCGGGGGCTTCCCCGGCATTGCCGCCTGCATTCGGGTGTACGGCCTCCCGCGCCCGTTTGGCCAACGCCTGGCCAGCCAGCGCGGTGGACCAATTCTCTTCGACCCGGCGCTGGAAGAGTTCGCGCAGTTGCGCCATGGCAGAACCGGCGCCGGTGACCTCGAGCAGGTGGTCGAGATGTGACAACGGCCAGACTCCACCGGCGATATCCGCTCGCTGGTTTGCCGCATTGAGAATGACGACGCGCACCTCTCTCGCGTGAAGACGCCGATGCTCCTTGTAGAGCAGATCGGGAACAACCAGCGCCGCCGCCAGCATGCGGTGCTTCAGGTCCGCGATCCGCGATAGCTCGTAGGAACCCAGGCTGCGTTTGACATCGACAAGATGCGCCACTTCCGTACGCTTGTTGAGGAGAAGCAGATCGGGCGTATAACTCCTGCGCCCGCCGCTATCGGCGTCGAGACTGAGCGAGCGGTAAAGTGCTGGATCATTCATCTCGACGAGCTCGCTTGCCGCTTTGGTTACCGGCAGCCTGAGGTTCTGGGTCAGAACGATCAGATCGGAATTGACACCGGCGACGAGGCTGATGCCGCGCTCCAGCAATTTGCCTTCTGCGACAGGGACGGCCCGAAGCGCGGATGTCACCTCGGCGAGCCCTGCCTCGAGTGCGCGGCCGAGCATGTCGCGCGACATGCCCGATACGATGACGTCGTCAACGAGCGCCTCAAGCGATGGCAACAGCGCTGCAATATCGATTTCATGCGGGTAGAATGGCGCCGTTGCGCCAGAATCAAAGCTCTTGGTCACTATCTCTCTCCTGTCGAGGGTCGGGATCGACGGCGCAGCAGCGCACAGGCTCGCATCGCGAGAATGCGTCCGGATCGGTCAGCACTGCGCGGTCGATCGGTGTTCCGGTTTCGCTTAACTGCGGTCGATCAGGAACGGCAGGAGCCGCATTTCGGCATGGAGAGGAAGAGAAGATGCTTCCACGCGGGAAGCGAAGCATTTATGGGTCGGCATAGCCGGTGACCTTTCGAGTGAAGGTTTCTGGTCAGGCCCTCGTTTGGTGTTCCAGCACCGGCGGGGGCCGCTAAGTGTCTGCAGATGTTTCGATTTCTGCGGACATGGTCTACATAGCCCGGAGAAGCCGTTCCGGCAAGGAATAAGAACGCATCCGGAACAAAGTGCTCCGGTATGGTTAATGCGAGGCACGTGGCTATATCTCAATCAGTTCTTTGTCGCGGGACCTCCTTTGGAGTGGGGAATGTGCGGCCACACCACTCCGCTCCTCCAGTCCGCCTGTGCATCACAGGCCATCAAACAGTATAGATTGCTGCGTCGAACCACCCTAACCCGAGGCTAGCATGGCTGCCTGCATTGCAATGTTGCGCAAGTGCGATCGCCTTCGCCAAAGCTGACATGCGCCCGTTCAGTTGAAGGTTGCCGAGATAACCAGCCATGTGGATGGGGTCGTGGCCTCGGTTCTTCGAATGGCGTACCCAGCTGTAAGGCATCAACTCGTGAGTACCCATCGTGATCTCCTCGATTTCGCGCTGGAGACAGCCATCGTCCGGTTGCAGATCCAGAGCCATCCATGGCGCCAGGGCAGAAAGACGGCGCGGAATTGCGCGCAGGATAGAACGTGGATCGCTGGCGAGATTTGACCTGTGACGCACCGAGAAGGGAGAGCGTAGTGCAAGGACGATGCTCGACGCCCTTTCTGGAAGCTCGACGAATGACGTCTCCTCTACAGTCACTTCATGTATCTCGGCAGGCACGCGCAGCGGTCGTGATCCGCCGAGCGATATGCCTTCGGACAGGACAGACTGCATGGCTGAAGAGGCAGCCTGTGTGAACCAACGCGCCAGTCCGAACAGCCGGACCTCGACAATCATGCTGTTCCGCTCGACCCAACCACGGATGACGATTGGCTTCTGGCGCTCGTTGCCATTGGTATCGATGCCTATGCCGCGAAAAAGAACCTCATGGGGAAGGGGGGATGCCAACCCCCGCCAGTTCGTTTTGGCAGGCTGGTTCTTGATGGCCTGACCGAAAGCGCCACGGAGCCGCACCGAAAACTCCGGATATTCCTCCAGCCCATGCGGTCGGGTGCAGGTGATGCGGATCGTCGTCATCTCCCACATGGCCGCGAGGTCATCAATGTCAGCCTTGATGGGAGCATGATCGAGAAGCTCTGCCAGATGGACAAGCGCGTCTTCGGGTGTGTCGGAGAATATCGGCATGTCTCACAAAAGCCAGAAGTCGGCAGCCTCGCCAAGCGGGGGGCCTCCGTGGTGGAAGCTGGCCTGCCGTCCTGCCTCTGTCAGACAGTAAACCCTCAGGCTGTCGTCCGGCCCCAGCAATCCTGCTGCTCGCCCGGCCAGCCTGTCAGCCTTCTCGCGCGTCATCCGGCCTTCATATACGCTCCCTTGAACCCGTGTCATGTGTTCCAGCAGCATGTCGGCAAGCCGGCTACGGACCTGGTTGCGGCTGACATCATAGGTGAAGACATAGAGGTGGTCCGGTCGCGCCATCAGTAGTCCATTCGGTAGGTGCGGTAGCCTTCTCCTGAGACGAAAGCCTCGCCAAGACGTGCGGCCTGTCTGCCGATCATGCCACGCCATGTGGTGCTGTCTCCACTGAGTGGGTCGCGGATCGCGCGCTGCATCTGCAATTCGTACCCTCGGATGACGGCAGCCTGACCTGCGCGCGCCAGCCGGTATCCGTTGGCACCATCCGTAAAGCTTGCTAGGTCGAGCGCCTTTCGTGCAAGAAGCTGCATGGCACAGCCCTCAACGAGAGGCGCACGGAATTCTTCGGCCAGATCATAGGACAGGGCATCCTCGCCGTCGGCGCTCGCATGAAGTATGCCATAGCCACCATGCAGGCCTTCGCGTTCCAGCGAAGAGGCACAGTCGCGGAGCAGCATCGAGGATAGCATGTCCGTAATGATATTGAATGGATCGAGCCCGACCCGCCGTCGCCGTTTCCCACCAAATAGTTGCGGGTCGTTGACCAAGATGCCGAGGGCGGGCCAATACAGTGCAGCGGCCTCGCCCTCGTGGCCCATCGCTTCCTCGACGCCGAACAGGCCGCGCTCCATGAACTGGACGAGTCGCGCCATGCGGGTGAAAACGGGGTCCAGTGCGGTGAGGGACGATTTCCGATCAAGGCGCTTCAAAAGCGCACGTTGATTGAAAATCTTGCCGGCAACGATGGCACGCGCCAGTTCCGCGCGCCGCTCCAGATCCAGCACGTTCGCCGCTTGGGCCATGTGCAGCCTTGCCGCCCCCCGCGCCGGCCCGCCCCAGCGACCGATGGTCTCGCCAAACCCGTTCACCCGCACGATTTCCGTGTCGGTCGCAGCCGCCAGATCGAACGCCGTCATGCTGGCACCGGCGTCATGACCGATTTCTATGCGGTCAACGCGTGTCGCAGGAAGGTTGATCAGCAGTTCGCCCTCGCTGCTCGTCACTCGGAAATGCGTACATTTGGCGTCCAGCAAGCGGCCCGGCTCCAGCACGTAGAGCACGCGACGCACCGTGGCATAGCGTCCGCGCGGCAGCAGCTTGTCGTCCTGTCCAATAGCGGATGTGGCCTCCGTGCCGGGCGTCGTGTCCGCGGGGTCAACCGTCGCCAGCCGGAATGCATCTTCGGGAGGCGTATCGTCGAGCACGGTTTCCTTCATCACCATGGACCGCACCAGCACATGGCCAAGATAGCGGAATCCCTGATCGAAGCTCGCCAGCTGCGTCTTTGCGTCGTTCAGCTCTAGCCCAAGTTCGGCCAGGATGTCACGTGTATCGGCAAGTGCCTTTCCCGCATGTTCGGCGGTACGGGCCAATATCACGAAATCATCGGCATAACGCACGATGCGTGCATGGCGCCCGTCCATCGCCTCGTCCAATGCGTCGAGATACAAATTGGCCAGGAGCGGTGAAAGCGGTGAACCCTGGGGAATGCCGCGCTCGGCCGGCGAAAAATGCTCAAGCCAGAGCGCAATCAGGTCGCAAAGGCGCGAGTCCTCCAGATGCCGATCGAGCAGCGACAGCAGCCGTTCGTGACGCACGCTTTCGAAATAGCGGGTAATGTCGGCATCCACCACATGGGTGAAACCTTGTTTACGCAAGCCTGCAACCCGCGAGATTGCCTTTGCTACGGAGCGGCCGGGCCGATAGGCAAAGGAGCTGTCCTCGAATTCCGGCTCCAGCCGTGGCGTCAGAACCAGGGCAACAGCTCCTTGAGCGATGCGGTCGGCAATGCAGGGAATATCCAGCGGACGCTCGCCGCCCGAGCGCTTGGGCACCATGACCCGTCGGTAAGGTCCGGGCCGATAACCTGCACTGCGCAAGCTGTGTGACAGGCGTGATATATTGTTTTGTGCGCGCGCCGCAAAACCTGTGACGGTAACACGGTCTCCCCCGGCAGCACCGCCGTTTTCCTCAACCTTCAGCCACGCCTTCCAAAGGGTCGCGAAAGTCGTCGCTGCGAGGAACAGTCCGTCGCCGCCCTGTGATTTCTCAACCGATGCAGACTCCGTAGGAGGCATGGCTTTTTTCCTCTTTTTTCCACTGATCCAGTCTTAAGAAGAAAGTTCAAGGTTTTGCCAGGTTAACAGTGGAAAGATATCGCAATTTCTCTAACTTGACAATTTCTTGCAAAGAGGCTCAGATCGGCCGTGTTCCGCTGGAACGCGTCCTGAAACAGAGAGACAGAGTGAAAGCGATAGCAATAGCAGATCGGCCGTGTTCCGCTGGAACGCGTCCTGAAACCTTTCTTGATGGTGCCGGTTGCCCAGCTGCCAGATCGGCCGTGTTCCGCTGGAACGCGTCCTGAAACGCCCAGGCATTGCCGCAAGGGCTGCGGTGACAGATCGGCCGTGTTCCGCTGGAACGCGTCCTGAAACTCTTCATCCAGGATTGCAGGGCGCTTCATGGCAGATCGGCCGTGTTCCGCTGGAACGCGTCCTGAAACAGCGCCGCCCTCAGCCTTTCGTTCTCGGAGCAGATCAGCCGTGTTCCGTTGGAACGCGTCGTGAGAATCGCTCTGTATTTCGTGACCTTCCAGGACGGTCAGCGCTCCCTGAAGCTCATCCTTTTTGTCTGATACTATGTTTTGACATCCGTAAGTTTAGTCGCCTTGTTTGCTCGGATTTCCTGTAAAAATCTCTTTACGGAATTCTGCGGCTCTGCAATCTTCTGTTGCGCGGCAGGGGCCGCTGGGGGGGGGGGAAGGGTGCGGCTTGTGCTGATCGAGACGCTTGGCAATCAGGCGCATGTGTTTTCCTCCAATCGCCTGCGCGAAATGATGGGCGCTTCCGAACATATCCGTAAGCTCGGCGCAGACTGGGTACGTGGCGCCTGCAAGGGGCTGGAGGCAAGGCCGGTGCTTGCAACCTCCGGCAAGGCCATGGTCCTGGTCGCTGACAAGGATAGCGCTGACACTCTTGTTACCCGCGTCGTGACCGCAGCCTTTCGCAAGGCTCCAGGGCTTGCCGTCATGGGCGCGCATGTGGAGATTGACGTCCAGGCAAGCGCCAGAGAGTTTCATGGCGGCGTAACGGCCGTCCATCGTGAACTGGGGCGCCTGCGAGGGCTTCATCCTCCAGCGCAGGCTCATCTCGCGCGGCTGCCGTTTGCCGAGGACTGCCACTCAACCGGACAAGGCGCTGCAGGTTTTGATCCGCATGATCCAGCGTCAGCCGGTGGTCTCTTGCCATATTCCGCCGCCACCCTGGCCAAGCGGATCATGCGACCGGATGCGATCGCCAACCTCAACCGTGTGCTTGGGCTGAAGCCGGAAGACCTCCACCTTTATGACCAGCGCCGTGCACGCAATCCTGACGAGCGGGATGGATTGGACGATTTCGACGCCGCCTGGCGCGCGGTCGTCCATGCCGATGGCAACGGAATGGGTGAGGTCTTCCTGCGCTTCGGCGAATGTGTCGCCGCTGCCGGTGGCAAAACAGCCGACGACTATATCGACGCCTATCAGGCCTTCTCCCAGGCGCTCGACGGCGCCAATTCGAAAGCGGTGAAGGCGGCAACACAAGAGACCTGGAAGCAATTTTTCGATCGAACTGAGGTCGATCCGCGACGGGTGCCGATGAAGCCCGTGGTTCTGGCCGGCGATGACCTGACCGTCATCTGCGATGGCGCTAGGGCGATTGACTTCACCCAGCGCTTCGTGGAGGGGTTCCGTCGGGAGACGGCAGGTTCTGACGCAATCCGTCGCATCATGGCGGCGGCGGAAGGCCTGTTTGCGGAGGAGGCGGGCCGAGCACCTCGCCCCTTCGAAGGCATCACTTCGGGTGCCGGCATTGCCATCGTGAAACCGCATCATCCGTTCCATAGGGCCTATGAACTGGCTGAATCCCTTGCGAAATCAGCCAAGGGGCTACCGAAACGCCTTAATCTGTCCGCGCTGGATTTCCATGTCGCCTATGACGGCGCGAGCGATCTCGACGAGATACGGCAGGAACGCGACACGCATGTTTGCCTGTTTGCCGGACCCTATCTGACGGGTGAGCCGAGTACCGATGAGCCCGCCTTTCGAACCGTCGCGCAACTGGTCGATCTTGTCGAGGGCTTTGGCAATCCGGTTCGAGCCGAGGCCCTTTCGGAGCCGGCGGGCGAGGAGGAACATGCCCGCATTCCGGCATCGCAACTGCATGCGCTTCGCGATGCCGTCAGCCTCGGCGAGGGCGTTGCCAATGCGGCGGTTGCGCGCATTCAGTCACGTTACAGCAGTGCATTCGAACATCTGCCCGGCATAGCGCCCCTCTTCCTGGCAGGTCTCGACGGTGGTCCGCCTCGCACCATGCTTCTCGATGCCATGGTTCTCGCCGATGTCGTTGCGTCTGACCGCGTATCTGGCGAAACGGGGCAGGAGGAAGCCGACTGATGAGCACCACAACCCCGCTCTGGCTGCATATCTCCACACTCTCTGATTGGGCAATCGGCACCGGCAAGGGCCGTTACGCATCGCTGGACAGCATGGTTGCGCGTGATGCGCAAGACCTTCCGTATATTCCAGCCTCGACGCTGAAGGGGATGCTGCGGGATGCAAGTGAACAGGCAGCCCTTGCTCTTGACGATGGCCGGGCTGGCAACTGGACCGCATTTGTCGATCGCCTTTTCGGTTCCCAGCCTGTCGTGGAGGCGAAAGTTGCGCGAACGGATTACGAGGCGCCGACGGGCGGTATTCTCAGGTTTGGCGCCGCGCAACTGGGTGTCGGGCCGGACGGCGAGGCGTCCATTCTGCGTCAACACCTGTCGAGGCCGGGTCGCGCCTCAGGCCAGTTGCGTCAGGCGCTGACCTTCGTTAAGCCCGGGGTAGCGATTGACCGCATGAGCGGGACGGCAAAGACCGATATGCTGCGTTTCGAGGAGGTCGCCCGCCAGAAGCTGACGCTACTGGCACACCTTGATCTGGAACTGTCGGGTCGAGATGCGGAAACCGCCACCGCCTTCCTTCAGGCTGCCTGCTTTCTGATGGATCGGATCGGCGCGAAGCGCCGGCGCGGTCTTGGCCATATCGAGGCGGTTTTGCTGCCCAGGTCGGTGTCCGCCACCAATCTGGATGTCAGCAACCTTCGAAAGGATGCGGCGAAGCTTCTGTCTGCTGTATCCGGTCCGCCGTCTCCCAGTGCATCTCCCAAAGGCACGGCCTCAGTGCCGCCAGATGTCGTGGCCGCCGGCCCGGATGCAAGCCTGGTCGCTACTTATTCGCTGCTAACGCCTGTGCTCGCTGCAAGTTCGGTGGAGGGCAATGTTGTCGTCAGCCTTGATCACTTGCCGGGTTCGATGCTTTTGCCTGCCATCAAGCGCGCGCTGACTGCAAGGACTGGTAAAACTCTGGATGAGGCAATCCTGACAGGATGCTTCAGTGTATCGACTGCCCTGCCCATGCAGCACGGAGAGTGTGGCCTTGTTGCTCCGACCTGTTTTGAGAGGTTGAAATCCACCCCCCCCACTGGCGTGCAGGATAAGCTCTTCAATATCCTGGACGCTGAGGGGACCCAGACTTCACCACAGAAGAAGGGGCTGGGTGGCGGCTATTTGCGCATCGCGGGCAATGTCGCAAGATCCTCAAAGGTGAGCCGGAGCCTGTTCACGCACAATTCCATCGACGATGAAGCGCAGCGACCCGACGCCAGTATTGGCGGCGTATATGTCTATGAGGCGCTTTCAGCAGGCAACGAGTTTCAAGGTCATGTGCGGCTGCCATCGGATATCGCGAAAAATGCGGCCGGCAGCTATGAGATTTCGGTCGGCCGCGCAAAGACTGCAGGATATGGCCGCATAAGGGTAACGCTTGCACCTGCCGAGACGACGCGTCACACGGTGCAAGGCAACACCATTCGGATTTACCTTGCCAGTGACGCGGTCTGTCACGGCCGCTTCGGCCAGCCGGAGACGAGCGCCGACGCGCTCGCGCTCGCCATAGGCGAGGCGGCAGGCATGAAATCCGGACAGGTCAGGATCGAGAGCGCAGTGCTCAAGGCCAAAACCATCCAGTCATGGTCCGTGGCCGGTGGCCTTCCCCGCCCCACCATCATTGCCATTGCCGCCGGGTCCGTCGCTTGTGTGGAGTTCCGCAGCGAAGCGGATGCACAGGCTTTTGCAGACGTTGCAGTCAAGGGGATCGGCGAACGACGGGCGGAAGGTTTTGGCCAGATCAGGATCAATCCCTCATGGTTGCTGAAGGGGGGCGCGCCGGCGATGGCCGATGGCAATGATGGTGGTGTCCAGAAGGCTTCGGCGCTGCCTGTGCTCAAGCCAAGCGATACGGATTATCGAATGGCTGGATTCATTGAAGATGCCGCATGGCGCGCATATGTCGTAGACGCGGTCGAGGCGCTGGTGGCGGATGAGGAATCCTTCAAGAAGGTGTTCGGTTTTGTGTGTGGCTCGGATGAAAAGCAGTCGAACGGCACGCCTTCAGCCTCACAGCTCGGCAGCCTGAAAGCGGCGATCGTTGCCGCTGGCGATGCGGGTTCGGCGGACGCGATCCGGGGCTTCTTGACGCGACCAGCCGGTAGTTCCACTGCTGCACCATCTGCCGAGATGGAAAAGAAACTCGGAAGACCGTTTACACGAGCACTTTGGGGCATTGCCACGAAAACGAACGAGACGGTCTTTCCTGCGCTGTTACATGCGATGCCCGCTCCACCGGCATGTATCACTGCTATTGATTCGAAGACCGTCTTTTCGAGAGTGTCCGGCTTCGCAGTCTCTGCACTCGTTCTTGCCGGTATCCAGATGCATGGACGTAGACGCGCAAGGACAGGTCAGAGCGAGGAGGTTTTCTGATGGCGCGTGCAATAGTCGAGAGGCTTGTCCTCGAAGGGGCCCTCGTTCTGACATCACCGCTCTCTGTCGGGGGAGGGGAAGAAACTTGGATCTGCGATGTGCCCGTAGCGCTCAATGGAGCGGGCGATGTTGTCATCCCAGGGACATCGATCGCGGGCGCGTTGCGGTCTTGGTTTGATGGCGGTGTCGAGCGGAAGGACGATGCCTTCCGTACTGTCTGGGGCTTCATCAAGGATGACAGTTCCGGTGGTGCAAGTCACTTGGTCTTCCATGATGCAGTGATGGAAAGCGGAATCCTCGAGATGCGGGACCATGTCGGGATCGACCGGGTCGAGGGGCGGGCTGCGGACAACATTAAGTTTGATCGTCAATCGGTCGCGAGGGGAGCCCGATTCCGATTTCGATTGAGCGCGGACGTTCCTGCGAATGAGATAGGTGAGCGGGTAAAAGACGCCATGCTCCATATCCGCGACATTCTAAGCGCCGGAACGATCCACCTTGGCGGGGCAACCACTCGTGGCTATGGGGCTGTGAAGCTGGAGGGCGCAACGCTCGGCAGCATCTCGCTGCGCAACCGGGCAGAGTTTCTCGCAGCCCTTGCGGGTTCTGTCGCCCAGGTCAACGATCTCGCGCCGGCTCAACCCGTTGAAAGCCGGGCCCGGCTCGTCATTCGAATTCGTTGGACCGCGGTCGGTCCGGTCATGATAAAGGCGAGTGAAGAGGGTCTGGAAATCAAGATCGTGCCGTTGACGACGGAGGTGGATGGCAAGCAGATCCCGATCATTCCCGGCTCATCGATCAAGGGGGTGATGCGCGCGATGGCCGAGCGCATTATGGCCACGGTGTGCAAGATTGATCAGCCCACGGGTTCAGGAGGGCTTCGGTTTCGCCAGATGATGGGCGAGGACTTCAAATCCAGTGACCGGTTGGTCACCGCGCTGTTCGGGGCGGCTAGCGAGGATGCAGAACCCGGGCAGACAGTTCGCCGCAGAGGCAAGGCAGCCCTGGGTTTTTCCGATGCTCGGGCGAAGGAATCAGGGATACCGTCCAAAACATGGCGACAAGTGACTGATGAGATGGGGGGCATCAAATCGCTCCGCGAACATGGGCGTCGTGAAATGCATGTCGCAATCGATCGGTTCACGGCTGCCCCGGCGGACGGGAAGCTGTTCTCAAGCCTTTCTCTTATCGGCATGCAATATACGGACATGAAAATCGAGTTGTCTCCGGAGCGGCTGTCGGTCCTTGACGCGAAGGAGCAGGCAGCGGCCTTGGCGCTACTGTTGCTGGTTCTGCGCGAAATGGCCGATGGGCAGGTGCCTATTGGATCCGGGTCGACCCGTGGGCATGGGATGATTTCCGTGGACGGGTTGTCGTTTTCTCTGGAAGGAAGCACGGACAATGCCGCCATTGCCGAGCTTGCTGGATTGGCTTGGGAAGACTTCCTGAAGTTCGTCGACGGTCAGGATATGTCCTCGCGGATCAACGCCATTGTCAAGGGCTGGAGAGACTACATCAATCCGGTAAGGGATGTGGCATGACGAGCACGCTGCGTATTTCCAAATCGATCTCGGATCTGGGTCTGGCCGATGCAGTGAAGAGCATTTTCGGCGAGAGCGAGACGACGGCGCTTCTTTACGGCTCCGGGACCATCTGCATCGGCGTGAGCTGTGGCGCCGAATTCGTGAGCGACAGGACGACGGTCGACCTGTCGGACATCTATCAGGCAGACGTCTTTGTCGGGCCGATGACACTTAACTGGCGACGCACGGCAGGCCAGAGCGGCACCGCCGTTCTCCTGAGCCATGGCGAAACGCCCGCACAGGAAGCGGTTTCTGGCTGGAACGCCGCCGACAGCGTGGACCATGCTTTCTGCATCGACCAGCAGCACCTCATCTGGGGCAAGCCGGATGTACGGGATGGACGCTGGACCCGGCTGAGTGCCGCGCGCATTGGCGGGCTGCATGTTCCGCTATCGGTGCCGAGTGAGCACAAGGCAATCGTGCGTTCCAAGGCATGGTTCCGTCCGCTGCCGGAAGCCTGCGGCAATCCGCAGTTCGTTGGGCATAGCTGGGGGCCGTTCGACGTGATCGCCATGCAGGCAAAGGGGAGCGCGTGATATGGCCGTCTGGATCAGCGGGACCATTTTGGACGATGAGGGCGATCTCTATTTTATCGCTGAATCCGGTCAATCTTTCAAGATCAGCGGTCGGGCAGAAGATGCCTACAACGTTGTTCGGGGCAATCCGGCCTTGAAGGATGGACTTCGGCTGGAGGCTAGCGTGAATGATCGCGATGCAAAGCTGGAAGCTTTGCGCGTACCAGCCCCGGCGGGGCCTCACCTAAAGCGTGGTGATTTTCACAACCCCTATAATTTCATTCCCGCCCCGCCCTTCAAGCCTGATCCGGCCCCGGCCAGCGCCGCATCCGGCATGCCAGCCGGGGGATTGGAGCAGGGACCTCCGGCGGGTCACCATCGTTGGCATGAAGATCGCTATTCCGGCCGCATCCATCTCGAGATTGAGGCGGTCACCCCGCTGCTTATCCCCGATCCGCATCCTGAAGCCGCGGCCAGGGATCACAAGATCTTCCGGACGCTTCGGGATGGCGAGGGCAAGCCGGTCATGCCGGTGACCTCCCTGAAGGGAGCACTACGAAGCGCTTATGAGGCGATCACCAATTCCCGCATGGGCGTGATGGATGGAGAAGATCGGCTTGCCTATCGCGAGCCCACGGATGCTGCTCTGAAGAAGGTTCCCTGCCGTCTTGAGGAGATACGCGCCGATGGCACGGCGACATTTGCTCTCTACGACGACAGGTCGGGCAAGGGCCATTTCGGCATGGCGTGGTTTCCGGTCGACAAAAGGTCGGACAGTGAGCTGGTACTGGCGCACCGCAACCATTTGGGCGCAGCAAAAGCCATGATCGCACCTGTCAGGTTCGATGTGAAAAACGGCAAGACCGGTGCCACAAAGGAAAGTCTGCCGATCTATTCCGTCCTGGATTTTCAGTTCGAAAACGGTCGAGACAGGCACCCCAGGCCGGCGAGATCCTTCTCCGCGAAACTGTCTCCCAAAACAAAGGATATCGAACACCACTACACACCGAACGGCACGCCTTTCCCTGCGACAGGCTATCTCTTGGCATCTAATGTTCGAAATTTCAGTTCCCATCACGACGAGCGCTTCTTTTTCGTCCGTGATGATGACGTATCCAGAGAGGCGTTTGAGGACAACAAGCTGCACGTCTCGCGCGAAGAATTCAGGCGCCTTGACGTGGAGTGGAGCAACCTGATCCGCAATGCGCGGGCGCAAAACGAAAAAGCCATGCGGAAGGAGCGCCCGAGCGCGACAGGCAAGCACTCGCGCCATCTTTATGATGAGCCGCCGGAACGCGATGGGACCAGGCTGAAGCCGGGCGACATGTTCTACGTGACGCTTCCAGAAGACGGCGCGAGGGAGAATCGAAAGATCACCGCGATGTCACCCGTCCAGATTTCGCGGGCGCTCTATACGGAGTCGCCGCGCGAACTCCTCCACGCCTCGCTGCATCCGGCTCAAGGCTTGAACGAACTTTCCCCCGCCGACCGTGTGTTCGGCTGGGCGCATGAGCGTGGCAATGGTGCCTTCCGTGGACAGGCGCGGATCGCCCCTGTCCGCTTTGTCTCCGGCAAGGGCATCACTCCGTTTGACGAGCCGCTGCCACTGGCAATCATGGGCGAGCCCAAGCCCGCCCAGTGGTTGTTCTACGGTGCTGAAGATCAGACGGGCAAGCCGTTGCCGAAAGGTGCGGCAGCGGGTGTGAAGGGCTACCAGAAGGACAGGGGCATACGCGGGCGCAAGACCTATCCGCATCAGTCGGTCAGCGCTGCGGCCTCTACCTACTGGGATCAGGTTGCTGCTTTGGAGAACGCGCGCCAGTCGATCCAGGCGACCACCGAAGGAGACGCGCCCCCTTCATTGATGCCGATGCCGGCCAATGGCGGCCTTCCCGGCGTCTACCTTGAATATGTACGCCTCAAAGGCAGGCACACCAAGATCGGCAAGAATGGCAGGGTGACCGAGGAAGACAAGAGTAACACCGACAGCCAGAACCGTTCGATCAGGGATTGGGTGGAGCCTGGGTCCGTTTTCTCCACCTCGATCGACGTCACCAATTTGTCGCGCGAGGAACTCGGTGCCCTCCTATGGCTGCTGGACCTGAACGCGGCAGAGGGGCCGACCGCTAAACGCCGTTATCACCTGAAGTTCGGTGGCGGCAAGCCGCTGGGCTTCGGTTCGGTGGCCGTGCGGATCTTGAACGCCGAGATATGGTCCGGCAAGGCCAAGGCGAAGTCTCTGGCTGACTTCGCCGGTAAGCCTGAAGCGCTCTCAGACGCAGAACAGCAGGCGCTTGTGGGGGAATACCGAAGCTGGATGGCCCGTCACTACGGCGGTGAATTTGGGAGCATCCCCTTTATCGCCGGCTTTCTGCAATCTGCTGCCGGCTATGATGACGGACTGCCAACCCATTACCCCAGGCTTTCCGAGGCGCCGGACCCGGTGGGTGAAAATTTCCGCTGGTTCGTCGCCAATATGAAGGGTGACAAGGCGCCACTGCCAGGCATCGTGAAAGATCCAGGCCTGCCACGCAAGTCGTGAACGTCCCGCAAAACGACAAATTGCGTCACCTGCCTGAACCCTTGTCTACTCGCCATTTTGCCCTTGTTTCCACTGACCCAGAAATTTATCGCGGCGTATCAGCGTTGGCTTTCTATTGAGTGGAAAGCCGAGCCTGCAAGATCAGATTGACAAAGACTTTCAATCGGTCACAGATGACGCGTGTTCCGTTGGAACGCGTCCTGAAACTCTTCTGGCGCTGGTTGCCGCCGCCTCTCTGCAGATGACGCGTGTTCCGTTGGAACGCGTCCTGAAACAGAAGGTCATACGTTCATCGTATCGGGAAGACAGATGACGCGTGTTCCGTTGGAACGCGTCCTGAAACTCGTGCAAGAGGGAAAGATCGATTTCCACCTTCAGATGACGCGTGTTCCGTTGGAACGCGTCCTGAAACACCGTCTCGGCAGTGCCAGCAATGATGAGAGCCAGATGACGCGTGTTCCGTTGGAACGCGTCCTGCTCCATGTCTATGCGGGGGCCCGCCGCCAGTTGGCAGATACTTAGGGTGTTGGAGTGCGAGAAGTTTGCTCCATTCGCCGTATTCGTAACGGACTGATATTGACCTTCCGGCTGAATTTTGTTTGCCTGCGGCAATCAAGCGGGGCAAGAGCATGACATTCCTTTCAAATATCATTGTGTTTTTGGGGAGTAATATTTCTTCGCCGGAGTGGGTCGCCGACCAGTTGCTTGGCTGGCTTATTTTCTCTCTTGTGGTTGGCGCAGTGTTCGCCGGTATCGATGCCTGGCGCGAGCGGCGGGCGAGGGAACCCTACAGGGGCTGGGTGCTCAAGATCGTTGGTTACGGCGACAAACCCCAGAGTCTGCATTGGGAGGAGGTCGAGCGCTTTGAGAACAGCGATTTCGAATTGTGGAAATTCGTGAAGAGCGTGGCCTCTGGATCTTGCTTCCTGAAGGGCCGCACCATCGCGGGCGCTCGTGAACAGGGCTGGGTTGTGGTGGACAATGAGCGGCGCGAGATCGTCGTCAACTTCGAGGCTATCCCGCAAGAGGATGTCGACTGGCAGAAGAATAAGCCGCCCTCCAATTGGATCGGCAACCGGCAGTTGGAACAGTCGGAGCCAACCGTTTACTTCGTCTCCGGCCATCCCGGCGCGCGTGACTGGGCAAGCCGCAACGGCATACAGGCGGTACACATCGAGCATTTGGATGTGAATATCATCAAGGCCGGAGATGTGGTCGTTGGCACGCTGCCGATCCATCTTGCCGCAGCGATCTGCCAAAGGTCCGCACGTTATCTCCATCTCGTCATGGATATGCCGAAGGAGGGCCGCCAGCGCAATCTGAGCGCAGACGAGATGGACGGTTTCAACGCGCGGATCGAGGAATTCACGGTCCAGGCCGTGGCGCCACGGTCATGACCCCGTATTTGCGCTGGACGGAACTGGGGTTCTTTCTGGCGGTGCTTGGCTTTGCCGCGGTCATGACGCTGTTCGGATACTTTCTCCAGCAGTTCGCCGAAGCGCTTGTACCGCCAGGACGGGAACCGATGGTCACCTACGCGATCCTCGTACTTGTCTGCGGCGGTCTGCTCTATCTTTTCTTCCGCGCCAGTCGTAACCGGATCTTCTCCATCTTCTCCATCTTCGGCTCTTCGGTCGAAATCAACAGGGATCCGGCACCGCGTCCTTTTGTTATCACCGGCATATCGCCACTCAACATAGATCTGGCAGCGATCCACGCGGAAGTGAAACATGTCGGCAGTGCGGCCGTCGCGAGTAACGCCGTGGGATATGAAAGGGCATATGAGGACGCCGAAGGCAACGCAAAGCCGCTGCGACACAATTGGCAGCAGAACATCCGTGCACTGTGGTTTCACCGCAGTGTTCTGCGGGAGGTTTTTGTCCTGGATAACGGGCAGGGCAGGTTTGACGACTTCAAGGGATATGTGCTGGCTGTACTGCAGGAATCATGTCCTGAACTAAAGATCACCATGATCAGCGATCCCGTTGATCCGAGAAAGCCGTTCAGCGTGTGGGAGGCGGGAGTAAAGCTGCCTTCCGACTATGAGAACTATCGATATTGCGACGAGGGGCTGCGTCGTGGATTAGCCATGATCGAAGAGCGGCTGCTCTCCTCCGACATCGACGAGCACTGCTGCATCGACGTCACACCCGGCATAAAGATCTTTTCGATTGCCGCAGGGGCCGTTACCTTCAATCGAGAGCTGATCTTCAGCTATGCCAACAATGACGGAAACCTGAGCTTCTACAATGCCTCCGGCGCCTTCACGCTGCTTGCAGCCACGATTGCCACTTATGTCGCCGGCGCTGCCTGGGACGATCGCAACAAGGTTCGCGAGATCCTCGAGGGTATGCCGCCTCAGTAATTACAATCCGCATAACCCGAGGCCTATATGTCTATGTGCCAAATCATGATGGCGGCGATCTTTGCCGGCGGACTTGCTAGCGGGCTCGGGGTGTCTGCGCTCTACGACCGGGTGTGGGACGATCCCGCCGTGCGGCGCGCGGGCGTGGCGGAAGGCGAGCAACCCGAGGGGCTGGCCTGGCAGGATGCGCGCAACCGAGCCGAGCTGCAGAGGTAATCCCCCCCGTTCTTAACGGGGATCCGCAGTAGAATTACGCAGCCATTTTCAGTTTCTGTGCGGGTATGATGCCGCCGATGCCCATATTGGGCCGTTCATTGTTGTAGGTCCATAGCCACTGCGTGGCGAATTCCTGTGCCTCCTCGATACTTTCAATGATGTATTGGTCGAGCCATTCATGTCGGACGGTGCGGTTGTAGCGCTCGACATAGGCGTTCTGTTGCGGCTTTCCGGGCTGGATGTGGCTCAAGGCAATTCCTTGCGTTGCTGCCCATTCCATCAGTTTGCCACTGACATACTCAGGTCCGTTATCCACACGAATGGCGAACGGTTTGCCGCGCCATTCGATGATCTGTTTCAGGCTGCGGATCACGCGCTCGGCGGGTAGCGAAAAGTCTACCTCGATCCCCAGCCCCTCGCGGTTGAAGTCGTCCAGGACATTCAACAGCCGGAATTGCCTGCCATCCTTCAAACGATCCGCCATGAAATCCATTGACCAGACCAGGTTCGGCGCATCCGGCACAGTCAGAGCGGCGGGCTTGTCCCGCTTCAAACGCTTGCGTGGCTTGATCCTGAGGTTCAACTCAAGCTCGCGGTAGATGCGGTATACGCGCTTGTGGTTCCAGCGATGTCCTCGGACATTCCGCAGGTAAAGGAAGCACAGGCCAAAGCCCCAGGTCTTCTTTGCCCGCGTTAAGCCGATGAGTAGATCGGCGATCTGCTCGTTCTCGTCGTTCAGCTTGGCGCTGTAACGATAGCAGGTCTCGCTGACCTCGAAGGTGCGGCAGGC
>Ga0172380_10000131_pt1 | contig 155078 bp, 134 predicted proteins | sample Leawe162metaG_FD_119747 | JGI IMG/M metagenome (GOLD analysis project Ga0172380, IMG submission 119747) | Leachate microbial communities from a municipal landfill in Southern Ontario, Canada - Leachate well 162 metaG | ecosystem: Engineered > Solid waste > Landfill > Unclassified | place...
ACCGCGCAGCAATAAGGCTCCATAAGCAAGAAGGCCCCCGATATCGGGGGCCTTCTTGCTGGCGTCGGTGCTGCACTTTTGCTCCGGAAATCTGCTGCACATTCTCTCCGGCGTTGACAGAGGCAGGTTGATCACTGCGCTGCGCCCACCGGATATACGGTGCTCCCTCACCTCGATATTGTCGATCGCGCTTGTTGTACCGAAATTGCGCTTGAATGCAATTAACGGCGCTGTTCGTGTCGCGCTCAGCGTGTTTCGCAATCGGCGTTCTTCAGTGTACGATCTTCTGCGCTTCCCCGTCGCGGCGTCATTCGCGCCGCAATGTCACAGCGCGGCACGGATTGCCCGTTTGGAGTCTTCGTTCAGATCATAGCAAGGAGAAAAGATGAGTGGCATTTGCAGCAGGCTGTGGCTTTCGCTTGCCCTCGTCTTAACATTCTCGCTTGCTTCATCGGCGCACGCGCTGGAAACCGTACCAAAAATCGACTTGACACGGCATCCTGTCGGTTTTCTGGCGCTGGCCATTTTCTTCATCGCTTACGGACTAGTGGCCGTCGAAAAGGCCATTCAACTGCGCAAATCGAAGCCCGTCATGCTGGCCGCGGGCCTCATCTGGGCGCTTCTCGGCGTCGTCTATGCGATGCACGGAGAAAGCGACGTGCTGGAAGCCGCCGCCAAGCACGTGATCCTGGATTACGGCGAGCTGATGCTGTTTCTCGTCGTGGCGATCACCTACGTCAACACCATGCAGGAGCGCCGCGTTTTCGACGCGCTGCGCGGCAAGCTCGTCAACATGAACCTCTCATACCGGCAGCTTTTCTGGCTTGTCGGAGGGCTGGCGTTTCTTTTCGGCCCGATCATCGACAATCTCACCACGGCCCTCGTCATGGGTGCGGTCGTTGTCGCGGTCGGAGTCGGTAATTACCAGTTCATCGTGATGGGCTGCATCATCATCGTGGTGGCCGCCAACGCCGGCGGCGTGTTCTCGCCCTTCGGGGACATCACGTCCCTCATGGTCTGGCAGAAAGGCAAGCTCACCTTTTTTGAGTTTTTCTATCTCTTCCTGCCGTCGCTCGTGAACTTTCTCGTTCCGGCAACGCTGATGCATTTCGGTGTACCGAAAGGCGCGCCGGAACCCTGGGGCGATGCGAAGCGGATGAAGCCCGGCGGTATCGTTGTGATTTGGCTGTTTCTTGCGACGCTCGCGACGGCCGTGTCGTTCAAGAGTTTCCTCGGCCTGCCGCCGGCGCTCGGGATGATGCTCGGCCTCGGATACCTGCAGATGTACAGCTATTTCCTGCAACGCATCGCACGGAGCCGCAACGACAAGGATTTCGGATTCGACTCGCTGCGCGAGATGCGGCACGTCGAATGGGATACCCTGCTCTTTTTCTTCGGCATCATTTTCGCCGTCGCCGGGCTTGGCGTCGCGGGATATCTCGCGGTGCTATCCAATTATCTCTATGGTTACCTCGGCGCGACATCAGCCAATATCGCGATCGGATTGCTGGGAGCGGCGTTCGACAATATTCCGCTGATGTTTGCGGTACTCACCATGAATCCCGACATGTCGAATGGCCAGTGGATGCTCGTCACGCTGAGCGCGGGCGTTGGCGGCAGTCTCGTATCCATTGGGTCGGCGGCAGGCGTGGTGCTGATGGGTTTAGTGCGCAACCACTACACGTTTCTCAATCACCTTCGATGGGCGTGGGCGATCGCATTGGGATTCGTGGCGAGCATCGCTACGCATTTATGGCTCAACGCCGCGCTCCTGTAGGCTGGTTTCGTGAGACGGCTGTCATCGCCGTGACAGCCGGCCTCGCGCTCGCTCAGCCGCAGATACGCCCGGATTTATGAACAGAGGATGGCCTTCGAAGAAACTGAATCGCAAATTTGAATCTCGTTTTCATATTAATGAATGCTCAATTCCGATCCGCATTGGCAAATTGTCCTGTCCGCCGCAGGAATATTCGCTAACATCGCGACACGGGTCAGGGACGCTTGGGGGAGGACGCTTAAATCCAGGAGCTCACGACCATGAAAAAGATGATTATCGCGACGGCCTTCTGCGCGCTTCTCTCTGGTGCGGCTCTCACACCCGCACTTGCCGACGACCAACCGGCCAACGATCCTGCCCGCCACCGCATGGGCGACGACGGCAAGCTTCCCGCAACAAACAGCGCGACGACGCGCGTTCCTGAAATGGGCGCCAGCACCGGTGAAAGCAGCGGCACGGCGGGCTCGCATCGCATGGGTGACGAGGGCACGCTTCCCGCGACGGGCAATGTCGGCACGCGCGTTCCCGATCAGGGCGCAGACACTCAAAACCCCAAATAACGATCTCAATACAGTTTTAGATCGATTTGAAACGCGCAACTGGCGGCATCGCGCGCCGGTTGCGCACCTGTCCGTCACGAGCACGCATCACAGTGCCCGCAAGTGGCTGCGCGATCGATTACGACGGCCTGGAGAAAACGTAGGCGAGGCCGGTCAGCATCAACACGGCAACGGCCATCGCGGGCATGGCTGACGGCTGCGTGCCGACCCAGAACAGCACATAGCCCAGCGCGCATCCGATAACCGCGACCGTTTTGGCGCGCCGTGGAATGGCGCCACGTTCGCGCCAGTCGCGGAGCATCGGCCCGAAGACTCGATGCGATAGCAACCACGCTTCAAGGCGCGGCGACGATCGCGCGAAGCAGGCTGCCGCGAGAATGATAAAGGGGGTCGTCGGTAAAACCGGCAGGAACGCGCCGGCAACGCCCAACGTGACGAAGAACAGTCCGGCTGAGGCGAATAGAATGCGCAACGGGCGAAGAGCTTTCGTTTGCTTGAGCTAATTCGGAAGTTCGAACCCGGCAAGGCGGATCTTCCCCCAACCCGCCAGTTATTGAACGATTGTCGGTTATTCTCTAAAGGCTATATCGCAAGGACAATCCCAGGCGTGGCGATAAATTGTCCATTTCCCCTACCGCGTCAGCGCCGTTTTTCAAACCCGACGAGATGTCCGCTAATTACCTCTTTATCTCTCCGTGACGGACGGCGGCGGTCAGGCATTAGGCTGATAGCCAGCTAGAGTTCGCGCAAAGCAGCTCTGCGCATAATAAGCAGCCGGTCAAGAAATTATTGAGACCCTCTAGAGGCTGCGCTATTCTTATAGTCTGCGTCATGCGGGGGGTGGTTGGAGTTTCGCTCGTGGAACATGCTGCTGGAGTCTACAAGCACGTCATTTTCCCCGATGGTATTGGTGATGAATCCTCGCCCCTAACCGAAATTCAAAAAGCGATGCTTGATGTGACACCTGATTGCATCAAGCTCTTATCGCCCGACGGCAGGCTGCTGAATATGAACAGAGCCGGCTGCATTGCACTCGGCATATCGGAAGGCACCTGCTTTGGCATGCCGTGGTTACCCCCTGTTACCGGAAGCCGTGCACGATGACGGAGACGATGCTCTTAAAAAAGCTGCGCAAGGATATGCTGCGCGTTTTATGGGAGAAAGCCGCACGCCTGAGGGGATTCGATATTGGGACAATTTGCTTACACCGATTATTGATGGGTCTGGCCTTGTCAGGGTGATCCTCTGCGTTTCTCGCGACGTAACGGAAAAAACGCGGACCGATAGGGAATTACAGAATGCACTCGAGCGGGAGCAATTGCTTTCTCAGGAAGTCCAGCATCGTATCAAGAACGCATTCGCGGTTATGTCCGGCCTGATCTTTATATCAGAGAGAGAAGCCGCCAGTGCCGGCGCTCCGGAAACTACGACGTCGATATTGCGTGAAAAGGTCAACGCACTGGCCCGTGCGTCCGATGTCGCTTTTTCGCCGACGGTCATCCGCAATGTGACTACCGATAGCGTTGAAGCCGCTCCGGTCATCGTCTCTGTCCTGCGCCCGTATGGCGATCAATGCCGCATCAGCGGCGACGCCATCACGATCGCGTTCAAGAATATGACGACGGTCGCCCTCTTTCTGCACGAACTGGCAACCAACTCAGTGAAGTACGGAAGCCTCTGTTCAGCGAACGGTCATGTCGCCGTGAGCTGGGCGCTCATCGCCGACGGTTTCCGTCTGACATGGCGTGAAGTCGGCGGCCCGCCCGTTGGGGCATTGCCTAAAAGGGAAGGGTTCGGCAGTGAAATGCTCGATCGGATCGTTCAGTCGGCGGGCGGCATGATCGACCGACGCTGGCTTAGTGAAGGGCTCGTCGCAGAATTGCATTTGCCTACTACGACAGGCTCGGCATGACAGCCGTACTCGCTGGCGGCGCCGGAGCAAGCATCCGTTATGAGAAGACCAGCGGCCTCGATCCGGATACCTTCATCCGCGTTCTCGAAAGCTCAGGCCTTGCCGAGCGGCGTCCGGCCGACGACCGCGACCGCATCGCGCGGATGCTCACTGGGTCGAACCTCATCATCGTCGCGCGCGATGGAGGCACCGTCGTCGGCGTTGCACGATCCGTGACGGACTTTGCCTATTGCTGCTATCTTTCCGATCTCGCCGTCGACCGCGCCTACCAGGGTCGCGGCATCGGCCGGCAATTGATCGAGGAAACGCGCCGCGCCGCCGGGCCGGAAGCGATGTGCCTGCTCCTGTCGGCGCCGAATGCGGTCAGCTTCTACGAGACAATTGAGATGCCGGGCCAGCCGCGCGCGTTCATGTTTCCGCGCGAACGCTAGACCCTTTCCGATTTTGGTGGAACCGCGGAAAGGCTCTAGCACTTTGTTTTGTCGTGCTTCTTACCGGAAAACCGGTTTCCACTTTTCCGGAAGCACTCTAGCGGCTTTCATCACTCCAAATCGACGAGAGACGATCGACCGATGTCGGCAATCCTGCGGATGCCGGCGAGCGCCATCGTCACGTCGAGTTCCTTGGCAATGATCTCGATGGCCTTGCGTGCGCCCTCTTCGCCGGCCGCGCAAACGCCGTAGAGGTAAGCGCGACCGAGTAGACAGCCTCGCGCTCCGAGCGCCAGCGCGCGAAACACATCCTGCCCGGAGCGGACGCCGCCGTCGAACAGGATTTCCGTTTCCGATCCGACCGCGTCGGCGATGCGCGGCAGCATGGCGATCGATGAGACCGCGCCGTCGAGCTGGCGGCCGCCATGGTTCGAAACGACGATGGCGTCGGCGCCTGCCTTCACCGCCGCGCGCGCATCGTCGACATCGAGGATGCCCTTGATAATGAGCTTGCCCGGCCACCGCTCCCTGATCCACGCGACGTCGTCCCACGACAGCGCCTGATCGAACTGGCTGTTGATCCAGTCCATATAGGACGTCAGATTTGCCGTTCCCGCGATGCGTCCTTCGACATTGCCGAACGTCTTGCGCTTGCCGAAAAGCACACCCGCGATCCAGCGCGGCTTGGAAAGAACATGCGCGATCGTTTGCAGCCGGATGCGCGGCGGAACGGTCATGCCGTTATGGACATCGCGATGACGCTGTCCGAGAACCTGAAGATCGGCGGTCAAAACAAGCGCGCTGCACTTGGCTGCCTCGGCGCGCGCGATCAGATCGGCGATGAAGCCGCGATCCTTCATGAAGTAGAGCTGAAACCAGAACGGCTTCTCGACCGCACCGGCGACGTCCTCGATCGAGCAGATCGACAGTGTACTGAGCGTATAGGAAATGCCCGCTTTCTCGGCCGCGCGCGCGGCTGCGATCTCGCCATCGCGATGCGCCATTCCCGTCAAGCCGACCGGCCCTAGCGCGAGAGGTAGCGGCTGCGTGACGCCGAGCAGCGATTGCGAAAGGTCGCGGTCCGATGCGCCGCGCAGGATGCGCTGGCGAATTTTAATCCTGGAGAGGTCGTCGCGATTGGCGCGTAGCGTCTGTTCGGAATAGGAGCCGGATTCGTAATAGTCCATGAACTCGCGCGGCACCTTGCGGTGGGCGATGCGGCGCAAATCCTCGATGCAGGCGACGGACTTCAATGTCACGCGGCGCATCCATTCATTGCGGGCGCCGATGGTGCTCTGCCTCAGCCATCTTCTTGAATGGAAATCGCAACGCCGGCGTGGACCGACTTGAGCTGGCGGACATCGTCCAGCGCCTTGGCCCAGACGTTACACGGTCCGGCGAGGCGGATTTCTCCACGCGTTCGCGAAAGGGGCGTCGGTCCGAAGCCGATCGCGATCGCGTCCCCGTCGGGCCAGAATGCGATGTCGCCCGGTTTGACGACGACGCGAGCATCGGGCTCGGCGGCGGATGAGACCGGCGCGTCGAAATAGACTTCCTCGCCCCAGGTCCGGGCCGCGGCTTCAATCGGCAGTGCGGCCCAAATTCTTTCCGCGGTTGGCGTGTCGAGCAATTTCGCGCGAATTGCGACACCTCCGGCCCGGATCACGATCTTTCGCATACGCCTCAACCCCTTAAGGCCTGCGCGACCGGGACGAGACGCGGCCGCAAGGGACCAGCTTCTCATTGCAGCGCGAAGTCTTCAAGGGTTTCAGGCGCGAACCGCAAACAAATTTGGCGCAGACACGGCGGAGCACACATGCGAACGCTCACGACGATGCTGTCGCTCCGTCGCGGCCACATCTCAAAGTGGATTCATGTTCTAAGATTGTCTGTCCCGGCGGCGTTTACCTCGCCGGGACGTTCTGCCGAACCGAAGATTTTTCTCAGGCTGGCGGCGGGCCGAACACCAGCACCGCATTGAGGCCGCCGAACGCGAACGAGTTCGACATCGTGTAGGTGACCTTTTTGTCGCGACCGACATTCGGGATGTAGTCGAGGTCGCAACCGTCTCCCGGCTCGTCGAGACCGATCGTTGGAGGCACCCAGTCTTCCTGCATCGCCTTGATGCAGGCGACCGCCTCGATGCCGCCGCCGGCGCCGAGCGGGTGCCCGTGCATGGACTTGGTCGAGGAGATCGGAAGCTTGTAGGCGTAATCGCCGAAGACGTTCTTGATCGCCTTGGTCTCGTTGATGTCGTTGTCCATCGTGGCGGTGCCGTGAGCGTTCAGGTAGTCGATCTGCTCCGGCTTCAGCCCGGCGTCCTTGAGTGCGTCCTGCATGGCGACGCTCGGACCTTCAACAGTCGGCTTCACCATGTCCTGGCTGTCGGAGGCCATGCCGTATCCGCAGAGCTCGGCAAGGATCGTCGCGCCGCGCGCCTGCGCATGCTCCAGGCTTTCGAGCACGAGAATACCCGCGCCTTCCGCCAGCACCGTTCCGTTGCGCTTCTTAGCGAACGGGAAGCAGCCCTCGGGCGACAGAACGTGCAGCGCCTGCCAAGCCTTCATCGTTCCGTAGTTGATGACGGATTCGGAAGCCCCCGCGATCGCCACGTCCACGACGCCGTCGCGGATGTAGTCGCGCGCGATGCCGATGGCGTGCGTCGCCGTCGAACAGGCCGAGCAGGTCGCGAAAGTCGGACCCTTGACGCCGAACTCGATGCCGACGTGCGCCGCAGCCGACGAACCGATGATGCGCAGCAGCGTCAGCGGATGGGTTGCGCGCTTGTTGAGAATGAAGAGATCGCGGTAGGCGGTTTCAAAGGTCACGAGACCACCGGCGCCCGAACCGATGATGCACGCCGAGCGGTAGGGATCAGATTCCGGCAATTCGAGGCCGGACATGCGCACGGCTTCGTCAGCGGCCGCGGCGGCGAACCAAGAATAGCGGTCGGCGAGCGTGATGATGCGATCGCGCTTGAAATGCTTCAGGCGCTGTTTGGGATCGAAATCCTTGATCTGCGCCGCGATAAGGATCTTGAGATCGTCGAGAGGAAAGCCGCCGAGTGCACTGACGCCGGATTTACCAGCTCTCAATCCGGCCCAGAACTCATCAACCGTCGTACCGATCGGCGTTACGACACCGAAGCCCGTAACGACGACGCGCCGGCCTGCTTTACTCTTCGACATTCATCAGCTCTTTCTCGTGTCACGAGTCAGCGGACGCTCCGGCCACAGCCGGCGTCCGCTTCATCGCATTCGTGGGAAGATCGCCGCAGAAACGTCAAGCTTTTGCGGCGGACGCCTGTTTGGCTGCAATCAATGATTTGACGCGGTCGACGACGGAGCCAACGGTCTTGAAGGCTTCGACTTCCTCGTTGGCATTGTAGGGGATCTCAATACCGAACCCGTCTTCGATGTCGAACACGATCATTGCAAGATCAAGGGATTCGATCTTGAGATCGGTAAGCTGGGTGTCGAGCGAGATGTCGTCGCGCGGCTCCTTCATATGCTTCTTTAGGATATCGATAACCTTCGTCGCGACTTCGTCCATTGGCCTCTCCCACCCTCGCAGACCTCTGCGATGGGCCAGTTTTGCTTGGCATCTACCTAAATCAAGACCACTACATCAGCAAGCGGGGGGGTCACTTATCCTTAAACGTCCGCCAAGTCCAGTCGCCGACGGTCGCGGACCGCCTCCTGCTTGCCTCAGATACCGCTAAACTCCCTGTTTAAATGCCGATTTTCTGCACGATGCGAGAGCGGCGGCGGCTAGCCTTTGCTCAACAAAAGTAGTTCACTCCGGGTTGCGACTCTTAGGCCGGAAACGGCCAAACGCGACTTGTTCAAGCACTGACCGATCGGACGACCATGACGCCCGAAGCAGCCCAACAGCCTGCGTCCCCCTCACCACCCTGGGTTGCCTCGTATCCGCCCGAAATCGACTGGTTCATGCCCATTCCGACGGGACCCGTGCCAGAGCTTCTGGAGCGAGCCGCACGCCGCTTTCCGAAAAATACCGCTATCAGCTTTCTCGGGCGCGAAACAACTTACGCCGAACTCGCCGCCGAGGTCGACCGGGTAACGGCCGGTCTTCAGAAGTCCGGGATCGGGCGCGGCACCAAAGTCGGGCTATTCCTTCCCAACACGCCGACCTTCATCGTTTATTATTACGCAATACTCAAGGCCGGCGGAACGGTTGTTAATTTCAATCCGCTTTATACTCTTGAGGAGCTTACATTCCAGGCGCGGGACAGCGAAACCGAGGTGATGGTGACGCACGACCTCGCCGCGCTTTTCCCAAAGCTCGAAGAGCTCATGGTGCGGGGTGTCGTCGCACGCACCATCGTTGTGCCGTTCCGGAGTGTCCTGCCGCCGCTCAAGGGCCTGCTGTTCTCGATCTTCAAACGCGGCGATATGGCCGACGTCGCGGGGTCGCGCGCGGCGGACAAGGTCATCGACGGGGCGAAGCTCGCCGTCACCAGGGAGCCGCCGGCGCCGGTCGCCATCGACGCCGCTGAGGACGTCGCCGTGCTGCAATACACTGGCGGCACGACCGGCACACCCAAGGGGGCGATGCTGACCCATGCGAACCTCACCGCCAACACGGCTCAGATCATGGCCTGGGGCGTTAACCTGAAGCCCGGCGAGGAAAGCATCCTCGGCGCGCTGCCCCTGTTCCACGTCTTCGCGATGACGGTCGTCATGAACATGGCGATCGAGCTTGCGGCCAAGATCATTCTCATCCCGCGCTTCAAGCTCGTCGAGGCGCTGAAGCTGATCGACCGCGAGAAGCCGACCGTGCTGCCCGCCGTGCCGACCATTCTGACGGCGATGCTGCATTATCCGAAGTTCAAGTCCTACGACGTCTCGTCGTTGCGCTTCTGCCTGTCGGGCGGGGCACCCCTCCCGCTGGAAGTCAAATTCCAGTTCGAGGCGGTCTCGGGATCGAAAGTGGTCGAGGGCTATGGGCTTTCGGAAGCTTCTCCCGTTCTGACCTGTAATCCGGTGCACATGGAGCCGGTCGCGGGCTCGATCGGGCCGCCGCTGCCGGGGACGATCATTTCCCTGCGCGACCTCGACGACCCGACGAAAGAAGTGCCTCAGGGTGAACGCGGCGAGCTTTGCGCCAAGGGTCCGCAGGTGATGAAGGGCTACTGGAAGAAGCCCGAGGAGACGGCGAAGCAGTTCGTCGGCGATTTCCTCAGAACCGGCGACGTCGCGATCATGGACAAGAAAGGCTATTTCTCGATCGTCGACCGGATCAAGGACCTGATCATCTGCTCGGGCTACAACGTCTATCCGCGCCGCATCGAGGATGCGATCTACCAGCATCCGGCAGTCGAGGAAGTGACCGTGATCGGCATTCCGGACGGCTACCGGGGCGAAGCGCCGAAGGCCTTCATCAAATTGAAGACGGGCATGACGGCGACGGCCGCCGACATCCTGAAGCATCTCGAATCCAAGATTTCGAAAATCGAGATGCCGGCGGAAATCGAGTTCCGCGACGCCCTGCCGAAGACGATGATCGGCAAACTGTCGAAGAAGGAGCTTGTCGCCGAAGAGCGGAGCAAGCGGGCGTAGGGTTAGGTTTCAGGGGTTGGGGAATAGGAACGAACACCCATCATAGTCCCGTCATGGCCGCGAAGGCGGCCATCCACGCCGGGTTCTCTTCACACACGCGGGCGGCCTTCTGAATCAGTCGCGCGTCCGGCGCCCTCACCTCGAAATGCTGCCGATCGCTCCGCTGAAATAACGCCAATCAATTACCCCACCCCTAACCCCTCCCCGCAAGGGGGAGGGGAACAACGGCGCGTGTCTCCGCAAATGCCGAAAATAGAGTTAGGGATTGGGGAATAGGAGATGAGTTCCTGAGAATGGGTTTTAGCGAATACGGCTAAAAATCCCTCGTACTTCCGTCATGGCCGCGAAGGCGGCCATCTACGCCGGGTTCGCGTTACGCACATAGGCGGTCCGCTGATCATCAGTCGAAAACCGCGCCTGCGTCGTTACTTTCGCAGTGTATGGCGCTGCTTCCGACCACTCCGCTGACCAGCGCAGATACTCTCCAAATCTGTCGTGGATGGCCGCCTTCGCGGCCATGACGTGTTTTGATATGGATTTTAATCCTAGTCCCAACACCCCTAAAACCTATTCTCTCCCCCTATTCCCTACCTCGAGACTTCCCAGGTCGTTTCGATTTCGCCGGTTTCCTTGTTCTTCGTGTCTTTCAGCGAAATGCCCATCTTCGCGAGCTCGTCGCGGATGCGGTCCGACTCCGCAAAGTCCTTGCGCTTGCGCGCGTCGAGGCGGGCATCCACGAGCCTTTTTACACGCGTCTCCGTGGGCTCCTTATCTTCGCCACCGGCAAAATTAATTTGGACGGTGTCCGTCTCTATACGCACGACAACGCCGTGGCTCAATGCGTCTCGGCGATACGTCTCGGCAACAGAAATCGCACCATTCGCTGAGTAATTCTTAAAATGTACGAGAGAGGCGTGCGACTTCTTATAATCAGCCTCCCTATCTTCTGGTATGTAGCTTGCAATCACATCTGTAAAATACTGTGGCTTATCGAGATCTTTAAGTCCGAGAAAGCCTGCTGCTGAAGCAAAAATCTTAGCTGCTTCGCGGTTTGTGCGAGACGCAGACGCTATTTCATGCAGGCGAGCAATCGCAAAAGGAGTGTTTAGGTCGTCTTCTAAGGCTGCAACAAAGGTCGTATCGACTAAATCACGGTCTGGCGTTTCGTAGTATTTTTCAACACCATTGTCAGACACGATGTGTGCCCAGTTCCATAGTTCATGCCGACTTCGCTCTAGCTCTTTTCGTTGCCAGTCAATAGGCTGACGATAATGCGTACGGAGCATATTGAGCCGCAGAACTGTTCCATGGAACTGGCCAAGCAGCTCGTTGATCGTGACGAAGTTGCCGAGGGACTTCGACATCTTCTCGCCTTCGACCTGCAGGAAGCCGTTGTGCATCCAGACGTTGGCCATCGCGGCCGTGCCGTGCGCGCAACGCGACTGCGCGATCTCGTTCTCGTGGTGCGGGAACGTCAGGTCGATGCCGCCGCCGTGAATGTCGAACTCGGGTCCGAGCAAAGCGCCCGCCATCGCCGAGCATTCGATGTGCCATCCAGGACGGCCGAGCGTCGCGATTCCGCACGGGCTCGACCACGCCGGCTCGCCGGGTTTTGACGGCTTCCAGAGCACGAAATCCATCGGACCTTTTTTGTACGGCGCGACCTCGACGCGGGCGCCGGCTTCCATCTCGTCGAGCGAGCGGTTCGAAAGGCGGCCGTAATCCGGCATCGACGCAACGTCGAACAGCACGTGATCTTCCGCGACGTAGGCGTTGCCGCGCTGAACAAGCGTTTCAATCAGCGACACCATCGTCTCGCGGCCATCGTCGCGGCGGATGTATTCGGTGGCGCGCGGCTCGAACGTCGGCGGCAGAACGCCGAGCGCTGCGATGTCCTCGTGAAACTGCTTTTCTGTTGCCTCGGTGACTTTGCGGATGGCGTCGTTCAGGGGCAGATCCGGATAGTCGCGCGCCGCACGCGCGTTGATCTTGTCGTCGACGTCGGTGATGTTGCGGACGTAGGTGACGTGCTCCGGACCGTAGACGTGGCGCAGCAGGCGGAACAGCACGTCGAAGACGATGACCGGACGGGCGTTGCCGATGTGGGCGTAGTCGTAGACGGTCGGGCCGCACACGTACATGCGCACGTTCTTGGGGTCGATCGGCTCGAATTCAGCCTTCTGGCGTGTCAACGTGTTGTAGAGCTTCAGAGCCAAGTTCTAACCTCGTCCGTCTTGTTCATCTGCGTCAGACCGCGCCGGGCGATCCGGCGCGAAGTATGGCACAGGCGGTGGCGTGGGGATAACTTCCGCCCAGCGCCTTAGCGATTTGCCCGCGCTGCCGTCAAGGTTCTGAATGCGTTTGGAAAAATCGTGCGGTCGCAATTGCTCCGCATTGACCGGGTAGCAAATCGGCGTTTAAGGCTTCAAAACTGCGCCTTATCCTGAGATTAGACCCCATCAGCAATGCGCAGATTCGATTAACGCAGGTTCGAGAGGCTGGCGTGAGCCGAGCGGAATTCATCAGAAGTGTTGCCCGCCGTCTTACGCTGACGCTTGCGGCGCTGGCGCTCGTGTCCGTCGCCGTTCCAGGCCCGGCTTCGGCGCAGGGATGGTGGCCATTCGGTGGCGGCGACGAGGAACGTCCCGAGCGCCCGCCGATGCCGCGCGAGCCGGTCTACCGCCAGCCCGACGCGGTTCCGGCGCCCATGCCGCAGGACGCGCCGCCGCCGATGGCTCCGCCTGCTCCTGGCGCCCCACGTTCGCCGTCGAGCCTGGCTCCGGCTCCCGCGCCCTCCGCCGGAAACTGGCCGCAAAAAAATCCGATCTGCTTCCAGCTCGAACAGCGTCTGGTGCAAGAGGGCCAGAAGAACGGTCAGTCGCGCGACGCACTGCCGGGCATCGAAAACGAAATCCGCGCTTTGGAGCGCGCCGTCGACAGCGGCAAGGCCCAGCTCGATCGCGGCTGCTATGAATATTTCCTATTCACAAAGTCGCTGCGCAACACGCCCCAGTGCAAAGATCTCTCGCGGCAAGTCGATGCGTCGAAGCGGAAACTCTCCGACCTCGATGCGCGGCGGCAGGACATACTCGGCTCCTCGGGCCATTCCTATCAGGACGACATCATCCGGGAACTCGCCCGCAACAACTGCGGCGCCAACTATGTCGACATGGCGCGCCGGCGCAGCGACGGCATGTGGGAGGACGAGGAATCGAGCGGCGGCACCACGTGGTCGCCGCGCGCTTCGAACGGTGCGCAAACGTTCCGGACGGTCTGCGTGCGCCTCTGCGACGGCTATTATTTTCCGATGAGCTTCTCGACGCTGCCCAGCCATTTCCCGCAGGACGCCGATGCGTGCTCGTCGAAGTGCGCGGCTCCGGCGGAGCTTTATTATTATGCCAACCCTGGCGGCACGATCGAGCAGGCCGTCGCGCTCAGAACGCAGGAAGCCTACAACAAACTCAAATTCGCGTTCCGCTATCGCAAGGAAGTCGTCAAGGGCTGCTCGTGCAAGGTGGCGGAGTACGTCCCGGCGGATGGGTCCACTCCGAAGAAAGCCGAGATCGCGCCCGGCCAATCGCCAGCGCAGCCGCGCGCGAGCGGCGCTTCAGGATACGATGCACGTGCGATGGCGGCCCAATCGGCAGCAGCGGCGGCACCTACCCCGGCCCCTACCCCGGCCCCTACCGACGGCGGCGGATGGCAGACGGAATCGCAACGCTAGTCGAGCATCCGCTTCCGTCGATATCTCTGACTAGGCGCGCTTGCCCTCGAGGCGGGCCAATGCGCGGTCGCGCCCAATCAACGGCAGGAGTGATTTAAGCTCGGGCCCGGACTCCCGTCCCGTCAGTGCAAGCCGCAGCGGATGAAACAGAGCGCGGCCCTTGGCGCCGGTCCGCGATTTGACGGCGGCCGTCCACTCCGACCATGTGTTCTCGCTCCATGGCTCGGCCGGCAAAGCGTCGGCGGCGGCAACCGTCATCTTCGAATCTTCGATGACCGGTTCGATGTCTCCGGCGACGACATCCCACCACAGCCGCGCGTCGCTCAGCACTTCGAGGTTGCCGCGAACGGCATTCCAGAACGTTTCGCCGCCCGTGACGCCAAGCTCGTGAAGACGTTCGGCGACATCGCCGTAGTCGAGCATGTGCAGCAGCTTGCCGTTCAGCGTCTTCAGCTCGGCGACATCGAAGCGGCCGGGTGCTGTTGAAATCTTGTCGAAGTCGAGCTTTTCGGCGAGGGCGTCGCGCGAGGCGAGCGGCTCGATGGCGTCAGATGTTCCGACGAGCGCCGCGTGGCTCAGGACCGCCATCGGTTCCAGTCCGAGATCGCGGAAGCTCTGCACCGACAGTGCGCCGAGGCGCTTCGACAGTGCCTGACCATCTGCGCCGATGAGCAGCGAGTGATGCCCGAAGGCGGGCGGCGTCGCGCCCGCCGCTTCGAACAGAGCCAGCTGCACGCCCGTATTCGTCACGTGATCCTCACCGCGCACGATATGCGTGATGCCGAAGTCGATGTCATCGATGACGCTGGTCAGGGTGTAGAGGTACGTTCCATCCTCGCGGATCAGAACCGGATCGGATAGCGAGCCGAGATCGACCGTCTGGTCGCCGCGGATCAAATCGTTCCAGGAGACGAGCGTCGGCTGCGGCGCGAGCCCGGTTCCATCCGCCGTATTGGGAAGGCGAAAGCGCCAATGCGGCTTGCGGCCTTCGGCGATTTTTTCGGCGACCTCTTTTTCGGACAGCTTCAACGCGGCACGGTCGTAAATCGGTGGCCGGTGCATCGCGAGCTGACGCTTGCGCCGCCGGTCGAGTTCTTCCTCCGTCTCGAAGGCGGGATAGAGCACGCCGCTGGCCTTGAACGCCGAAGCCATCGAGTCATAGCGCGCGGTCCGGTCCTGCTGGCGGGCGTCCCCGTCCCAGGTCAGCCCGAGCCATTCGAGATCGTCGCGGATCGCGGCAGCGAACTCATCCGTCGAGCGGGCGATATCCGTGTCGTCGAGGCGGAGCAGAAAGTGCCCACCGTGCTTCCTGGCATAGAGCCAGTTGAGCGCCGCCGTTCGGATGTTGCCGATGTGCAGGCGGCCTGTAGGGCTCGGGGCGAAGCGGACGCGCGGTTTCATGCGATGGTCTCAGGTTTGAATGCGCTGCACCCTACCGGCCGGTCATCGGATGGCAAGGGCGGGCTGATTATTTCGCGACTTTTCGTTTGTCCGGAGCGGCGGCTTTTGCCGTGGCTTCGTCCGGAGCCGTCGTTTCCGATGGGAGTTTCACCGGCGGGATGTCCTCGCGGAAGCGGTTGGTGATCGGATAGCGGCGGTCGCGGCCGAAATTGCGCGAGGAAATCTTGACGCCGGGCGCAGCCTGGCGGCGCTTGTATTCGGCGAGATAGAGCAGACGCTCGACCTTCTTGACGGTTTCAGGCGCATGGCCGCGCGCGACCACGGCCGCGACCGACATTTCCTTTTCGACGAGGCTGACGAGGATGTCGTCGAGCGCATCATAAGGCGGCAGCGAGTCCTGGTCCGTCTGGTTGGCCCGCAACTCGGCGGTCGGCGCCTTGCTCAGGATGCGCTCCGGCACGACATCGGCCAGAGGGCCGAGGGCGCCATCGGGCCGGTGTTCGTTGCGCCAGCGAGACAACGCATAAACCTCGGTCTTGTAGAGATCCTTGATCGGGTTGAAGCCGCCGTTCATGTCGCCATAGAGCGTCGCGTAGCCGACGGACATTTCGCTCTTGTTGCCGGTCGTGACGAGCATCGCGCCGAACTTGTTCGAGATCGCCATCAGAATCGTACCGCGCACGCGGCTCTGGAGGTTTTCCTCCGTGGTATCGGAGTTCGTGCCCGCGAACAGATCCTTGAGGCCCCAGGTCAACCCGGCGACGGCCGGTTCGATCGAGACCTTGTCGTAGCGAATGCCGAGCGCCTTGGCGCACTGCGCCGCGTCTTCCAGGCTGTCATCGGACGTGAATTTCGAGGGCAGCATGACGGCGTGGACGCGGTCTGGACCGAGAGCATCGACAGCGATCGCAGCAACGAGCGCGGAATCGATGCCGCCGGAGAGCCCCAGCACGACGCCCGGAAAGCGGTTCTTGTCGACGTAGTCCCTGAGCCCCAAGACGCAGGCGTCATAGGCTGCGGCCGAGCCTTCGGCGAGTTTCGCCACTTCGCCGGACTTGCATTTCCATCCCGATGACGTGTGCTGCCATTCCGTCACCACGAGTGCTTCGCGCCAGGCAGGAAGCTGCACGGCGAGGCTACGATCGCCATTCAAAACGAACGAGGCGCCGTCGAAGACGAGTTCGTCCTGGCCGCCGATCTGATTGAGATATGCGAGCGGCAAGCCGCTTTCGGTCACGCGCGCCACGGCGATGTTCATGCGCGTATCGGGCTTGTGCCAGTCGAAGGGCGAGCCGTTCGGCGCAATGATGATCTCCGCGCCCGTCTCGGCCAGCGTCTCGACGGCTTCCGGCGTCCAGATGTCCTCGCAGATCGGAACGCCGATGCGAACGCCGCGCACGTTCAGCGGACCCGGCATGGGGCCTGCCTCGAAGACGCGCTTTTCGTCGAAGACGCCGTAGTTCGGAAGCTCGACTTTCACTGTAACGGCTTCGATGCGGCCGCGATCGAGCAGCGCGACGGCGTTGTAGACTTTGCCGTCCTTGCGCCAGATCGTGCCCATCAAAATGGCGGGGCCTTCCGCACACTCCATCGCGAGGCGTTCAAGCTCGGCGCGGGTCGCGTCCTGGAACGCGGGTTTCAAGACGAGGTCTTCGGGCGGATACCCGTTCAGAAAAAGCTCGGGAAAGACGACGACATCAGCGCCGAGCGCCATCGCTTCCGTATGCGCCTTCGCGGCGCGGCGGCCGTTGCCAGCGAGATCTCCAACGGTCGCGTTGAGCTGGGCGAGGGCAATACGCATGCGGCAGCCGGATCCTCAATAAAGGGTCGGCGCGCCATCACTCCAGGGGCGCGCCGATATCCGTCTTATGCCGCTTCAAGGCAAGTGTTGTCACGCCTTAACGCGCGATGATGACCGTACAGTGCGCGCGGGCAGCGATGTCGGCCGCGACCGACCCGAGAACCAGACGCGATAGCCCGTGCTTGTCACCTGTCCCGGTGATGATGATGTCACAGTCCTCTTGCTCAGCATACGCCACCACTCCGGCTGCCGCCTCGCGGCTGCGCAGGTAGGCCGTCGCAACGTCCTTGGCGCCTTCAGCGGCTGCGGTCTTTGCCGCCACATCGAGTGCCTGCTGAATTTCGCGATCTTCCTTGAGGTACATCGCGCCGCTGCGGGCGCCGCCGATCATCACGTTGACCGAAGCAATCGTCAATTTAGAGCCAAGCTTATTCGCCAGCTCGGCCGCAAACTTAACGGCCTTGTCGGAATGGGATGTACCATCGACAGCACAGAGTATTTTATGAACCATGATTTCCTCACTGGTATGACCGCGGAGAACGTTATGGAGTGCTGAACCGGACGCCATTGTCCTAAGTCAATGGGCGGCATTTCGTTTTACTTTGCGGAATGGCATTTTACTAGCTGGAAAAAATGCTCCGCGCACCGCATATCGCTCCGTGATGCGGAAATGAGAAACGAGCGGTTAATCCTCGTCGTCATCGCAGGGCACGGGAAATTCGACATCGGGCTCCCAGCATATTCCCGAAGGATGCACTTGCTGCACAACGGCCCGCTTCATCTCCATTGCAGTGGCGACCGTGGCGGTGATGAAAATTGCGACCGCCATGACGAGACGACTAACCATGTCTGCGCTCCGAGGTCGGCGACATGTGTGCACCGCACCAAAGACAAATGCATCGCCGGCCGGATCTTTAAGCGGCCGGCGACGCTCGCCTCAAGCGATCAGCGTCCGGGGTTCAAGCCGGGCATCGGCCGCGCGCTCTTTCTTCAATTGCTCGGCGACCAGGAACGCAAGCTCCAGCGCCTGATCGGCATTCAGCCGCGGGTCGCAATGCGTGTGGTAGCGGTCGGACAAATCCTGTTCGGAAATCGCCGTCGCGCCGCCCGTGCACTCCGTCACGTTCTGGCCCGTCATTTCGACGTGGATGCCGCCGGCATGCGAGCCTTCGGCGCGATGGACTTCGAAGAACGACAGGCTTTCCTTGAGGATGCGATCGAAGGGCCGCGTCTTGTAGCCGTTGACAGCCGAGATCGTGTTGCCGTGCATCGGATCGCATGACCAGAGCACGGTGCGTCCGGCCTTCTTCACGGCGCGGATGAGCTTCGGCAGATGCGCTTCGACCTTGTCGTATCCAAAGCGGCAGATCAGCGTCAACCGGCCCGGCTCATCCTTGGGATTGAGAAGATCGATCAGCCGCAACAGGCCGTCGGGCTCGAGCGAGGGACCGCATTTCAGCCCGATCGGGTTCTTGATGCCGCGGCAGTACTCGATGTGCGCGTGATCCGGCTGGCGCGTCCGGTCACCGATCCAGATCATATGGCCGCTCGTGGCGTACCAGTCGCCGCTGGTCGAATCCTTGCGCGTCAGCGCCTGCTCGTAGCCGAGCAGCAAGGCTTCGTGGCTGGTGTAGAAATTCGTCGCGCGGAGCTGCGGGGTGTTGTCCGACGTGATGCCGCACGCGCGCATGAACTGCAGCGTTTCGGCGATGTGGTCGGCTAGCTCCTGATAGCGATGGCCCTGGGGGCTGTCCTTGACGAAGCCCATGTTCCACTGATGCACGCGTTCGAGGTCGGCATAGCCGCCGGTCGCGAATGCACGAATGAGGTTGAGCGTCGCCGCCGACTGGCGGTACGCCTCGAGCTGGCGGACCGGATCGGGAATGCGCGCCGCCGCCGTGAACTCGGTGCCGTTGACGATGTCGCCGCGATAGCTCGGAAGCTCGCTGCCGTTCTTCTTCTCGGTCGGGGCCGAGCGCGGCTTGGCAAACTGCCCGGCGATGCGCCCGACCTTCGTCACCGGTTCGCCGCCGGCATAGGTCAGCACGACCGACATCTGCAGGAAGACGCGGAAGAAATCACGAATGTTGTCGGCGCGGTGTTCGGCGAAACTCTCGGCGCAGTCGCCGCCCTGGAGGAGGAAACCGCGACCCAACGCGATCGAGGCGAGCTGCTTTTTGAGGTCGCGCGCCTCGCCCGCGAAAACCAGCGGCGGGAAGGTTGCGAGCCGGGCTTCGACATCCTGAAGCGCCTTGGCGTCCGGATAATCGGGAACCTGCTGGACCGGCTTGGTGCGCCAGCTATCGGGGGACCATTTTTCAGACTGTGTGGCAGATGCCATCTTGAACTCCTGGCGAGCGATCGGTGCCGTACCTTGCGGCCGGCCGACCCATGCGCTCCGTGTCGCTTTATCTGGGCTTATACGCCAGCGACGCTCAGCCGGGCAAGCTAAAGCCCGGCCGCCATTCCGCCGTCGACGAACAATTCCGCGCCCGTGCAATATAGGCTGTCGTCGGAGGCAAAAAAGACTGCTGCGCCAACGAGGTCTTCCGGCTGTCCGAGCCGCCCCATCGGGGTCTTGTCGACCAGCGCCTGCTTGATGGGCGGCATCTTCAGCAGACGGTTCGTGATCGCCGTCTCGATGTAGCCCGGCGCGATCGAATTCACACGGATGTTGAAGGATGCGTATTCGACCGCGAGGCCCTTGGTCAACGCCGTTACCGCGCCCTTCGTCGCCGTGTAGGCCGCGAGCGGCCGCAGCCCGCGATGCGCCATGATCGACGAAATATTGATGATCGACGCGTTCTGGCCCTTGCGCAGCAAAGGCAACGCGTCGCGGCTGAGGCGCAAAACGCCGTCGACGTTCACTTCGCGCAGCTTAACCCAATCGGCATCCGATAGCTGACGCACCTCGCTCCTGACGAGAATGCCGGCGTTGTTGACCAGGATATCCGCGCGGGCATGCGCCACATCGACGTTGCGGACGAGCGCCGTCAGGTCCTGTCCCTTCGAGACGTCGACGGCCATCGCGGTCGCTACGCCGCCCTTGTCCTTGATGTCGCGAACGGTTTCCTCGGCGCTCTCGCCGTTGATGTCGGTGACCCAGACATGCGCGCCTTCGGCTGCAAACCGCATCGAGATCGCCCGGCCGATGCCGATGCCTGCTCCGGTAACGATCGCGATTTTTCCGCTGAGACGTGTCATGTCGCCCTCTCTGCCTTGGCTCGAGGTGAACCCTTAGATTTCTGTCGGGCTTCGATCAACCGGCGGCTTCGCCCGGAGCCACCCATTTTTCGCGCAAGGTCACAAGTTCTTCCGCGGCGGATGGATGCAGCGCCATCGTTTGATCGAAGTCGGCCTTCGTCGCGCCCATGCGGATGGAGATCGCCGCCATTTGCGCGATCTCGGCCGCTTCAGGTCCGAGCAAATGGACGCCGACGACCCGGTCGCTCGCCGCTTCAACGACGAGTTTCATCAACATCCGCTCGTCCCGGCCCGCGATGATCGACTTCATCGGCCGGAAGCTGCCCTTGTACACGTCGATGGCGCCGTATTGCGCGAGGGCTTCGTGTTCCGAGAAACCGACGGTTCCGATCTCGGGCGTCGCGAAGACGGCGGTGGGAATCATCGTGTAGTCGGCGGACCATGACTTGCCGCCGAACACGGTGTCGGCGAAGGCGTGCCCTTCGCGAATGGCGACGGGGGTGAGATTGACGCGGTTCGTCACGTCGCCCACTGCGTAGATAGAGGGCACCGTCGTTTGCGATCCCGCGTCGACGACGATAGCGCCCTGCCCGTCGAGCTTGACGCCCGCGGCTTCGAGGCCCAGCCCGGTGGAACTGGGTGAGCGGCCGATTGCGAACATGATCGCGTCGGCGTGGAGAATTTCGCCATCCGTCAGATGACCGGCGAGCGCCCCACCCGAGGCCTCGATTTTCGTAAAGACCTTGCCGGTGACGATGCGGACGCCGCGCCGGATCATCGCCGCCGTCAGGCCGTCGCGCAGATCCTCATCGAACCCGCGCAGGATTTTCTCGCCGCGATAAACGAGCGTGACGTCGGCGCCGAGGCCGTTGAAGATCGAAGCGAACTCGACCGCGATATAGCCGCCGCCCGCAATGACCACCCGGCGCGGCATCTCCTTCAGATCGAAGGCTTCGTTGGAGGTGATGACATGATCGATGCCGGGCAAGTTCCGATCGACATTCGGACCGCCGCCTGTCGCGATCAGGATATATTTGGCGGAGATTTTTCGCCCAGATGCGAGCACGATCTCGTTCGGGCCGCCAACCGTCGCGCGTTCGGCAAAAACCTCGACGTTGAATTTCGCGAGCGTGGCGCGATAGGCCGCCTCGAGACGGGCGATCTCCTTGTCCTTGGCCGCGATCAGCGAAGGCCAATCGAATTTCGGTTCTGAAAACGACCAGCCGAAGCCAGCGGCGTTTTCAAATTCGTCGGAGAAACGGCTGGCATAGACGAGGATTTTTTTCGGCACGCACCCGCGAATGACGCAGGTGCCACCAATGCGATATTCTTCAGCGATGGCGACGCGTGCGCCATAGCTCGCGGCGATCCGTGCTGCCCGGACGCCGCCGGAGCCTGCGCCGATGACAAAAAGATCGTACTCGAATTCCTGCATGAACCTGTAACGGCTTTTACTGTGGCTGGGGCTGGGGCTGGGACGGGCTGGACTGCCCGGGCGGGGTCGTTTGCGCCGGCGGCTGAGTCGCCGCCTTCATCTCGTCGGCGATCTTCTCGCTGTATTTCATACCGATGGTCGCGCCTTTCTGCATCAGCTCCGGCGTCTTGGCGATGAACTTCGCACCGGCGCCCGAGCGGTAGAAATCGGCGACGGTTTTCATTTCCTCCGCCGTGAACGTCTGAGCATAAAGCACGGCGAAGTCCGAAATCATTTGATCTTTGTATTCGAGCAGCTTTTTCATGCCGGTGTCGAACTGCGTCGACAGCTGCTTGCCGACTTCCGAATTCTCGGCGCCCGCGCCCTTGGCGAAGCCGCGCGACATGGCTTCGACCATGCCGTCCATCTGCTTGGTGACGCCCGTGACCTCGAGGAGATCGCGCGCGGCGGCGATGCGTGCCGGATCGGCGGGCGGCTGAGCGTCGTCGGCGAAAGCCGGAACAGCGAAGGCGATCGCAAGGCAAAGCGCGGCAATGATCGAACGCATCATCAGTTCTCCTCGTCAAAATCAGAATCGATCGCCGAAAGAACTTCGACGCCCATCGGTCCGGCAATAATTCCCACGTCGGCGATGCCGAGAAACAGTCCGCTTTCCACGACGCCCGGAATGAGCTTCAGAGCGTCGTCTAGCGCTTCCGGATCGTCAATCGCACCGAACGAGCAATCGAAAATATGGTTGCCATTGTCTGTCACGAAGGGTGCGCCATTCGCGCCCGTCCGCAGTTTAATGTCGCCATCGCAGCCCGCATCGGCGGCCATCTGAAAGATCAGGCGCTGCGTCGACGCCAATCCGAATGGCACGACTTCGACCGGCAGGGGAAAGCGGCCCAGGATCTCGACGCGCTTCGAACCGTCGGCGATGATCACGACCCGGTCGGATGCAACCGCGACGATCTTCTCGCGCAGCAGGGCGCCGCCGCCGCCTTTGATGAGGCGCAGTTCCTCGTCGATCTCGTCGGCGCCATCGACGGTCAGATCGAGGGCGGGATGCTGATCGAGCGTTGCGAGCGGAATTCCGAGCGCCGCCGCCTGAGCCCGCGTTGCTTCCGACGTCGGAACGCAAACGACCTTCAGGCCGGCCTTTACTTTTGCTCCGAGAAGATCGACGAACTTGGCTGCGGTCGAGCCCGTGCCAAGTCCAAGCTTCATGCCGTCCTCGACGTAGCCCAAGGCTTGTTCCGCCGCCTGACGCTTCCAATCGTCGCTGCTCATGCCTTCCCCAACGAGTTATACCGCTTCGACGTACCCATCGACCTCAATGCGCGCGACCTCTGTAGGCTGACGGTGAAACCCTTTCAAGCTGCACGCTGCCAAGCCGGAGGCCGTCATCCCCATGGGTCGATCATGACGCCCTATCGATAGCGGCCGTCTAAGGAGAGTTCATGAAAGACTGGACGATCGTTTTCGATCTCGACGGAACGCTTGTGGATACCGCGCCGGACCTGGCCGAGGCGACGAACTACGTGTTGAAGACACTCGGCCTGGAGCGGGTGAACGAACTGGAGATCCGGCCTTTCGTCGGCCACGGGGCGCTTGCGATGATCGACGGCGCGGTCAAGGCGCACGGACGGACGCTCCCGGAACGCGAGTTGCACGATCTGTTCGAAGTGTTCATTGCCTACTACACCGCTCATATCGCAGACCGGAGCATGCCTTATCCGAACGTCATCCCGACGCTCGAAGCTCTGCGCAGCAGCGGCGCGACGCTCGCCGTTTGCACGAACAAGATCGAACTCCAGGCGCGGCGCGTGCTCGAAGAGCTCAAGCTCGACGGCTATTTCTCGGCGCTGACGGGACGCGACAGTCTCGGAAGCTATAAGCCGGACCCCCGGCACTTGACCGGCACGATCGCACGCGCGGGCGGGCAGCCGGAAACGTCCATCATGGTCGGCGACAGCGAGACGGATATCCGGACGGCGAAGGCAGCGCGCATTCCGATCGTCGCCGTCAGCTTCGGCTACAGCGTCGATCCGGTTGCGTCCTTCGGGCCGGACGCGATCATCGACGATTATAAGGACCTCGGCGCGATCATCGCGAAGTTTGCCGCGAAGACCGTCAATACGTAAGCACTTTGCTGTCGGCGGACATGATGATCTCGATGAAGTGCGCCGCTCCGATGACGCCGCTGCACTCGGGGATCACGTCGCACTTCTGCATTCCGGTGAGATCGAGGCCGGGCGAACAGAAATAGAATTTCACGCCGGCTGCGTAAGCTTCCTTGATGAAATCGTGGATCGAGCGCGTTTCGGCGGTCTTGAGATGGATTTTCTCCGCGACGCCGGACTTCAGCAGTTTCGTCGAAGTGCCGGTGCAGATGACTTCGACGTGGAATGACATCCCGGCAGCGACCGTCGCCTGGACGATCGGCGCTCCGACATCCTCGCCGTTGCAAGGATCGGTGTTGGCTAGGATGATGATCAGCTTCTGGGTCACAGCGATCGCCTCGCCCGCGAGTCCACAGGTGCAAGAGTGCCCCCATTAAACGCAGACCGCAACCGTCGAAGCGTCAGAAATGCCGGCTGATATAACGACGATAGACGAGAATGCTCGCCGGCAGAAACACCAAGTCGGCGACAAGGGACGCGATCAACGTCACGCCGCAGACGAATCCGAAGAGCCTGAGCGACGGGAGATCGGAAAACACCGTCACGCCAAGGCCGAAGGCGAGGACGATCGTCGTCAGGATGATCGCCGGGCCGACGAGCACGCGCGCGTTGCGGATCGCGAGTTCCGGCGACACGCCCGGCCCTTCCTCGAGCCGCAGCCGGTTCAAGAAATGGATGAGCGCGTCAACCCCCAGACCGAAGACGACAAGCAGCGCGACGACGGAGGCGAATTCGAGCCCGCCGCTCAAATACCAGAGCAACGCGCCGGATGTGACGACGGGAAACAGTCCGGGCAGCAGACTGATGAAGCCGACGAAGACCGAGCGGAATGCGATCGCCAACAGCACGGCCGCGACCAGAACGCAAAGCGGAATGCTTTCGTCGAGCTGCGAGATCATCCGGTAGCTGTTGCGCGCCGCCAGCGCCGGCAGGCCCGTCACTGAAATTTCATATTGCGGATACTGGGCGCGGATCGGATCGAGCGCCTGATCGACCTTATGCACCAGCGGCAGAATCTGGCTCGCATCGACGTCGGGAAGCCGCCCGGTCACCAGAACCGCATCTTTCTCTTTCGCGATGAAGCGACGCACGAGGTGTTCAGGCAGGAGATTGACGTATTTCTTGATCGTCTCGACGCTATCGTCGCCGTTCTCTCGCAGCCAGCGCCTGAGGCTTTCCAGCGACCAGACGTTGCCGAGCCCCGCCGCCTTCTCCAGCGCGACATGCGTTTCCTCGATCACCTTGAGGGTCGCGGGATCGTAGAGGCTGGCGCCATTTTTCCAGCGTATCATCACATGGAATGGGTTGGCGCCCGTGAGCTTGGAATCGATGCGGCCGGTCGCGGCCAGCGCCTGCTCGCGATCCGGCACCTGGTCGGCGAGACGGTATCTCGGTTCCAGCTGCAGATGCAGATATGCGAAGACCCCGAACAGCGTGAATCCGAGCAGCGTATAGAGAACGGCGTGCTCGACGACGCGATCGACGACGACGCCGACGAAGTTGCCGAGAGCGTCCATCATCCGGTCGCCCGGCGAATGCTCGCGCGCCAGCGACTTCTCGTTGCGGATGAAGAGCAACGCGAGCATCGGAAGCACGACGATCACGGCGATGAACGAGATGCAGACCGCCATGGCGCCGGCTTCGCCGAACGTGCGGATGAGGCCCGATTCGGAGAACAGGAGCGCCAGGAACGAGAGAAGCGCCGCCCCGTGCGCAAGCACGCACGCTGGGCCGACGACGTTGATCGCGAATTTCACAGCTTCGAGCTTGGTGTCGCCTTCGCGCAGCCGGATGCGGATCGCGGACACCATCTGCATGCTGTCGGCGAAGCCCATCACCATGATGAGCGGCGTCATCACGTTCAGAAACAGATTGAGCTTGAATCCAAACCACCCCAGAAGCCCAAGCGCCCACACGACCGCGATGACCGGCGGCAGAGCCGCGACCAGCATCAGCGAAACGCGGCGGAAGAAAATCGCGGCGATCGTCGCGCCGAACAGCAGACCGAGGCCGTTGTACAAGATCTGGTCGCGCTCGACCGAATTGCGGATTTCGAGTTGCATCACCGGCGCACCGGCGAGCTTCACCGACAATCCGGCGGGATTGAGATCGTCCTTCGCGACCTGCTCAATCGCGCCGATGACGGCTTTCGAGGATTTTTCAGCGACGACGGCACGATCGAGCGCCAGCACCATCAGCGCCAGCTGGCCATCGCTGGACAGAAACTTGCCCTTGACGATGTCGTTGTTCTTGAGCGCCGAGATAATAGCATCGAAGGCGGCTTTATCGTCCGGCAGATCGTCGGGAACGACGGGCGGCGCATAACCGGTCGCGTCCGGTTTGCCGCGCGCCGAAAGCATCGAGACGATGCCGTCGACACCATCGGCAAGCTGCAGATCAGCAGCGGCGTTCGCGAAGGCCGCGAGGCCTTCACGAGTCAAAAGCTTCTCGCCTTCGACGACAACCAGCACGTCGTATTCGCTTGACGGAAAGCGGCGATCGATTTCTTCGTAGGTTTTGAATTCGGGCGTGTTGGTGCGGAACAGCTCGGACAGGCTGTCGTCGACTTTCAAGCGGGTCAGGCCGGCGGCTGCAATGCCCGTGATGATCAGGATGATGATCGCGGTCAGCCAGGGAATCCGGAGCCCGATCAAGCCCAGCTTATTCAAACCCAGCGACATCGGAAACGGACGTGGCGGCGTCTCGATCTGCAAACCTTCCTCCCGAGCGACCCCCGAATAAAGACGCCGCAGATCAGCACCTTCCATCGTCGCGCGTTCGCGGCAGACATCGCACTATGAATCGGGCGAGCGCAAGGGCACGTGGCAAGCCGGCCACGGTCAAACAACAGCTTTCCGCCAGAGGCGATGCTGCGCAAGCCGGCGGCACAACAGGAATTCGAACCGGTCTCCACGGCAGCCATCGTGAGGGTACTGGCCAGAGTAGAGGACAGAGTAGCGACCAGAGTAGCGACCAGAGTAGCGACCAGAGTAGCGACCAGAGTCCTGGCCGGTATTGCGGGCAAGTATCCGGCCGCCCTCCCCGCAACCACGCTTGACAGGCTCCGGCTCGGCCTCGCATAAGGGCCCTCCTCAATCAGGGCGGTTAGCTCAGCGGTAGAGCACACGCTTCACACGCGTGGGGTCACAGGTTCAATCCCTGTACCGCCCACCATCTCCCGGCACGTTTCTGAGTTTCCGAGAGTTGCTTGAGCAATTTTGTGTCTCCCGGCTCCGAATTTAGCCACGAATCCGCTGCACGAGTGCTCCGGGAGGCGAGGGAGAACAAAAATGTCACTCAAAGGTCTAACGGTCGCGTTTCTGGCGCTCGCCGCCGTGCTGGTTGTGTCGCCTCAGGTGAAGGCTTCGTCGGCTCCAGACATCGATGCCGGCGTGGACGCGACGCTCGACACATTTTTCCATCAGATCCGCGGCGCTCGTGAGCTGGCGCACAAGGCGGTCGGCATTCTCGTCTTTCCATCGATCGTCAAGGCCGGGTTCGGTTTCGGCGGCGAATACGGCGAAGGTGCGTTGCGCGTGCGTGGCCGAACGGCGGGTTATTACAATAACGTCTCGGCGTCGGTCGGCTTCCAACTCGGCATACAATCGCGCTCGGTCATCATCATGTTCATGACCCCGCAGGCGCTCGATCAATTCCGCCGGACATCGGGCTGGAAGATCGGCGTCGACGGATCGGTTGCGATCATTACGGTCGGCGTGGGCGGATCGGTCGATTCCAACAAAGTCACAAGCCCCGTGGTCGGCTTCATCCTCGATCCGAAGGGCCTGATGTATAACCTGACGCTCGAAGGCTCGAAGATCTCGCGCATATCGCGGTGATCTCTCTCGCGATCGTCATGTAACGGCTCACACAGCCGCGACGTATGGAAGGTGTCCGAAGCATTCGGGCACCTCTTTCCGTATCGGAGCGTTTCATGGCCTCACCATCGACTGAACCGGGACGCCCGCGTCTTAGCTGGCTGAATGCCCTTTTGCTAAGCACGATTTCGATCTTGGCCGCCGCATTCGTCTTCGGCGCGTCACGTTCGGTATCGGAGGAAGGCCGCCCGCTGCCGCCCCCGGCGGTCGATGAACCCGTCAAGGGCGACGTTGAAACCGCCGTGTTCGCGGGCGGCTGCTTCTGGGGCGTGCAAGGCGTCTTTCAGCACGTCGCGGGCGTCAAGGAAGCCGTGTCGGGATACGCAGGCGGCAAGGCGGAGGACGCGACGTATCAGGTCGTCGGATCGGGGCGCACGGGACACGCGGAATCGGTGCGCGTCACGTTCGATCCCAAGACGGTCAGCTTCGGCCGCCTTTTGCAGATCTACTTTTCCGTGGCGCACGACCCGACCGAGCTTAACCGGCAGGGACCGGATCGCGGCACGCAATACCGTTCGACAATTTTCCCGACGTCGGAGGAGCAGGCCAAGGTTGCGAAGGACTACGTCGCGCAGCTCAACGCCGCGAACGTGTTTTCAAAGCCGATCGTGACGAGCATTGAGTCCGGCCGCGATTTCTATCCGGCCGAAACGTATCATCAGAACTTTCTGACGCTCAATCCGACATATCCTTACATCGTCATCAATGACATGCCGAAGATCGAAAATCTGAAGCGGCTTTATCCGGATGCGTATCGCGCCGCTCCGGTTCTCGTTGCCGTTGCGAAGCCGACGCACTGAGGCTTATGCCCGAAGCTTAGCCGGTCATAAGCCTCGCGCGTGAGAGCAAGCTCAAGCGTTTTGCGCGACGGGCGTGGCCTCTTCCGTATAGATCGAATACATCGGCTCATCCTGCAGGATGACGTCGGTATATTCGCCGTAGCCATTGAAGCGCGTCGCGAGCGCGCGGCCGTAAGCGCCGATGTTGCCGATCTCGATGTAATCACCTTCGCGCACCGAAGCGGGCAGCATGAACGGGCCTTTCATGCGATCGATTGAATCGCACGTCGGTCCCCAGAACTCGAACGGTTCCAGCGGCTCGTTCGGGTCGAGCCCCTCGCGAATGAGGCGCACCGGAAAGACGAAACCGATATGGGCGCTGTCGAACAGCGCGCCGTAGCCGCCGTCATTGATGAAAAGCTGGTTGCCTGATTTCCGGAGATCGACCTTGACGATCAAGCTTTCGGCTTCAGCAACGAGCGCGCGGCCCGGCTCGCAGATCAAGCGGCAATGCTCGGTCACCGGCATCTTATCCATCGACGCCTTGATGACTTCGATGAAGTCGGAAAGGCGCGCCGGCACGCTGTCGGTATAACGCGACGGGAAGCCGCCGCCGATGTCGATCGCATCGACGACGACGCCGGCTTTCACGATGTGCTTTTTGACCTCGTCGAATGCCATCGCGTAGGCGTCGGGCGTTATCGTCTGCGAGCCGACGTGAAACGTGATGCCGAGCTCGTCGGCGACTTGGCGCGTCTTGACGAGCAGCCGCTGCGCTTTCTGACCGGTGACACCGAACTTATGCTCGAGCGGCACGCGGCTGTTCTTCGCCGGCACCGAGATGCGGACGAACAGTTCCAGATCCTTCGCGCCGTCCGTTTCCTCGACGATCTTCTGCAACTCGTCCTCGGTGTCGAGGGCGAAGCATTTGATGTCGTAGTCGAAGTAGGCGCGGCGGATGGCGTAGCGCGATTTCACCGGATGCATGAAATGCAGGCGCACGCCGGGAATGGTCGCGGCGTCCTCAAGCTCGGCGACGGAGGCGACGTCGAACTGCGTGATCCCGGCGCCGTAGAGCGCGCCAAGCAGGAACACGGAGCTGTTCGCTTTGTAGGCGTAGGCGACTTCGCCCGGAAAGTTTTGGATGAACCAGCGCGCAGCGCGGCCGGCAGCGTGCGGGCGGGCGGCGAAGACCGGACCTTCCGGCTTCATTTCCGTCACCATCTCGAGCGCGGTTGCGAATTTCTCCATCGCGAAAGAACCTCCTGCAGAAGGAACCATCCGTGTTGGTCTGCGGCGGCCGAGCGGTGCCCACTTTCCTTGCGGCAATAAGGGCCTGCATTTAGGTGGCGCGACCCTGCATGTAAAGATCTTTGCGCCGGTCGCGCGGCATCGCCGCGGAATGGGGTTGCCGTCATGCGATCACGGTTAGCGACGCGACCGTCACACGCGCGTCACAACCGACCGTAACGCCGCTATCCCGGACCGAGCACCAGAACGGCGCGGCCATCGCGCAGCGGCTTGTCGGTCGGAACGTCGGGTCGGAGCGGCTCGATCCGCTCGCCGCGATCCCGTCGCCGCTTCAAGGCGCCAGATCTTGCAAGACGTGCGCGTTCCGCCTTTTCCGGGCTCGCGCGGAGTTCCCAATCGGTCACGAGGGTATCCTCGATAAAGTTTTCCCAATTGCCGAGCGCCGTAAATCGCTGGCGCTCGAAATCGTGCTCGATGCCGATCGGCGGCGTCGCGCTGATCGAGCAGCGGGCCAAAAGCGTCTCGCTCCCCTCCGACTTATAGCGAAGCTGAAACGGTGCTTCCGCCGGCGGAATGCTGATTGGCTTCGATGCGGAGAGCAGGTTGTCGGTCTGGAAATCGTTCGGAAAGAGAACCGTCGCGACGCCCGCCGCGTCGACGCTGATGACCGTCAGATAACAGTCGTTGTCGGCCTCGATCTTGACCGTCACGAGATCGCCCGAAACCGGGCGCGGCTTGTCCAGCCACATGCTGAGCCCGATGTCGGATTTCGTTTCGTGCAGGAAGCCGCCGGACCTCGCAATCGAAGGCGACGGCACGTCGATGCCCTTCAGAAGCGCGAACAAACGCTCAAGCTCGGCGCGCGACAGGACGCCGTGCAGGAGACGCCGTGCGAGCGGCGCGGCGGCGCCACGTGCTTCCGTCAGCTCGGCGAGGAATGCATCGCGGTCCCTGTCCGTCTGGGCGAGCGCCGTCTCGAAGACCGCGCCCTCGCGATAGCGTTCGGCGAGGCCCGTCACGAGTTCCTCGCCGCGAATGCGCGTACCGGGATTGATGCCGACGCTGCGCACCGCGAGGTGAAAGCGGTCGCGGCTGCCGATCAGCAACAGCGTGTTTTCGCTGTCGGTGCCGAAAAGGCGAAGCGCCGTTTTGCGGCTTGGACTGAGCGGCGCCGACGCATCGAAGGCCGTCTTGAAATCGTCCTTGGCTTCGACCAGGCCATCGCCGTGGCAGGCAAAACATCTGGCGCCGGTTTTGGTCGTCGGCTCGACGGCATCGGCTTCGATGCCCGCATACGGCTTTTCGATGCCGGGAAGCGCGCGGTCGATGCGGTTGCCCGCGGCGTCATAGAGCGCGAATGCAAAAAATCCGTTCGGCAGCACGTAGATCGCGCGAATCTCATCGGGCTTGAAAGGCGTCTGCCCGTAAAGCGCCGAGTGCGGGCCTTGCGGCTGCTCGAAGATATTTTGATCCCCGGCGCTTGTCGCAAAATCGTAGACGAGCCACAGCCCGCCGCGCGAGCCGGGGTGGCGTTCGATCAGGCGATTGCCGCGCGTAACGGCGCTCGTCGCAATCGCGATACGGCGTGCCGCCGCCGCCTTGATGCTCTGCTCGATATCGACGGAATTCAGCTTTGCGAGGTCCGCGAGCTTCTCCGGAACGCCGAGCAGCTCATAATAGAGCGGCGCCTCGCCTGCCGCCGCCGCAAGCCAATCGCCATCGACGACCGGAACCTTCGTTCCGGCGGTTTTTAAAACATCCGCCGCGACCGGATGCGCGAGGACTGCGGGATAAGCCCGCTCGATCAGCTTCCAGCGGCGCGCGTCCCAGCCGAAATCCGACAAGCGAAAAGAAAAAACCGTGCCTCCGGCGTTGAGCGGCGTCAGCTTTACCGGCTCGGCGGATGACGAGAGCGAGTTCATCAGCTTGTTCAGCGCTTGCGTGTAGGCCGACATCTCAGCCGGTGTCGCGCAGGCGTTGTCGAGGTGCGCCAGCGTTATGAAGCGCACGTCACCGCCCTGGTCGCGTTCGAGGCGCTGCGCGTCGCGCATCATCTTGTCCATGTCGTCGGGCCGTACGGGATGGCGCGCGGGACATGCTTGCGTGGAGGCCGGCAGATCCCTGATCCATCCGCGAATGCTCTCGATGTCCTCGGGTTGAGGCTCGGCAGCGACCGAGCCGCTCGTGAACACGTCGAGCGGCGCATGGCGGGTTTCGAGCACGTCATAAAGGCGCGACGCGTCCGGCAGGCCGGGCTTCACCAGCACCGGGTCGCGCGCGAGATCGTCGATGGCGAGAATGTTCGCGAGGCCACCCGAGGCCAGCGGCCGTTCGAGGCGTCCCGTTTGATGGCAGCGGGCGCAGTGGATGCTCAGCATATCGTAGGCTTTGGCGGCGCGCGGTTCCTCGGGGCGCGGCGGAACACCCGCCGCGTCGGCTGATGGCGCGTCAGCTGGCGGCGCCCCTGCAATCGCCGTTGCGTTCAGCGATCCCGGCGTAGCGTCGTCGGCGAAAGCAGTCCAAGCGCGGCCAAAGGCAAATGCCAGGAGCGCGAGCGCAACGACGAACACGTGCTTCCGAAATATTATGATCGCGCGAAGCAATGTACCCCCAGGGCCCTTCTCCCCATTCGCAGTCCCCGTGCCTACGGCCATGACGCGGCACCATAGTGGCGCGCGACGCTTGCCGCCAATGATCCGAAATCGATTGAAGAAAAAGCCCGGGGATACCGAGCTTTTCCTGGCGACGCAGCGAATTAACAGGAATGAAGATTTCGTTAAATTTACACTTCGCGCATTAGCGATAGGGAGAGTTCCTCTTCGACCGGCAGGCCAAACTCGGTTACAAGAACCTTACTTGGTTGGAGCGAAGACAGGCGACTGACGCAGGCACGACGAGATAGGCACGACGAGATAGGCACCGACAATGGATCTCAAAGCCGCCCATGACCGGAACGCACGTGCGGACAAGCTGACACGCTTGAGCATGGCGCTCTGCTTCCTGACCTCCGGCGGGATTTTGCTCGGCACGCTCGCGCTGGCGGCACCCGATTCCTCCCCCGCGAGCGTTACCACTTCCGCCTCCAGGTAAGTTTGTTCAAGATTTTCACGGCCCGATCCCCTCGACCCGATCCGACTCAGCCTTACGCTCAATCAGCGTAAGGCTTTTTTCTTTAGGGCGTTCGCCATCATAGCGCGCCCGACCCCGAGCCTTTGACGAGCACTGAATAGCCGCCGGTTTTCAGACCGGCCACGACCTGATCCAAATGCGCCCGGTCGCGCGTCTCGATGACGAGGTTCAATTCGGTGCCCTTGGCGGGAACGTCGGTGAATATCCGCTGGTGATAGACTTCGAGGATGTTCGCGCCGACGCCGCCGATGAGGCCCGAGACGCGCGCAAGCTGGCCCGGCCGGTCGGGGAGATCGATCGACAATCGCGAAAGGCGTCCTTCGCGGGCCATCTCGCGTGTCAGGACGCTTGCGAGCAAGCGCGTGTCGATATTGCCGCCGCAGAGCACCAGGCCGATCTTGCGACCCTTGTACAGACGCTTGGCGGCGAGCAGCGCCGCGAGACCTGCCGCGCCCGCGCCTTCGACGACCGTCTTCTCGATGTTGATGAGCAGCGCGACGGCGCGCTCGATGTCGGCTTCGGACACGAGCAGAATGTCGTCGACGAGCGCCTCGATGATGGATTTCGTCACGTCGCCGGGCAGCGTCACCGCGATGCCTTCGGCAAGCGTGTCGCCGCCGACGGGAAGCGACGATTTCTTCACGGCGTTGAGCATCGAGGGATAGAGCTGCGCTTCGACGCCGACGACCTTGATCTTCGGGTTGATCGCTTTCGCCGCGATCGCCATTCCCGAAATCAATCCGCCGCCGCCGATCGGCACGATCAAGGTATCGAGATCGGGCGTGGCGTTGAGCATCTCCAGCGCGACCGTTCCCTGCCCTGCGATGACGACAGGATCGTTGAAGGGATGCACGAAGGTCAGCCCGTGCTCTTTCCCGTAGCGGACCGCAAACTGCGATGCATCTTCGAGGGTCTGGCCTTCGAGAAGCACGGTCGCGCCGTGGCTGCGCGTGTTCTCGACTTTGATCGTCGGCGTCGAGGCGGGCATCACGATGGTCGCCGGAATGCCGAGACGGTGCGCGTGATAGGCAACGCCCTGCGCGTGGTTTCCCGCCGACATGGCGATGACACCCGCGTCGCGCTCCGCGCCCGTAAGAGAAAGCAGCTTGTTCAGCGCGCCGCGCTCCTTGTAGGAGGCGGTGAACTGCAGGTTCTCGAACTTCAGCCAGATGTCGGCATCGAGGAGTGTGCTGAGCGTCCGGCTGGGCTGGAACCGTGTTTCGATGACGGCGCCTCGGATCGCGTCGGCGGCGCGGACGATGTCGCTATAGGTGACGGGCAAGAGCTTGGACATTAGAATGTCTTCAATTCCGCCGCTTTTGCAGCGCTTGTGGTTGGGATCGTCGAGGCTCATAGCACAGCCCGGTTGCTAATCTCCGCGGCATCTCGGCGATGGAGTAAAGCAAGCTGAATATTCCCTAACGACGCCCTTCAGTTTTAACTCAAGCGCGCCATGGGACCGGCGCCAGGAGATTTGGCGCGCGTTCTCACTCGGACCCGTAATGCCTGCTTGTGGAGCATCCCGAATGTCTCGCCGTCCTTCAATGTCCACGTTCGCGCTGCTGCTTTTGGCGGGCATCATGCCGTCTTGGGCGCAAGCCGCCGACAGCACCTATACGTACCGGCCCTATGGACAGCAGAACCAGGCGGGAAGCGACACCGAGAACTCTCCGGCCAAAAACTCGGGACGGGCTACATCATCCGAGCGCAGCGGCGCAGTCCCGGGCGAAGGCGGCGAGCAGGCCGCCGTGCCCACCTATCGCGGCGATGCGCGACGCTCTCCGCCTGCAGGCCAGATCGACCAACCAGAACAAGACGATCAGGGCGATGCCTATACGCCTGCCGACCACCGTCCGCCGCCGTCTACCGGCGAACCAGCGCGGCCTGCCGGTTCGCCCGCAAACGGCCTGCTCGAAGCGACCGCGAGCGCTCCCGACCGCAGCGTGCCCTATGGTGTGCGCGAGCAGGACGCGCGCCGCGCCGCCATCGAAGCCTGGCGCGACAAAGCCGCCAAGCGTTTCGGGCCGGAATTTTCACACTGGCGTCTGGCCGAGCGCAGGCACGTTGATTGCGTGCGCGATCGGGGCGACGATGCCGTCTGCACGGTCAGCGGCGTACCGACCCGCAGCGGCTCAGGCTTCGACAGTACTTCTCCCGACGACCGCGACTAGAGCATTCGCCTCATCGTCCGGCGCTCTCGCCCTCGCCTGCAGCATGTCGTTTCGCCGCGACGTGCGTGGCGTACGATCCGCTGTATAACGCGATCCGAAATAGGCTCGGAACGACGCAGGAGAAATGACGGCATGGCAAAGGTGGCATGGCTCGGGCTCGGCGTCATGGGCTATCCGATGGCGGGGCATCTCAAGACGCGCGGCGGTCATGATGTCGTCGTCTATAATCGCTCGCCCGAGAAAGCCCTGAAATGGCAGGAGCAGTTCGGTGGCGAAACGGCCTCGACGCCCGCCGAAGCCGCGCGCGATTGCGACGCCGTATTCGCCTGCGTCGGCAATGACGACGACGTGCGCAGCGTCACGACAGGTCCTGACGGCGCGTTCCAGTCGATGCGCCCGGGCGCGATTTTCATCGACCACACGACGGCGTCGGCGCAGATCGCGCGCGAGCTTGCCGCGGCGGCCGAAGCTCGCGGATTGCATTTTCTCGATTGCCCCGTCTCCGGCGGACAGTCCGGCGCGGAGGCTGGCGCATTGACGGTCATGGCCGGCGGTGATGAAGCCGCATACGCCCGCGCCGAACCATTGATCGCCGCGTTCGCGCGCAGTGTCCGGCGCATGGGCGCGTCGGGCTCAGGTCAACTCGCGAAGATGGCCAACCAGATCGCGGTTGCGGGCGTCGTGCAGGGCTTAGCGGAAGCGATCCATTTCGCCGAACGCGCGGGCCTCGATATCGAAGCGCTGATCGCGACGATTTCCAAAGGCGCGGCGCAGTCGTGGCAGATGGAAAACCGCTGGAAGACGATGCACGCCCGGGAGTTCGACTTCGGATTCGCAGTCGACTGGATGCGTAAGGATCTTGGTATTTGCCTTGGCGAGGCCGCGTCCAACGGCGCCGAGCTTCCGGCGACGCGCCTCATCGATAGTTTCTACGCCGAGCTTGCGGCGGAAGGCGGCGGCCGCTGGGACACATCGAGCCTGATCGCGCGTCTTGGAGCCAAACGCAAAACCTGATCGGGCGTCCGGCTCAGGCTTCGACGCGTTCCGGCTTTACCACCGCCCCCGGCAAGGCGAACTGTAACGGCAGCGCGGTCGTATACTTGATCTGTTCCATGGCGAAGGCCGAAGAGACTTTCGCGATGTCGATGCGCGAGATCAGCTTCTTATAGAAGGCATCGTAAGCGGCGATGTCGGGAACGGCGACACGCAGGAGATAATCGATGTCGCCCGACATGCGATAGAATTCGACGACCTCCGGAAATTCGGCGACGGCGGTGTGAAATTTCTCAAGCCACGTCAGCGAGTGCTTGTCGGTTTTGATGGAGACGAAGACGGTCACACCGGCATTGATCTGGTGGGCGTCGAGAATGGCGACGCGGCGCTGAATGACGCCCGCCTCTTCGAGCTTCTGGACGCGACGCCAACAGGGTGTCGTCGAGAGCCCGACCTCCTTGCCGATATCAGCGACCGGCCGCGTGCAATCCTCCTGCAGAATGCGCAGGATTTTAATATCCATTTCATCTAACATTACGGCATCTCCGGAATATGCTTTTTATTTAAACCTTCAAACTGAGATTAATATTTTTCGAGAGACGCGAGTCAATAAAAATGTTGGAAATATTTTTCAGTTTCCAACCCTAGGCTGAGGCACTCGGCCGCGCCGCGACCTCGCGGTACCAGCGCGTGACATGAGCATGCCCGTCGGGAGCCGCCAGCTTGGCCGGCTTCATGAAATCGGTCGCAACCAACGCCGTGATGTCGGCGATCGAGAACTGCTCGCCGGCGATGAAGCGGCTGTCGGCGAGCCGGCGATCGAGCTTCTTCAACTCGTTTTCGACCTTGTCCTTGTTCGCCTCGCCCCAGGGCGTCACCTGCGGGATTTCGAGATGCGCCATCCTCGGATGGAGATGGCGAAAGACGCTCGCGACGGCGCCGAACAGGCCGAGCTCGACACGCCTGTTCCACATTTCGACCTCGGCCTTGCCGACGGCGCCGGTTCCGAACAACGGGGGTTCGGGATGGAGTTCCTCGAAGTAGCGGCAGATGGCGACGGATTCCGAAATGGCGGTGCCGTCGTCGAGAATAAGCACCGGCACACGCTGCCAGGGATTGAGCGCAGAGAAGTCGTCATGGCGAAGGTCGCCGGTCATCAGATCGCGCTCCTCGCGCGGGACGTCGATGCCCTTTTCGGCGAGAAAGATGGAGACGCGCCGCGGGTTCGGCGCGCGTTTTGTTTCGATGATACGCATGAATTCTCACCTCGCGCGTGTGTCATTGTTTTCGTCGCGCCACCGGCGCGGCATCTCGAATTCGCTATTCCAAATCCCCCGGCGTTCGGATTTTGCCGCCGCTTGCTCGCGTTCGTAGCCGCCATAGGCGACCGCCATCCCGGCCGCGACCATGGCGGCGTTGAGGTTGCGATCGCCGACACGACAGGTCGCCAGCAGACGGCCGAACCGATCTCTCTCGCTGACGTCGCAAGCGACTGTTTCGCCGCCGGTCATCCGGCTTAAAGCATCCCGCGCGGCATCTCCGCAGCGCCATGGCGCGCCGTTCCGCCGGCAGGTCTGCCGCCCCTCCGGCGCGTCGATGCCCTTGAGACGCACCTCATGACCGCCGACCCGAAGACTGTCGCCGTCGATTGGCTGAGCGCGCCCGCTGACGTTCGCCGGAAACGGTTCGCCGGGGTTGGCATGTCTCGCGCCCCGCCCCCGTTGCAGAAACGCCAGCGCAAGCGCCAGGGCCACCAGCGCCGCCAATCGGACCGCTTTCAGCCGCCGAGCCCGTGACCACTGCCGCCACCCCCCGGTTTTTCTCTGCATCGCCACGGCTTTAAGCCTTGCATTAACGAATTACCGCCACTTTACGGGAGGTCGCGAGCGTTGGGTTGCTGCGGCACGTCTTTGGGTATGCGCTTTCAGTATGGACGATAACGCAGACAGCGTCGAAACGAGTCGTTCGCGCCAGACGCGCGCGCCTCACCGCAGAGAGCTCGACGACGAGCTGCGCTCGTTCCGCGACAGGCTCACCCACGGCACCGCGCACAAGCCCGAGTTCGAATACGAACTCCTGACAATGTTCGCGCGCAACGAGACCAGCGCGCCGTTCGCCATGCCGGCCCTGTGCTTTATCTTCTATATCGCCTCGATGTTCTGGGCGTCGCTCATGGAAGCGACGATGTGGATCGCGATCGTGTCGATCTCGCGCGTCTACATGCTCGACCAATGCCGGCGTCTGCTGTCCATCCCGCGCGCCGATGTCAACGTCGGGCAATGGCGCCGCCACTTCGTCCGCATCGAGACCATCAACGGATTGGCGCTTGCCGCGTTCGCGCTGATCGGCATTGCGAGCACTCCGACGGCGCATTCGCTGTCCGCGACGTTTTCCTCGCACGTCTTCATTTTCGCGACGCTGATGGTCGTGCTCGCGATCCGCATGACGTTTTCATCGACGCTGCCGCACGTTTTTCTCGCCGGAACCGTGCCGATGACGCTGGCCGTCACCGGGCGGCTGTTCATGCTTGGCGATCCGTTTTATTTCGCGCTCGCCTCGATGGCGGTCGGTATCCATGTCTTTTTCGTCTATCTGTCTCAGGGTCTGCATTCGACGGCGCTTGCGATGGTCGAATACCGTGCGGAAAAAGACAGCCTGATTTCAGAACTCGAGGAAGCGAGCGCCATATCGGATGAAGCACGGCGGCGTGCGGAGGCCGCGAACAAGGCCAAGTCCCGTTTCCTCGCGACGATGAGCCACGAGCTTCGGACCCCGCTCAATGCGATCATGGGTTTTTCCGAGGTCATGGAGAAAGAAATTCTTGGCCCGATCGGCAGCGACACCTATCGCGACTACGCGCGCAATATCTACGAAAGCGGCAACCACCTTCTCGGCATCATCAACGAAATTCTCGACCTGTCGCGGATCGAAGCCGGGCGCTACGACCTGCATGAAGAAACGGTGCGTCTGACGGACATCGCGGAAGACTGCGAGCGTCTGATCAAGATCAAAGCCGACGCCAAGTCCCTTCAGATCGTCGAAGATTTCGCTCCGGACCTCGCACATGTGTGGGTCGATCCTCGCGCCATGCGCCAGATCTGCCTCAACCTGCTTTCCAACGCGCTGAAGTTCACGCCGCGCGGCGGGCGCATCACGCTGACCGTCGGCCACACGTCAGACGGCGGACAGTTCGTCACCATCGCCGATACGGGGCCGGGCATTCCGAAAGACGAAATTCCGCGCGTGCTGCAAGCCTTCGGACAAGGCTCGCTCGCCCACGAAACGGCGGAAGGTGGCACCGGCCTCGGGTTGCCGATCGTCCAGAACCTCATCAGCCTGCATGGCGGGACCTTCGATCTGCAGTCGGAGTTGCGCAAAGGGACGGAAGTGACGGTGACGCTGCCGCACCAGCGCGTGCTGCAGATCATCACGCCGCTGCAGCCGCTCGGTCAGGAACGTCATCGCGATCCAGCGCCACGGCCCGCGCGGCAACCGCGGATGCGCGCCGCTTCACCTTATGGGGCGGCAACGCCGTATCGCGCCAGCGGAGGACTGTAAGGCCCGATGTTCGCGCTTCTCATATCGGCGATCGTCGCGCTCGGCGGAGCGCTGCTGTTCATGGTTCTCAGCGGCTCGAGCTTTGAAGCCATGCAAGGGCCGCCAATCGCCATTACTGTCATCGGCGCGCTGATCCTGCTTTATCTGCTGTCGCATCATAGCAACGAACGCCGGTCGGGGCGCTTGCCCGCGATCATCGCGCTCGGCGTCATCGCCGTTGTCGGCGCGATCACGACGCGTGTCGATCCGGCTCCGATCATCAAGAATTTTTTCGCAGCCGCCCAGGGTGATCGCGAGATCGATGCGCCATTCGCGGCAGCGTCTGCTCCCGCGTCGGTGCGCATTCGTAAAATGGACGACGGCTTCGTCGCCAACTCCGAGATCAATGGCCAGGTCGTGCAAATGCTGGTCGACAGCGGCGCGGCGACAGTGGTGCTGCGCCAGAGCGATGCCGAGAAAGCCGGCATCGATGTCAGCCATATGACATTCGATACGCCGCTCAAGACGGCGAACGGCACAAGCTATCTCGCCCCGGTCCGGCTCAAGTCGGTCCGCGTCGGCCAACTAACGATCGACGACGTCGAAGCCCTCGTCGCCAAGCCCGGAACCCTTAACGAAAGCTTGCTCGGTATGAGTTTCTTAAGGCGTCTCACGTCTTATCAGGTGGCCGGAGAGTTCATTACGCTGCGGCAATAGCCAGCGCTTTACGCGCCCTGTCATGAGGCTCGGAGCTTCGACATGTCTTCGGCAACCGTCAGTCTTTTTGCCTCCCTTGCGCTCGCGACCGCAGGCGCTGCCGGCTTTGCTTACACGCTGACGCATCCGGGAGTGGTCGCGGGCCTGGCGAGCCGTCTTTTCGAAACTGCGGGTGACACTCAAAACAATGTCCAAGCCGACAAATCGGCAGACGTCCGCGAAAGACCCGAGATGCCCGCCGCGAGAAGCGGCACGGTTTCGCTCCCGGCCGGAGCCTACGGCCACTTCCAGACGGAAGCCGAGATCAACGGGCGCACCGTCGACGTCATGGTCGATACCGGAGCCTCCCTCGTGGCGCTCACCTACGACGATGCCCAGCGCCTCGGCATCTACGTCAAGCCCGGAGATTTCACGCACGTCGCGCAAACGGCCAACGGAACCGCTCGCGTCGCGCCGGTAACGATCTCGCGTGTGACGATCGGAGACATCACGGTCCGCAACGTCCCCGCCGTCGTCTCCGAACGGGGGAAATCCGACCGCACGCTCCTCGGAATGTCATTTTTAGGACGACTTTCCCGGGTCGAAATGCGGGGCGGAACCCTGGTGCTCCAGGAGTAGTTCCTCTAAGTCTCTCACCCCGACGCCATTAGACCGTTCGCTATTGCGCGTTCCGCGCGATCGGTCCCGGTCGTGGCGGCGGAACGCCGTTAAAGGAACAGATTGCATGCTGCCGAAGCCTCGTGCCGACCTGAAACCCAACACCGCTGATTTCGAAAGGCTGCCGCTGGTCAAGCCGACCGGCTTTCGCGAGTACGACGCGCGCTGGCTGTTCCCGGACGAGATCAACCTCATGGGTCTCAATGCCGTCGGGCTCGGCATGGCGACGCTGTTCACGCGGCGCGGCGTTCCCAGACGCATCGTCGTCGGGCACGACTATCGCTGGTACTCCGGCGCGGTCAAGCAAGCGCTGATGACCGGACTTCTGGCGGGCGGCTGTGAAGTGCATGACATCGGCCTTGCGCTCTCACCGATGGCGTACTTCGCGCAATTCGAACTCGACGTCGAAGGCGTGGCGATGGTCACCGCCAGCCATAACGACAATGGCTGGACGGGCATCAAGATGGGTCTGTCGCGGCCGCTGACATTCGGACCCGACGATATGTCGGAGCTGAAATCGATCGTTCTCAACGGCGACTCTGAAACGCGAACCGGCGGCCGCTACATCTTCGTTTCCGACATGGCCGAGCGCTACATTAAATCATTGACCGACCGGCCGAAGCTGAAGCGCCGTCTCAAGGTCGTGGCGGCGTGCGGCAACGGCACGGCAGGCGCCTTCGCGACGCAAGTCCTGTCGGCCGTCGGATGCGACGTCGTTCCGCTCAACACCGACCTCGATCATTCCTTCCCGAACCACAATCCGAACCCCGAAGACATGAAGATGCTGAACGCGGTGGCGGAAAAGGTTCGCGAGACCGGCGCCGATGTCGGGCTTGCCTTCGACGGCGACGGCGACCGTTGCGGCGTCGTCGCGAACGATGGCCATGAGATTTTCGCGGACAAAGTGGGAGTCATGCTCGCCCGCGATATTTCTTCGCTTCACCGCAACGCCAAGTTCGTCGTCGACGTGAAATCAACGGGCCTGTTCACGACCGATCCGGTCCTCATCGCCAACGGCGCAACGACGACCTATTGGAAAACCGGACACAGCTACATCAAGCGCTTCAACTTCGAGAACAAGACGTTGGTCGGCTTCGAGAAGTCCGGGCACTTCTTCTTCAATACGCCGCTCGGTCGCGGCTACGACGACGGGCTCGTCGCGGCCCTCGCCGTTTGCGACATGCTCGATCGCAATCCGGAAAAATCAGTCGCCGATCTTCGCGATGCTTTGCCGAAGACGTGGAGTTCTCCGACGATGTCGCCGCATTGCGACGATGAAAAGAAATACGACATCGTCGAGCGCATCACCGAGCACTACAAGCGCCAGAAGGACACCGGAGGCCATGTCGCCGGTCAGGCCATTCGCGAGCTGATCACCGTCAACGGCGTGCGCGTCATGCTGGAGGACGGCACGTGGGGGCTCGTGCGCGCGTCATCCAACAAGCCGGAGCTCGTCGTCGTCGTCGAAAGTCCGACGTCGGAAGCCAACATGAAGGCGATCTTCAAGGACATCGACCAGCAGTTGTCGCGCTTCCCGGATGTCGGCGAGTACAATCAAAAGATTGCTGTCTAAGTTGGCGCTGTAGTTTTTTGTTGGCGCCGGCGACTCGCGTTCCGCGAGCCGGCCGCCGGCGCCGAACCAAAGCCCGCGATGGCGGCCGGCTCACCGAAGGGGAGTCGCCAGCGCCAATTAAATAAGCGTCAGCAGAAAGCGCAGCGCGACGCAGGCGAGGAATGCGGCGAATGCCAACTCGAGCGCGCGCTTCGGAATGCTGTGTGCCATCTTCACGCCGTAAGGCGCCGCGAAGACACCGAGCGGCGCAATCAAGAGCGCACCGGCGTTGACGTAGCCGAGCGAGAGCGGCGGAAGGCCCGGCTCGCCCCAGCCTGAGATCACGTAACCGATGAGGCCGGGGATTGCGATGATTGGGCCGAGGCCTGTCGCCGTCGCAACGGCTCGCAGAATGGGTCTGCCGAAAAGTGTCAGCAGCGGAACGGTGAAGCTTGCGCCGCCGATGCCCATCAGTGTCGAGATCGTTCCGATGCCGAAGGCCGCGCCTTCGAGCCACGGCGGACGGGGTAATTTGTCGGCGATCCGCCAGTCGTCGCGGCCGAGCGCCATCTTGATTGCGAGCGCGGTTCCGAAAACGACCCAGACCCAGCGCAAGGCGACGCTGCTGGCGTGATCCGCGATCAGGACACCGGCCGTGACTCCGAGGAAGATCCATGGCCCCATGCGGCGCACGACATCGAAGTCGACCGTTCCCCGCGCGCGGAACGCCGCGAAGGATCGCAAGACCGTCGGAGCGATGACGCCGAGCGTCGTCCCGAGCGTCACGTGCATGCGCACATCTTCCGGGACGCCGATGGCGCCATAGGCTTCGTAAAGAACCGGCACGAGAACGCCGCCGCCGCCGATGCCGAGCAGTCCGGAAAGAAAACCTCCGAGAAGACCCGCTGCGGCAAGCAATATGAGCAAGCCCGCCAGATTGTCTCCCGAGACGGCGGCCAACATCGGCAATCCTTATGCTGCCCGCGATCGGTCGCCGGGATAAGCCGAGCCATGCTCGACGACCGCAATGGCGTCGCGCAGAACGTCCGCAGTTGCTGACGCGGCGGTTGCGCCTTCGCTCAAATGGCGACGGAACGTCTTGCCACGCGGCTGTCCGTGATAGAGGCCGAGCACGTGGCGCGTGACGTTTGAAAGGCGGCCGCCGCGGCTCAGGTGCTGCTCGACATAGGGCAGCATCGCATTGAGAGCGTCGGCGCGCGTCGGGCTTTGCGCGTCCAAGCCAAAGATCAGGCGATCGACGTCGGCGAGGATCGCCGGATTTTGATAGGCGGCGCGGCCGAGCATGACGCCATCGACGTGATCGAGATGCGCGCGGGCTTCCTCAACCGTTTCGATGCCGCCGTTGATGACAATCTCGAGGTCGGGTCGCGCGGCCTTCAGGCGATAGACGCGCGCGTAATCGAGCGGCGGAACCTCTCGGTTCTCTTTTGGCGAAAGGCCCTTGAGCCACGCCTTGCGCGCATGCACGATGAACCGCGTGCATCCGGCATCGGCGACGACCTCGATGAAGCGGCGCAAGTCTTCTTCCTCGTCCTGATCGTCGATGCCGATCCGGCATTTGACGGTGACCGGCACGGGTTGGTGCGCGCGCATCTCCGAGACGCAGGACCCGACAAGCTCTGGCTCGCTCATCAGACACGCGCCGAAGCGGCCTTCCTGCACGCGATCGGACGGACAGCCGACGTTGAGATTAATTTCCTCATATCCGAGATCGGCGCCGATGCGCGCGGCCTCCCTGAGCTTCGCCGGATCGGAGCCGCCAAGCTGCAATGCGATCGGATGCTCGACGTCGGAAAAGCCGAGAAGGCGCGTGCGGTCGCCATGGATGACGGCGTCGGCGGTGACCATCTCCGTATAGAGAAGCGCATGCGTCGTCAGCTGACGGTGGAAGACCCGGCAATGGGTATCTGACCATCCCATCATGGGTGCGATACAAAACCGATGCGCCCGATGCTTCACGGATTTCGCTTTTCTCTCACTATATCCGGACAAGAACATGCACGAACTCGTTCGCATTTGTTCTTACGTCGGCTCACCTGCTCTCACCCGCCAAGTGCACGATCTGTGTGCGCCGGAATGAGCCCATCATAGTCTTATGGCTGCATTCGATAAGCTACCCTCGGGCCGTTGGCGAGTGCAAGTCGGTCGCAATGGTCAACGTGCCTCCCGAGAGCGTTGATGCGGTCCTGGCCGATATCACAAAACGACACTTGTCGGTCGCTTCGTCCCACTAGCAGACATCGGCATCCGTCATTCCGCAGCCTTCAGGTAACTTTCCATTGGCGGGCACGAACAGGCGAGATTGCGGTCACCGTAGGCGTTGTCGACGCGGTTTACCGGCGCCCAATATTTGCCAACCCGGAAGGCACCCGGCGGAAAACAAGCGACCTCCCGCGAGTAGGGCCGCTCCCAGGCGCCAACCAAATCTTCAACGGTGTGCGGCGCGTTCTTCAACGGATTGTTCTTGCGGTCGCTATGCCCCTCTTCGATGGCGCGCGCTTCCTCACGAATTGACAGCATGGCGTCGCAGAAGCGATCAAGTTCGGCCTTCGTTTCCGATTCCGTCGGCTCGATCATCAGCGTGCCGGCGACGGGCCAACTCATCGTTGGCGCATGGAAGCCGGAATCGATCAGGCGCTTGGCAATATCGTCGACCGTCACGCCTGCGCTTTCCATGAGCGGCCGCGTGTCGATGATGCACTCGTGCGCGACATAGCCGTTCCGCCCACGATAAAGGATCGGGTAGGCGTTCTCGAGCCGCTTGGCGATGTAGTTGGCATTGAGAATGGCGATGCGCGTCGCCTGCGTCAGCCCGCGCCCGCCCATGAGCAGAATGTAACTCCACGAGATCGGCAGGATCGACGCCGAGCCGTAAGGCGCTGCAGAAATTGTGAATTCGCGTCCGTCTGTTTCGGGATGGCCCGGCAAATACGGAATCAGGTGTGACTTGACGCCAATCGGACCCATGCCAGGGCCGCCGCCGCCGTGCGGGATGCAGAATGTCTTGTGCAAATTGAGGTGGCTGACGTCCGAGCCGATTTCGCCGGGTTTCGCCATGCCGACGAGCGCGTTGAGATTGGCTCCATCCATATAGACCTGTCCGCCGCACTCATGCGTGAGGTCGCAAATCTCGCGCACGGTCTCTTCGAATACGCCGTGTGTTGACGGATACGTAATCATGCACGCGGCGAGCTGGTCGCGATGTGCATGGGCCTTGGCGCGGAAATCCTCGACATCGATGTTGCCGTTCTTGTCGGTGCCGACGACGACGACGGACATGCCGCACATATGCGCCGACGCCGGGTTCGTTCCGTGCGCCGACGACGGGATCAGGCAGACGGAACGCCTCTCGTCGCCGCCGCTGCGATGATAGGCGCGGATCGCCAAGAGGCCGGCGTATTCGCCCTGCGCGCCGGAATTGGGCTGCATCGAAATCTCATCATAGCCCGTAATCGCGCATAACTTTTTCGACAGATCGTCGATGAGTTCTTTGTAGCCCACGGCCTGATCTGCCGGCACAAACGGGTGCATCTCCGCGAATTCCGGCCAAGAGATAGGTAACATCTCCGCCGTCGCATTGAGTTTCATCGTGCACGATCCAAGTGGGATCATCGAGCGATCAAGCGCCAGATCACGATCGGCGAGACGGCGCATGTAGCGCGTCATCTCGCTTTCGGCGCGGTTCATGTGGAAGATCGGATGCGTGAGGTAAGCCGACGTTCGGAGCAGGTTCTCGGGCAGGTGCGAGGGCGGATATTCTTCTTTGTATCTGAGATCGAATGCGCCGAAAGCACGCCATACCGCTTCCAGCGTATCGGGCCTTGTGCGCTCATCAACCGTGATGCCGATGCGGTCTTTGCCGACTTTACGCAAGTTGATCCCGTTATCGACCGCGTTCTTCAAGATGAGACCTTGATAGGGCCCGACATCGACGGTGATGGTGTCGAAGAAGCGCGCCGGCCGGATCTTGAATCCCAATCCGCTCAACCCGTCGGCGAGGCGGCAGGCATCGCGATGGACACGCTGAGCGATGGCCCTGAGGCCTGCGGGGCCGTGGAAGACTGCATACATCGAAGCGATGACCGCGAGTAGCACCTGCGACGTGCAAATGTTGGATGTGGCGCGTTCGCGGCGGATGTGCTGCTCGCGCGTTTGCAGCGCCAGCCGGTAGGCGCGATTGCCGCGTGCATCCACTGAAACGCCGACGAGGCGGCCGGGAAGGCTACGTTTGTATTCATCGCGCGTTGCCATGTAGGCGGCGTGCGGACCGCCGTAGCCCATCGGCACGCCGTAGCGTTGCATGGATCCAACCGCGATATCCGCGCCCATCTCGCCAGGTGGTTTCAGAAGCGTGAGCGCCAGCGGGTCTGCCGCCACGATCGCGATCGCTCCAGCTTTATGAAGCGCGTCGATCACCGGAGCGAAGTCATGACAGTCGCCACAGACGCCGGGATACTGGAAGATCGCGCCGAATACGTCCGAGGGATCGAGATCGTGGAAGGGATCGCCGACCTTCACCTGCCAGCCGAAAGGTTCGGCGCGCGTCTTGATAACGGCAATCGTCTGGGGAAGACAGTCGCGGTCGACGAAAAAGATAGACTTCTCAGACTTTGAGACACGGTGCGCCATGGCCATGGCTTCGGCTGCCGCTGTTGCCTCATCGAGCAGCGAGGCGTTTGCAATGTCGAGCGCCGTAAGGTCGGCAACGAGCGTCTGGAAGTTCAGCAAGGCTTCGAGCCGGCCCTGGCTGATTTCCGGCTGGTAAGGCGAATATGCGGTGTACCATGCCGGATTCTCAAAAATATTACGCTGGATCGCCGGTGGCATCGTCGTGCCGTGATAGCCCTGTCCAATCAATGACGTCAGCAATCGATTTTTGTTCGCCGTCTCTCTCAGCCTGTCGAGCGCGCGCCTTTCCGACAACGATTTGCCGAAGTCGATGCGCTCGGTCTGCCGGATGGATTGCGGCACTGTCGCATCGATCAAGGCGTGCAGATCGGGAGCGCCGACGACGGCCAGCATCTCGGTGATTTCTTTAGCGCTCGGACCGATATGCCGGCGGTTGGCGAAGTCATAGGGATCGTATTTGTCGGCGGACATGCGGGAATAGCCTCTATGCGGTGAGCTTGGCGTACGCGGCTTCATCGAGGAGGCCGTCGAGGTCGGCCTTGCTGGATAATCGCAGTTTGTAGAGCCAGCCGCCGCCTTGAGGGTCGGCGGAGATAACTGTCGGATCGTCAACGACGGGCTGATTGATTTCGACGACCTCGCCGTCAAGCGGCGCGAAGACGTCGGACGCGGTCTTCACCGATTCGACAACGGCCGCGGCGGCACCTTTCTTGAGCTTCGCACCGACTTTCGGCAGCTCCACGAACACGAGATCGCCGAGCTGTGTCGCTGCGTGCTGCGTTATGCCGATGATCGCTGTGTCACCTTCGACTTTGAGCCATTCATGTTCTTGGGTATATTTCAGCACGCCGCCCTCCTTGGTTGAAATTTTCCACCACCTTGATGTCTAGAGCCGTTTCGCTTTTCGTTGCATCGCGGATCGGCTCTAGGTTTTTGTTTTGTCGTGCTTCCTTATCGGAAAACCGGTTCCCACTTTTCCGGAAGCACTCTATGTCGCCCGCTTATAGGCGTGCGGCACGAAAGGCAGCGCGACGACTTTGGCGTCGAGCGGTTCGCCCCGCACCATGACGTCCACGGGTGTGTCCACGTTCGCGTAATCCGCCGAAATGTACCCGAGCGCGATGGGTCGCTTAAGCGTTGGCGAGTATCCGCCCGATGTTATGACGCCGATCTTCGACCCCGCTTTCGAGCGTATTTCTGTGCCGTCTCGAGCGGGAATTCGGCCTGTCGGCTGAAGGCCGACGCGGACGCGCTCCGGCTCGCCGGTCATTTCTCTGAGAATGCGTTCGGCACCGGGAAATCCGCCGCTCGCCCGACGGCGTTTCGGTATCGACCACGTGAGCCCGGCTTCGACCGGCGACGTCGCCTCATCCAGTTCGTGGCCATAAAGGCAGAGCCCGGCCTCTAGGCGCAAAGAATCCCTTGCGCCCAATCCACACGGGCGGACGTCTTCGCATGCCAGCAAAGTGCGCCACAACGTCAGTGCGTCGCTTGCGGCCACCGAAATTTCAAAACCGTCCTCGCCCGTGTATCCTGATCTGCTGACGAAGGCTTTACACGGGCCAACGCGAGTGCGCGTCGCCTGCATGAACGACAGTTCGCGGCTGTCAGGGCAGATCGCACCGAACACTTCAGCGCTCGCAGGCCCCTGCAATGCGAGAAGTGCGAGGTCCGATTGCGGTTCGATTCGAACGCCCTTCGGGAGATGCCGGGCGATATGCGCGCAATCGATGTCCATGCGCGAAGCATTGAGAATGAGAATGAGCCCGCCGCTTTCGTCTGAAGCTTCCGGCCGGGTCACCATCAGATCGTCGATGATGCCGCCCGCAGCATTGAGAAGTTGCGAGTAGCGCTGTCGGCCTGGTGCTAGACCAACGAGATCGGCGGGAACGAGAGCTTCAAGCGCTGTCGCAGCGGTCTCATGCTTGCAATCGTCGGCGATCACAATCGCCTGTCCCATGTGACTGATGTCGCAAAGGCTCGCATGATTCCGCGTCCATGCATGCTCCTCAAGGATGCCGGTTGGATACTGAACGGGCATCTCGTACCCGGCGAACGGCACCATGCGTGCACCACGTTCCAAATGCGCGGCGTGCAGCGGTGTCTTCTTCAAGGCCGGCCTGGAAAAATCGCTCGGGTCAGACGTCATCGGACATGCGGCTCCAAATGCGCCGGAATGGCGCGTTCAAGAGCCCCCTCTGTCCTGTGACCTGAGATCATGGACGGTGCGCCGCAATCAGGGCGTTCGTCTTACATCCTTCGGTGGGCCAAGCGCGAAATTTGCTTAGCCGCTTTCCAGAGTGCCTTTGGTATGCGGTTTGTTTGCCTGAGAGTTTCCGGGGCGGTTGCTCCTTCGGCGCCGGCGCAATTCGAAATGTGTCCGGGCTCTTCCGCATGCCATTGCTGACATGACGCCAGCTAATCGCGTTAGGTGGGAACCGTCAACACGACCAAAGTTCGGTGTGGTGGCTGTCGGGATCGATCCTTATTCGTCCACGACCTGTCTGCCGGAGAGTTCCACGAGTTCCGAAATCACGCGATTGTATTCGCGAGGGAACACGTAATTCGAGCCCACCAGAAGAAACCGGCTGCCAACCTTTTCGATGAGATATTTAGCTGGCGCGACAGTGCTTTGACTGGCGGAGGCCCCCAATTAGAACAACGGCTTAAGTACTCAAAACCCTCCTCCGTAGCAATGACGGCTCTTGCGCCCCCTCCCTGCGCTAATTTTGCGGGTTTTGGCCGAGCCGTTTGGACCAGCTCTCAACGACACGCGACTGCAGGCGGCGCCGGGCAAGGCTGCGCCACGACTCCGAGAGGAGCGAGAGCGCTGCTATTTCGCTCAGATCATCGCGTGCGAGGCTACAAGAGGCGATGACGGTGTTGAGACGCGCGATCGTCCAATCCGGATGCGGCCGCTCCACGAGTTCCATGACTGAACCGACTTCAATCGAGCCGCTCTTAATGACGCGATAGTACCAGCCCGTGCGTCCGGTTTTCTGAACCAGCCAAGCCATATCGGGCCGGTCGAATTTCAGGTTGAGTTTCCAGCATGGCTGTCTGCCCTGGCTGATCTGCAGCACGACCCCGCCAAGCCGATAGATATCTCCGACGCAGACGTTCTCCTCAGTCATCAGCGGCAAACATAGATTTTCGCCGAAGGCCGATCCCTCATCCAGGATCGAACTCATGCTTGGATATTCGCTACGCCACGTGGCGTAGCTATCGGCCGGATACTGGTGGATCGCCTTCTCGGGTCCGCCATGATTTTTCCGGTCGCCCTGATGGTCGTCGACCAGTCCATCGTTCGTGATAAGCCAAGGCCCGGCAGTTGCGCGCTTGAAAATTCCGGTCGGAGACCGCGTAGAACCGATCGCGACGATCCCGCCGACGTTCATCTCGGATACGGTCAGATGGATTTGGTTCACGGTCGTCATGGCACATTGTAACAATAAAAACCGGCACGGTGCGTGGAACCGTGCCGGCCAAAGTTCTCGCAGACCTTCACTATTGGAGGAAGCGCTAGGGCAGCGAGAAGACGGTCAGCGTGCCACCAAGGTTGGTGTACTGCTTGAGGCCGGCATAGCCGCCAACAGCACCCAGACCATCGGTTGGATTGGTCAGGCCTGCCGCCAGACCGATACCGGCCCAGCCGCCAACACCCGACATCACGCCGACGTATTGCTTGCCACCGTGCGTGTAGGTCATCGCGTTGGCGATGATGCCCGACGGGGTCTTGAACTTGAACAGCTCCTTGCCGTCCTTCTGGTCGACGGCTTTGAAGTAACCTTCGAGCGTGCCGTAGAAGACAACGCCGCCGGCCGTCGTCAGAGCGCCGGACCAGACCGAGAACTGCTCAGGCTTCGACCAGACGATCTTACCCTGTGCCGCATCCCAGGCGATGAAGTTGCCCATGCCGCCGTGGCTATCGGGAGCCGGGAACATCGAGAGCGTGGCGCCGACATAAGGCTGACCGGAGGTGTAGGAAACCTTGAACGGTTCGTAGTCCATGCACACGTGGTTCGTCGGAACATAGAACAAGCCCGTCAGCTTCGAGAACGAAGCCGGCTGCATGTCTTTCGAGCCGAGAGCCGCAGGGCAGATGCCCTTGGTGTTGAAGTCGGCGCCCTTGCCGTCATGGAAGGTCGAGTACTTGGCGACGCGGATCGGACGGCCATAGTTCGGGCTCGCCTTATCCATGTCGATGCCGGTTGCCCAGTTGGTGGCCGGATCGAACTTCTCGGCGACCAGAAGCTCGCCGTCCTTGCGGTTGAGAGTGTAAGCGAAGCCGTTGCGATCGAAGTGCACCAGCGCGGGCGTTTTCGTTCCCTTGATGTCGAGATCAACGAGAATGTTCTCGTTGACGCCGTCATAGTCCCACTCGTCGAACGGCGTCATCTGATACGCCCATCTCGCGACACCGGTGTCAGGATTGCGCGCGACGATCGACATCGTCCATTTCTGATCGATCGGTTTGCCATCCGGCCCCGAACGCTGCGAAGGGTTCCACGTCGAAGGGTTGGCCGAGCCGTAGTAGAAGAGATCGGCTTCCGGATCGTAGGACCAGCCGCCCCAGAGCGTGCCGCCACCGATCTTCCACTGATCGCCGTTCCAGGTCTTCAGCGACGAATCCTTGCCCACCGGCTTGCCGAGGGACGTCGTTTTCTCAGGATCGAACATGATTTCGTTGTCCGGCCCGATATTGTAGGCGCGCCAGACCCGCTTGCCGCTGTTCAAGTCGTAAGCCGTCACGAATCCGCGCACGCCGAACTCCGCGCCCGAGATCGCCGTGATGACTTTGTCGCGAACGATCAGCACGGTGTTGGTTGCCGTTTCGCCGCGTTTCGGGTCGCCGTTGACCGCCTTCCAGAGTTCCTTTCCGGTCTTGGCGTCGAGCGCGACGACGTTGGTATCGGCCTGCTGCAGGATGATTTTGCCGTCGGCATAGGCGAGGCCGCGGTTGACGGTATCGCAGCACATCACCGGAATGACCGACGGGTCCTGCTTGGGTTCATATTTCCAGATGATCTTCTGCTCGTCGGCGAGGTTCAGAGCGAAGACGATGTTCGGGAACGGGGTGTGAAGATACATGACGTCGCCGATCACGAGCGGGCTGCCTTCATGGCCGCGAAGAACGCCGGTCGAGAATGTCCACGCCACTTTGAGATCAGCAACGTTCGATGTGTTGATCTGATCAAGCGTCGAATAACGGGTGGCGGCGTAGTCGCCCGATTGCGAGGCCCAGAAATTCGGGTTGGCCTGGTTCTTGACCACGTCGTCGTTCGCCAAGGCTGGCGAGGCTAATGCCGCTGCCGCGACACTTGCCGCAAACATCAGTTTGCGCATTACCACTTCCTCCAATTGCCATTGTTATTCGAACCTCTTTGCTGCGAGGTTCTCACCGTCCGTCCGGCCGTTCCTTTGGTGCGATTTTTGAGAGCTCGCGCAAAAATCGACTGGATGAGCGGTGTACGGATGTTGACGTAAAGTTGATGAGCTCAGTAGTTCCGGCCCGGGATATTTTGGTAAGTCCAGCGGGAAATCGGCTAACGGCGATTGCCATTTTTTAAATCTGATATTGCGCGTCGGCTGGCGGCATTTGACCGGCCCTATGCATGATGCGGGTCATGGACCTATGCGCCCGGGCCAGGTGGCTATAGACTTCCGAAGATCGGAGCATTTTTTGTAGGTCCATCGGAGGACGATGTGCAGCTTCCGCTCGAAGTCGATCGAGATTCATCGCTCAATCTTCAAATGCAAGTCTTTGAGCAAATTCGAGGAATGATCCTCGCCGGAAAGCTTCGTGCCGGACAGCGCCTGCCCGGCAGCCGTCATCTCTGCCAGCAACTTCAGGTCTCTCGGATCACCATCACGCTGGCGCTCGCCCGCCTTGCCGACGAGGGCTATATCGAAACCGCGAGGTCGGTCGGCACGTTTGTTTCGCGGGAAATTCCCGAACAGGCCCTGCACGCCCTGCAAACGGAACTCGAACACAAGAGGCCGTCAGGATCGCCCACGCATGATCGCTCGAGGCTTCCTGAAATTCGCTCCCACACGCTCGTCAATCAACATGCACACCGAATAGCGATCGATTTCTGGGTTGGCCGGCCGGACCCGCGCTCGTTTCCTTTACGGACGTGGACGCGCCTGACCAACAAGCGGTTGTTGAGCGCAGGCTCGGCGTTGACGGAATACAGAGATCCGACCGGCGTTCCCGAACTCAGGCAAGCCATTGCCGATCATCTGCGGCCCGCTCGCGGCATCATCGCCGAGCCGGAACAGATCATCATCACGGGCGGCTGTCAGGAAGCGCTCAACCTCGTATGTCGAATGCTGATGGCGCCCGGCACACATGCGATCGTGGAATCGCCGGGGTATGCGGGCGCCTCATATCTATTCGAATCTTTCGGCGCCAACCTGCATCATATCAAGGTGGACGAAAAAGGCCTCGACGTCGCGCAGCTTCCCGACGTCACCGGCGCTGTCGTCTACGTTACGCCCTCGCATCAATATCCAATGGGCTGCACGTTGCCGTTGGATCGCAGGCTTGAGCTCCTGGCTTGGGCGGTAAAATCGAACTCCTATATCGTCGAAGACGACTACGACAGCGACTTCCGATATGTCGGCTCGCCATTGGCGGCGTTGAAAGCGCTCGATAGCGCCAACCGCGTTTTCTATGTCGGCACGTTTTCGAAATGTCTCGGAGCTGGACTTCGCCTCGGCTATGTCGTCGTGCCGCCGGAGCTGATGCCGGCCGCTCGCCGCTACAAAGCGCTCATGAACAACGGGCAGCCGTGGCTGGAGCAGGCGGTCCTCGCTGACTTCATGAACACCGGCGGCTACGCGCGCCACCTCAGAAAAATTCGCCAGCACTATCTGGGTAAGCGCGATGCGCTTCTGCAAGCGCTGGATCGCAACTTCGGCCAAGGGACGACCATCGGAGCCGAAGCCGGAATGCACATGGTGTGGCGGACCCCCAACCATTTGCCCCCAGCGCCGGAGATCGTTTCGCGCGCCTTGAACTGCGGTGTCGGCGTTTACGATCTGTCGCCGCGCTCGGCCGTGATTGCCTGCGCGGCGCCGGATCTCGACCGTTATCTCATGTTTGGATATTCATCGCTGTCGGAAAAACAGATCGCGATGGGGATCGAGCGGCTCGCCGACGAGCTGCGAAGCGATCGCCGCTCGGTCGACGCGCAAGAGCCGTCGGTTTGCCGTGCTTAATTCAGATTGCTTCCGCGCGCGTCAGAGAATGCCGGCGACGTTATCGGTCAGCCGCTGCTTGCCGCTTCAAGGCGCGCGGCATCGAGGACGGCGACAGTCCGCAATCCTTGCAGCGCAATGATCTTCTCGCTCTTGAGGCGCGAAACTTGACGGCTGACCGTCTCGATCGTCAGCCCGAGAAAATCGGCGATCTCGGTGCGCGTGATGGGAAGCTCGAATTTCTCCGGACGCCCATCGCTCACTTGACCGTTGATGCCATTCATCTTCTTTGAGACCATGAGGATGAAGCTCGCGACCTTTTCCTCGGCGCTTTTCCGGCCGAGCAGCAACATCCACTCGCGAGCGGCATCGAGCTCGTCTAGCGTATTTTCAAACAGTCGCCGCTCGAAGCCCGGAAACTCGCGAACCAGTTGCTCGAACTGCCGCCGGTCGTAGATGCAAAGGTGCACATCGCTAACGGCCGTCGCCTCGTACACGCTGCGGTCGCGGAACGGCCGGCCGAGAAAATCGGATGCGAATTGCAGACCGACGATCTGCTGACGCCCGTCGGAGAGCGTCTTCGTCAGTTTGACGACCCCGGAGACGATGCTGGCAAACGAGACGACCCGGTCCTGGTCGCCGACGATCGCCTGCCCCGGCGGTATCGTCCGGTGCCGCGCAATCGCGTTCAGCCGCTCAACCTCTCTCTGGCTGAGCGCACCGCAAACGGCCCGATGGCGGACCGTGCAGGCGTCGCAGCGGATGGGTTGCTGTTGCGTCACGTGGTTCTCGTCCAAGACACCGCTAAAAGTACACTCTATCGGTACTGTATTTGCCCTGCCAATGCCGTGCGGCGTAGGTGCAAGGCCGTGCGACCAAGACGCCCGCCGAGGCCCTCCCGCCAGGGGTAAAATGGGCCTGACGGGGACGCGGGACGGGTACAGCGCCGCCACCATATCTGTTAATGTCTGAACATGCGCGATTTTCCTGCCCGCCGGCTCGTCTGCCTGACCGAAGAGACTGTCGAGACGCTCTATCTCCTCGGCGAATCGGATCGCATCGTGGGGGTGTCGGGATATGCCGTCCGCCCGCCGCGGGTGCGCCATGAAAAGCCGCGCGTCTCGGCCTTCACGTCGGCCGATATCCCGAAAATCGCGGCGCTCGAGCCCGACCTTGTCCTCGCCTTCTCCGATATTCAGGCCGATATCGCGGGTGACCTGGCTCGCGCGGGCCTTGCCGTCCACGTCTTCAACCAGCGCGACCTGGCCGGCATTTTTGCCATGATCCGCACCGTCGGCGCGCTCATCGGCTGTCCGGACAAAGCCGACGATCTGGCGCACACCCTCGAAGACCGCGTGCGGTCTGTCGCCGCCGAAACGCGCTTCCGGACACAGCGGCCGCGTGTCTATTTCGAGGAGTGGGACGATCCGATGATTTCCGGAATCTGCTGGGTCTCGGAGCTGATCGAGGTCGCGGGCGGCGACGACATCTTCGCGGAAAAGCGGTCGGCGGCCGCTGCCAAGGACCGCATCGTGTCCGCCGACGATGTTCTGTCGCGCACCCCGGACGTGATTCTGGCCTCCTGGTGCGGCAAGAAAGTCCGGCGGGACAAGATTTCGACGCGTCAGGGCTGGCACGACATCCCCGCCGTCGCCAATGACCGCATTCACGAGATCAAATCACCGCTTATTCTGCAACCTGGTCCGGCGGCTCTGACCGACGGGCTGGACGCCATCCGCGAAGCCCTTCTTTGAACCGCGAGACCTCATGCTGATCAGATCCCTGGCGCTTTTCGTCATCACCGTGCTGAACATCGCGCCGCTTGCAGCGAAAGAGAACATCCTCGCGTTCTCGTTCGGCAAGGGCGTGCTCAGTCTCAGCGCGCACGAGCTGCTCATCAGACCCGACGCGCAAACGATCACGATCCCGGCCGACGTCTCATACCGCCGCGCCATGACGTATCGCGCGGTGCCGCTGATCGGTCTGATCGGAGATGTGGGAAAACTTGGTTTCCACACCATCGAAGCGCGGGCCAAGGACGGCTTCGTTTCACAGATCCCGGTTTCGCTGGTGATGCAGGGCGCGTCAGGCGGCTCCGTCGCCTGGATCGCGATCGAAGAGCCGAAGGCGCCGTGGCCGAACCTGCCCGGCAAGCAAGCGAGCGCCGGACCGTTCTATCTCGTCTGGCAGAATCCGGAACGCTCCGCCGTCGGCAACGAGCAGTGGCCGTATGCGCTCGCCGCGTTGACCGGCGTCGAAGACCCGGTCAGCCGCTGGGGGCAGCTTGGCATCGATCCGGCTCTGCCCGGCGATGCCAAGGAGCGCGTCGGACAAGCGTCCTTCATCAAGAATTGCATTCCCTGTCATCGCCTGAACGGTGCCGGGGAAAGCGACACCGGGCCGGACCTCGGCAGGCCGATGAACGTGACGACGTACATGACGTCCGCCGGAATTCATGCCCTGATCCGAGACCCGAAATCCGTGCGCACGTGGCCCGGCCAGCAGATGATGGGATTTGGCGCCGACAAAATTCCGGATGCCGAGATCGACGCGCTGATCGCCTTTCTGGCGTACACGGCGAAGCGCTGAGCGTCGGGCCATCCGTGTCTCTATTCGAGGCAAATGCCGTCTTGCGTGATTTTGCCGTTCGAATCGAAGCAATACGATCCGTAAGCCTGCCGTGAGGGGAAAAGAATGAGCGATCCGACCATTACCTGCCCGAACTGCAGCACCGAGATCAAGCTCAACGAATCTCTCGCCGGTCCGCTGATCGCGGCGACACGCCAGCGGTATGAGAAAATCATTGCCGACAAAGAACAGGCGATCGGGGCGCGCGAGGCCACGCTTCGCGATCGCCAGGCGGAAATAGAACGTCAGAAGGCGTCGATCGAAGAGCAGATCAGGGCACGTCTGCAAACCGAACGCGAAACCATCGCCGCCGAGGAAGCGCAGAAGGCCAAGCTTCGCACGGCGGGCGATCTCGATCGCAAGGCGAAGGAGATCAGCGAGCTTCAAGACGTTCTGAAAGACCGCGACGTCAAACTTGAGGAAGCGCAGAAGGCGCAAGCCGATCTGCTCCGCAAGCAGCGGGACCTGGACGATGCGCGCCGCGAACTCGATCTGACGGTCGAGAAAAAAGTGCAGGCGTCCCTCGTCGCAGTTCGTGACAAGGCAAAGCTCGATGCCGAAGACGGTCTGAAGCTGCGCATGGCTGAAAAAGAACAGCAGATGGACGGCATGCGCAAACAGATCGAGGATCTGAAGCGCCGCGCCGAGCAAGGCTCGCAGCAATTGCAGGGTGAAGTGCTGGAGCTGGAGCTTGAATCGCTGCTACGCTCGCGCTTTCCGAGAGACACGATCGAGCCGGTGCCGAAGGGCGAATTCGGCGGCGATGTCCTGCATCGCGTCATCGGTTCGCAGAACCAGACCTGCGGCACCATTCTCTGGGAATTGAAGCGCACCAAGAATTTTAGCGATGGTTGGCTCGCGAAGCTCCGCGAGGATCAGCGCGCGGCAAAAGCCGAGGTCGCCCTGCTGATCACCAGCGCGCTCCCGAAAGGCGTCGTCGCATTCGATTTGATCGACGGCGTTTGGGTTGCCGAGACGCGTTGCGCGATGGCCGTCGCCGTCGCGCTGCGCCAGTCGCTGATCGAGCTTGCGATGGCGCGCGATTCCGGCGACGGCCAGAAAACGAAGGTCGAGCTGGTCTACCAGTATCTGACCGGCCCACGCTTTCGCCAGCGCGTCGAAGCCATCGTCGAGAAAATCTCCGACATGCAGGCCGATCTCGAACGCGAGCGCAAAGCGATGACGCGGCTCTGGGCCAAGCGCGAAGCTCAGATCAGGGGCGTCATTGAATCGACCGTCGGCATGTATGGCGACCTGCAGGGCATCGCCGGACGCAGTCTGCAAGAGATCGAGGGGCTCGATCTGGACTTGCTCGGCGGCCCGGATGAGGTTTCATCCGACGACGCGAGCGAGCTGTGATCGCGCGCCATTCCAGCGAGACACGGTGCTTCTGGGGCGATGTCTTTGGCCGCGTTGTATCGGGGAAACGCCAAGTTATTGAAAAGACTGGTCGGAGCGAGAGGATTCGAACCTCCGACCCCTTGCTCCCGAAGCAAGTGCGCTACCAGGCTGCGCTACGCTCCGCCCGACCGTCAGCCTGAGTTTAGGCTTTTTCTCTCCGGCGCGCGAGATGGTGAGGCACCCGAGAGAGGGCGTTATAGCGGGCTGTCGGGAGGGCCGCAAGCACCGGATTACATTGGCGAGCCAAGTCCATATGCCGCGCCACGGACCTGATGTCCGCGCTGCTGGCTAACACTCCACAGGCCGCTGGTGGCGCTTTGCCACGCACCATTGCCGCCCCTGCGACGACTGATTATGGTGCCGCTCCGCCGTGGCTCTGGCACCGGTTTTCCAAACGGCATGATGGGATGTAGCCAAGTGGTAAGGCAGCGGATTTTGATTCCGCCATTCCCAGGTTCGAACCCTGGCATCCCAGCCATCTTCGCCACGCAGAAACCGATTGACGTTCGCCGACTGCGGAACCACGGATTTGCAACATCCTGATCCATCCCAATCGCCGCGCATTTGAGACCGATTGATCAGAACACGATGTTCGCCCTGCCGGCATCGCTCTCGCCGATTTCCTGTCGACGGCTCGCGCGCTCCGTCTCCCTCGCGTGCCACGCGGTTCCATTGCCAATGTCCGGCGCCAACAGAACCTTCCGTATTCAGTTCGATTTGGCATCCCAACGAATTGCACGTCGATTTTCCGCTTGATGCTGCACCTGATCTCATCATAGGGACGCCGGAGTGATAAAAAACGAAGCATGGTCCTCGCGATGAAGCAACGCTTCGTGCCTGCTCCCTTTCATCTTACCGTCCACCGCTCGCACAGTGGCAGAGGTCTGTTTACTCAAGAACGAATACGGAAGGGTTCGTGCATCATCGAATATCTCGGGCGCCCCGCCACGACCAAGCAGATGAAAGAAAATCGCGGAAAGTATCTTTTCTGGACGAGCAATACGAGCATGATCGACGGGAACATACCGGCGAATGTCGCTCGCTTCGTCAACCACTCGTGTGCGCCGAACTGCGAGATCAAAATTTACAGGCGTCGTGTCTATATCTTCGCGCTCCGCGCCATCGAGCCTGGCGAAGAAATTTCATATGACTACGGCCCCGAATATTTTGAGATTCATCTGGCTAGACGCTGCCGATGCCCCAAGTGCTCGATGATGCGAAATTCGTAGGTGCGCAATCCGCGACAAGCGTCACACAAATGTAACCGTTGACCTCATTCAACTTCGTTGACGACAGTTTTTTCGCAACTTGACGGCGATCGAGTCTCGCGATTTTGCGGGCTTGCTATTCGGGCCTGGCTGCTCCAATTCAACCCGCATGCATGGACGACGCGCGATGTCATCCGTCTGCAGACGAACGTTTACGAATGCACCATTCTTCGGAGAAACCCATGACGAACATTATTTTCAAAGCAGGCGAAGCGACGGTTCTCGCCGCCGAAGGCCAGTACACCGATGCCATGCCGGAAGTGCTCATTGGCTCGGTCAACGGTCCCGTCGGCCACGCATTCGCGGGCATGATGGGTCAATCCGTTGGGCACACGCGCTTCTTCGCGATCCGCGATCTCAACCAGCTGGCGCGTCCCGCAACGATGATGACGTCCAAGGTCACCATCACGTCGGCTGAATACATCGACTTGTTTGGCGGCGTGGTGCAGGGCGCCATCGCGGATGCCGTCGTAGACAGCGTTTCCGACGGCGTCATCCCTAAGGACGCCGTTGATGATCTTTGCATCGTGGTGACGGTGTGGCTCGATCCACGCTGTGCCGGTCACGCCGAACTCGACAAGAAAGATCTCTACCGAACCAATTACGAGGCGATGAAATTGGCGATCGCTCGCGCGCTGAAGGGCGAACCGAGCATCGACGAACTGATCAAAAACCGCAACACGATCAAGCATTACGCACTTGAGGGTGTGGTCGAGAACTGACGTTTGAATTTTATTCGAGACGAGACTGGCGGTACGCTTCTTCGGCAGCGTACCGCTGGGACCATCATCGCCGCTCTACGTGGCTGCGCTCCGCGGCTGCGTTGACATCAGTCAAACGCCGGCTCGGCGGGGCCGACTAAAATGACCCGGTAAAGTTGCAAATCCGGGAGGCCGTCGTGCTCAACTTGCTCGTTCGCCCGATCATGTTTCTCTCGGCGCTCATCGCGGCTGTCTTCGTTGCGCGAGACGCACCGAACTTCACCATCATCCAAATGGTTGTCGGACTGCTTCTGATCGTTGCGCTCGTCGGCATCGGTGCGTGCTGGGAGACGATTGCCGCCCGCTTCCGCCGCGACGGCAAGTCTCGCGAACCGCTATAGCTCTACCGTTCCAGCCGCAGTCGACACAAAAGCGCGGTTTCCGCCCGCACGTTTCAGCAATTCGACAATCTGCCGGTCTTCCATGAGGGCGCACGCCGTCGACAGCGCATCGGCGAACGCCGCCGTGTCGCTGATGACGGACAAAGCCCGCGCAGGATCGGCGCAGCGTCCAGTCACCGGATTGAAGATGTGGTTCGACTGTCCGGACTTATCAAATTGAAATCCGTTGGCGGCCGATGTCGCAACCGCCTTGTTGACGAGGTCGACCGTGGCCGGCTGCTTCGCGGTATCGATCGGCCCTTGCAGCGCAGCGTTCCAAGGCTTGCCATCCGGATGCGCACCGAGGGCACGAATTTCGCCCATATCGACGAGGCAGCTTTCAAGACCCGCCTCGCGCAGCAGGTCAACGACGCGGTCGGTGATATAGCCTTGCGCGATGCCGTTGAGCGTCAATGCCATGCCGGGCTTTTCAAAAACGATCTGATCCCGGCTGACTTTTACTTTAGGCCAGCCGACGAGTTGCAGGGACTGAGCGAGCTTGTCGGCAGGCGGCGGCGACGTCTCTCCGACTTCGGCGAAATGCTTGTAATAGAAGGTCCAGAGCGGCTGCACGGTCGGATCGAAGACGCCTCCCGTCACGTGCCAAGCGCGGTCGCACTGCTGCAGCACATCCACGAGTTCCGCAGGCGGCGCGGCAAGCACGCCCCGGCGATTGAGATCGCAAAGAACGGAATCGGTCTCATAGAGCGTGAAAATCATCTCGAGGCGGCGCGCTTCGGCGACCACGCGTTCGATCAGGCGGCGGCCTACCTCGCGATCGGGGTGATAGAGGCGGATCGTTGCGACGCTACCGAGCGAGACGCCTTGCCATTCGACCATTGTCGCGTGATCGTCGCCGCGCGCTGCGCCGAACGGCAGAAGGCCCATGCCGGCGGCGGCCGCCGTGATGGTCACGAATTTTCGCCGCGAGGGATAGCTCGTCATATTGCGCTCCTAGGGCGAACCGCTGGCTTCGGACGGATGAGTGGCCTCGGCTCCGGCATCCGACGCCAGCACGTAATCGGGCGGCACTTCGGAAAACGATAAAACCCGGCCGCCGTTGCTCTCGGCAAACTTGTCGGCTGCGGCACGATCCGAGAACGGCACGGTTTCAGATGCGCCCATGCCGCTTTGCTTGCGGCTGCCGACGACGAAAAATGCCTGATGTGCGTCGAGCCAGTTGTCCTCCCCAGGTTTGTCCCAGTTCGGTGCTTTGCCCATGTCGGACACGTAGATCGCACGGACGTCCTTGGATTCCTCGGCGAGGATCGTGAAGGCGAACGCGTCACGTGCCGAGGAAAACCACACCGGGTCGCGGCGGCTAGCGAGGATGATCTGGCCCTTGGGACCTGGATGTTCGGCCAGAGCCATGCCGCAGTAGTGGCCTGTCGCGTCGGCGGTCAGATGCTGCGGCGGAGGCAGCGCCTCGCTCGCCTTCTCGCGGTAACCCGCTAGGGCGAAGCTCAACGACAGCATGACGCCGATCATCCAGGCTCGCATCACAGCTCCCTCCGCGAGAAGGACAGTCCCGCGAGCGTCAGCGGCACCAACACCCAGACGACAAGCGTCGCGAGCAACACGAGAGGGCTGAGACCGGCCTGGTTCGCGACGCCGGACATATTGGTCAGTACGCTGACGTTCTCAGCTCCGGCCAGATTGAAAAGGCGATACACATCCGTCGGGTTGAAGAGCAGCATGCTGCTCAACGCGGCGGAAGAAATCGTGCGGCCCTGATCCACCGCAAGCGCGCCGAGCAAGGCCATGTCGAAAAGAACCACGAGCAGGAGCCAGATCCCAATCGCGATACCGGCGGCCGTCGCGCGCTCCCGCACGAGCGCGCTGATCAGATAGCCGATGGCGATGAAGACGGCGCCAAGCAAAATCGATGTCAGGATCATGTTGGCGAAGGCGACCCAGCTTCCAGAGCTGATCTCAGCTCCCGATATCAACAGCGCGATGGCGGCTGCGCCGTAGCCGAAAACCGTTGCGAACGTCAGCACGGACAGGTGCCCCACGAACTTACCGAGCAGAACCTGGAGGCGGCTCACCGGGTAGCTCAGCAGCAGCAGCATCGTGCCGCGCTCCATCTCGCCAACGATCGCATCGTGCGAAATCAACAGCGCGACAAGCGGCACGACGAAGATCGTCAAGCTCGACAGGCTGACGATCACGATGTCGAGCGCGGACGTTCCGACGTTGCCGGTGGGCGCGCTGCCAAGAAACGTCAGCGACAGCGCCAGTGCTGCAAGGAGCAAGGTCATCGCGACGACCCAGCGATTGCGCAGGCACTCCTGAATTTCCTTCCAGGCGATGAGCACGATGTTGTTCATGCTGCCTCGCCGTGGCGGCGCAAGAAGTGCGCATAGAGATCGTCAAGCGTCGGCTGGAGGATCGCGACGTCCTCGGCCGGGCCTGTTGCATCGGTCGCGCGGCGAATGAGTTCGATCTTTGCGCCGGGAGCCGCGTCGAATTCGACGATATGGCCGTTGATCTCGCGCCAGTTCGGGACCGGCCCAACAAGTGCGGAAAGTTTTTCCGCTTTTCCCGACGCGACGGTAACACGAATTTTGATCGGCAGTCCCGCGAGCTTGCGCAACTCATCGATGGAGCCGTTCGCAACCATTCGTCCGCCATTCAGAATGATGATGCGGCGGGCGCGTTCCTCGAGTTCCGTCAGCGCGTGCGACGAGAGCACGACCGTCGCGCCCTGCTGCTGGAGTTCTTGCACGATCTCGTAGAATTCCAGCCGCAGCGCCGGATCGAGTCCTGTGGTTGGCTCATCAAGGAGAAGCAGCAACGGGTCGCCGAAAAGCGCCTGGATCAAGCCGAGCCGCTGGCGCATGCCTTTCGAGTACGTGCGTATCGGCCGTTTTGACGCGACGGTGAGGCCGACGCGTTCGAGCAGACCGTCGATTTTCGCTAACGGCGCGTCCTTGAGGCGGGCATAAAACGACAACACCTCGCGGCCGGTCAGCGCGCCGTTGAACGATACGCTCTCGGGCAGATAGCCGAGCCGCTTGCGCGCCGCGAACTCTCCGGCAGCCGGATGATCGCCGAGCACGCGGATGTTGCCCGCAGTCGGACGCGAAAGACCGAGCATCATCTTGAAGAGCGTCGTCTTGCCGGCGCCGTTATGGCCGATCAACGCAACGGATTCACCCGGCTGCAGCGTGAAGGAGACGTCGTTGACGGCCGCGATGGCGCCGTATCGCTTTTCGATGTGCTCAAGTTCGACGATGGATGTCACGGCCGCATTCCTTCGTCATATGTGTGAGCAGGCAGCGGCGGCGGCGCCATCAGCGGATGAGTATCGACGACGCCGCCGGGAAGAATTGCGGGGAAGCGCGCTTGCGCCCAGCGAATGATCTGCACGGCCGGACTGTTGACCAGGACTTTAGCCTCCGGGGCGGTCCACAAAACTTTATCGATGATGTCGTTCGGGCGGTAAGGCGAGTCGGCGATACCATCGCCATCGAGATCGAACGCGGGGTTGTCGCTCCAGAAATTTCCGCGTCCGTTTTTCGACCAGTCGAGATAGCGGGTGCCGACGTATTTCACCTGATTGCGGTTGCCGATAAACGCGTTACCGACCATCTCGTTACCTTCGGACCCAGCCGTGAAATGAATTCCGATTTCGCAGCCCTCAAAGCGGTTGTCGACAAATCGGTTCTTGTTGGCGTTGTAGATGAAGACACACTTTTCCGGCCCCAGGCGGGCACCTTTCGCGAGCGACGCCGCGCCTTCATCGCGCCCCGGGAACCCGATCTCACTCTCTGTTTTTCCGGCCACACCCGAGCTTAGCCAACGCTGTTGCGGTTGCAGGCGGCCGCGCACCAGGTTTCCCGATATCTCGGAATGATTGGCTGAGTTGAGCAGCAGACCGTGATCCCGGTCTCCATCGGACACATTCCCATGCACGCGAAGGTGATGCGAAAACATGATCGCGAAGCCGACGGTGTTGCCAACCGAGACGTTGTCGCTCACTTCGCTGTCGTTGGTGTACATATAATGGATGGCGAAGCGCAGGTCGCGGAAGCGATTCTTGCTGAAGACATTGTTGCGGCTGGTATTGGCCAAGATGCCGTCGCGGCCGAAACGAATATCGTTGTTGATGATCTTGGCGCCGGGCGAATTCCAGACGGAAATGCCGTTGCCGGCATCGGAAATGCGAATGTCACGAAGTCCCTCGATGACGTTGCCGAGAACTTGCGCGTCTGTTGCGCCGTGCACGTAAACGCCGAACAGGTTGCCTTCGAGGCGATTGTCTTCCACACGAGCGCGCGCGGCGGTCTTTGCGAGAAATACCGCCGAGTCCATCGCCTGAAGACTGCGTCCAGAGCCTCTGATCGTCAGTCCGCTGATCGTAACGTCGGGCGCGGTCACGGTGATGACGCTCCCCTCGCCATCACCGATGACGGTCGCCCCGGATTTTGCGACGATAGAAATAGGTCGCTCGATCCGGAGCCGGCCGCGATAATCTCCGGGAGCAAGTTCCACGACGTCCCCATCCTGCGCCTGCTCCACGACGGCCTGCAGCGGCCGCGCCGGCGTGGCGCCGATGGTGGCAGCGCCGGCGTCACGGGAAAATCCCGCGACGACGAGCAGTGCCGTGAGCGTGCGAAGGATAAGGTTCACCTCGTATCCTTGCTCAGACGCCGTGAGGCTCGACGAACATGCGACCCTTCATTTCCATGTGCATGGCGTGGCAGAACCACTGGCAATAGTACCAGTGCACGCCAGCCCGGTCGGCGGTGAAGGTCACGGAGGCCGTCGCTTGCGGCGCGACTTCCATGGCAACACCGTAGTTGACGATGGTGAAGCCGTGGGTGAGGTCTTCGACGGCATCGATGTTGGTGACATAGACGGTCACCTCATCGCCCTGTTTGACCTGGAAATCGGTCAAGCCGAACGTCGGCGCGGTCGACGTCATGTAGACGCGCACCTTGTTGCCGTCACGGATCACCTTCGAATCGTTCTCCAGGTCGATGCCGTCGGCCTTGGCTTGCTTGATGGCATCAGAGAAGAACACGTCGGCGCGATCCCAGATCGAGACCGGATTGATCTTGGAGCGATGAACGATGGTGGCGTCGTGCGGCTCGGCAAAGCTCGGGCCGTCATGCACCAGGATCATCTTATCGCCAGAGATGTCGATGAGCTGATCGTTTTCAGGTTTCAGCGGGCCGACATTCAGGAAGCGATCCTTCGAAAACTTGTTCAGCGAGATCAGCCATTTTCCATCAGCATCCTTGGTCTGACCCATGGAGGAATGGTTGTGGCCGGGCTGATACTGAACGTCGAGCTTCTGGATGATCGGATTGACCTTCTCACCCTTGTACGCCCGCTTGGCGAGATCGATGTTCCACTTGCAGATCTGGCTATCGATGAACAGCGTCGTGTAGGCGTTGCCTTTGCCGTCATAGGCGGTGTGTAGCGGTCCGAGGCCAAGCTCGGGCTCGGCAACGACGGTGTCGCGGAGCTTGATCTTGTCATCGAACAGGTCGTCGAACTTGCGCACGTCGAACACGGTGCAGGTCGGCGACAGCTTGCCGTTGGCGATCACGTGAATACCATCCGGCGCGGTGTTGATGCCGTGCGGACCGTTGGAAACCGGGATGTAGCGCGTATACGGCGAACCTTTGCGGCCGTCGATGACCGGTACGCCGCCCATTTCCTTGAAGTCGCCTTTCTTCACGGCTTCTTCGATGCGCTTGATGTTGAAGACCGTGAGCCAGTCCTGCTCGTTGGCGGTCATCTCGGCAAGCGTGACGCCGCCTTCGGAGTTGTAGCAGGTGGAAAATGCGTATTTGCCCTGATAGTCGGCGTCGACGTTGTCGAGATTGCCGTCGACGATGACCTGCCACGCCACCTTCATCGTGTCGCCGTCGATTGCGGTGAAGATCGAGTGATATTCTTTCGGATCGTTGAGAATCTTGCCGTCGTTGGGCAGCGGCACGCCGTCTTCGCCGTTGCAGAATACATAACCCGTGCGCGGATATTTCTGCACGCGCAGGCCATGCACCGTGTGCTGGTTCGGCAGCTGAATGATCTTATCGCACTTCATCACGTCGAGCCGCACGCGGGCAACGCGCGTGTTAGCCTTGTCGTTCATGAAGGCGTAGCGGCCGTCGTAGGTGCCGTCTGTAAACGAGATGTGCGGATGGTGGAGGTCGCCGTTCATATAGGTGCCGCCGCGGCTCTTGAGGAACTCGCGTGATTCCGGAGTGAGATTCTCCGTTAGAATCTTGAGGCTTTCGTTGGTCTGGCCCCATCCGGTGGCGCTGCAGCGGTTAAAGACCGGCACGCGCATCAATTCACGCATCGAGGGAAGGCCGACGATGCGCAGCTCCCCGCACTGGCCGCTGGAGAAGAACACGTAGTATTCGTCGAGATCGCCAGGTGCGACTTCGATTTTGCTATGGGCTGCCCCCTGAGCATTCGCTCGGCCCATGGTCTCGGAAACGCCCATTCCTCCTGCAATGCCGGTTACACCGGCAGCGGCGATCACGCTTGTCTGTCCAAGCATGTCGCGCCGTGTCAGGCCTTTCGTGTCTTTCTTGCTGGTCATGGAAACCTCCTCACGTCAAAAATGGCGTGTCTATCGCCGACTAGGATTTCACGATCTTTCCGACGTAGCTGATGAGTGGTCGCACCGACTTCGTCGGGGGATTTTGAGTCGAAGGCGACGAGAGAGCTGCGCTCCGCTCGCGCTTCAGCCGCACTTGGATCATGTGCGGGCAACGGTGGTCGTCGTAGTAAAGCTCCTGACAGTGCATGCAATAAATGCACTCGTTGACGTTGATGTGTCCCTCCGGATGGATGGACTGGACAGGACATTCGTTGGCGCAACGCTGGCAGGGCGAGCCGCATTCCGGCCATCTGCGCAGCCACTCGAACATGCGCATGCGTCCGGGTATTGCGAGCGCGGCTCCCAGTGGACAAAGGTAGCGGCAGAAAAAACGTTCGACGAAGAGGCCAACCGACAGCAGAGCAACCGCAAAAAGTACGAACGGCCACTCGCGCATGAATTTCAGAATGATCGCAGTCTTGAACGGCTCGACTTCGGCGAGGTGTTCGGCGGCGCCGATGGAATAGAGCGACACGCCGAAGATAACGAGAAAGATGACGTATTTGACCGGCCACAACCGCTCATGCAGATTCCACGCGACGCGCAGCTGCGGAATGCCAACCGCCTTGGCGGCGGAGTTCATCAGCTCTTGCAGCGCGCCGAACGGACACAGCCAGCCGCAGAACGGTCCGCGCCCCCAGAACAGCAGCGAAATCGCCACCGCTGACCATAGAATGAAGATCAGCGGCGCCATCAGGAAGTATTCCCAGCTGAAGCCGGTAACGAGCGCGTTCGTGAATGTCAGAACGTTGACGACGGACAGCTGCGCGTTGGCGTACCAGCCGAGCCAGACAAGCGTAAAGGTAAGGAACCCGCGACGAAGCCACGTGTAAAAGACCGGCCGTCTGACGAGTGCATTCTGGAAAAAGAAAATGCCGGTAAGAATCACGAGGGCAACCAACGTGATCGCAATCGACCCTGTCTCGCGTCGCCACATCTGTTTCCAGAGCGGCTCGTCGCCGACCTCGGCTGCAGCCGAAGCGGCCGTAGCCGCCGCGGCGACGTCTGCTTTACTGGAAGCTGCGGGGTTTGCAGCTGGCGGCTGGATTTTTTCGCGACGAATATATCGATCGGGCAACGTGTAAGGGAGATCGAACGTGAGGAAGGCTTTTTCGCGCGTGCCGGTCGCACGCTGCACCAAGAGCCGGAGATCCCAGGGTTCCGTCGGATCGAACGCGAAATCAGGCGGTACCGTGAACAATCCGATCTCATGCAGCACCGGGGCACCGGCAGCCGCGAGGTCGCCAAGCCTCTCGTGATTGCGGTCGCGAAAGCGTACGCCAGACCCGCCCTGCTCAAACTCTATCCGATCGAAAATGCCGCCGCGAACGTAGCCGGACCCTTTAAAGGAGTAGAGCCCGTTACCCGCGATCAACACGGCCTGCTGGCCGGGCTTCAAGCGTTTTTGCAGACGCTCATAGACAGAATCGCCGAGGAGGCTTTTTCCGATGACCGGGGCTGTCACAAGTGCTGCATAAAGATCGATGAAGGTATCGTCGGGCTTTCCTTCCTCAGGATAAGCCGCAGCTTCTTTGTTGTCGGATTTTTCGAAGGCGCTGTTGATCTCCGCGACGGACAGCGTCAGACGCCGCACGGAGCCATCGCCGACGAGACTTTGCCAGTCGCGAATTTCTTTCTGGGCTGGATCGACAGATCTCGTTTCCGTCGCCGCCGCTTCAGGAGTTGCAGCTGCCGCGTCCCCAGGTGACAGACGGCCGCTTTTGACGAGACGCACGGCGGAGCGCACGACGCTGTCGGCCATGACAAGAACGGTCACGGTCGCACCGCTGACGATATCCACCTGGGGCGGCTGCTGGCTGCCCGACGCGATAAGCCCGACCCGCGCACCGATAAGCTTATTCAAGGCTCCGACGACGCGCGGCTCCGGCACGCCAACAAGCACGATCGGTTCTTTGTGCTCGACCAGCTTGAATCCGGTCAAAACGCCTTGGGGATCGATGCCGACAAGAATTCGTATCGGTTTGCCGGAATATCCGACGGCGCTCGTGAAATCAGTGGTGAGGTAAACGTAACCGGCGAGGGTTTCGCCAGCATATACGGGAAGCATGGGAGGCTCGCCCTGCGGCGTCCCAAAACGGGTCGCTTTCGGAAAGAAATCTCGCGGCGCAGCGTGCACCGCAAACTCCATGAGCTTCGACTGCGCGACCGCCGGCGATATCCAAGCGAGAAAACCGCAGGCAACTATCGCCACGCGGACCCAACGTGTTAGTTTTGCGATCACAAGGATCCTCCCAACGTTCTCCGGATAGTGGGAAATATCGGGGACCGATTTGATTTGCCTCAAACGTGGGGCGTTGTCGAGCGCTCAGAGTAACGTGGTTGCACGAGGACATAATGTCGTCCCTAAAATCAGAGCCGGCCGGTCACCTCCATTCCATGGGGGAGTTCTTCGCGCTGGCACGCGCGATGGAAGCGGACGCCGTTCGGCATTACACAGAAACGGCCAACGCGCTGCGGAAGCAGAATTCACTACCGTTGGCCTATATCTTCGATCTTCTGGCGAAATTCGAGCGCGACCATGTCGATCGTGTCGCCGAATGGGCGGCAGATCACAAAGGCACGGCTGTCGCAACGGAATCTCCGTGGCCGATACCGGAGAGTTTCGACGTCTCGCCGGAAGAAATTGCCCAATCCAGCCTGATGACGCCGTATCGCGCCTTTGCAATCGCGGTGCGATATGAAGAGCGATCATTTATGTTTTGGACTTATGTTGCAGCGCATGCCGACGGAGAGGTCAGGCAAGCCGCGGAACGGATGGCGCGCGAGCAACTGGAGCACGTCTCGCTGCTGCGGCAAGAGCGGCGCCTCTCCTTCCATTCAAATCGACGTGCCGCAAAGGCAGAGGTGGCGACGCTTGGCACTCTAGCTGCCACCGAACGTCGCCTGGCGCTTCTCATCGAGGACCGTGACAACCGCACGACAAATGGAAGCGCTCTTCAACATTTTGTGGCGGTATCGCGCGACGCGGCGACCAAGCTCGAAGCCCTGGAAAGCATCACGCAGCAGAAGCTCTCGATCGTCGGGCTGCCGTCAGACCGCAACGAGGACATTGTTGCGCTCAGCGAATATCTCGCCGACGCTTACCTGCATCTGGCGGAGAGCTCACGTCATGAGCGGGTGCTCATTGCCGCTCAAGAGCTTGCAACGGGCGCTATCGACCGTTTGGCGGCGATGAAGTCGATGAAAGTGGCGTGACCGGCCGCGAAAGTCTCATTCGCGAAAACTTGCGTGGTTCGGCTGATCGCCGGGTCTGCGATTCGCGCGCGTGTTGTCACGCAGCTGCTCGATGTTGTAAAAATCAACTTGTGGTTGTTGCACTGATACCGCGATCAATCTTCGCTGTGCTTGCGTTTGCCGTTGCACGTGGGGAAATGCTCGTCGCGCCGCGAGGTGCACAAATCTCTTGGACCGAGCGCTAGCGCTGCCGGTCCAACTTGGCTAAGCCAACCGGGTGCACGGCCTGACGACAAAGGTATAGTGCACGGATACTAGTCCGAGATCTAGCATTTCAACGTCAGGCCTGATGCCTGCCAAGATACGCCCCGAGGCAAAGATGACCGCGCACAAATCCGACTTGCGAGAGCCGCCCGTCCACGTCGTGCTCATTGACAGTCGCGGCGTCATAACCGGCATCCAAATGCATGGCAGCCAGTTTGCGGCTGGAGGTCAGCCCGCTCATGCAAGTCAGTCGAACCGCGATACCAATTCTGTCCTTGGACGTTTCTCCGTCGGCGACTCCTATTTCGATTATTGTGACGATGAAGACAGCCGCGCCGACGTGCAGGCGCTGCTGAGGCGCAAACGGACCATCACCTCCTTTGTGATTTCGTCACGCGCACCACGCGGCAAGAACGTGGTCGTCGTTCTGGGCGTCCCGGTCAGTCCGGAAGCTGGAAGCGGCGCGGTTCTCATGCACGTCGATGTTTCCGCATGGGCGCGTCACGACACGGCGGATGATGCGTGGCCAATGCCGGTGACGCTGAATCCGGCGTTACTCCAGGATACGATCTCGAAAGCGCTCGTGAGCCAATTCGCGGAACCTCAGCGCGCGTATCAAGCCCACCCCGACATAGACAGCTTGAGCCCAAGGCAGCGCGAGGTGCTTCTGCTCGTTGCCGCCGGTAAGAGCAATCTCGAGATTTCCGAGGAACTGTCGTGCTCGCTGAATACGGTAAAGCGACACGTGACCGCCGTGTTGCAAAAGTTGCATTTGCCAAATCGCACGCGGGCAGCAAATCTCGCAAATCAACTGAATTTGCTGCCGCCATCGGGGCATCGCCGCTGACTCTCAGTCGACGTCATCGCAAGATTGTTGTCAACTCGGCAACATAATTTTTGACCGCGTCGCAGCCAGCTTCGATCGCCTGTCCGACTTCTGAGGCCGCTGCCATAAAACGGTTTCTGTTACGTCCACATTTCTGGGCTCTCGCAAAACATGGACAACCGTCCGCGCCAACGTTCCGTCATCGGAAACCGCGCGGCCAGCAGGCGAGATGACGGACATGCGCACGGTCGGCGCAGGTGAGGCCGGCGTCTTGCGCGTCGCGAGCCGACCGCCAAGAAAGGCGCTTGCGACGGGAATGGCATATCGATCCGCGTCCGGCGAAATAGTGACGACGTGGAGATCGCCAGTGCAATAACGAAGGGCGGCATCAAGACAGTAAAGTAGCCGCCGCACGCCCGAACCGATCGATTTCTCGATCAAAGTCGATCGCACTGGAAATTTTGTTTCCAGAATGATCGCATCGATACGTCCGAATTGTCCGATCGCAATCTTGAAATACTCATCGACGGATTTCGCGTGCTCAAGATCGACCTGAACGCCATAAGCGATCTCGCCGGGCTGGATCGATCTCTCAACCGATTTGAGCTGGGCTGCCGTCGCGGCTCCCAAAATCAACTCGCCTTGCTCGGCAGCGACCAATCTTCCGACAGCCGATCCCGTCGTCGTTGCCGCCGCAGGAATCGCAACCACCAGTCCTTCAAGCGTCTGAACCATTTCAGCTCCGCGCAATCAGATACGCACGTCACTCCGTTCCGGTCATTTAGGGCCGGATCTCACACAACTTCGCCATACTCGCAACGCACGCCACTACACTCTGGCGTTATGCACTTATCACTAAATGACTAATTCTAGCATCTAATTACTACTTGAAGTTGTGATCGTCAATGTGCGCATTACGCGTTGTGCAATGAAGTTCGTTGCCGGAGAGGGAGGGAGAGACGCGCGTCTCTCCGGCAACGGCGCTTCGTCACTCACCAGGCGACGCGCATACCGACGCTTCCTCCAAAGCCGAGGTAGTCGTCTTTCCCAAACTCGAAATTGCCTTTGACGAAGCCACTGACGCCGCTATCCGCGAGGCTGTAGACGTTCACGCCGCCCGTGACTTCGCCGATAGCGCCGGTCAGGCTGTCTGTGGATTGGACAACGTAGCCTCCGCTCGCGACGTTCGCGGTGTTGCCGGCGAGGAACTCGTACCAGGCGCTGACGCCGACGAACGGCTCATACTTTGCGCGCTCGTCTTGAACGGTCGTTCCAAGACGCACACCCAGCCGGCCTCTCAGACTATCGCCGTTTGCGAAGTTTACCGACGTTCCATAAATGGAGAGGCTGTCGATGTCGGAGTTGACATAGGCCAGCGTCGCGCCAGGCTCGATGAAATACTGTCCGCGATCGATGCGATAGCCCGTATCGAGCACCCCGCCGATCGAGGTTACGCCGGCATTGTCTTTCTCGCCAAACGATCCACGATAATCGACGTTGCCGATATTTGCCATCAGCTTGGCATCGAGGAACCACGGGCCTTTGAGATAGGTGACATAGCCGCCGACCGCACCGCCCTCGAAATCGGCACGCGTCGCCGAGCTCTCGAAATCGACCACCGACCTAAGGTATCCGCCCATGACGCCGGCGAGCCAAATTCCCTGACCGTCATTGGCACGCACCACGATATCGTAGCCGGCCACGACTCCGCCGCCGCTTTGATCGTAGTCCGTCTTGTAACTATTGCGCGTTCCGAGCAGTGAAACCGAGTGCTCAGGCGTGCGAGATTCCGTTGCGCCCAAGCCTTTGATCCACGCTCCCGACGTTGCGGGTTTGGCGCAGGTTACAGCCGGTCCTTTCAGACCTTCCGAAACGCATGGCTGCTGAACCGCGACGCGAAGGTCGGCCGTCCGGTCTAGCCAGACGCCGGACGCATCGTGCCACATCGATTGCGCCGCCGACACAAGGCTCGGAAGCTCGGCGAACGTGCGGTTCGGCGCACTCGCCAGCACCCACTCGTTCGAGTCGTTGAGATACAGATTGTAATCAAAGAGACCGGTGTCGATCGGCCCATTCAGGAGAGCAAAATTCTGCGCCGATATGTCTCCGGAGGCTCGAACAACCTCGATGCCGAGGGGATTGTAGGAGCCGAATCCCGGATTGACGTTGTTGACATCGATCAGCGTGCGTCCCGACACGTCGCCGTTGATAACCAACTGGTCGGAGCTCGAATTCGACGAGGAGCCGAGAAAACTATCGACCTTCAGATAGCTGTGGCCCGTCTCACCATTGAACACCAGGCTGCCGCCGTTCGTCGGTGTTAGCGTGGTGACGTCGCCGGTAAATCCATCTTGCAGATCGATCGTTCCGGTCGTGGTCAAACTTCCGTTGTTGAAAATTTCAACGCCGGCAAGCTCCGTCAGATCATTGTTCTCCGGCGCGTTGGGGTCGGTCGTAAACACCGTGCCGGTGTTATTGAAGACGTCCGCGAGACCATTACCCAAATTGCTGGTTCCGATAAACGTCCAACTGTGATCGCTTGCGTTGTTGAAGACGTTGCCCCCATCGGTATCTCCCGCGCCGGAGAGATCGATGCGGCCGAGCATCGTGCCGTCATTGTTGATCGTGACCGCTCCGCCCTGCGCTTCGACGATCAGATCGTCCGGGTCGTAATGTCGCCCGACGATCCGGCCACCGCGATCGTTATTGATCGTCGCGCCGTCCTTGGTTTTCAGCTTGATCGTCGCGTCGCCATTGCCCGAACCACGGATCAAACCAGCCGAGTTGATTTCGGCCGACTGCGCGTCAATCTTGATGGCGCTGTCCGCTCCCGTGATGCGCCCGCGCCAGCCGTTATTAACGGTGACGTTTCCATTTGCGGAGACGTCGATGCCGTCGCCCCTGCGGCCGCGGATAGAACCGCTGCCGTTATCGATCGTGACGTTGCCATCGACATCATCGGCGTGCACGCCGTCATTGCGGCCCGAGATCGAGCCGCCGAAGCGATTATCGATCCGGACATTGCCGTCGACATCATCGATATCGACGCCGTTGTCGCGATCGCCGCGAATTTTACCGCCGAAGCTGTTGGAAATCCGGACGCTGCCATCGACGTCGTGGACTTTCACGCCGTTGTCTTCGCCGGTAATGTTGCCGCCAAAGCGATTGTCGATCCGCACGCTGCCGTCGACGTCGCGCACATCGATGCCGTCGTCGTCTCGTCCGGAGATCGAGCCGCCGAAGCGATTGTCGATTCTAACTCCGTCTTCGACATTGGCGATATGAAGTCCGTCGTCATCTCCTGATATTTTACCGCCAAAGCTGTTTTTGGCGGACACATATCCGTCAATATCGTCGATACGCAGGCCGTCGCCGCGCTGGCCGGTGATCTTGCCGCCGAAGCGGTTATCGATGCTCACGTCGTCATCGACGTCGGTGACCTTGATGCCGTTGTCACGGCCGGAAATTTCGCCGCCGAAACGGTTCAGGATTTCGACATCGCGGCGAACATCGTCGATATCGATACCATCGTCGTGGTAACCCACGATGAGCCCGCCGAAGCTGTTGTCGACCGTGACATGGTCGCGAACATCCTCGACGTGAATGCCGTCGTCGTGGCCTTTGATTTCACCGTTGACCCGATTGTCGATGCGGACGTCGTCTCGAACGTCTTCAACTTTAACGCCGTCTCCTCTTTGTCCGGAAATACTGCTGCCGAAGGCGTTGCTGACAGTGACATCGCCACGGACATCCTGGACGTCGACGCCGTCGTCGCCGCCCACGATGCGGCCGCCGAATCCGTTCAACACCGTGACATCGCCGCGGACGTCGCGAGCGTGAACGCCGCCATCGCTTCGCCCCGTGATGCTGCCGCCAAACCTGTTGTCGATGTCGACGTTATCGCGCACGTCATCGACGGAGATACCATTGTCGCGACCCGATATTTTTCCGCCGAAAGTATTCGAAATCGAGACATCGTCGCGGACGTCGCGGATATCGATGCCGTCGCCTCTGCGCCCGGAGATCGAGCCGCCAAAGCTGTTGCGAATAACGACGTCATCGCCAGCGTCCCTGACGTTTACGCCGTCCTCTCGCCCGCGAATGCTGCCGAAGACCGAGTTATCGACCGTGACGCTCTCGTCGACGTCGCGAACATGGACGCCATCGCCGTTGAGGCCTGTAATCTTTCCGCCGAAGCGGTTGTCAACCGACGCGCGGCCCTCGACATCGGTGATGGATACGCCGTCGTCGGATCCTGTGATCCGCGCAGCACCCCAACCGGAGAAGCCGAACCGGTTCTGCACCGAGACATCCCCGTCGATATCCTCGATGCGCACGCCGTCGCCATTGTGTCCGACGATATGGCCATGATCGTTGTCGATGTTGACGTCATCCACGTCATGGACGTCGACGCCATTGGTTGCGCCTTCGATCGTATGCGCGCTGCTATTCTTGATTCTGACGGTATCGCCATCAGCAACTTCCACGCCGGATTTTGATTTGCCTTCGATATGTCCTCTATTCGTAATCGTGACGTCGCCGTCCGCCTCGACGCGGATGCCTTGCGTGGCTCCGGTAATGTCTCCCCGGCGGCCGTTTTCGATAGAGACATCGCCGTCACCAAAAACGGTGATGCCCTGCCCGCCGGCGATGCCTGCATTTCCGGTCCCGGTAATCGTGCCGTGGTTTTCTATGGTCACGCCTTGAGAGGCAATTCGCGTGCCGTTGCCGACGTTAATTCCTTCTCCGCCCGACGTCGGCTGACCGCTCCCGCCTTGCAGAATGCCATAGTTCTTCAGCAGCAGGCTTTGAGCGCCCGTCACCATCACGCCATCGTCGCCGGTTCCGCCGCCGATGACCGCGTTCCGTCCAAAGGTGACATCGAATATCGAATGACTGGTTCCTTCCAGGCGCACGCCGTCGCCCTGGGCGGCGGCCGATGTAATCGAGCCATCGATATTGACCGTGTAAGTCCTGGCGCTCGTCGCGCCGCTCGCGATAACGAGGCCGTTTCGGCTTGAGCCAGAGCCCGCCTGAACGAAGATCGATGATCCTGTCGTCATATTGACGGTGCCGCCGTGATCGCCGGCGTTGATCTTGATGCCAGCAAACCCGCTGCCCTGCGTGATCTCAGCGGTTGATACGGTTGGAGTGGTCGTGCCGATACGGATCGCGAACGCCGATGTCGCCGTGAAGGCGGATGGGTTGGTGACCGTCCCGGTGCATGTCAGGTCCACGCCGGGGACCGATGACGTGCAGCTTCCGGGTGCGCCGGCCGTAGCGCCGCCTCCGATGACCAGCCCCAGCGCCAGTGCCGAGATGAAGCAGGCGGGCGGCGCAAAAGATGACGATCGCGTTTGGGACGCGGCGCATTGATCAGCAGAGTTCGGCTTGAAGGCGACGTGATGGTGGGTCGAAAGATGCCTGCGGCCCATGTATGTTATTCCCCCCGTTGGACGCAGCACACACAAGGTCACGATCGGAAAAGCGGGTGCTCTCCGTTGAAAAACGTCACGACACAGCATGACACTGGAATCGCGCCTTATGATTCTTGAGTATCATAGTGCTAGTCCTGTAAAAGAACTAGCGACATAGAAAGGGCGCTGTTTTTAACAAAATTGAGACGGCTCAGGTCGAATATTCGATTGTGTGATGCTAAATATCTACACTTTGGCCGCGCAACGCGCCGAAACGCATCCCCTCGATAAAATTGCAAAGAAGAGGTGATGAGCAGGAGCCACGTCGCAAAACGCGCCGCCGCACGAATGCCGGCATCTAAGTCGCCGTAATGGACTTGAAATGGAGTTCTATCGCGCGCGCCGCGTGTCGGCGCCGTGATGAGGCAACAGCAGGACGGCGCTGGTAATTGCGTCACGAACAGATCTCATCGCCTGCTCGCTATCAGACGTCTGCTCCGAACCAAGCTGGTCGCTGTTTTCCGTTCCGTCCGCGATCTCGCGCGAGATATCCCAAACATGATCGCAAAAGGAAACGCCGAGCATTCGCCGCCGCAGAGAATCGAGATCCTTTACGAATGCCGCAAATCGAAAGACATCGGTTGTCTCTTCAGAGACCGACTCTTCCATGTCGGCTCCATCAAAGTCCGCGTGCGTATCCTCGTCGCCGGTCCAAGCCTGCTGGGCATTGTCTCGCACGGTTCTCGGCTGCCACGATGGAGCGGAATTCGCCCGGAATGCCTGAGAATTTTCACCGCCTCGCGAAACGATCCGCAATTGACCGCTTGCTTTTTCCTCGCGAGGCGCATCGACCATCAGTTTTGTCGCTATGTCGGCGCAGATGCCAGAAATCCGCACAAGATAGTTTGATCGCACGGTGCCGCTCCCAGATTTTGCGAGGTGAGCACACGCAGGCGGTCGCCACTCCAATCAAAGGCGCGACCGACGCTAAGCATTGCCTGCCACAAGACGGCGTTACATTTGCCGGATAGGTTGCTGAAAGTCGTAGCGGGCAATCTCATCGGAGCTTTGCCGGAAATCACGCTCCTCCGCGAGTTTCACGGTATGGCGATTGACGACTTGTGAAATCTCCTGAATCGTACGCTTGCGCGCCGCGCCGGTAACGGCGAGCACCGTCAGAATGTCCTGGATCAGTTGCTCTTCGAGCGCCGCATCCTGCCGATAAGCCTCAAGCACAGCCTCAAGTTCGGATCGCATTTAAACCTCCCACGAATCGAAAGAATTAACACATAATTACTAGTTATAATTCCAAACTCAAGTTGGTTTCGGCATAACGGGCCTAGGTTTTAACTCAAAAATAGCACTTTATAATTATATAGGTTATTCAGTTGCCCGCCCGTTGGATGACTGAACTCGGGGATGCCAATGCACGACTCAAGCATGTCAGGCCGATTTTCAGCCCAATTTCTGCGGCGGAAGGACAAACGGCGCAGCGTCCAGTTCAATGCCATCGCGGAATGTCATGGTATCGCGCGCGCCATCGAGGTCGTCGATTTTTCAAGTGCCGGATTGAGAATCGACAAGGTGACGGGCCTGGCGGCGGGCGACCGCCTGACGGTCTCGTTCACGCCGGACGTCAGCGTCGAGGGAACGATTGCCTGGCTGGTCTGGCATAAGGCCGGTCTGCACTTCAACCAGCCCCTGAAACAAGACGATCCTGCTTACCGCTTCTTGCTTGAGCGGGCGGCCTTCATCGAGCAGGCGCATGTCCGCGCGATCAGCAGCCTGGCGCAGCGGGAAGCACAAAAGCTGCACGAAACCGACCCGACTTAGCATTCCGGATCTACAAAATCCGCTCATCGCCGCCGCGATGCCAACCGTTGCGCCGCTTGCAACCTGTTCCCGTTTTGATAGGCCTTTTGGCCGGAACCGAAGAGCGTCGAGCTGTCCGCTTCGACCGAGCTTTGCGACCGTACACCGGCCGAAGATCGTCGGCGAACAAGCTCAGGAGGCTGGCGCGGCTTGGACCCTCTCAAGTTCAATATCGACATGGCGTTCGCATACGGCGCCGCTTCGCCGATGGGGCCGGGCGTCGTGCGGATCGTCGCCAACAACCCCGGACCTTTCACGTTCAAGGGTACGAACACATATCTCGTCGGCTCGACATCACTGGCCGTCATCGATCCCGGGCCGGACGATGCCGTACATCGCGAGGCCATTCTGAGTGCCGCCGGGTCGCGTCCCATCACGCATATTCTGTCGACGCACGCGCACCGCGACCATGTCGACGGCATCGCCAAGCTCAAGGCGGCGACAGGCGCGCTCGTTGCCGCCTACCCGCGCGATCCGGCAGCCGGGCACATCGCCTTACAGGACAGCCCGTCAGGCAAGCTCTTCGTCGACTATGATTTCCAGCCCGATCTGGCGCTTTACGGCGGCGGTACGATCGAAGGTGAGGATTGGGCGCTGACGGCCATTCACACGCCGGGTCACGCGCCGGACCATTTGTGCCTGGCGCTCGCCGGGCGGCCGCTGCTCTTCTCCGGCGATCACGTCATGGCTTGGAATACGACGGTCATCGCGCCGCCTGAAGGTCGCATGGCCGATTACGTTGCGTCTCTCGAAATTCTACTCGATCGCCGCGACGATGTTTTTCTGCCAGGCCATGGCGGCCGCATTCATGAGCCGCAGCGCACCGTCAAAGCCTATCTGCTGCATAGGAACTGGCGGGAAAAATCAATCCTCGAGGCGCTCGGCAAGGAAACGACGTCTATTCGTCAAATCGTTCCTGAGGTCTACCGGGGACTCGCCCCGCATATGATCCCTGCGGCGATGCTTTCCGTCCAAGCCCACGTCGAATATCTGATCGAGAAAGGTCAGGTCGCCGCCGATTTGCCTTTGACGCCGGACCGCGCACTTTCGCGGGTTTGAGCATAACGTTGCTATCTTTCCTGGCGGCCTGCTGGCTATCAACATTCGGAACCGAAGCTTCGAAGCGGGCCGCGACCTCTTTCAAAATCACCCGCACACGCTCGGCATTGCGTCCGAAGTCCGCCTGACCGTAGCGTGACGCGGAGCGGACATCGACGCGCGCCGACTGGTCCTCGGCGAGCACGCGGATAACGACGTCATCGACAAGCCCGAGGACGAGCGAGTGATCGGAAAGCTCGATGAACCCCGGAGAGCTCTCGTCATTTTCCGGCGGCAGTTCGAGCGTGGTCTTGTATTTGAGCTTTGCAAGCGCCTGCAGCACAAGCTCGTAGGCGTCGTCGGCCGTTCGCGGCAAGACGAGGCTTTTGAGATCGGGATAGCTCGCTCGCTGTATGGTCGCGAAGCGTTCTCCCGGATACTCGACGGAGTTCGCGTCCGGGGCGCGCTCGTCCTTGGCTTCCGTGAAGTCCGGCGGCTCGACGAGATCCGTCGACACGTCGTCGATCCGCGGCCATCCAAGGCTCAAAACCCAGGTTCCCGCAGGTATCGCGAGCAGCGTCAGCGCCACCACCGAGCCGCATAGAACGCGCGCCGCGCCCTGACGCCCCGTAAACCAGATGTCGAGACCGGCGACGGTGGCCATGACAAGTGCCAATATCGCGCCCGCGATGACGGTGACCGCGATGGTCGCCGCAACGGATGTCGGCAGCATGTGCAGGCGGTGCAGAACGGCCGTCACCAGCGCCGCAATGGCGGCGAAGACCGCGAGCCGGCTCGTCCACTTCGCGAGAAACGACGGCGGCTGTCCGCCGGCATAGTAGATGCGCGAGGAACGCCGACGATCCCGCAGCCGCTTGGCCGCGCGCTGGACCCCTATGCCGTCATTTGTCGCCATGCCCGGCGTCATCTCGCTTGCCGTTTCCGAAATTCCCCGACCGGTCTTTGCGCCATAACTGGGCGCCATAACTGGCGCCTTTTTAAGATATCCGAATTTGGCGGCGCCGAGCTGCCTTACTTAAGGATAGAGGCGTGTCTTGTGCCAGGAATCGTGCGGCGCGTCGCGGCGAAAAACGATCCTGTCGTGCAGGCGGAACGGCCGGGCCGCCCAGAACTCGATCTCTGTCGGGACGACGCGAAAGCCGGACCAATAGGACGGTCGCGGGATGGCGCCGTCGGCAAACTTTTTCTCGTAATGCTGGATCTTGGCCTCGAACACGTCGCGCGAGGAGAGCGGCCGCGACTGCTGCGACGCCCAGGCGCCGATGCGGCTCTGGGCCGGCCGCGAGGCGTAATAGGCGTCCGCCTCGTCATGCGATGCGAGCGAGACGGTGCCGCGGATGCGCACCTGGCGTTCGAGCGACTTCCAGTAAAATAGCAATCCAACCTTGGGATTGGCGAGCAGCTCCTGCCCCTTCGCGCTTTCGAAATTCGTGTAGAAAACGAAGCCGCGCTCCGGGCTCGAAGCGTCGTCCACACCCTTCAGCAGAAGCGTGCGCACATTCGGCAATCCGGATGGATCGACGGTCGCGACAGACATGGCATTGGGATCGCTGATCTCGGATTTCTCGGCCTCCGACATCCAGGCGTGAAAAAGCGCGAACGGCTCATCCGCCGCGCTGAAATCCGGTGTGCCGCCGCTGGCGGGAATGTTCGTCGCTTCACTCATGTTGCATGCTCAAGGGTTGTTTTTCCGTGCGGTCCTGGATTGGCATGAGTCGAGGAGAGCCGTCCCTTCAGGACCCTTTAACCATAGACGGGCAAAATTGCCTTATCGCCTTGTATGGCGGTTCGAATGTTTTCGTCGCGTAGAAAGTAGCGTCATGTCGGACAATGCGTCTCTTTTCCCCTTTGCCGCAGTCGGCCTGACGGCCTTCGCGCTCATTACAACACTTTTCTTCGTTCCCGAATTCGCGCATGCGCGCGACGGCGCCGCAGCCGCTGACTGTCTCTGCCTCAAAGGCACCGACAGCGATCTGAAGCCAGTCGCCATCGAACCACCGAGCCTCAATGAAGGCGACGAGATCGCGGCGCTCGAAAGCGTGCAATTGGCGCTGACCGAGATCGCAGATGGTTCAAGCTACATCTGGCACCGCAATCACGGCCGCCTGTCCGGCATCGTCAGACCGGTCTCGTCATTCAAGGCTGCCAATGGTTCGGTCTGTCGCTACGCCGTCGTTGTGCTGAGCAGCCTCGACGTCACCAAGCGCACAGAGATCGTCGCTTGCCGACTGCCGACGGGCGTCTGGCAACTTGAAAGTTGATTGCCTGACCGTTCATTTTCCGATCCCCTCAAAACGAAAAAAGGCGACCCTCGCGGCCGCCTTTTTTCACGAGGATGCGGTCTGACGCGGGCCGCGAAAATAACTGAGCGTCGCCGCCGTTCAGCACTCATCGCCGGCTGCCGGAATAATGGCTGCCCGGCATGAGGTGGTAGCGGCCGTTTCCGACGACGGCATTGGCGATCACCGTGCCGATGACGGTCACGATGACCCCGATCACAATTTGTGAAAATACGCCTCGCATGAGTCGATGACTATCCCGCGTGAACGGCAGAAATGCGGAGCTCCCTCGGCGTAAGAACCTCCGGAAAAGCTCGATCCGTCGATTTTCCACACCGCTGAGGCCTCGCAAGCGCCCGTAAGTCTCTCGGTTCTTGACCTGCGCGCGAAATCCAACGGATTAAGTGGTGCTTTGCCCTGCGTCGAAACGTTGGTTTCGGCCCGCCCGCAGCGCCAAGACGTTATTTTATCGATGTTGGAGATCTGATGGCCCATTACGCGATCAGCTTTGAAATCCGCGATTCGCGCCACAGCCCGCATATCCGGGCGAAACTCGAGGGAATGGGCGCGGCCCGGCTGCTGGACGCCTTGTGGGTCCTGACCTCGCCGAAGTCGGCGCCGCAAATCCGCGATGAATTGCAAAAGATGATCGACCTCGACGATTCTCTCGCCGTGATCGAACTGAAATCTGGTTCTTATTGGTCGTGCCTCAGGGCGAAGCACGCCGGCGTCATGTGGCTGAAGCGATGCATCGCATATTGAGCGCGTTTTGGTGCGAGCGAGCCTGACGAACTGTTCGCCTGTTTCAGGCGTTAGACGCACAACGAGCTTTAGGATCACGCGTGACATGGACGATATCGAGAAGCAGGCGCGGCATTACCTCAAGGCGCTTTATGGAGTAGGCGAGTCGTCCGGCGAGGTTCTTCCCGCGCAGAATCTTCCCGCGATTCTCGCATTCGCGCGGCAAGAGGGCTGGATCGTCGAAAGTCCCGAAGGCGGCCACGGTCTGACGCCGCTCGGCGTCAAGGAAATCAGCAAGTAAGACGCATTCGCCGGATGGCCGGAGGCATGTCTCGGGGTAGTGCTTGCGGAACGAGACGAGAACGTGTAGCGTACATACACGATTTGTACTTGGCAGGCAGCCTTGGACGGTTCCGCAAAGTCATGCCGATTGGCAGCGTTCGCGCCACGCATGCTTTCGCCAAACGACTGCCAGCCAAATGACTGCCAGCCGAACGACAGCCAAGGGGGCGCGAGACAAAAGCAATGCTGACGGAAAAACAAAAAGACCTGCTGCTCTTCATTCACGGGCGCATGCAGGAGCGCGGCGTGCCGCCGTCCTTCGATGAAATGAAGGATGCCCTCGATCTCCGTTCCAAATCCGGCATTCACCGGCTGATCACCGCTCTGGTCGAGCGCGGCTTCATTCGCCGTCTGCCGCACCGCGCGCGAGCGATCGAGGTGATCAAGCTTCCGGAAAACCAGGGCGTCGGCGCCTCGGCCGCAGCAGCCGCCGCACCCCAGCGCGGATTCCAGCCGAGCATCATCGCGGGAACCGGCCCTAAGCCGAACGTCACGCCACCGCCTTCGCACGTCATCGATGCCCGTACCGTTTCCGTGCCTGTTATGGGCCGCATCGCCGCCGGCACGCCGATCAGCGCCATTCAGAATCACACACATGACATCGCCGTCTCCCCCGACATCCTGACGAACGGCGAACACTTCGCCCTTGAAGTCAAAGGCGATTCGATGATCGAGGCCGGCATTCACGACGGCGACACGGTCATCATACGCCGCTGCAATACGGCGGAGAACGGCGACATCATCGTGGCCCTCGTCGAAGGCGAGGAAGCGACGTTGAAGCGACTCCGCAAAAAGGGCTCGACGATCGCGCTCGAGGCCGCCAATCCCGAATTCAAAACGCGTATCTTCGGGCCCGACCAGATCGATATCCAGGGCCGTCTCGTCGGATTGCTGCGGCGCTACTGAGGGTCCGGACGGTCCGGCCCCTCGTCCATCTCGACCAACTCTCCGGGGTCGTCGTCGAGCAATGCCCTACGCTCCGGCGGTTCGGATCTGGCGCTTTGCATCGGCTGATCGCCAGCCTTAGCGGCGGACGTTCCCGGCGCATTGAGAATGCGTGGCTTCGGTAGTGCCGCCGATGAGTCTGCTGTGCCTCCGGCTGCCGCGTTCGATGTCTTGCGCTGCGGAAGAAGGCTCCACGGCCTTTCGCCGCGATGCGCAGCAACCGTCTCGAAGCGAACACGCGGCTCGGGGCTGCTCTCGTCCCGGCTGAGATACAGCGCATAAGCGCCGTTGCGCCAGCGATCGAAGACGTCGATCACGGTGCTGGGGACCGCACAGTCCGATGGCTTCGGCTCGTCCAGGATCAGGATATCGGCGTTGAGGCAGTCGTCCGCCACGGCCGCCGGATGGCGCGCGACGGCGACGGTGGCGCCCTTGACGTGCGCGATGCATCCGACCGCATCGCAACTGAACGCACCGCCCGCCTGCGCATCCCGCGCCGTCCGCCCATCGCCGTCATACTCGAGCCAGCGCTCCAGATCGTACTTCGCGCCATGCGCGGGGAGAGAGGAAAATTTGCCAGACGCATCCCTGACCGCGACCAGGCTGCCCTTCTGCGCGACAAGCACGTCCGGCCTCGGCATCCAGGGCGTCGCGACGAGACCGAGAAGGACAAGAGCGGCACCCACGAGCCGGATGCGAGTCCGCCAGAGCACCAGCCACATCCCTCCGGCGAGCATCAGCGCGAATGCGATCGTCGGAATTTCAGGTAAATGACCGACGGCACCGGGCAGCGCGCCGACAATGTTCGCGCACCATGCCATGCCTTCGATGCCCCAGCCCATCGGCTTCAGCGCGATCCACTCGAGCCCGAGCGGCATCAGGATCATGGCTCCGAGCGCCGCCGGCATCACGACGATATTGCAGATCGGAATGGCGATCATGTTCGCCAGCACCGCATACTGCTGGCTCTGGTGGAAGTTGTAGGCGGCGAACGGCGCGACGGCGACGCTGGCGATCAGCGTCGAGGCGATGATCTCGCCAAAGAACTTTGCGACGCGGGTAAGTGGATGCGGCTGCTGGTTCGTCCCGAGAACGCGAACCAGCAGCTCGTGCGCCGCGATCAGCGCCGTCACGGCCGCAAACGACATCTGAAATCCCGCATCGAGCAAGCTTTCAGGAAAGATCGCCAGGATCAGAAATGCGGCGAGCGCGACGTTTCTGAGAGCCAGCGCCGGCCGATCGATGAGAACCGCGCCGAAGATGATGACGATCATCAGCGCCGAACGGACCGTCGCAAACGCGCCGCCGGAAATTGCGAGATAGCCGAGCGCGCCGAGGATTCCGATCGCGGCGGCGATTTTTTTGATCGGCAGCCTGAGCGCAAAAAATGGAACGGCAGCAAGGAGCAATCGCGCCGAATAAAAGACAGCGCCCGCCATGATGACCATGTGCAGGCCCGAGATCGACAAGATGTGAAAGAGGCCAGAATTCTTGAATGCGTTGTTCGTCGCGGCGCTGATGCCGCCGCGTTCGCCCGTAATCAATGCCAACGCGATCTCGCCCGTTTCATCGGGCAGCACGGCGCGAATGCGCGATGCGATCAGTTGGCGGAACGCTTCGATGCCGCGCCGGTATCGGGCCGTGAGCGTGCCGCCATCGACATGCTCCTCGATCGCGGGCGGCGCAAAGGCATAGCCGACCGCGCCGACCTGATCGAACCAGGCGGTGCGCGCATAATCGAAACCTCCCGGCAACGCAGGCTTCGCGGGCGGCGACAAGTTCGCTTTCAAGCGCACGCGGTCGCCGGGCTTAGCCCTTGACTGCGACGACATCGTCCGAACACGGACGACCGCCGGTGTCGCTTCGGGCGCGAGCCCCGCAATCGTCGGAGACGCGATGGTCAACCGCTGGCCGCGCGGATACTTAACCTCGACGAGCGTCACGGTTCCGGTGATCTCGGCATTGCGCAGTGTCTTCGCCAGCACCGGCGCGCGAACCGTTTCGACGCGCAGCTTCGCGTCGGCAAATCCGAGACCCGCAAGCAACAAACCGGCGAGTACGGCCGACGGTAGCGAACCGCGTGTCGACGCCATCCGCAAAATGAGCGCGAGAGCCAGCGGAACGAATGCCACGATGAGCCGCGGCTCGATGGGCAATGCGAAATAAGCGGCGATGCCTATGCCAAAGCAGACCGGCGACCAGAGAAAGAACTGCTCCCGTTCCCTTTCGAGCGCGAGCGCAAGGCTACGCGTCCCGTGCGAGGGCGCGGCAATCAGCGCAGCATCGAGGTCGCCCGCGTTGACGGACATGTCTGGGACCGAATCCGGGACCGAATGCGAATGGTGGGAGGTTCCCCGCCCCCTTAACTTGTCGAGGTCGCCATGCTACGAGCGGAGCTTCATTCCCTCAAGGCCGATAAGCGAAAAGGTCCAATGACTGAGACCGCGACTTCCAGTGCGCCCGTCGTTCGATTTGCGCCCTCCCCAACCGGATATCTGCACATCGGCGGGGCGCGCACGGCGCTGTTCAACTGGCTTTATGCACGAGGACGGAACGGCAAATTCCTCCTGCGCATCGAGGACACGGACCGCGAACGCAACAACGAGCAGGCCGTCACCGCCATTCTCGACGGCTTAGCATGGCTGGGGCTCACGTGGGACGGAGAAGCCGTCTCGCAGTTCGCACGCGCCGACCGGCACCGCGACGTCGCCGCAGAACTCTTGAAGCGCGGTGCCGCCTATCACTGCTACGCCTCGCCCGCCGAGATCGACGCCGCGCGCGAGAAAGCCAAAGCCGAGGGCCGCCCGCTGATCTTTCTGTCGCCGTGGCGCGACCACGATCCCAAGGACGCGCCGAAGGATGTGAAGCCGGTCGTGCGTCTCAAGGCTCCGCGCGATGGCGAAACCATCGTCGAGGATCACGTCCAGGGCCATGTCGTATTTCCGAACAAGGATCTCGACGATCTCATCATCGTGCGCTCGGATGGAAACCCGACCTACAATCTCGCCGTCGTCGTCGACGATCATGACATGGGCATCACGCATGTCGTGCGCGGCGCCGACCACCTGACCAATGCGGCGCGCCAAACGCAGATTTATCAAGGCATGGGCTGGGCCGTTCCGGAGTTCGCGCACGTGCCGCTGATCCACGGAGCGGACGGCGCGAAGCTTTCGAAGCGCCATGGCGCGCAGGGCGTCGAGGAATTCCGCGCGATGGGTTATCTGCCCGAAGCGTTGCGCAATTATCTCGTGCGACTCGGATGGAGCCACGGCGACGACGAGATCATGCCGACGGACGATCTCATCCGCTGGTTCGACATCGATGGGATCAACAAGGCACCGGCGCGACTCGACTTCAAGAAGCTCGACGACCTCAACGGACATTACATTCGCGCCGCATCCGACAACGATCTGGCTCGCCAGGTTCGCGAAATGCTGCCGCATCTCGATTTCAAATCGCTGAGTGAAATCGCGATCGATCCCAAGGCGCCGCCACGCTCCGACATCGCGCTGGCGCGTGAAGTGCTGCGCCAGCTTCCAGCCGTTGTGAGCGGCACGGATCTTGCGCATTTATTCGCAGCGAAAGGATGGGATATCTTCCTTCGCGCCATACCGGCATTGAAGGAGCGCTCGAAAACGCTGACCGAGCTTGTTGCCGGCGCGCTGTTCATCGTCGCCGAGCGCCCGATCAGGTTTGAGGATAAGGCGGCGAAACTGCTGAACACGGACGGTCGCGCCTCGAACGCGGTGGTTCTAAAAATTCTTGCCGCCATTCCGGAAAACGAATGGAAGGCTCCGGCTTTGGAAGCCGCGATTAAAGCGCACGCAGAAGCAACGGGCGCGAAGCTCGGCAGCATCGCGCAACCTTTGCGCGCGGCGCTCACCGGGCGCGCTGTTTCTCCGCCCGTCTTCGATGTTCTGGAACTTCTTGGCCGTGACGAGGTTCTTGCCCGGATTTCCGACGCGGCAGATGTATGACTAATGCACAATGCTGTTGCTGAATGAGGTCGGTTGCCGCACCGCAAAAAGACCGCTAAACCCTTCGCAGTGCAATCGCTTTTTCGGCGACGGAAGCTGGAGCTTCCAGCCGTTCACTGCGAGCCGTTGCGGACGAAGAAATCGGTATAAGCTTTCTCGGCTGTGGCGGCCATTGATCCTCGGGCGAGGTGGCAAACCATGAACATCCATGACAGCAACGCGGCAAAGGGCGGTGAAGGCCCCGGCAAGCCGAACGCGACCCTGACGGTCGACAACAAGCAGGTCGAACTCGCCGTTCGCACCGGCTCGATCGGGCCGGACGTTGTCGACGTCGGCAATCTTTTCAAGCAGACCGGTTGCTTCACATACGATCCAGGCTTCACGTCGACCGCGAATTGCAAGAGCTCCATCACCTATATCGATGGCGACAAGGGAGAGCTGCTTTATCGCGGCTACCCGATCGACCAGCTCGCCGAGAACACGAACTTCCTCGCGGTGTGCTACCTCCTGCTCTACGGAGAGCTGCCGAACAACGCGGAGTTCATCAACTTCCGCCGCACCATCACCAGCCACACGATGGTGCACGAGCAGATGACCCGCTTTTTCACGGGCTACCGGCGCGACTCGCATCCGATGTCCGTCATGGTCGGCACCGTCGGGGCGCTGTCGTCGTTTTATCACGACTCAACCGACATCTCCGACCCCGTGCAGCGCGAGATCGCCAGCCATCGCATGATTGCGAAGATGCCGACGATCGCGGCGATGACCTACAAATACGCGATGGGTCAGCCCTTCATCTATCCGCGCAACGATCTCGACTACACGTCGAACTTCCTGCAGATGTGCTTCGCGGTGCCGTGCGAGCCGTATGTCGTCAACCCGATCATCTCGCGCGCGCTCGACCGCATTTTCATTCTGCACGCCGACCACGAGCAGAACGCGTCGACCTCGACGGTGCGTCTTGCGGGCTCGTCAGGCGCCAATCCGTTCGCGTGTATTGCGTCCGGCATCGCGTGTCTCTGGGGACCGGCCCACGGCGGCGCCAATGAAGCCGCGCTCAACATGCTGAAAGAGATCGGCTCCGTCGATCGCATTCCGGAGTTCGTCAAGAAGGCGAAAGACAAGAATTCCGGTTTCCGGCTGATGGGCTTCGGGCATCGCGTCTACAAGAACTACGATCCGCGTGCCAAGGTGATGCAGAAGACCTGCCACGAGGTGCTCGACGCCCTCGGCCATGGCAACGATCCGCTTTTGAAGATCGCTCTCGAGCTCGAACGCATCGCGCTTCAGGACGAGTATTTCATCGAGAAGAAGCTTTACCCCAATATCGATTTCTATTCGGGCATCACGCTGCGCGCGATGGGCTTCCCGGTCGAACTGTTCACGGTGTTGTTCGCGGTCGCGCGCACCGTCGGCTGGATCGCGCAGTGGAAAGAGATGATCGAGGATCCGGAGCAGCGCATCGGACGTCCGCGCCAGCTCTACATCGGACCGCCGCGCCGCGAATTCCCCGCTCCCGCCTGAGCGGAGATCACCGAAAGAACAGTATCCGCTGCGGCCATGCTGGGGCTGGATGAAGCAAGACGAAGCTTCTCCGGCGTCCCGGCAAGGACCTGAATCTGCGCTCGGCGTTCGGCCGTGTCGTCGAGCAAGGGCAGGATGGCGTCAGCCAACGCTTCGGGCGTGCACGCTTCCTGCAGATATTCCGGATAGACATTCTTGCCGAGGACGAGGTTCGCCAGCACGACGCTCGGCACCTTGAGCAGGAAGCGGAGATTGGCCATCAGTTTGTCGACGCGGTAGGCGACGACGCTCGGCGTCTGAGCCAGCGCCAGTTCCAGCGTAACCGTGCCCGAGGCCGCGAGCGCCGCGCGCGCGAGCCGCATCGCCGCGTATTTTTCGTCCGTTGCAGCATCGACGACATGGGGCTGCGGCGTCCACGTTGCGGTCTTCGTCACGATGAGGTCGCGCACATGACGGACTGCAGGAATGACGACCTCGACCGGGCGTTGCTTCGAAACGCGCGCCACGGCTTCGCCGAAGACATCGATCAGCCGCGTGACCTCGGATGTGCGGCTACCGGGCAGCACGAGCAGCACGGGTTTTTCCGAAGCGAGGCCGAGCCGCCTTGAAAGCGCTGCTCCGTCGGTGCTTTCGATCTCGTCGAGCTTCTCGATCAGCGGATGGCCGACATAGGTGCAGGCCGGGCCGCCGAGCCGCGCGTGTGCGTCGGGTTCAAACGGCAGCAGCGCCAGGATGTGATCGACGTAGCGGCGCATACGCTTGGCGCGTCCCGGACGCCACGCCCACACGCTCGGGCTGACGTAATCGATGATCGGAATATTTGGCGCGCGCTTGCGAATGCGTTTCGCGATCGGATGCGTGAATTCGGGACTATCGATGATGACCACGGCATCCGGCTTGAATGCTAGCGCCGCGTCAACGGTCTGATAGACGCGCCGCATGATGCGCGGCAAGCGCGGCAGGATCGACATCGGCCCCATCACGGCGACGTCCTCGATTGGGAACAGCGACGCGAAGGCTTGATGCGCCATCTCCTCGCCGCCGACACCGGCGAGGGTCAGCGTGCCGTCGTAGCGCTGTCGGAGCGCCGCGATTAGCTTGCCGCCCAGCGCATCGCCCGAATGCTCACCCGCGACCAGGAAAAGCCGCAGCTCTTTATCGTTACGCATGACTTTTGGAGCATCAGCCATGCGAAGGTTCTCCTGCCTCGCCGATGAACAGGCCAAGGCTATCCGCCAGCCGCACGATCGAACCATCGATGGCGGTGCTCATCGCGTCTCTCAATTTCGCCACACCTGCAAACTTGTGCGTCTCGGCCGTGCGTAGCAGCGCTTCGTCGAGCGTCTGTGACGGCGCGATGACGATGACGCCTCGGCGGCGGTCGCCCTTGCGAAGGCTCGCGGCTCGCTCGACGACTTTGAGCGGCGTTTCAGATGTGCCAACGGCAAGGACACGTCCGCGATCGATGACGGCGGCTGTGCCGGTTTCGAACCTGGAGCACGCCGCGAGGATTCCGGCTGCGCGGCGAATGTCGGCCATCGCGCGTGCCTCGATCGCCACGGAACCGAGCCAGCCGAGCGCGCCGACCTCTGCGTCTTTGGACTGTGCGCGATCATCCGAAGCTTGCGGAATTCCGGCGACGAACACGCCACACGCCTCGGCCAACGCGATCATCCGCTCCCGCTCGGCCGCGAGCACATGCCCGGCCATCACGGCGACGCCAGCGAGGCCAGTTGCCGCGATATTGTCGATCGTGTTCGGCCCGATCGCCGGCAGATCAACGCGAAGATCCTGCCCGGGCTTTGGACGCTTCACGAGAACGCCGCCACGCTCATGCGCACCGGCCGCACGGCGAACCTCGGCAACGCGCGTCAGCATGCGGTCCGTTCCTTCCGCGCCTTCGATGGCTTCGACGCGACCGTTAGCGATCACCGCCGCCTGTCCGATGTCGTAACGTCCGAGCGCCGCGATCAGCGCAAATCCCATTTCGGCGTCGGCTGTATTTTGGGCGGACAGCGATGGCCCCGTCAGCACGCCGTCGCGAACGGTCAAATCGCTCGCGACATCGCGAACGCCGACGATGTTGAGGCCGCGCCGTTCGAACATGGCAACGAGCCCGCGCAGAAGAGCATCGTCGCCGCCCGCTTTCAGAAAGCGTAGCACCGAGGGTAGAACCTGGAAGAATGCAAGGTCGGGACGCGCGGTGCGGAAATCCGGTCGCTGGAAGCCGCCGAGCATGACGACGTCGCGAACGCCCGCAGCCTTGAGCGCCGCCGTCGCGCGGCCGGGTTGCGCCCAGTTGACGACCGTATGCGGAAACATCGCCAGCGAGGCATCGGCCGCGCCGCTGACCATCACGACGTGAACGCTACCGCCGCGCTGGAGGATACTTTCCGCGACCTCGCGCGGCAGCGATCCGGAACCCGCGATAATCCCGATGCGATCCGCCGGCCCCGTCATGGCCGGACCTCAGCTTTCCGCGCCGTTCTTCGGCGTGCACAGCGAGCGTTTGCCGCCCTCGCGGATGAAGGCGAGAATTTCCTCGACGGACGCATGGCCGGCGAACTCCTCGGCGACATCCTCCATGCGCTCGCTCAGCGTGCCTTCCGCAGCAAAGAGCAGTCGGTAGGCGCGGCGCAAGTCGTGAATGTCGGAGCGCGAAAATCCGCGACGCTGCAGACCGACGATATTCAGCCCTGAAAGATAAGCGCGATTGCCGAGCGCCATGCCGTAGGGAATGAGATCGTTCTCAAGACCCGACATGCCGCCGACGAAAGCGTGGTGTCCGACGCGCGCGAACTGGATGACGGCCGCGCCGCCGCCAATGATCGCATAGTCGCCGACCGTGCAATGGCCCGCCAGCATGACGTTGTTGGAAAAGATGACGCCGTTGCCGACGCGGCAATCGTGGCCGACGTGGCTATTCGCCAGGAACGCGCAGCTATCGCCGACCGTCGTCACCGAGCCGCCGCCTTCGGTGCCGGGGTTCATCGTGACGCCTTCGCGGATCAGGCAATCGGCGCCGACGGAGAGCGAGCACGGCTCCCCCTTGTATTTCAGATCCTGCGGCTGATGGCCGATCGAGGCGAATGGAAAAATCCGCGTGCGCGCGCCGATGTCCGTCATCCCCGCGACGACGACGTGGCTCACAAGCTCGACGCCTTCGCCGAGGCTCGCATGTGCGCCGACGATGCAGAAGGGTCCGACCTTGACGCCGGGGCCAAGCCGCGCGCCGTCCTCGACGATGGCGGTCGGGTGAACGTCAGCTTCAGCCATTTTTGCTCGCAAAGGCGCGAGCATCGGCGCTGTCGGCGAGCATGGCGCTGATCTCGGCTTCCGCCACGACCTGCCCGTTCACCTTCGCTTCGCCACGGAAGCGCCAGACGCGCCCGCGATTGCGCACCTTCTTGACGTGATAGTGGATCTGGTCGCCCGGCAGCACGGGCTTCCTGAACTTGGCATTGTCGATGCCCATGAAGTAGACCAGCTCGGCGTGGTAGTCTTCGCCGACGTTGGAGACGCAGAGCGCGCCCGCCGTCTGTGCCAGACCTTCGATGATTAGCACGCCCGGCATGACGGGAAACTGCGGGAAATGACCTTGAAAGAACGGCTCATTGATCGTGACGTTCTTGACGCCGACGCAGCTCTCGTCCCGGTCCATGTCGTACATGCGGTCGACCAGCAAAAACGGATAGCGGTGCGGCAGCAGTTTCATCACGGTTGCGATATCCGCAGTGCCGAGCTTTTTGCCAGCCGTTTTCGTATCGTCCATAATCTTCAACTCCAGATCATCGGCGGAGCGCGAACGCGACATCGCTCAATCTTCACTTGAGCCCTTCGGCCCGTCGTCATAGTTGTTCTTGTCGCGCGCGACGAGACGCTTAATGAGCGCCTGCTCCCGCGCGCTTTCGCGCAAAGGCTTGGCCGGGGTACCGAAATATTTGGCACCGGGCGGAACGTCATGGGCCGGGTGGGACGAACCGCCGATCTGCGCGCCTGTGCCGATCTTGATGTGTCCGACCGTCCCGGATTGGCCGCCCATGACGACATAGTCGCCAAGCTCCGTCGAACCCGAGATGCCGCACATCGCCACGATCACACAGTGGCGGCCGACGATGACGTTGTGCCCGATCTGCACGAGATTATCAATTTTGGTGCCTTCGCCGATCATGGTGTCCTTCAGCGCACCGCGATCTATTGTTGTATTGGCGCCGATCTCGACATCGTCCTGGATGATGACGCGGCCGATCTGCGGCACCTTGAGGTGGCCTCCCGGACCCATAGCAAATCCGAAGCCGTCCTGGCCGATCCGGACGCCGGAATGGATAATCACGCGATCACCGACAAGGGCATGGGTGACGGTCGCGAGCGCCCCGATGTAGCAATTCCGGCCGATGGTCACGCGGGCTCCGACAACGGCTCCAGCGGCAATCCGCGTCCCTGCCCCGATCTGCACCTCACGGCCGATGACGGCTCCCGGCTCGATCACCACGCCGTCCTCGAGGCGTGCAGTCGGGTCCACGGGCTGAGCGCCGGGCGTCGCCACCATCGGCTGCATCGCGGAGGGGTAAAACAGCGCCAGGGCCCGCGCGAAGCCGTGGTAGGGCTGGCGGGTGACGACGCCGACTGTGCCCGCTGGAATACGGCCCGCGAGCGGCGGCGCGACGAGGCAGGCGCCGGCTGCCGTCAGGTCGAGCTGGCCCAGATATTTCTTGTTATCGATAAACGAAATGTGGGCGCGGGTGGCTTCCGCGAGCGGCCGCACGTCCTCGATCGGCATCGCCGGATCGGCGCTGTCCGGCAGCTCGGCGCCCGCAGCTTGCGCGACCTCGAATAGAGTATAAGGCCCGGCCCGCTCGAAAAACCCGGGATGCTCCATCTTGCCGCCTCCGGCCCGCCGATGCTTCGGCACTGTGTGGTTGAATCAGGGTTGGGTGATTAAGGCGGTTGAATGAACGACGCCGGGGGCGTTGGCAAGCCCCCGGCGTGTCCAAATCAATCGCGCGACGCCTATGCTTAGGACCAACGCAGCAATTCCGGGCGATTTGCCGCCGCCCGGACGCTTGCTAGAAGCGGCTCGACGCGCCGAAGCGGAAGAACTGCGTCTCGTCGTACTTCTCTTTCGTCAGGACTTTCGCGAAGTCCATGCGAATCGGACCGACCGGCGAGTTCCACATCAAGCTGGCGCCGACCGATGAGCGGATGGCGCTGCTGTCGGCGAGGTCGCAAGGCTTGCCGTTTTCCATGCAGCCCGGAGCATTGAGCGCCTTTTCGACGCCGCCTGTCGCGCCAAACAATGAACCAGCATCTGCGAAGACCGCGCCGCTGAGGCCCAGATCTTCCGGAACGTAGGGCAGCGGGAAGCGAATTTCGGCCGTCGTCGCCCAGTAGGTCTGGCCGCCGAGCGCATCTTTATTCGACGAACTCAAGTCGCGCGGACCGTAACCGGCGCGATCGAAGCCGCGAACCGTTTCTCCGCCCTTGAAGAACGAGTCGAGCAAACGGACGTCCTCGCCACCCCAGCCTTGGATCGTACCGCCGATGGCGCGACCAACGAACGTGATCTTTTCCGTAATCGGATAGTAAGCGCGCGCTTCAGCGTTGACGCGCCAGTACTGAGCATCGCCGCCGAGACCGGCGAAGTCGGTGCCAGCCTGCAGGAAGTAGCCGCTGGTCGGGTTCTGGGCGTTGTTGCGCTTGTCGTAGGTGAGCGTCGTGCCGACGAGCGATGTCCAATAGCCCGCATTTCGGCAGTTCGGACGAGTATCGTCCAATAGATTTGAGGCTCCGCAAGCTTCCTTGATCGCGACGGACGCATTCGAAGCAACGTTAAAGATCTCGTCACGCGACAGGCCGTAGCTCGTCTGCATCCACAGGTTCTCGGCAATCGGGAAGCCAAGACGAACCTGACCGCCTGCCTTGCGCTGATCGAAGCCCGACGAGTCCTGATAATCGAGCTGTTTGTAGAAGAGGTCGAAACCGGCCGACAGGTTGCGGTCGAGGAAGCGCGGTTCCGTGAACGACAGGTCGACCTGCATACGTTCGAAGGAGCCTGCAAGACCCAAGCGCAGATACTGGCCGTTGCCGAACAGGTTGCGTTCCGTGATCGACACGTCGCCGATGACACCTTCGTTGGTCGAGTAACCGGCACCGAACGAAAGTTCACCCGTCGACTGTTCCTGAACCATGACGTCGAGCACGACGCGATCCGGCGCGGAGCCCGGACGACGCTTGATGTCGACGTCCTTGAAGATGCCCAGGGCCTTCAGGCGCTTTTTGGCGCGATCGACCATCAGCGAGTTGAAGGCGTCGCCTTCCGCCAAGCGGAATTCGCGACGGATCACGAAGTCCTTGGTGCGCGTGTTGCCGATGACGTTGATACGCTCGATATAAATGCGCGGACCTTCGTCGATGATGTAGGAGATCGAGATCGTGTGATTGGCGACATCGGGCGTGGCGCGCGGACGGACGCGAGCAAATGCGTATCCGGCGTCGGCGACGGCGAGCGTCAGCTTTTCACTCGTCTTGTCGATTTCGGAAGCGTCGTAGACCTCACCCGAATTCGTCAGAAGCTGGCTGCGATAATCGTCAGCCCGCACGTCGGGAAGCGAGCTTTCGATGCCAATGGCGCCGAAATTATAGAGCGGGCCTTCGTCAACGGCGAAGGTGATGAGGAAGCCGGAACCGTCCGGATCGATTTCGGCGTTCGCGGCCGTGACCGAGGCATCCGCGTAGCCGTTCTTGAGGTAATACTGGCGGATCAGTTCCCGGTCGAGGTTCATGCGGTCGGGATCGTAGATCGACGTTCCCTTGAGGAAGTCGAACCAGCCGACCTGCGTCGTCGAGATGACATCGCGCAGCTGGCTGTCGCTGAATGCGTGGTTGCCGACGAAGTTGATGCCTTTGACTTTCGTCGCCGAGCCTTCGGTGATCTCGAACACGAGGTTCACGCGGCTTTCTTCGAGCTGAATGAGTTTCGGCTCGACGCTCGCGGCAAAGAGACCCTGGCGGCGGTAGACGTCGAGGATGCGCTGCACATCGGCCTGAGCCTTGGCGCGCGTGAAGACGGAACGTGCCTTGAGCTGCACTTCGCCCGACAGCGTCGCGGTGTCGACTTCGCTGTTCCCCTCGAAGGCAACCTGATTGATGATCGGGTTTTCCTTGACCGAGACGACGATCGTCGAGCCCTTGGGCTGAATCGAAACGTCAGCGAACAGACCGGTCGCGAACAACGCCTTGATCGACGCGTCGACCTTGGCGGCGCTGTAGCCGTCACCCACGTTGAACTGCAGGTAGGAGCGCACGGTTTCGGGCTCGACGCGTCGGCTGCCGACGACCTCGATATTGCGAATGACGCCCTGAGCAAACGCTGCACCCGACCCCCAGGTGGCGTCTCCCATCGCGATCACCGGCGAGACAAATGCAAGCGCCAACAAGAGGCGCAAGCCCGCCATAATGACCTGAATTCTCTGCATACGCGGATTAGCCCCCGTGTGCCGCCGACCCCCAGATTCACATGCGCGCTGTCGGCGGCAGCGTCACACTCATGCGTCGTCTAGAATGTTTTTTTCTTATTTTTTGACGTGTTCTTATTGCCTGATTCTCGGTCGTTTATCCGCAGCAAGTGTCGACCCTCTTTTCGGACCCCCCGATTCGAAGTCGTAACCTCCTGCGCACCATACCGCTTTTAACGATTCAGAAGGGACCCGCAAAGTTGTAAGTTTACGTCACTCCCCCATGATTCTGCTTAGGCTTAGCCGGTCCCCGTGATGCGCCTCCAAACGTTCATAATGTCGTTGAAATTCACGAAAACGACCAACATCATCAGCACCGCCAGGCCGACCTGGAATCCCATCTGCTGCATGCGTTCGCTCGCCGGTTTCCGGCGCACCGCCTCGTAGGCGTAGAACAAAAGATGGCCGCCATCGAGGACGGGAATCGGAAGCAGGTTCAGGAATCCGATGTTCGCTGAGATGAACGCGATCCAGCGCAGCATGGGCTCCCAGCCGAGTTCGGCGACTTTCGCCGTTACCTCGGCCATCATGATCGGGCCGCCCATCTGCTCGGCGGACTGCCGGCGCGTGATGATATCCCAGAGGCCGGCGACGGTCTGGGTGATATTGCTGTAGGTTTCACCCACGCCGAGCAGAACCGCCTTCGGCAGGCTGACGTCGACGGTGCGAACCTTATCGACCGAGAGCGTGCGCTGGATGCCGATCAGTCCGCGGCGGAAGGTGCGGCCAAATGCGTCACGCTGCTCATCCACATTCGGCGTCGCGTTGAGCGTCAGTTTTTCGCCGTTGCGCTCGACCGTGAAGGCCAGCGGCTCGCCCGCGCTCGAGCCGACGATGCGCTGCAAATCCTCAAATTTTTCGATCCTGGTGTCGTTGATCGCGACGACCTGGTCGCCCGGCTGGAAACCGGCCTGAGCGGCCGGTGAATTGGGCACCACCCCGTCGACAAGCGCGGGCAGGATGCGAATGCCGACTGTCACATTCAGCGCCGCGTAGAGCACCGACGCCAGAATGAAATTCGCGATCGGACCGGCGGCAACGACGGCGGCGCGCGCCGAAACGGACTTGGAATGAAACGCACCCGCGCGCTCGGAGGCGGTCAGCCCCTTGGTCGCGACGGAGCCCTGCGAGGACGCGTTATCGTCGTCGATGAACTTGACGTAGCCGCCCAGCGGTATCCACGCGAACCGCCAGCGCGTCCCGTGCTTGTCGTAAAAGCCATAGATTTCAGGCCCAAAGCCGATCGAGAAGGCTTTGACGGTCACGCCGCACCAGCGTGCCACGAGGAAATGGCCAAGCTCGTGAATGAACACGACCAGCGTCAGCACGAGCAGGAACATGATGCCGTACTGCCAGATCCATGTGGCCAGAGTCGCCAGGAAGTCCATTGAATAGCAATCCTTTAGGGTTGCAGCACGGCCCGTATAGCGGCGCGCAGTAAGCCGAAGCTCAGGTGTTTAATAGCGATTGAGTGCGTCTTCTGCCAGTCGACGCGCACACTCATCGATGGAAAGGATGTCGTCGAGACAGTGCGCCGTCGCGATGGCACCCTGCCGCTCGGCGGTATCGAGCGTCTCTTCAACCAGACGGGCGATCTCCAAAAATTTGATCCTGCGGTTCAAGAATGCCTGAACGCCGATTTCGTTCGCGGCGTTGAGAACGGCGGGCGCCGTATCGCCTCGCCGCAATGCCTGGCGCGCGACCCGGAGCGCCGGAAAACGCGTTTCGTCGGGCGCTTCGAACGTCAGGGTTTGAAGTTTCGCGAGGTCGAGCCGCTCGGTCGGCGCCGCCATGCGTCCAGGCCAGGCGAGCGCTACCGCGATCGGCGTGCGCATATCGGGAGCCGCCAGCTGCGCCAGCACGGACCCGTCGACATAGCTGACGAGGCAATGGATGACCGACTGCGGATGCACAACGCAGTCGAGGGCGTCGACCGAAACCGGAAAGAGATGGAAGGCCTCGATCAACTCGAGCCCCTTGTTCATGAGGGTCGCGCTGTCGATCGTGATCTTGGCACCCATCGACCAGTTCGGATGCTTCAGGGCTTGTTCGGGCGTCGCTTGTTCCAGCGCCTCGAGAGTCCAAGTGCGGAAGGGACCGCCCGAGGCCGTCAGAACGATTTTCTCGATCGATCCCGGCTCGGCGCCGGTCAACGCCTGAAACGCGGCTGAATGCTCGCTGTCGACAGGGAGAAGCTCGGCACCGCTGCGCTTGATCTCGGCAGTGAAGACATGCCCGGCGGAGACGAGGCATTCCTTGTTGGCGAGCGCCACGCGCTTGCCGCACGAAGCAGCTGCAAAGGTCGGACGAAGCCCTGCCGCACCGACGATGGCCGCCATCACGCAATCGGCGGGCATCAACGCGGCTTCGACGAGCGCATCACTTCCGCCTGCGGTTTGAATGCCGGTGCCCGCCAGTTCGTCGCGAAGCTGGGGGAGACATTTTTCGTCGCCGATGACCGCGAGCTTGGCGCGATGCTGGCGCGCCAGTGCCGCGAGCGCCTGGGCATTCGACTGCGCCGTCAACGCAACGACTTCGAACCGTTCAGGAGTCCGGCCGACGAGATCGAGCGTACTCGTGCCGACCGATCCGGTCGCGCCGAGAACGGTCAAGCGGCAGGGGCGCGCCGTCCCAGTCCAGTCGAATTCCATCGGCGACGCCGGTTTCAGATTTCTGTTCGGAACACTTGCCGTCACTGCCATGTGCATCACGATCCATAAAGAAGCGCCCGCGCGGGCGCGTAGGCATCGATCGCGAATGCGACGATGGCAGCAATGACGCTGGCAGTGACGATGCCGTCCATCCGATCCATGACACCGCCATGGCCGGGGATCAGGTTGCTGCTATCTTTCAGGCCAAAATGGCGCTTCAACGCCGATTCCGCCAAATCGCCGCCCTGGGCGACTAGCCCCAAAACGAGCCCGAGGCCGGCGAGCCACGACGCCGAGCCCGTGCCTGAAAGCCATGCGAACAATCCGCCCGCGATCGATGCCGCAAGCACCCCGCCAATGAGTCCCGACCAGGTTTTGTTGGGCGACACGGCGGGCCATAATTTCGGACCGCCGATGGTCCGGCCGCTCGCGTAGGCGCCGATATCCGTCACGATGACGGCCAGGAGTACGAATAGCGTCGCGAGAAATCCGAGCGGCTCGTCGCCTCTGATCCACCCGAGCGCGACGACGGGAAGCCCGGCGTAGAGAACACCCGCGCCCGAGAGCTGCGCGTTGCCGACGCCGAACGTCAACGCCGCCACTGCGATCGCGCCGATGACCGTCGAGGCGATGGCGAGGCCGGCCATGTCGGTTGCGCTCAACAGGGCGGCGAGAAGCACGGCAAGGATATGAACGATCATCGCCGGATCGCTCAGCGCCGCTCCACGGACCATCCTGCCCCACTCCCAGCTCATCGCGGCCGCGATGACGAGCATCAGGATCGTGAATAGCGCCGGGCTCCAATACGTCATCGCGAGTGCGACGGCGCCGATCGCGACACCGGATATAATGCGTTTCGAAAGCTCGGGTGGCAGAGAGCCAACTCTGTCGAGAAGCGCGCGCCAGAACTCTTCAGGCTTACCGGCGGCCATCGTGGAGCCTCACGCCGTTGAGCGTTGCGTGAGGCCGCCGAAGCGGCGCTCGCGGGAGCGGAATTCGTGGATCGCGCCCTCGAACGCGGCCTTGTCGAAGTCCGGCCAATAGCAGTCGAGAAATACGAATTCGGAATATGCCGTCTGCCACAGCAGGAAATTCGACAGCCGCATCTCGCCGGACGTCCGGATCAGGAGATCGGGATCGGGTATGCCCGACGTATCGAGCGCGTTGGCCATCCGTTCGACGGTGATGGCGGACGGATCGAGCTTGCCGGCTGCGACCTCGGCGGCGAGCTTTCGTGCCGCGCCTGCGATCTCGGTTCGCGAGCCGTAATTGAACGCGATGACGAGGGTCAGCAGGTTGTTACCCTTGGTCAGCTCGACGGCATCGTCGATCAGCTTCGTCAGCTCGCTGTCGACATGCTGGCGCTGCCCGATGACCCGGATGCAGACGCCTGCCTCGTGCAGTTCCACGAGGTCGCGCCGGATGAAGCGCTTCATCAGCCCCATCAAGTCGTCGACTTCGTCAGCCGGGCGCTTCCAGTTCTCAGACGAAAAGCTGAAGATGGTGAGATACGTTATCTTGAGTTCGATCGCGGTGCGCACGGCGCGGCGCACCGCTTCAACGCCCTGGCGATGACCGAGTGTCCGCGGAAGCCCGCGCTCTTTCGCCCAGCGTCCGTTGCCGTCCATGATAATCGCGACGTGGCGCGGCGGCGCCAGAGCGCGCATCTGATCATCGGATAGCTTCCCTGCTGCCGCCACTCTGGCATGGCCTCTGTAATGAAGCGCCGCACGGCGCAAACCAAAGATCGATGCGCCCCCCGGGCGCCCTCGTTCGATCGCCTATACTTTCTGAATTTCAGCCTCTTTCGTGACGAGTATCGCGTCAACCTCCTTGATGATCCGGTCTGTCAGCTCCTGGACCTTGTCGGTATGGCCGCGATGATCGTCCTGGCTCATCTTGCCGTCTTTTTCGAGCTTTTTCAAAAGGTCCATGGCGTCGCGACGGACGTTACGAACCGCAACTTTCGACTGCTCGGCGTATTTATGGGCGAGTTTGACAAGCTCCTGGCGGCGATCGGACGTCAGCGTCGGGATGGGCAAACGCAGGATCTGTCCGTCGATGATCGGGTTGAGCCCGATATTGGCCTCCCGGATGCCCTTGTCGACGGCCGTAACGTTGCTGCGATCCCAGACCTGGACCGAGATCATCCGAGGTTCCGGCACCGATACGGTGGCCACCTGATTGAGCGGCATCCTGGCCCCGTAGACCATGACGTGAACGGGATCGAGCAGGTTGGCGCTTGCGCGTCCGGTCCGAAGCCCGGAAAACTCTCGCTTCAGTGCGTCGAGCGAGGCGCGCATGCGCTTTTCGACGTCGTTGATATCGTGTGTAACCAAAGACATGCGTTATCCTCCCAACGGACTCGATGCTCCGCCGCGGCCGCGACGGCACGCGGCGCAGGGCGAGAACGCTGCCGCTGATTTCAACCCGTAGCCTCGATGATCGTCTGACGCGCTTCGCCGCGCAGCACTTTCAAGAGGTTTCCCGGCTCTTCGATAGAAACCACAATTAGCGGAAGTCCGTTGTCCCGGGCAAGAGCAATGGCCGCCCCATCCATCACTCTGAGATCCTTGGCTAAAACTTCGGCATAGCTCAGGCGATCGTAACGCTTGGCATCGGGGTGTATCTTCGGGTCCGCCGAGTACACGCCGTCGACCTGTGTCGCCTTTAGGACGGCGTCGCAATTCATTTCGATGGCGCGCAGGACGGCGGCCGTATCCGTCGTGAAGAAAGGATTGCCGGTGCCCGCCGCGAACAGCACGACCTGCGACTTTGCGAGATAGCTCAGTGCCTTCGGGCGAACGTAGCTTTCGCAAACCGTCGGCATCGGAATAGCGGAGACGACGCGCGCCGCGATCCCTCGGTGGTCGAGCGCATTCTGGAACGCCAGCGCATTCATGACCGTCGCCAGCATGCCCATATAGTCGGCGGTCGCCCGATCCATGCCCTTGGCTGCGCGCGAAAGGCCGCGAAAGATATTGCCTCCGCCGATGACGATTGCGACCTGGGCTCCGGCCGCCGTCATTCCTTCAATATCACGCGCCAAGCGGTCGGCGACCGACATGTCGATCCCGTAGTCCTGCTTGCCCATCAGGGCTTCGCCCGAGAGCTTCAGCAGCAGCCGCTTGTATTTGATATTAGATCCGCGCGCCGCCATCGCCTCTTACTCCCGTCGATATGCAAGAAAAAAACCGGCCGGTCGCATGAACCGGCCGGTTGATGCCTAACGCGCGAATGCGATTCCGCCTAGCCGCCGCTCGCGAGCTTGCGGACTTCCTCGCCGAAGTCCTCTTCCTTCTTGTCGATGCCTTCGCCAAGCGCGTAGCGGACGTAGCCCGCGACCTTGATCGGGGCGCCGGCGCGGCTTTCTGCGTCTTTCACGGCCTGGGCGACGGTCTTCGTCGTGTCATGGACGTACTGCTGCTCGAGCAGGCAGTTTTCCTTCGCGAAGGCCTTCATGCCGCCGGCGATGATCTTCTCGAGCATCTCGGGCTTCTTGCCCTGGTTCTTCTCGGCGAGGATCGCCTTCTCGCGCTCGAGCACGTCAGCCGGAACAGCGGCGACGTCGAGGGCAATCGGGCTAGCGGCCGCGACGTGCATCGCGATCATGCGACCAATTTCAAACAGCGTCGGCGCGTCGCCCGCGCTTTCGAGCGCGACCAGAACCCCGATCTTGCCGAGACCGTCGGCAACGCGGCTGTGAATGTAGTCGGCGACGACACCTTCCTTGACCGCGATCGAGGACGTGCGCCGCAGCGTCATATTCTCACCGATCGTCGCAACGGCTTCCTGCAGCTGAACCTCGACGGTGTTCTTGGAGCCCGGATACGTCGCAGCCAGCAGCACCTTGAGATCGCCCTTCGCGGCCGGTGCGAGCGAGGCGATATCGCGAACGATGGTCTGGAACTGCTCGTTGCGCGCGACGAAATCGGTTTCCGAATTGACCTCGACGACGGCGCCTTCGTGACCCTTCGCGACGATGCCGATAAGGCCGTCGGCGGCGATGCGCCCCGACTTCTTCGCGGCTTTCGAAAGGCCCTTCGTACGCAGCCAATCGACGGCGGCTTCGATATCGCCGCCCGTTTCCGTCAGCGCCGTCTTGCAGTCCATCATGCCCGCGCCGGTCATGTCGCGCAGCTTCTTCACATCTGCGGCGGTGATCGTCGTCATCCTGTCACCCATTAGGTTCGAGGCGCCGAAAGGCGCCTCAGTTGTCGTGTTTCACAATTTCAACCTGCGTGAGGGCGCGAAACCGCGCCCTATACCGCGGCTGCTTCCACAAACTTCTTAGCCTGGGCCGGCCATTCTTCCTTGGCGATCTGACCCTTGAGCTTCAACTGCCGGTCGAGAGCCGCCGTATAGTCGGCGTCGAGGTCGGCGATCTGCCAGAAGTGGTAGACGCCGGCATCGTTGAGGCGCTGCTCAAGCTTCGGCGTGATGCCTGTGATGCGCTTCAGATCGTCGGCTTCGCCGCGCGGGGCTTCGATGCCCTTGAACGAGACCTTCGGCAGTTCCTCGGCGGGCGGCGCGTCCGAAGCGCCGATATCGATACCCGAGGATCCCTGGGCACGCTCGATGCCGTCGAGAGCGGCGCGGGCCATCAGATCGCAATAGAGCGTGATCGCACGGCCGGCGTCGTCATTACCCGGCACGGGATAATCGATGCCGTCGGGATCGCAGTTCGTATCGACGATCGCCACGATCGGGATGTTGAGCTTGCGCGCTTCCAGGATCGCGATCGATTCCTTGTTGGTATCGATGACGACGAGGAGATCGGGCGTGCCGCCCATGTCCTTGATGCCGCCGAGCGACTGATTGAGCTTTTCGCGCTCACGCGTCAGGGTCAGGATTTCTTTTTTGGTGCGGCCCTGCGGGTCGGCGAGAATGTCGTCGAGCTGACGCAGGCGACGAATGGACTGGGAAACAGTCTTCCAGTTCGTCAGCGTACCGCCGAGCCAGCGGTGATTGATGAAGTACTGGGCGCTGCGTTTGGCAGCTTCGGCAATGCCGTCCGACGCCTGGCGCTTCGTCGCGACGAAAAGAACGCGACCGCCGCCGGCAACCGTATCGGAAACCTTGAGCAACGCCTGGTGCAACATCGGCACCGTCTGCGTCAGGTCGAGAATGTGAATTTTGTTGCGCGACCCATAGATGAACGGCGCCATCTTGGGGTTCCAGCGGTGAGCCTGGTGGCCGAAGTGAACGCCAGCTTCCAAAAGCTGACGCATATTGAAGGCAGGAAGCGCCATCGAATAAATCCTTTTCCGGTTAGACCTCCGCGAGACTGAGAAGAGATCAGCAAGCCTTTTCATGGGCTTACGTTTCTCCACCGGAGCGCGACGCGGGGCTTTTCATCCGCATGGCGCAGGTCTCGCGTGTGAGATGGCCGCTGTATACGGGGGATTGTTCGAACGCGCAACCCACGCGTGCCCTCAAAAAGCGCGGCATTCGGCACGCGCCGGGATGCACGCAACCCTCATAACTGGGGCTTTGTGAACACAAAACGACACGCTGCGCAGCAGACGCAAGCGTCCGGATTGCGGCGTGCCGTCGTTTTTGGATTGGGAACTGCGCCGGGCAGACACGGATCAAGAACAGCGTTCCGACCCGGGATGAGGCCAGCGTCTGCGACTACTTACACTTGGCGTCGAGGGCGGTCATGCCTTCGTCCATGGCTTTGGCTTCCGGCGTGCCGTCGGCCGCGTCCTGACCGGCATCCCACGCGTTTTCGAAATCGTCGCCGAGGACTTTAAAATACCCGTCGATCTCGTCGCCGGCTGCTTCAGCCTTTTTCTGATCGTCGCCGACTTCGTCCATCTTTTTCGACATGGCGCAGTAGGCTTTGACTTTCGCCGGATCGGACGCCGCCGAATCGAGCGCAGTCTTGATATCCGCGGCGCTCATTTTCGTGGCAGGGGCATTTTTCGCGTCCTGCGCATGAGCGGCAGGAGCGAACAGCAGAGCGGCGATCACAGCAGCATACAGTTTCGACATTTTCTTCCCTCGTTTTTCGGCGAGCCTAGTGGGCGACCCTTGCACCCAAACTTTGGCGGAAGAAGGCTGCGTCTTGCTTTCAGCCTTCTTCCCGGTATTCGGCTGGCTTAGCGCCAGAAGCAGTTACGATGGCCGTGGCGATAGCGGCAGACCCACTTCTTCTTGTGCCACCAGTTACGCTTATAGGTGCGCTTTTTGTAGTGGCCGTGGCGCCGGTAATCGACGTGCTCAGCAGCAGAGCTGCTGTTGTGTGTGCTGATACCATTGAGGCTGGAACTGGCAACACCGGCGCTTGCCGAGCTGGCGCCGCCGAGCGTCAGAGCGGCGAATGCCGCAGCTGCGATCAGGCTCTTTTTCATCGTAGGCTCCTATCTAGCATATGACGCGTCTCGGTACGTCCGGACCCTTAACGCGCGGGCGATGAAAAAGCCGTCGTCGCTCATAAGATAATTCTGTGGAGTGGACGTGCGCTGCCCGCGCGGGCGCAACCAGAAGTTCAGGTCTTGAACTCAGACTTGAACTCAGTCTTGAACTTAGGCCTCGACGATTTCCACAACGATCGGCAGCGCTGCGATGCGCCCTGCCTCCAACGGAGAAACGTCGTATCGCCCTGGTAGAATCAAATCCACTTCGCAACCGCGATCCAACAACGGCAGTACGATGCGAACTTCTCCGCCGCGATGCGTTGGCTTCAGGCGGCTACTCATTTCAGCTAGCCGCGCGCCGTTGGCGCCGGTGCATTCCCGCTGATCGAGAACGACGCGCAGATTTCGCGCAACCCCGGCGGCGGCCTTGTCGAGTGCTTCGATGGATTGCACGCGCATTTTCAACGTGTCGCCATCGCGCTCGGCTTCCACCGAAACGATGACCGGCGTGCCGGGCTCGAGAAGCTCGCGGCAGATTGCCAGCGTATCGGAAAAGATCACGGCCTCGAACTGACCCGTCGCATCCGAGAATGACGCGAACGCAAACTTGTTACCTTTCTGCGAGCGCCGTTCGCGCGCCGCGATGACGACGCCGGCAAGCCGTCCCGCCGTCGCGCCGCGTTCCGTCAGCGTCTCGAAATCGGTGAATTTCCGGACGCCGAGCTTTGACAGCACATGATCGTACTGATCCAGCGGATGGCCCGACAGATAGAAACCAATGGCCTCGAACTCGGCGGCCAGACGCTCCATCGGCGTCCAGCCCTCAGCCGAGCGCAACACGAGTTCCGCCGATTTTCCGCCCGAGCCGAAGAGATCGGTCATCCCTTGGGCTTCGTTCGCCGTGCGCCTTTGTGCCGAAGCCAGGATCGTATCGGCGTTGGCGGCGACACGCGCACGATCATTGTTCAGCGCATCGAACGCGCCGCCTTTCGCAAGCGTTTCGATGGCGCGCTTGTTGAGCGCTTTCGCGTCAACGCGTTCCGCGAAATCGGCAAGCGACTTGAATGCGCCGGAACCGTTTCTCTCGCTAACGATCGTTTCGACAGCGCCGGCGCCGATGTTCTTCAACGCGGCCAGCGAATAGCGGATAGCGCCGTGCTTAGAGCCTTCCGTCGCCGGCTCGACGCCGAAATCGACGGCCGATTGATTGACGCACGGCGGCAGCATCCGAATTCCCGACTTGCGCGCTTCGGATGCAAACATCGCGAGCTTATCGGTGTTGCCCATATCGAGCGTCATGGACGCGGCGAAGAACTCTTCACGGAAATTCGCCTTCAAATAAGCCGTGTGATAGCTGACGAGCGCATAGGCCGCCGCGTGCGATTTGTTGAAGCCGTAGCCCGCGAACTTGTCGACGAGTTCAAAGATGTATTTGGCTTCTTCTTTCTTCACGCTTTTGGCGAGGGCGCCGTCGACGAAGCGCGCCTGCTGCTTCGCCATCTCGGCTTTGTCTTTTTTGCCCATCGCGCGGCGGAGCATGTCGGCCTGGCCGAGCGTGTATCCGCCCATCACCTGCGCGATCTGAATGACCTGCTCCTGGTAGATGATGACGCCGTAGGTTTCCTTCAGGATGCCTTCGAGCATCGGATGCAGGTAATCGACCGGCTCCTCGCCGTGCTTGCGGTTGATATAGGTCGGGATGTTGTCCATCGGACCCGGCCGGTAGAGCGCGACCATGGCGATGATGTCTTCGAAACGGTCGGGCTTCAGCCGCTTCAGACTTTCGCGCATGCCCGTGCTTTCAAGCTGGAAGACGCCGGCCGTATCGGCCTTCGCCAGCATGTCGTATGTCGGCTTGTTATCGAGCGGCAGGCTCGGCAGATCGACGGTGACGCCGCGCACCTGCTTGATCAGATTGACCGCCTTTTCGAGAACCGTCAGCGTCTTCAAACCGAGGAAGTCGAATTTCACAAGGCCCGCGGCCTCGACCATCTTCCAGTTGTATTGCGTGATCGGAAAATGCGATTTCGGATCGCGATAAAGCGGAACCAATTCTTCGAGCGGTCTGTCGCCGATCACCATGCCCGCCGCGTGCGTCGAAGCATGACGATAAAGACCTTCGAGCTTCTGCGCGATTTCCAGCAAGCGCGCGACGATCGGCTCGCGGTCGCGCTCTTCCTGCAGCTTCGGCTCGCCCTCGATCGCTTCCTTCAACGTGACGGGATTGGCCGGATTGTTCGGCACGAGCTTGCAGAGACGGTCAACCTGACCGTAGGGCATCTGCAGCACGCGGCCGACGTCGCGCAGCACGGCGCGCGCCTGCAATTTTCCGTGCGTGATGATCTGCGCGACGCGATCATCACCGTATTTTTTCTGCACGTAATCGATAACGCGGTCGCGCTTTTCCTGGCAGAAATCGACGTCGAAGTCCGGCATCGAAATACGTTCGGGATTGAGAAAGCGCTCAAACAGAAGACCGAACTGCAACGGATCGAGATCGGTGATCGTCAGAGCATAGGCGACGAGCGAGCCCGCACCCGAGCCGCGCCCTGGACCGACCGGAACGCCATTGGCTTTCGACCACTTGATGAAGTCGGCGACGATCAGGAAGTAGCCCGGAAACTTCATCTGCGTGATGACGTCGATTTCGTAGACGAGCCGCTTTTCGTAGTCCTCGACCGTAAAACCGGCCGCCGGCCCGTGCGCCGCCAAGCGCCGCGCCAGACCCTCCTTCGCCTGCGCCTTAAGCTCCGCCGCTTCGAGACGGAAATTTTCGATCTCGCTCAGACTGTCGTCGGCCTTGACGAAGCGCGGCAGGATCGGCTTGCGGCCCTCGGGCCGCGCCGTGCAGCGCATCGCGATCTCGACCGTGTTGGCGAGCGCCTCGGGCAGGTCCGCAAACAGCGACACCATTTCCGCTTCAGTCTTGAGATAATGCTCGGGGCTGGCGCGGCGGCGGTTGTCCTCGACCACATAGCGGCCGTCGGCGATGCAGAGCAGCACGTCGTGCGCTTCGTAATCGCTGCGTTGCGCGAAATAGCATTCGTTCGTCGCGACGATCGGAATGCGCCGTTCGTAAGCAAGATCGAGAAGATCGGGCTCGACATCGGCTTCCTCGGCAAGTCCGTGGCGCTGCACCTCAACGTAAAGGCGGTCGCCGAAAATCTTCTCGAGTGTTTTGAGCCGTTCAGAGGCGAGGTCATGCTGGCCGTTGCGAAGCGCTGAATCGATCGGTCCTTGCGGGCCGCCGGTCAACGCAATGATGCCGTCGGAGAATTCCTCGATGCGCGCGATCTTGACGTGCGCGGACTCATCAGGGGCGACTTCGAAATAGAGTGCTTTCGAAAGCCGCATCAGATTGGCGAAGCCGTCCGCCGTCATCGCGAGCAGCGCGATCTTGCCCGCTGGTTTGCTGCGCGGCTCGTTGCTCAGCGTGCGTAGTCCCGCAGGCTGTGCGTCGCGATTGTCGCCGAAGTCGACGTCCAGCGAAACGCCAGCGATCGGCTGCACGCCCGCGCCCCAAAGCTTGTCGGAAAATTCCAGTGCGCCGAAAAAGTTGTTGCTGTCGGTCAGCCCGAGAGCCGGAAGCTGCATCGCGTCGGCGAGCTTGGCGAGCTTGGCGATCGGCAGCGCGCCTTCGAGCAGCGAGTATGCCGAATGCACCTTGAGATGCACGAACTGCGGAGCTTTGCCGGGCCGAATCTGTTCCATGCCTTAGACTACGGCATCACGGCCGTTTCCGTCAGAACGCCATCCACAGCCAGAAACCAGCGCAGGTCAACGCCCGACGGTTGCCGGAGCCAGCTCGACGAGCCGCCCCTCCTGCATCTGCAGAACGCGGTCCATGCGCCGCGCCAACTCAAGATTGTGAGTCGCGATCAGCGCCGCGACGCCCTGGTTGCGGATGAGATCGATCAGCTCGCGGAACACGTATTCCGAGGTATGGGGATCGAGGTTGCCGGTCGGCTCGTCCGCCAGCAGAAGCTTCGGCGAATTCGCAAGACCGCGGCAGATCGCGGTGCGCTGCTGCTCGCCGCCCGAAAGCTCGGCCGGGCGATGGCTGGCACGCTCGCCAAGGCCGAGGCCGGTGAGCAGGCTCAGCGCGCGGGCGTCGGCGGCCTTGCGTGTGCGGCCAAGAATGAGTTGCGGCAGAACCACGTTTTCGAGCGCCGTAAATTCCGGCAACAGCTGATGAAACTGATAGACGAAGCCGATTTCCTTGCGGCGCAGGCGCGTCCGCTCGCCTTCCGAAAGCGTCGCGCAATCGCGGCCGTTGAGGAGTACGCGGCCGCTCGTCGGAGATTCGAGAAGGCCCGAGATGTGGAGCAGCGTCGACTTGCCAGCGCCGGACGGACCGACCAGCGCTACGGCCTGACCCGGCCACAGCACGGCGTCGACACCGGTCAGTACGACGATCTCGCGCTCGCCCTGGCGGAACGATCGCGACACGCCCTCGAGCTGCAGGATGGGCGAGAAAGTCGTACCGGCGGGCGTTGTCTCCATGTGTGTCACTCGTAACGCAGCGCTTCGACGGGGTCGAGCCGCGAGGCCCGCCACGACGGATAAATCGTTGCAATGACCGACAAGAGAAGTGCCATGATGACGATGCCACCGGTCTCGTGCGGGTCGATGTCGGCGGGCAGCTTCGTCAGATAGTAGACGCTCGGATCGAAGACCGTCGTGCCCGTGATCCACGACGCAAAATTCTTGATGCTGTCGATGTTCCAGCAAAAGATGACGCCGAGAAGAAGCCCCGCCAGCGTGCCGACGATGCCGATCGAAGCGCCGGTGATCAGGAAGACGCGCATCACCGCGCCCTTGGTGGCGCCCATCGTGCGCAGAATGGCAATGTCGCGGCCCTTGTCTTTCACCAGCATCATCAGGCCGGAGATGATGTTCAGCGCCGCGACGAGCACGATCAGCGAGAGGATGATAAACATCACGTTGCGTTCGACGGAGAGCACGTTGAAGAACGTCTCGTTGCGCTGACGCCAGTCGGCGACGGCAATCGAGGGACCTCCGGCCTGCAAAATCGCGGCGCGGAAACTATCGACGTTTTCGGGATCGTCGACGATGACCTCGACGACGTCGACCTCACCGCCCTTCGAAAAATATTTCTGCGCTTCCTTGAGCGGCATGAAGATCATCATGCGATCGTATTCGCTCATTCCGAGCTCGAAGATCGACGTAATCTGATAGGGCTTCGATCTCGGCGCCGTTCCGAACGGCGTTGCCGCGCCGCGTGGCGACACGAGCGTGATGCTGTCGCCGAGGCCGACATGCAGCTGGTTCGCAAGTCTGACGCCGATGGCGATGCCCGTCTGCGCATCGAAGCCATCGAGCGTGCCCGCACGGACATTACTTGAAACGAGTTTGAGAGCCTTGAGGTCGTTTTCGCGCACGCCGCGCACGAGTCCGCCCAAAGCCTGCGAGGATGACGACACCATGACCTGGCCTTCGATGATCGGCATCGCGACCTGCACGCCCGGCACCCGGGCAATCTTCTCGGCCATTTGTTCGTAATCGTCGAAGCGCTCGCCGAGCTTCTGCACGATCACGTGTCCGTTGAGCCCCATAATTTTGGAGAAGAGGTCATGGCGAAATCCGTTCATCACGGCCATGACGATAATGAGCGTCGCAACGCCGAGCATGATGCCGAGAAACGAAAACCCGGCGATGACCGAGATGAAGCCTTCCTTGCGGCGGGCGCGCAAATAGCGTCCCGCGATCATCCATTCGAATGACGAAAAGGGCTTCGTGTCCCGGACGGCCGTCGTCATTGCCCCTCGCTCCGTCTTCCCCGTGAAGCGCGCCGCATCGCACCCCCATGTGTCTGAGTTAAGGCGTGTGTCTGAGTTAAGGCTGCGCGGTTCCTGCAGGGGTTTTAATAGGCTCGCGCGATTAAGACATACTCCTTCGCGGGTTCTCCCGTGAAAAGACACTTGCCCACCGCTGCTTCCTGGCCAAGCGGAGCATTCCGGATGGTCAATTTCAAGGCTTTCAGCCGATCAGCGATAGCTTCAAGGCCTTCGCCCTCGGGCCGCGACCAGGGAACGCGCGCCCAACCCTTGAAAGCGCCACCTTCGTCGTCGCCTTCAGCAGGCCCGAAATACGCGGCCAGATCGTCAAACGATTTGAGGTTCGTGATGATGTTGCCGTCGAGCCGCGCCTTGGCCTCGGCATAAAGCGCCTCTTGGATTTCCTTCAGCAGCGCCGGTGCCCCAGCGACGAATTCGGCGCGCGGCGACGTCTGCGAGATGACTTTGTCGCCGTCACGCAACCGGTCGCGGCGCATGAACGTGACGTTGCCACCGCTTGCGTCGCGGCCGCCGATCTCGACGATAACAGGCGCGCCACGGCGCACCCAGTTCCAGCGCTTCTCGGCGGACTTCACAGCCTTGGCGTCGACGAGCGTGCGAATGCCCGCCGCCTTCAAGTCCTTTTCGAGCGCAGCGCAATACTCGATGAGCGCCGCGTCTTCAGGTTTCTCGCGCAGCATCGGCACGATGACGATCTGGCGCGGCGCGATCGCGGGCGGAAGGCGCAGGCCGTCGTCGTCGCCGTGCGTCATGATCACGCCGCCGATCAGACGAGTCGAAACGCCCCAGCTCGTCGTATGGCAGTAGGTGAGCTTGCCGTCGGCATTCTGGAACTGGATGTTCTGCGCTTCCGCGAAATGCGTTCCGAGGTAATGCGAGGTGCCAGCCTGCAGTGCCTTGCCGTCCTGCATCATCGCTTCGATCGAATAGGTATTGTCGGCACCGGGGAAGCGTTCGTTCGCCGGTTTCTCGCCCGCGATCACCGGCATCGCGAGAACATCCTCCGCGAACGTCCGATAGACTTCGAGCATCTTCAGCGTTTCGGCGACCGCGTCGTCCTTATCCGCGTGCGCGGTATGGCCTTCCTGCCAGAGGAATTCTGCAGTGCGCAGAAACAGCCGCGTACGCATCTCCCAGCGCACGACGTTCGCCCACTGGTTTATGAGCAGCGGTAGATCGCGATAGCTCTTGATCCAACGCTGGAAGGCGTCACCGATGATCGTCTCCGACGTCGGACGGACAATCAACGGCTCTTCGAGTTTCGCATCCGGGTCGACGACGAGCTTGCCGCCCTCGTTCTTCAAGCGGTGGTGCGTGACGACCGCCATTTCCTTGGCGAAGCCTTCGACGTGCTCGGCTTCCTTGGCGATGAAGCTCATCGGAATGAAAAGCGGAAAGTAGCAGTTGTCGTGGCCCGTATCCTTGATGCGCGTATCAAGCTCGGCCTGCAGGCGCTCCCACACGCCCCAGCCCCACGGCTTGATGATCATGCAGCCGCGAACCGGGCTCGTCTCGGCCATGTCGCCGTCGCGGACGACAGCCTGATACCAGTCGGGGAAATTCTCTTCGCGGCTGACGGCCAGGGCGCGCTTGCTCATTCAATAGGCTCGCTTTTTCGGGGCTGAGCCGGGTGTCGTGACCCCAGCCTTTATCGGTCATCGGCGATAGCGGATTGCGCCGGTTCTGGCAATGCGAAGACAAAAATCGCAGCCCACTCCTCAAGGCGTCGATTGAGGCAGGCGTCGATGAGTCGCCCGAAACATTGTGCGAAGGATCAGTTCGCGGGCTCGCGGCCCATGACGACGCCGAACAGGCCCGCGATCGCATCGAAATTGGCGATGACCGCGTAGACGACCGCAAACGCGACGATCGCCACCAGCGTATTCACCAGGAACACCTTCCAAATGTTAATCCGGGACGGGGCGCTCCCGGGCGTTCCGGGCACCACGTCTCCCGCCTCATCCTGGGTCTTGGCGAAAAACGGCAGAACGACAAAAAGCGTGATGAACCAGAGGCAGAAGAAAATAGCTATCGCGATCGACGTGCGCATCAGACGGCCCTTGCATGTCTAGAGCCTTCCGGCGGCTCTGTCTCAAACCTGCTCCAGTTCGACGAGCGTGCCGCAGAAATCCTTCGGATGCAGGAACAGCACGGGCTTACCGTGCGCCCCGATCTTCGGATTGCCGTCGCCGAGCACGCGGGCACCCTGCGACTTCAGCTGATCGCGGGCCGCCGCGATGTCCTCGACCTCGTAGCACACGTGATGGATACCGCCATCCGGCGCCTTCTCGAGGAATTTCGCGATCGGCGAATTCTCGCCCAGCGGCTCGAGCAGTTCGATCTTCGTGTTCGGCAGCTCGATGAAGATAACCGTTACGCCGTGCTCGGGTTGCTTGAGCGGCGGACCGACCTTGGCGCCAAGGGCGTTTTTGTAAACCGATGCAGCCTTGTCGAGATCTTTGACCGCGATGGCGACATGGTTCAAACGTCCGATCATGCGTCTTTCTCCAGGCTGGTGGACTTCGGGCGAGCACGGGCCCCGGAGGCGCGGCTAGCCCTTAGCTTCCACCACGGAGAGAAGCACTTTGACAACCGGCTTCTTGCCCCAGGCTTCGTTAATGGCGGCGCGCACGGCCTTCTGGATGGCTTCCTGCAGCATCGAGAGATCGCTGCGCCGCTTCGGGGGAATCGACCGGAACGTCCCGTCGATGGCGTCGAACACGATTTCGCGCATCGAATCGCCGTCGGCGTCCGCCGCCGGAATGCCTTCGAGAACCAGCCCAGGCTCGCCGAGCACGTCGCCGCGACGCGATAGAACCAGCGACACCACCGCGATGCCGACGAAGGATAGCTTGCGGCGCGCCTTGACCGGCCCATCGACGTCGGGAACGATCAGGTTGCCATCGCGATAGAGCCGTCCGACCGGCGCTTCATCGATGACGGCCGCCTGCCCCGGCCAGAGCTTCAGAATTTCGCCGTCGACGATCGTGAACGTCTCGCTGACGCCGCAGGAGCGCGCCAGTTTCGCGTGCTCGCGCAGGTGGCGCGCTTCGCCATGCATCGGCACGGCCAGCTTCGGCCGCAGCCAGGCGTACATGTCCTTCAGTTCTTCGCGCCGCGGATGCCCTGTCACGTGAACCAGTGCGTCCGCATCCGTGATCAGATCGACGCCCACGCGCGCGAGCGCATTCTGCACTTTCGCGACGGCTTTCTCATTTCCGGGAATGGTGCGCGAGGAAAAGATCACGAGGTCGCCCTTGTCGAGGGAGATGTCGGGATGCTCCTCCTCGGCGATGCGCGCGACCGCCGCACGGGTTTCGCCCTGGCTGCCGGTGCACAGCACGAGAGTCTTGTTGCGCGGCAGATCGGAAAAGCGCTGCTGATCGAGATACGTGAAGCTCTCGGGCAGGTAGCCGGTGTCTTTCGCGACTTCGATGATGCGGTGAAGCGCGCGCCCCGCGACGACGAGCGTGCGGCCCGATTTGCGCGCCGCCTCCGCGACGGACGCAACGCGCGCGACGTTCGACGCAAACAGGGTTACGGCGACGCAGCGCGGCGCGTCGACGATGATCTTCGTCAACGCGCGGGCAACGTCGGCTTCGGATGCCGAGCGGCCTTCGCGCATCGCATTCGTCGAATCTCCGACGATGGCGAGCACGCCTTCATCGCCCAGAGATTTCAGCTTTTCCGGATCGTGCGGCTTGCCGATGACGGGCGTTGAATCGAACTTCCAGTCGCCCGTGTGAAAGACGAGCCCCGCAGGCGTGCGGATCGCGATGCCGTTCGGCTCCGGAATCGAATGCGTGAGCCCGACGAATTCGATGTCGAAAACGCCGGCCTTGAACCGTCCACCGAGCGGAACGGTGCGGATCGGAAGCGCCGCTGCTCGCCCGGCCTCGCCGACTTTGGTCTTCACCATTCCGGCCGTGAAGGGCGTCGCGAAAATCGGACACTCGAGCGACGGCCAGAGATCGAGCACGGCGCCGATGTGATCTTCGTGCGCGTGCGTCAGAACGAGGCCAACGAGATTTTTGCGGTCGGCGACGATGTAGCGAAGGTCCGGCAGCACGACATCGGCGCCGGGCTCCGATTCATGCGGGAACGTCACGCCGAGATCGACCATCAGCCACGAGCGGGCATTCGGTGGACCGTAGCCATAGAGATAGGTGTTCATACCGATCTCGCCGAGACCGCCGAGCGCCATGAACACGAGTTCGTCGGGCTTGCCTTTATGCGACCGTTGAGATGACCTGTCGTGCTCGCTCATGCATCCCCATTTAGCGCGTCCGCGCCGCCGAGCGCCACGTCGCCGTGATTGATCTCTCGAAGCTCGCCGTCGACCTCGGCGAGCAGAGCTCCGGTCGCGGCAAGCCCACGGTAGGTTCCGCGGATAGGACCGTCCGTCGAATTGACGAAGATCTCTTCGCCGATTCGCCCCGCCCGTTCCATCCAAGCCCGTCGAATGGCGGCGAAGTCGTCGCCGTCCTTCCAGACCTCGAGCCAATCCGGAAAGCGTTCAGCCAGAGCATCGAGCACCGCTGCAGGTAACGGCGCCCGGGCGTGACGGCCGAGCGAAGTCGCCGCACGGCCAAGATCTTCGGGATGAGACGCGATGTTCAAGCCAAAGCCCACAACCGCCAGGAAACCGGGGCTTCCCCGCGCGGTGGTGCTTTCGACCAGAATGCCCCCCATCTTGGCTGTCCCCATCAGAATGTCGTTCGGCCATTTGAGGCGCAGGGGCGCGTCTTGCGCAAGGTCCGTCGTGGCGCGAACGGCTTCGAAAAGCGAGATTCCCGCGACGAGTGACAATTGTCCCGCTTTTTCCATGGGCGCGGAGCAGCAGAAGGCTATGCTCGTATAGAGATTTCCCGCAGGCGAGACCCAAGAGCGCCCGGCGCGTCCGCGACCCGACGTCTGCCGGTCGGCGATCACCCAGAGCGGGAGAGCCTCGCCCTTGAGCGCGAGGCGCATGGCGTCGGCATTGGTCGATTGGGTTTCTTCGATATGCAGGATGCGCGGTGTGGCTTGAGCATCCGTCATTGCGCTAGAGTGCGTGGGCTGGCGCCAGCACGGCCGCCGCAGCCGTCGCCGCATCGACGAGCGTTCCGCCAATGAACGGCAGCACGAACAGAACGATGAAGCCGGCCGAGAGAACCATGACCGCCGAAACCTTACCTTCGCGCGGCTGGAAGGCTTCGGCGCTGTCGTCGAAGAACATGATCTTGACGATGCGCAGATAGTAGAACGCGCCGACGACGCTGGTCACGACGCCGATGACGGCCAATGGATAGAGCCCGGCCTTGATCGCGGCCAGGAAGACGTACCATTTCGCCCAGAAGCCCGCGAGCGGCGGAATGCCGGCAAGCGAGAACATCAGAATTCCGAGGATCGACGCATAGGGCAAGTCGGTTTTCGCGAGGCCTGCGAGATCGGCGATATTTTCGACGTTCTCACCCTTGCGGCGCATGGCGAGGACGCATGCGAATGTGCCAAGCGTCATCGCGAGGTAAATCACGAGGTAGAGCAGCACGCCCGCGGTGCCCTCGGGGTTATTGGCGGAAAGCCCGACGAGCGCAAATCCGATATGGCCGATCGCGGAATAGGCGAGCAGGCGCTTGATGTTCGTCTGGCCGATCGCGGCGAATGCGCCAAGCGCCATCGAGGCAATCGACAGGAAAATTTCGATCTGCTGCCATTCTCCCGGGACGCCCGGGATTGCGAACTGCGTGAAGCGCACCATCATCGCCATCGCAGCGACCTTGGCGGCGCTCGCAAGAAATACCGTCACCGGCGTCGGCGCGCCCTGGTAGACGTCCGGCGTCCACATATGGAACGGCACCGACGAAATCTTGAAGGCAAGGCCGACGAGCACGAACACAAGACCGAACGTCAAGCCAATGTTTAATTCCATGCCGGGGAGTTGGGTTGCTGCCGCAATAGCGCCGTAACCCGTCGCGCCGGTGACGCCGTAAAGGAGCGAGGCGCCATAAAGAAATAGCCCCGAAGCCAGCGCGCTCAGAACGAAATATTTAAGCCCCGCTTCGCTGGATTTGACGTTATCGCGTTTGAATGCGGTGATGACGTAAAGCGAGAGGTTCTGCAGCTCGAGGCCGAGGTAGAGCGTGATCAGATCGTTCGCCGATACCATCAGCATCATGCCGAGCGCGGCAAGCAGGACGAGCACCGGATATTCAAAGACCAGGAGCTTGTCGCGGGCAAAGCTTTCGAAGGTCAGAATGAGCGCCACGATGGCGGCGACCAGAATCATGATCTTGAAGAAGCGCGTCAGCGGATCGGATACGAACGCGCCTTCAAAGACGTGGGAAACACCCGTCTGCTGAAACATGGCGACGATGGCAGCCGTGAGCACGCCGATGGCAAGCCAGCCGACGACACGGCCGGTTTTCTCGCCTTCCGGGCTGAAGACGCCGAGCATCAAAAGCGCGATGGCGCCGAGCGCCAGGATCAGCTCCGGCGAAATGATGTTGAGAAGCGCGCTATCCATCGATCAATTCCTCATGGCGCCAGGAGAGCGGCGGCCGTGTGCTGGGCATCCTGATAAGTCTGCACGAGATTCTTGACCGACGCCGCCGTCACGTCGAACACGGGCGCCGGATAGAATCCGTAAAAGATCGTCAACAGGATCAGCGGCGCTAGTATCGCGACTTCACGCGGCGAGAGATCCAGAATGCTCCGAAGGTTTGCCTTCTCGAGCACGCCGAAAATAACGCGCCGGTAAAGATAGAGCGCATATGCGGCCGACAAGATGATGCCGCTCGTCGCTAGAATCGCGACCCAAGTGTTGGCCTTGAAGGCCGCCATCAGCGTCAGGAATTCGCCGATGAAGCCGCTGGTCCCTGGCAGGCCGACATTGGCCATCGTGAAGATCATGAACGCCACGGCGTATTTCGGCATGCGCTCGACGAGCCCGCCATAGGCCGCGATCTCGCGCGTGTGCATGCGGTCGTAGATGACGCCGACGCAGAGGAACAGCGCGGAGGCGACGAGGCCATGCGAGAGCATCTGGAAGATGGCGCCGTCGATGCCCTGCTGCGAGCCCGTGAAAATGCCCATCGTCACGTAGCCCATATGCGCGACGGACGAATAGGCAATGAGCTTCTTCATGTCCTCCTGCACGAGCGCCACGAGCGACGTGTAGATGATCGCGATGATCGACAGCGAGAAGACCAGGGGCGCGAGATCGGCCGAGGCGTTGGGGAACATCGGCAGCGAGAAGCGCAGGAAGCCGTAGCCACCCATTTTCAGCAGGATGCCGGCGAGAATGACGGAGCCTGCCGTCGGCGCCTCGACGTGGGCGTCGGGAAGCCAGGTGTGCACCGGCCACATCGGCATCTTCACCGCGAACGAGGCAAAGAATGCGAGCCACAGCCACCACTGCATATCGGGCGGGAACTTGGTTTGCAGAAGCGTCGGAATATCCGTCGTCCCCGCTTGCCAGTACATCGCCATCATCGCGAGCAGCATCAGCACCGAGCCGAGCAGCGTGTAGAGGAAGAACTTGAAGCTGGCGTAGACGCGCCGCTTACCGCCCCAGACGCCGATGATGATGAACATCGGGATAAGGCCGCCCTCGAAGAACAGGTAGAACAGCACGAGATCGAGCGCCGAGAAGACGCCGAGCATCAGCGTCTCGAGCACCAGGAACGCGATCATGTATTCCTTGACGCGGTTCTCGACCGACACCCAGCTCGCGAGAATGCAGAGCGGCATCAGGAACGTCGTCAGGATGATGAACAGCATCGAGATGCCGTCGACGCCGAGCTTGTACTTCAGCGATCCGAGCCAGGCGTGCTCCTCGACGAACTGGAAGCCGGACTGGGTCGTGTCGAAGTTCCACCAGATCAGCAGTGACACGACGAAGGTCACCAGCGTCGTCCAGAGCGCGATCCAGCGGGCGTTCTGCTTCGCCTCGGCATTCTGCACGGCGATCAGGAGCGCGCCGACCAGCGGCAGGAAGGTGATGACGGAGAGGATGTTGTTCATTTAAACACCCCGGCGAAAAGCCCGTTGTAGGTGAGCCAGGTCATGAGCGCCGCCACGCCGAGCAGCATCGCGAATGCATAGTGATAGAGGTATCCGGTTTGCAGGCGGACGACCCTTTCGGTGACGCGGCCGACGCCCGCCGCCGTCCCGTCGATGGCGCCGTCGATCACGGCCCCGTCGCCACCCTTCCAGAGCAGGCGTCCGATTGCGAAGGCGCCGCGCACGAAGATCAGATTATAGAGCTCGTCGAAGTACCACTTGTTGAGCAGGAACAGATAGAGCGGTTTGAACGCCCTTGCCGTCGCGGCGGGCAGCCAAGGCGCGCCGATATAGTAGACCCAGGCGATCGCGAAGCCGATCAGCATTGCGATGAGTGACGAATAGGGAACCCATCCCGGCACGTCGTGCATCTCATGCAGGATGTGGTTCGTTTCCGAACGGAAGATCGCCGCGCCCCAGAACTCGTGCTCGTCGTGGCCGATGAAATAGCCGGAGAACACGACACCGGCCAGGATCGCGCCTAAGGACAACACGGCCAGCGGCAGCATCATCGTCCACGGACTCTCGTGCGCGTGGTCGAAGGTGTGATGGTCGGCGCGGGTCTTTCCATAGAACGTCATGAAGATGAGACGCCACGAATAGAACGATGTCATCAGCGCGCCGACGACGAGAAGCCAGAAGGCGTAGTTGTTCTGCGTATCCGCCGCGTACGCCGCCTCGATGATCGCATCCTTGGAATAGAACCCGGCGAAGCCCGTCAGGTGCGGAATGCCAACGCCGGTGATCGCCAGCGTGCCGATCATCATGGCCGCGAACGTCCACGGGATTTTCTTGCGCAAGCCGCCCATCATCCGCATGTCCTGCTCGTGATGCATGGCGTGGATGACGGAACCCGAGCCAAGGAACAGAAGCGCCTTGAAAAATGCGTGCGTGAAGAGGTGAAAAATCGCGACGCCGTAAGCGCCGATCCCGCAGGCTACGAACATGTAGCCTAGCTGCGAGCACGTCGAATAGGCGACGACGCGCTTGATGTCGTTTTGGACGAGGCCGACGGTTGCGGCAAAGAATGCCGTGATGGCGCCGATCAGCGTCACGAATTTCAGGGCGTCGGGCGCAAGCTCGAAGATCGGCGACAGCCGCGCGACCATGAACACGCCAGCAGTCACCATCGTCGCCGCATGGATCAACGCAGAGACGGGCGTCGGGCCTTCCATCGCGTCCGGAAGCCAGGTGTGCAGCAGGAACTGCGCCGACTTGCCCATCGCGCCCATGAACAGCAGCAGCGAGAGCGTCGTCAGGATGTCGACCTCGTATCCCGCAAACACGAACGTCTTGCCGACGGCGCTCGGCGCGGCCGCGAAGAGGGCGTCGAGGTTGACGGTGCGGAAGACGTAGAACAGTCCGAAGATGCCGAGCGCGAAGCCGAAATCGCCGACGCGGTTGACGACGAAGGCCTTGATGGCCGCCGCATTCGCCGAGGGCTTTTTGTACCAGAAACCGATGAGCAGATAGGACGCGAGGCCAACGCCTTCCCAGCCGAAGAACATCTGGACGAGGTTGTTGCTCGTCACCAGCGTCAGCATCGCGAACGTGAACAGCGACAGATACGCGAAGAAGCGCGGGCGCGAGTCGTCCTCGTGCATGTACCCGATGGAATAGAGGTGCACGAGGGACGACACCGTCGTGACGACGACCAGCATCACCGCGGTCAGCGTGTCGATCTTCAATGCCCAGGACGTATCGAGTTCGCCGGACGTGATCCAACGGAACAGCGTAACGGTGTGCGTCTCGTGTCCGAGCGCGACTTGAACGAAGACGACCCAGGAGAGCGCAGCCGCGATAACCAGCAGCGCCGTGGTGATGACTTCACTCGGACGGTCGCCGATGATGCGGCCGAAAAGGCCGGCGATCAGCGCGCCGACGAGCGGCAAAAGGACGATTGTCGCGTAGATCATGCGGAAACGTTCCCCCTATTCCCGTCATGCTCCCCGCTTGCGGGGAGAGGGCACACTTCGTGTCGATGCCGAAAGCCGCTCACGCCTCACCCCTTCATCATGTTGACGTCTTCGACCGCGATCGAACCGCGGTTGCGATAGTAGACGACGATGATTGCGAGGCCGATGGCGGATTCGGCGGCGGCGACCGTCAGCACGAACAGCGCGAACACCTGGCCGACGAGATCGGCGTTGAAGTGCGAGAACGCGACCAAATTGATGTTCACGGCGAGCAGGATCAGCTCGATGGACATCAGGATGACGATGACGTTCTTGCGATTGATGAAGATGCCGAAGATGCCAAGCGTGAACAGGCAGGCGGCGACGGTCAGATAATGTCCGAGCCCAATGGTCATTCCACAGCCTCCGGGCGCTTGCTGGCAGGGATCACCGATCCGCCGGTTGGAACTTTGATCACCTCTAGCGTCTTGGCCGGATCACGCGAGACCTGCGCCGAGATCGACTGGCGCTTGACGCCGGTGCGGTGCTTCAATGTCAGCACGATGGCGCCGATCATCGCGACGAGCAGGATCATGCCCGAGGCCTGAAACAGGTAGACGTACTTGGTGTAAAGGATCTGACCGAGCGCCAGGGTGTTGGTCACGCTTGACCCAACGGCGGGCATCGGCGCGGTGGCCTTGACGGTCGAAGCAATGTTGAAACCGCGGAAGCTGAAAAGCGCCACAAGCTCGGCCAGCACGACGCCGCCGACAATGGCTCCGATCTTGGCGTTCTTGATGAAACCCGCTTTCATCTCGGCAAAGTCGACGTCGAGCATCATGACGACGAACAGGAAGATGACCGACACGGCTCCGACGTAGACGATGACGAGGAGCATGGCGAGGAATTCGGCGCCGAGCAGCAGGAACAGTCCGGCGGCGTTGAAGAACGCCAGGACGAGAAACAGCACCGCGTGCACCGGATTTCGCGCAAGGATGACCATCGCGCCGGACGCGACCGCCAGCACCGCAAAGAGATAGAAGAAGCCTGCCTCCGCCATCGTTCTCGTTCTTCCTGTTATCCCGTGGGATGAGCGATTTAGCGATACTTCGCGTCGAGCGCGATGTTCTTCGCGATCTCACGTTCCCAGCGGTCGCCGTTCGAAAGCAACCGCTCCTTATCGTAGAAAAGCTCTTCGCGCGTTTCCGTCGCAAACTCGAAATTCGGACCCTCGACAATGGCGTCCACGGGGCACGCTTCCTGGCAGAGCCCGCAATAGATGCACTTCGTCATGTCGATGTCGTAACGCGTCGTCCGGCGCGTGCCATCGTTGCGGCGGGGGCCGGCCTCGATGGTGATCGCCTGCGCCGGGCAGATCGCCTCGCAGAGCTTGCAGGCAATGCAGCGCTCTTCGCCATTCGGATAGCGACGAAGCGCGTGCTCGCCACGGAAGCGCGGCGACAGCGGCCCTTTTTCGTAAGGGTAGTTCAGCGTTTTCTTCGGCGCGAAGAAATAGCGAAGCGTCAGCACGAACGCCACGACGATTTCCGTCAGGAATAGCGACTTTGCAGCGCGAGCGACGCTCATGACAGAAAACCTCCAAATCTGAGCACTGCGGCCGTCACAACGACCATGAACAGTGACAGCGGCAGAAACACCTTCCAGCCGAGCCGCATCAACTGATCGTAGCGATAACGCGGCAGCAGCGCCTTCATCATCGCGAACATGAAGAAGACGAAGACGACTTTGGCCAGGAACCAGAAAAAGCCCGGGATGGCGTTCAACGGCCAGACGTCGAGCGGGGGCAGCCAGCCGCCGAGGAACAGGATCGTCGTCAACGCGCACATCGTGACGATCGCGACGTACTCGCCGAGCATGTAGAGCAGATATGGCGTCGACGAATATTCGACCATGAATCCGGCGACGAGTTCAGATTCCGCTTCAACCAGATCGAACGGCGTGCGGTTGGTCTCGGCCAGTGCCGATATGAAGAACACGACGAACATCGGGAACAGCGGCAGCCAGTACCAATCGAGGAACGAATTCGTCAGGCCCGCCCGCGTCCCGAGCCCGGCCCTCTGCGCATTGACGATGTCGGTCATGTTGAGCGAGCCGACGCACAGCAGCACGCAAATGATGACGAAGCCGATCGAGACTTCATAGGACACCATCTGCGCCGCAGAGCGGAGACTGCCCATGAATGGATATTTCGAGTTCGACGCCCAGCCGCCCATGATGACGCCGTAAACGCCGAGAGAGGAAATCGCGAGCAGGTAGAGGATTCCGACGTTCATGTCGGAGATGACCCATTTGCCCCAGATGTTCTGGTCGAGCGGGATGACGGCCCAGGCCGAGAGCGCAAACATCGCGGTCGCGAGCGGGGCAAGCAGGAAGACGGCCTTGTCGGCGCCTGCCGGGATCACCGGCTCCTTGAAGACGAACTTCAAAAGGTCGGCGAACGACTGAAACAAGCCGAATGGCCCAACGACGTTCGGGCCACGGCGCATCTGAACGGCGGCCCAGACCTTGCGGTCGAACAGCAGCAGAAACGCAATGATGACCAGGAGCCCGACCAGCACCGCCAGCGATCCAACGATGAGGATCAGCAGGTTCCAGCCGTAATCGGTCATGAATGTTTGCAGGGTCTCGAGCATCGTTCCTATTCCGCCGCGCTGAGCCTCTGGTCGCGGGCGCTTCGAAGCGCACTCATTCCGGCCATGACAGCCGAAGCTCGCGCGACCGCGTTGGTGAGATAGAAGTCTTCAATCGCCGATACGAAGGCCGTCGCCGTCGCCTGCCCGGAAAGCTTTGCGAGCGTTTCAAGGCCCGATACCGCGCGAGTTTCGACCGTATCGATCTCGGCAAGCTGCGGTGCCGTCTTGTACATGGCGGCACGCAGGTCTTTCAATGTGTCGTAAGGCAGTGTTTTGCCAGCGCGAGCCGAAAGAGCGCGCAGGATGGTCCAGTCTTCCTTGGCGCTGCCGGGCGAGAACGCGGCTTTGACCGTCTGCTGGACGCGGCCTTCCGTATTGACGTACGTCGCGCCGTTCTCCGTGTAGGCGGCGCCCGGAAAAATGACGTCGGCTCGTTCCGCGCCACGATCGCCGTGGCTGCCCTGATAGACGACGAAGGCCGAGCCGAGCTTGGAAAGATCGCATTCGTCGGCGCCCAAGAGATAGACGAAGTCCATGCCCCCGCCGAGGATGCCGGCGACGTCCCTGCCGCCCTTGCCGGGCACAAAACCGACATCAAGCCCGGCGACGCGGCCTGCCGCCGTGTGAAGCACGTTAAAGCCGTTCCACGCCGCGTCCTTGCCAGCCGACATCGCAATGGCGACGCGCGCGGCAAGTGAGAGCACCGCGAGGCCATCGGCACGCGCGAAAGCGCCCTGCCCGACAATCACCATCGGCCGCTGGGCCGATTTCAGAACGTCGGCAAAGGCGTGCTTGCCGCTTGCGACTTCGGCCAGCGTCTCAGGTCCGGCGCCGAGATACTCATAGGGATATGTGAGATCGGCCTTGGCACCGATGAGCGCGATCTTGGTCGACGCGGTCCGCCAGCGCTTGCGGATGCGCGCATTGAGCACCGGCGCTTCAAGGCGTGGATTGGAGCCGACGATGAGGATCGCGTCTGCCTGCTCGATGCCTTCGATCGATGAATTGAACACGTAGCTGGCGCGGCCGAGCTTCGGATCGAGCTTGTCACCGGCCTGGCGGCAATCGATCGAGGTCGCGTCGAAGCGCGTCAGCAGATCCTTCAGCGCGAACATTTCCTCGGCCGCCGCGAGATCGCCCGCGATCGCACCGATCTTGTCGGGCGAAGCCGCCTTGAGCTTATCGGCGACGAGGCCCAGGGCTTCATCCCAGCTCGCTGGCTGAAGGCGCCCGCCCTTGCGAATGTAAGGCTGATCGAGGCGCTGGATTTTCAAACCATCGGCGACGTGACGCGTCTTGTCCGAAATCCATTCTTCATTCACGGCGTCGTTGTTGCGCGGCAGGATGCGCATGACGGCGCCACCGCGCGTATCGACACGAATTGCAGAGCCGAGCGCATCCATCGCATCGATCGTCTCGGTCGATTCCATTTCCCACGGACGCGCGGAAAATGCCCACGGCCTGTGCGTGAGTGCTCCCACGGGGCAGAGATCGACGGCGTTGGCGCTCATTTCCGACATGATGCCGTGTTCGAGATACGTCGTGATTTCGGCGTCCTCGCCGCGCCCAATGAGGCCGAGTTCCTCGACGCCCGCGACTTCCGTCATGTAGCGAACGCAGCGCGTGCAGTGGATGCAGCGCGTCATCATCGTCTTGATCAGCGGCCCGATATGCTTTTCTTCGACCGCGCGCTTGTTCTCATGGTAGCGCGAGCCGCCCATGCCGAACGCCATCGCCTGATCCTGCAGATCGCACTCGCCGCCCTGATCGCAGATCGGGCAGTCGAGCGGATGATTGATGAGCAGGAATTCCATCACGCCTTCGCGGGCTTTCTTGACCAGCGGCGAGGTCGTGCTGATGATCTTCGGAGAGCCGTCCTTGTTCGGCGGCAGATCGTTGACCAGCATCGCGCAGGAGGCGATCGGTTTTGGCGAGCCCTGCACCTCGACGAGGCACATGCGGCAGTTGCCGGCGATCGACAGGCGTTCGTGATAGCAGAAACGCGGAACGACAGCGCCGGCGACTTCGCAGGCGTGCATCAGCGTCGTGCCGTCTTCGACCTCGATTGCCTTGCCGTCGACTATCAGTTGCTTTGGCATTGCTCGTTGTCCGCCGCCCTACTCCGCCGCCACGCGCGCATGCTTCGCCTGATACTGGTCGATGCGCTCTTCGATGACGGGACGGAAATTCTTGATCAAACCCTGCACCGGCCAAGCTGCTGCATCGCCCAGTGCACAAATCGTGTGGCCTTCAATCTGCTTCGTGACGTCAAAGAGAAGATCGATTTCGCGTTTTTCCGCCTGGCCGCGTTCCATGCGTTCGAGAACGCGCCACATCCAGCCGGTGCCTTCGCGGCACGGCGTGCACTGGCCGCAGCTCTCGTGCTTATAGAAATAAGCGAGGCGCCGGATGGCTCCGATGATGTCCGTCGACTTATCCATGACGATGACCGCCGCGGTGCCGAGGCCTGAGCCGAGCTTGCCGAGCGCGTCGAAATCCATCGTGACGCTCATGGATTCCGCAGCGGTGATGCAACGCACCGACGATCCGCCCGGAATAACCGCCAGCAAATTGTCCCAGCCGCCACGAATGCCGCCGCAATGCTTGTCGATCAGTTCCTTGAGCGGAATGCCCATCTCTTCTTCGACGGTGCACGGCCGCTCGACGTGACCGGAAATCTGGAACAGCTTAGTGCCGGTGTTGTTCGGCAGGCCGAGGGCCGCAAACCAGCTCGCGCCGCGCCGCAGAATATCACCCGTGACCGCGATGCTCTCGACGTTGTTGATCGTGGTCGGCGCGCCATAGAGACCGACGTTGGCGGGAAACGGCGGCTTTAGACGCGGCTGACCCTTCTTGCCTTCGATGCTTTCGAGCATCGCGGTTTCTTCGCCACAGATGTAGGCGCCGGCGCCGTGATGGACGTAGAGATCGAAGTCCCATCCATGGACGTTGTTCTTGCCGATCAGCTTCGCCGCGTAAGCTTCGTCAACGGCACGCTGCAGCGCTTCGCGTTCGCGGATGTATTCGCCGCGCACATAGATGTAGCTGGTGTGTGCGCGCATCGCGAAGGCGGCGAGCAGTGCGCCCTCGATCAGGAGATGTGGATCATGCCTCATGATCTCGCGGTCCTTGCAGGACCCGGGCTCCGACTCGTCGGCGTTGATGACGAGATAGCTCGGGCGCTGATCCGCCTTCGGCATGAACGACCACTTGAGGCCCGTTGGGAAGCCGGCGCCGCCGCGTCCGCGCAAACCCGACTTCTTCACCTCGTCGATGATGTAGTCGTGGCCCTTGTCGATGAAAAACTTCGTGCCGTCCCAGGCGCCACGGCTTATCGCGCCCTTAAGGCGTGCGTCGTGGAAACCATAAAGATTTCGAAAGATGCGATCGCGATCATGAAGCATGCGAGCTAATCCTTCGGCCTTTCACCGGCTTTACTCTCCGGTCGCCAACCCGACGCGAGCTTTTGTGCCTGCTCGATCCATTTTTCTCGCGTCACGCGTCCCTTGAAACCATCGAGCTGGCTTTCGAACCAGGCGACGTTCCCGGGCGTCCATTTCGCGATCTGATCGAAGTGCCAGACACCGATGGCATTCAGCTTTTCGACCATCTTATCGGCAACGCCCCAGATCAGCGAGAGGTCATCGCCGTTGCCGCCGCGCGGTTCGCGAAACAGCTCCGGTTCCGTATCTCCGCGCGCCGCCGCGATCGCACGATCGCGCAGCATGTCGGCCTTGATCTTATCGAGCTCACCGGCAGACATCGCCTTGCCGCCGCCCCGCGCCTCGAGTTCCTTGACGAGTCCGGCATTCGCCATCGCGGTCAGCGCTGCGGGATGAACGGGAGGTGCGGCTGCCGCTGGCGCAGGCGAAGCTGCGGGCACCGTGTCGCTTGCGTCCGATGTTTCTTCGAAGCGCTTCCTCCAGGCGTCGACCGTCGAGCCATCGTAAAGCGATTGATCCGTGAGACTCGTCGGACCGCCCGAGGGGCACGAGGCCGTGCGGCCGGTTTGCGATCCCGGCTTCGGCGGCTTGCCCGCTGCAAAACCATTGAGCATTTCTTCAAATTGCTCTGCCGTCAAATCCTCGTACGTATCCTTGCCGATCTGGACAACCGGCGCGTTGGCGCAAACGCCGATGCACTCGACTTCCTCCCACGACAGCGTGCCGTCTTCGTTCGGCGTGTGCTGGTGCTCGTTGATGCGGTGCTGACAAACCGAGATCAGATCGCGCGATCCGCGCAGCATGCACGGCGTCGTCCCGCAGACCTGCACGTGCGCCTTCGTCCCGACCGGCGACAACTGAAACATCGTGTAGAACGTCGCGACTTCCATGCCCCGGATGTGGGCCATGCCGAGAAGATCGCAAACGGCGCGGATCGCAGGTTCGGGAAGCCATCCGCCCGATTGTTCCTGCGCGCGCCACAACAACGGAATGACGGCGGATGCCTGCTTTCCGTGAGGATATTTGGCAATCGTCTCTTGTGCCCACGCAAAATTCTCCGCCGAAAAAGCAAACTCAGCGGGTTGATCGGGATGCACTCGGCGAACAGCCATCAACGGCTCCTGAAAACCAAGGGTCGCGGCGCCGAATATAACGTGGTCAGGTCAGATGGAAGACCTTGCCCCGCCACGCGAATGCCGACTCTTGCAAATCGACATTACCCTTCGAGCGTCAACACGGTCCAGTACGCGGAAGACGACGACTAGGCAAGGATTTGCAGATGCGGCGAAAGCATGATGCGGCCGTGATAAACAGCAAGCAGGTGCGACCAATGGGTCTCGGCCTCAGAACGGTTTGATGAGGATCAAGGAACCGTATCGGAGGCCGGAGGGTTGGGCACTGCAAGCGACGAATCAGGTTTTAAAATTCCACGCCGCTCTAGTGTTTCGGACGGGCGTTCCGTCGCCCACCGGCGTTCGGCAAAACCGAGCGGCACAGCGAGCCAGCCGAGCAGCAAAAGGAACGTCGCGATCGGCGCCAGGATCAGCGAGAGCTGCGAGGCGACGCGCAGGAACCCGGTCCACAACACCGCGAACAAGAGGCCGAAAGCAATGATGACCCAGCCGCCATCGTCAGCGCCCCTCGCCGTCGCGAAGATCAGTCCGGCAAACAATCCGACAAGTCCGATCAACACAGGAATGAACGGGGCGTCGGCCTGCAGAGCTCCCATGGGCCACCCGCGCGAGCGGGCGAAAAGGCGATAGGTAGAAAGACTTAGACCCCATCCCAGCGCGACGACCGCCAACAGAAAGAGATTGTCGACGACCGGGCTTGCACTGTTGATCATACGCATCACCTTGGATTGCTTACGGCTTCCAAAACACGAGGCGTCGTTGTGCCAGGGGTTTAAGGCAGATGCTAGTCCACCTTCCGCGCCGGAGGGAAGCCGCGCTTATCCGGGCCGCCTTCCGCAAAAGGCGACCGCCAAGGCCTACGCGCGCCGCTCGCTGCCCAATGCCCAGGCAAACGTAGAGCAGCGCCGCGGATGCATCTAACGCACATGCGAGACAGTCTTGCGACGCTCGCTCCCAGAGCCTTTCCGCTTTGTCGTTGAATCGCGGATCGGCTCTAGGTCTTGGTTTGTCGTACTTCTTATCGGAAAACCGGTTCCCACTTTTCCGGAAGCACTCTAGGTCTTTGTTTTGTCGTGCTTCTTACCGGAAAACCGGTTCCCACTTTTCCGGAAGCACTCTAGCGGTCGATCTCTCCGAAAACGATATCGAGAGACCCGATGATGGCCGAGACGTCGGCCAGCATGTGGCCCCTGTTCATGAAATCCATGGCCGCGAGGTGCGGAAAGCCTGGCGCGCGGATCTTGCAGCGGTAGGGCTTATTGGAGCCATCCGCCACGAGATAGACGCCGAACTCGCCCTTCGGAGCTTCGACCGCCGCATAGACATCGCCGGCCGGCACGTGGAAGCCTTCGGTATAGAGCTTGAAGTGGTGGATCAGCGCTTCCATCGAGCGCTTCATCTCTCCGCGCGTCGGCGGCACGACTTTCTTGTTTTCGGCGGAGTGCGGCCCCTGCCCGCCCGGCGATTTCAAGAGTTCGCAGCACTGCTTCATGAGCTTGGTCGATTCCCGCATTTCCTGCATGCGGATCAAATATCTGTCGTAACAGTCGCCGTTCTTGCCGATCGGAATATCGAAATCGAGTTCGGCGTAGCATTCATAGGGCTGCGACTTGCGCAGATCCCAGGCCGCGCCGGAGCCGCGCACCATGACGCCCGAAAACCCCCAGGCGAACGCCTCATCGAGCGAAACGACGCCGATATCGACGTTGCGCTGCTTGAAGATACGGTTTTCCGTCAACAGCACGTCGATGTCGTCGACCACCTTCAGGAACGGATCGCAGAAGGCATAGATGTCGTCGATCAGCTTTTCCGGCAAATCCTGATGCACGCCACCGATGCGGAAATACTTGGCGTGCATGCGCGCGCCCGATGCGCGCTCGTAGAACACCATCAGCTTCTCGCGTTCCTCGAAGCCCCACAGCGGCGGCGTCAGCGCGCCGACGTCCATGGCCTGGGTCGTGACATTCAGGAGATGCGACAGGATTCGGCCGATTTCGGAATAGAGAACGCGGATCAGCTGCCCACGGCGCGGAACGGTGATGCCGAGAAGGCGTTCGGCCGCCAGACAGAATGCGTGCTCCTGGTTCATCGGAGCCACGTAGTCGAGACGGTCGAAATAGCCGATCGCCTGCGTGTAGGTCTTGTGCTCGATGAGCTTCTCGGTGCCACGGTGCAAGAGGCCGATATGCGGGTCGACCCGCTCGACGACTTCGCCGTCGAGTTCCAGCACGAGCCGCAACACGCCGTGCGCCGCCGGATGCTGCGGCCCGAAATTGATGTTGAAGTTGCGGATTTCCGTTTCGGCCATTTTCAACCAGTTCCCCGCGTAATTGGAGAGAGACGCGCGCGCTTCGCCTTGTCGTTGACGCGCTGCTCGAATTTCTCCCAATCGACGATCACGCGCTCATGCTCGCCCTCGCCGATCAGGTCAATGCCGTCGTGGGCTTTAACGTGGAAAAATACGCGACGCCCCGCGACTTTCGTGCACTCGGCCTCGACCGTGACCGTTTGCCCTGGAACAGTCGCCGCCACGTGTGACACATTGATATGCACGCCGAGCGAGCCTTCGCCTTGATCGAGATGCTCCTCGAGGATGTGCAGGCACGTCCATTCCATCAGCCCGACCATGAAGCCGGTCGCAAAGACGGTCGGCATGAGCTGGAACTCGCGGGCCTCGGGATAAAGATGCGGCACCGTTTTCGTCGCCGGGACGCGAAACGAAAACTCCGTGCGCGCTCCAGCCTGAAGCGAAGATTTCACCGCGTCAGTCCTCACAGTCTGTCTTTCAAATTGCGGATTGTTATATAGAGGTTTGACGCCGTCGCCGCGACCGAAAACAACCCTAGCGCAAATGACGACAGGCTTGGCGCTCCGGTGCGCCCGACCAGCGGATAAATGAACTCGCCGCCGATCGCGATGATCACGACGCCGAGCGGAACGATGATCGTCGCGTAGGGCAGAAACCGGCCCAGAAGTCCGAAAATGACACCCGCGATTGCGCGCGGCCAATCGAGAACGAATGCAGCGACCATCAGTCCGGCCGAGATGGCTACATTCGTTTCAAATTCCATTCACATGCCATGCTGCGGATGATGGGAAACGGAAGCCGAGCCGACGCCTCGGCCGCCGTCATGAACGCTGTGCTTTTTCGTCGCCTGGAATGATGTAGTTCGGACCCTCCCAGGGGCTTTCGAAATCGAAATCGCGGAATTCCTGCGTGAGCTTGACCGGCTCGTAGACGACGCGCTTCTTTTCGTCGTCGTAGCGAACCTCGACGTAACCGGTCAGCGGGAAGTCCTTGCGCAGCGGATGGCCCTGGAAGCCGTAGTCGGTCAGGAGGCGCCGGAGGTCGGGATGCCCGATGAAGCGGATGCCGTAGAGGTCGTAAGCTTCACGCTCATACCAGTTGGCGGCGGGAAAGACGTCGTTGACGCTTGGCACCGCCGTCGTCTCGTCGGTCGCGATCTTGACGCGCAGGCGCTGATTGAGACGCGGCGAAAGGAGATGATAGACGACCTCGAACCGTTGGGCGCGTTCGGGATAATCGACGCCGCAGATATCGATCAGGATCTCGAACTGGGACTGGGGGTCGTCGCGCAGCTTCGTCAGGATCTCGACGATCCGGTCGAGCGGCACGGAAACCGACGCCTCGCCGAAGGCGGTGCTCGAGGCCAGAACGTCGGCTCCGAAAAGCGTGCCGACATGAGTTACTAGGTTTGCGATATCCATCAGAGCAGCATCCGCCTCAAGGCTTTTTGTCAATTCGCGTAAGATCGGAACAACCGGCGGTCGCCTCCGCGCCGGCTTCGATGTAACAGGCCGCGATGTGGTTGTCGGCGAGAATTCGGCCTTCGGTCACGGCTTTCGCGGCCGTCGACGTCCACGCGAACGACGTATTGTCCGGGAAAACGACACCAAAGAAATCGCGGCGGCCGCCCTCGTAGACGAAATATCCGCGAAACCGCCGGTCCGTCTGCTCCGTGATATGGACGGTGCGCTCACGCGTTCTGAGGCCATAGATATCGCCGATCGAATTTGTGTGGCCCGACCATGTGCCGATCAGGCTTGGGCCGTCATCCGCCGCGAAAGACGGCTGCGGTGCGGCGGCGGCCGCAACGAAAGCGGTAAGAGTGCCGGCAGCAGCATGGATCAGGCGGCGGTTCACGGTACGGCCTTTCCGAGTTGCCTATCTCTCGATCGTTCCCGTGCGGCGGATTTTGCGTTGTAGCAGCAGAATTCCATAAACCAGCGCCTCGGCGGTCGGCGGGCAACCCGGAACATAGACATCGACCGGGACGACGCGATCGCAACCGCGCACAACGGCGTAAGAGTAATGATAGTAGCCGCCGCCGTTGGCGCAGCTTCCCATCGAGATTACGTAGCGCGGCTCCGGCATCTGGTCGTAGACCTTGCGCAGCGCCGGGGCCATTTTGTTGGTCAGCGTGCCAGCGACGATCATCACGTCGGATTGGCGCGGTGACGCGCGGGGTGCAAAGCCGAAGCGTTCGAGATCGTAGCGCGGCATCGAAGCCTGCATCATCTCAACGGCGCAGCAAGCGAGACCGAACGTCATCCACATCAGCGAACCGGTACGCGCCCAGTTGATGAGGTCGTCGACGGTCGTTACGAGAAAGCCCTTATCGGCCAGCTCGTTGGAAATTCCGGTGAAGAACGGGTCGTCGGGACGAACGAGCGGGGTAGCAGCGCCCGACACACCTTCGCGCGCCTTATCCAAAGCGCGGTCGAAGACGATGTGCCCGTCGTTCGTGCGTATCACTCCCATTCGAGCGCGCCCTTCTTCCACTCATAGATAAAGCCGACCGTCAGGACGCCGAGGAACGCCATCATCGACCAGAACCCGAACACGCCGATGTCCTTGAACGCCACGGCCCACGGAAACAGAAACGCGATTTCGAGATCGAAGACGATGAACAGGATCGAGACGAGGTAGAACCGCACGTCGAACTTCATGCGCGCATCGTCGAAGGCGTTGAAGCCGCATTCGTACGCGGACACCTTTTCGGGGTCCGGATTGCGGTACGCGACCAGAAACGGCGCCACCATCAGGGCCGCGCCAATAAACAGCGCAACGGCGATAAAGATCGCTATTGGCAGGTAGTGAGAAGTCAGATCGACCATCGCATCTCGTCCACTCAGGGCACGGAGCCTGCAAAGGCGCTCGATGCAGCCGCGCACGCCCCGGTGTTAACCCAGGTCCTATTGCGGTGCAACTCGGGAGTGCCTCAAAAAGCTGGGACTATATGTCTAGCAGATAAACCGGGGTCGACTTACCCGATGTCGTGGTGGCGTCCTCCTGCCGCAGGAATTGCAGCCTTCAGGCGAGCGCTCGGCCGGGAGGGCGATTCGGATCCGCCGCCAAGCGGCCAGCGGAGCAGCCAGCTCGGCCATCTCCAACCGCCCTGCCCGATGCCTCCAGAGGCGGCCGGCGCAGCAGCTCACACGCGCGATCATCGGCATTTTTTATAGATTGCAATAATTGTACTTATGGCAATCGAAAATGCTGTAGGCACGCTGGGCGTAAGGGGCAGTCCGCCAAACCGGACCTCGTCTTTAATCCCACTCATTCCGCGGCAGAAAGCGGCTGATCCATGACAAGCTTACACACCGTAACGCTTTGTCTTCTCCTGATCGCCCTGACCTGCGCCGCTTCTCTCCTTCAGCGCGTCATCAAAATCCCGCTGCCGTTTATGCAGATCGCCGTCGGAGCCGCCGCAGCTCTGCCGCCGCTCGGCATGACGCTACCGCTTGATCCGGATACCTTCCTGCTGCTGTTCTTGCCGCTGCTCCTGTTTGGCGACGGCTGGCGTTTGCCGCGCCGCGGGCTATCCGCGATGCCGTGGTCGGTGCTCGGCTATGCGGTCGGCCTTGTCCTGCTGACGACACTTGTCGGTGGTTACGCATTGCACTGGCTCATTCCCGAGATGCCGCTCTCGGTTGCCTTCGCGGTGGCAGCGCTAGTATCGCCGACCGATGCCGTGGCGGTCGCCGGAATAACGCGCAGCCTGACCGTTCCCACACGCATGAAGCACCTGCTCGAAAGCGAGTCGCTGCTGAATGATGCATCGGGGCTGGTTGCAATGCGCATCGCGGTCGCCGCGACGCTCAGCGGCGGCTTCTCGATATTTGCCGCGGCGGGCGATTTTCTCTGGGTCGCGGCGAGCGGCATTGCGATCGGCGTCGCGCTCGCATCGCTTTATCATTTGATCCATCGCCGCTTTTTGAAAGGCGCCGGCGACGCGACGCTGCAAACCGTGCTGACCGGATTGCTGCCGTTCGCAGCCTTCGCCGCCGCCGAAGAAGTCGATGCTTCCGGTATTCTCGCAGCCGTCGCCGCCGGCATTACCGCGAGCCGACTCAGCCTGCTCGAACACGCTCATTTCAGCGCCCGCATCATGACCGGAGCGACATGGGATGTCGTCAGCTTTTGCCTCAACGGCATCATCTTCGTCCTGCTGGGGCTGCAACTCCCCGGCATCATCGGCGCCGGACCGTCGGGCATCGATCTCATCGCAAGTCAGCAGGTATGGGCGATCAGCGATGAGATTCTCGAACTGACGGCGATATTGATCGCGCTCCGCTTCCTGTGGGTTTTCGTACCCGCGGCAGTGAACCGAATGTTTGGAGCAGGGCACGCTAACGGCAGCTGGCGCGTCGTTGCCGCATCGAGCATCGCTGGAGTCCGTGGAGCCGTCACCCTCGCCGGAGCCCTCAGCATTCCGCTCGCCATGCCGGACGGCGCACCCTTTCCTTATCGCGATTTCGCGATCACAATCGCCGTGGGCGTCATTCTCATTTCGATGCTGGTCGCCGCGGTCGGTCTGCCCCTGCTCCTGCATGGCATCGAAGATGAACATCGCGGTCACGCGGATGCAGAGATGGTGAAAGCGCGGCGCAGCGCCATCGAAGCGGCGATTTCCTCGCTCTCAGGCGAGCCAACCGCTGATGCCCGAGGAACCGTGCTCGCCGCATCCTATCGCGCGCATCTCGCTGCTCTCTCCGACGTTGAGACAAGCAAACACGACGATGCGGCCTGGCGCGACCTTCACAGAACAGCGCTGCACGCCGAGCGTGACGCCATCCAGCGTTTACGCCACGGCGACGAGATCGACGACGCCGTTGCGCGGCAATTGCTTTATGAACTCGATATATTGGAAGCGGCGGTCATGCACCGCCCATCGCGTCCGCATTTCGAATCTGAGGCGGAACTCAGAGAAAACATCGAAAAAATATAAAGAGGTGTGGCGGCTTTTCGCATCCACACCTCTTGTTGAAATCCATCGGACTTCTTGTCGAAATCAACCGGCCTTCTTGAGGCTCTTCTTCGAAACGACGTGCTTGTGAACGTGCTTGCCAGCAACGTGCTTATGCGCAGCGTGCTTGTGTGCAACGTGCTTATGCGCAGATTTGGAAGCGTGGTGCTTATGATGTGAAACGTGATGGGCATGATGCGCATGATGGGCGCCCTTGGCGTCCTTGTCGTGTGCGCTGGCAACGCCAGCTCCGAGCATCATAGCGGCGGCGGCAAGTGCGACAGTCAAAGTGGTCTTCATAATGTGGCTCCTAGAGGTGTATGGCGTCACTCGCGACGCGCGGCACTTCTAGGCGGGAATTCCTGTCAGGTTGATGAATATCTCCGCTTGCGGAACATACTGTTTCGTAAACTTCCCTAAAGCACCCGGTTGTAGCGACTTTCATCGTCGTCGGACCGCCCGTCATCGGAGGCCGTCTCCTCATAAGGCGGCGGCTTCGGAAAATGAAAGGGCGCCAGCTTGGGGGAAGCCGGCGCCCGGGACGCAGCAAGCACGGGGGTTGCTTTGTGCGTCTGCCGCTCCGAGGGAAGGAGCGGAGAGATTTTATATCAGGCTCAAAAGGTCGCAGTCGTTAATGGCGATAACGACAGACGTCCTCCCTTAGTACCAGCAGACGCGGCGCCCATGGCGCCAATAGCAATGCCGGTAGTCGTAGCCCCAGGCAGGGTAGTAACCCCAAGACGGGTAACCGCCCCAACCGTAGCCTCGATAGTGCCGGTGGCCATAATAGCCGCGACCATAGTGGCCGTGGCCATATCCATGACCGTATCCGCGACCTTGATAGGCATCGGCCGACGCCGAAAATCCGACGACCGCTAAAGCCGCAAAAGCAACTGCTGTAAGCTGTTTGATCGATGTCATAGGAAGCTCCCAGTTTTCAAACTGCGATGCTTCCAACAACGCGCGAAAGCCGAACTTCCGATGCCCTGCGCGGTTTACTTCTTCGTATGATAGATGAGTTTTTATTCAGACTATTCAGGAAGATGCCTAGAGCCTTTTCGATTTTTGTGGAATCGTGGAAAGGCTCTAGCTTCGTCTTGGACTCAGCGGCCGTCGAAATCGCCGAGGCGATTGAAACAGTCCTGCAGCTGTTCGGCACGTCCACGCTGCTCTTCCGCCAGCGCCCGGCGCGGAGCCCAGCGGCACCACTGGAAATGCGGCCTCAGATCCGCATCCCAGCGCGGACCACGATAGCCGCAACGGAATCGATTGTTCGCATCGACCTGCACCTGAGCGATGCGCGCATAAACTTCGCAGCTCGCTCTCTTGCCTTCGACTTCGCCGCGCCGGTCGTTGCCGCCGAAGCGGAATGAGAAATTGCCATCGTTGAAACGGATGGTCTGGGAGTCCGCAGCCATCGTCGAGACGAAAACAGCAGCTGCAGCCAAGCCAATAGATGCAAGACGCATTTTTATAATCCTCGGTTGCCTGTTGGTGTGCGGACTAACCAAGGAATTGTGGCTGCCTGATAACAAATCATCGTCGAATTCAAGGGTTGGCGGAACAAAAGGACGGCTCCTCGCTCGATTGCGTAGCTTGCAATCAGGCGAGGAGCTGTCCAGTCCGACGGGGAAGCGATTAGAAGCGCGCTCTCAGGTTGGCGAAGAACTGCCGACCCGGCTCCGGAAAACCTTCCGTGAGGAAGTAGTTTTCATCGAGCAGGTTGATGCCGCCGATGGTCATCGACGTCATGTCGTTGAAAGCATACTCCGCCTGGAAATTCACGAGTGCGTAGGAGCCGATATTGATGTAGTTCGGCTTGCCGGTGAAGCCGCTGCTTTTTCCGCAGTTACCGTTCCCCGAATTCTGCGTGGCGCCCACCGCTCCTCCGCCGGTACTGACCAGCGTCGACGAGCAACTGGTGACCATCGCCGTGCGATCGGTTGCAAGCTCCACACTCGGCGTCAAGGTCAGCCAATCCATTGGCTTCCAAGCCACATAGATGAAGCCCTTATGACGCGGCGTTCCTTCGATCTCTGTCACCGCGACGGCGTCCCGCGCAACCTGCGTAGCACCACTCATATCGATTGCGGCTTTCGCAAAATCGAGATGGCGTTCGAGATAGGTGTAGTTGCCGCCGATGCGCAGCGATCTCGACACATCCCAGTCGGCTGAGAATTGGAAACCGTAGTTATAGCCGTCCGCATTGAAGCCAACGATAGACGTCCTGCTGTTGGCGGCGGTGAACGCATTCTGGATGCTGTCCTCGATATCGGAATAGAAAATTGCCGACGACACGTGAACATTGCGGAAGAAGATATCGCTGAAGCCGATTTCGTAGTTCGTCGCACGCTCGGGATCGACATTCGGATCGGGCTCTTTGCTGTCGAAGCGCGTGCTGTAACGTTCGAACAGTGTTGGAAAGCGCGTCCGGCTTGAAACGTCGGCATGGACTTTGCCGGTTTCGCTGTAGCTGTAGATCGCTGCCGTCTGCCAGTTCCAGGCGTCCGCGTAGGGCTTATCCAGCAGCACCGGAGGCGCACCCGTGACGCTCGGATCGAGCGACAGCACCTTGTTGGTGTCGAAGCTTACGCCGCCGACAATGTCGAGATAGCGCGTCGCGTGGAACGTGTTCTCAAGCGCGAACGACCAGGTTTCTTCGGATTGCCGCTTTGGCGCGCCATGCTCGGTCGTTGGCGGAGGACTTGGCAGATAGTTGATGTTTCCGTCATTGTGCGCGTCGTGCCGGAAATGGATCGCGCCCTTCAGCGTATTCATCGGGATGAGATCAGTTCCCATCTCGACAAAGCCGCCGTAGTTATAGTCGTCGTAAGGGCTATCGACCCATTTGTCCGTGTACGTGGCATCCTTGTAGAAGGACGTCGTATTCTGGAACGTGTTATAATAGGCGTTGCTCTTGATGTACGAGGAGCTGCCTAATACAGTTTTCGACAACCACGACAGCGATGACGTATTCCACTCCGGCCAGCCCCAATAGCGAACGGTATTGCTCCCGTCAGGGCTGATAGGGTGTTGTTATTATAACTTCCTGGATTGAAATAGCCCTGCACGATCTGACGATCGACGTGCAGCGGCGCGCCTTTCTCGCCATTCTGATTCGTGTAATTGATGCTGTATTCGTCGGTCGCGTTCGGGGTCAGGCCGACCTTGGTGTTGATGCGCCAGTCGCGAAAATCGGAATGATCGCGATTGCCGCCGTTCTCGTAGTCGAAGCCTTGCGCCACACCTTGTGTATATCCTAGCGTCGATGAATTCGCGGGCGTGAAGTCGCGGGACAGGTTGAAGTGATCCTGGCTGACGATGTTGCCGCTCAACTGCGCATACCAGCCCCGTTGCCGGGTTCCCGCGTAGGCGTAGCTGCTCCAGGAATTCAGATCGCTGATATTGCCGTTGACCATCAGTCCGGCGCGGCCTTCGAGTTCGACCTCTTTCGTCGGCTTGCGGCTGACGAGGTTGATCGCGCCACCTTCCGCTCCCGGGCCGTTCAAGACTGAAACGTATCCTTTCGCGACTTGCACTTCGGCAAGGTCGTCGGTCAGGAAGCGGTTCATGTCGATGCGGTTGTCGGCGGGAAGATAGACACGCACGCCGTCGATCGAGAGAGGCACCTGAAAGCGGTTGAACCCACGCACAAAGATATCGCCTTCATTGCGCGAGCCGCTGGAATTGATGGATGGCGCGCCCGTGCGTGCCCAGGTGACGCCGGGCAGAAGGTTGAGCGCCTCGCCGAGCGATTTCCTGTTGAAGCTCCACATGGCTTCGTTGGTGATCGTCGAACCACCGATCATGTCCAACTGGCCGAGCGTGAATATGCCGGTGGCGATCGCCGGTCCGCCGCCGCCAATGCCTTCGTTGCCGGTCGCCGCGACATCGGCGGCGCTGAAGCCGACATCTCCGCCATCCTCGTCAGAGGTCGTCTGCTGCGCGCTTCCCGTTGCCTTGGCTTTATTTATCGAGGACTTGCGGTTCCTCACCATGCGGCGGGCGAGCGGCTCGTTGGGAGAACTGACGACCACAGGCGGCAGAACCGCTGCCTCTTCCGCGGTGACGTCGCCGCCAGGCGTTAGCGGCTGCTGCGCGCTCGCCTCATGCGTATGCAAACAAACGGCGCATGCGGCCGCCGTAGCGGCCACAACCAATTTAGCCATAGAATCCCCCAATCCCCTAGCCGGCCTTCGCGGGCCTTATCTCCTTTCGATATATTTACATGACTATATCGTGAGACAACCCGCCTAATTAATTTGCACGCGACGTGTTGCCAAATGAGCGCAAGCCCTGATGCGAACGTCAGCGCTTTGCGCAAACCCCTTTGAATGTTGCCCGGCCTTTGGGTGTCGATCAGGAAAAGCGCAGAGATATCCGCGATTATCCCGTCGGTTAGTGCACCGAATCGGGCTTCAACGTTTCGCTATAAATTCTGGCCTTCCGCGTGCGACTATTCTGCCGCGATCCCGGAAGAACCGATCGCAAGTCACAGCATCAGGGCTTCGCTCATGCAGGCATCCCGTTATCCGGCGCTTTTTCGCATACCGCTGCATGCGCTTATCTCGATCGCGCTTCTGGCGACGGGTGTTGCCCTGCGCATCGCCGACCCGCAGCCGGTATCGCGATTGCGGCTGTCGGTTTTCGATTCCTATCTTCGCGCCGCGCCGCGCGCCGTGGATCCGTCATATCCGGTGCGCATCGTTGCCATCGACGAAGCCTCGCTGGCGCGTGCCGGCCAATGGCCCTGGCCGCGATCGATGCTGGCGGAACTGACGTCGCGCCTGCAGCAAGCCGGCGCCAAATCGATCACATTCGACCTCGTGCTGGCGGAGCCGGACCGGCTTTCTCCCGACGCGCTTTTGCGATCCTTGGACGGCCAGTCTGTCAACGCCGCCATCGTATCGGAGATCTCCCGCCTGCCCTCGAACGACGAACGCTTCGCGAAAGCCATCGCATCCGCGCCAGTCGTGCTCGGCGTCGCGGGCGAAGCCTACTCCGGTCGCGGCATCGCGCCTTATCGCGGCGGCATTTCGTTCGCGGGCGATGACCCGCGGATGTTCGTCCACGCCTATTCCGGCGGTGTCGAAAGCTTGCCGATACTTTCGCAAGCGGCGCGCGGCATCGGAGCCGTCAACTGGGTGCCGTCCGAAGATCAGATCGTCCGGCGCATTCCGTTGCTCGTCGCGATCGGCGGCAAGCTCTACCCCTCGCAAGCGCTCGAAGCGCTTCGTGTCGGCACCGGGCAGTCAACGATCTTCGTCAAATCGTCCGGCGGCAGCGGCGTCGAAGCCTTCGGTAGCCAAACCGGTATCGAGCATGTCCGCGTCGGCCAGACGGTTCTGCCAACGACGGAGCGCGGCGAGCTATGGCTCAAATTTTCGCCTTCCGACCCGCATCGCACGATATCCGCCGGCAGCATTCTCGATGGCAGCTTCAATCCCGCCGACATCCAGGCGCGCCATATCTTCATCGGCGCGACGGCGACGGGGCTGCTCGATCTCCGAGCGACGCCGCTGGCGGCTTCCATACCGGGCGTCGAAATTGAAGCGCAGGCGCTGGAGCAGATGCTCTCCAGCGAACATCTGATACGGCCGGCCTACGCCACCGGCCTCGAAATCGCATTCATCGTGCTCTTCGGCGCGCTGGTCGCCTGGATGATCGCGCGCAGCGGAGCCCTGATCGCGGCCATCGTCGGCGGCATGGCGATCGCCGGCATCGTCGCGCTGTCCTGGCTTGCCTACTCTCGCGCGGGTCTGCTGTTCGATCCGGTGTATCCAGGATTGGCGATCGCGCTGCTCTATCTCGGTACGTCGCTGACGAGCTACGTTCAGTCGGAAATCGAACGCGCCGAAATCCGCTCGGCATTCGGCCATTACGTGTCGCCCTCCGTGGTCTCCGAAATCGCCAAGCATCCCGACAGGCTGAAGCTCGGCGGCGACGAGCGCGACGTCACCCTGCTTTTCGCCGACGTTCGCGGCTTTTCGAAACTGTCGGAAGGACTGCAGCCGGACGAACTGGTTCGCTTCGTCAACCGCCTGTTCACCCCGCTCGCCGACACCATTCTCGATCATCGCGGCACGATCGATAAGTTCATGGGCGATGCTGTGATGGCATTCTGGAATGCTCCATTGCGAGATGACGAACACGCAAAAAACGCATGCCGGGCGGCGCTTGTGATGCTCGCCGACGTCGCGCGCTTCAACGCCAAGCAATCAGAAGAAAGTGGCCTTCGCGGCGAAACCTTCGTGCCGGTGCGGCTCGGCATCGGGCTTAATACGGGCGCGTGCGTCGTCGGCAACGTCGGCTCGCCCCAGCGTTTCGATTATTCCGTGCTTGGGGATGCCGTGAACGTCGCTGCACGGTTTGAGGAAGCGACGAAGACGTTCGGCGCGGATATCGTCGTCGGCGAACGAACGGCCGCAGATGTACCAAGCTTCGCATTCCTGGAGCTTGGCACCGTGATGCCGCGCGGCAAGGATCGTCCGGAACGTATCTTCGCGCTTATCGGCGATGAGACTTTCGTGGCGTCCGGCGAATTCGCCGAACTGAAGACGGCGCACGCAGCATACCTCGCCGCGACGAGCGCCGGAGGTGAGCGGACGGCGGCACTGGAAAAATGCCGCCAGCTCTGCCCGCCGTCGATTGCGGGCTACTACCGGGACGATTTGGGCCGGGCGCGCACTGCCGCGACGTCGACGTGATAATCCTCGCCGAGTTGCCAAACGCTGCAGCCGTGTCGAATAGCTAGCGCCCGCCGCTCGGCCGATTGCCGCCGCCATAGCCTCCGCCGCCATAACCGCCCCGGTTTGGAATGCGGATGCCGCCGCCGCCGATGACGATGTCCATTCCCCGCGCGCCGTTGCCCCAATCGTCATCGTCGTTCTTCGGCCGGCTCGCGGTTCGCTTCGGCTTTGCCGGTTTCTGGACCACCTTGCTCTTCTTTGCGGGCGGCGCCGTCCGGCGAGGACCAGTATCGGCCTTCTTCACGCCGAAGCGCGGATGCGGATTGAGACAGGCTTTCTCCTCCGAAGGCGGAAACACGCCGTCGACGATCATCGCACGCGTCAGCATCGGATTGGGATCGATCGCGGGCGCGTTCGTCACGAATGGAAATGCCGTGTCGAAAGCGACGGCTGCGTTGTCGGGGAGCTGGGGCCAGTTCACCGGCTTCTCGACCGTGCCGTCTTCGGAAATGCGTATCAGCTGACCGGGCTGATCGAGAACGTGGCAGACGTTCCGCTTGCCTGTCGCCTCGAGCGCGCCGTCATGCAGCAACACCCACACGGAGCGATCCGGGAGAATATAGACATCAAAAATGGTGCCGCGAACGGTGATCGATGCGTTGGGCGTGTTGATAACGTACGTCGTCTTCGCCGCCGCGCCGGTGATAAACCGGAATGCGCCCTTCATCATGTTGATGATGATCGAGCCAACCTTCTTGTCGCCGTCGTAAACGAATTTATCGAGCACGAGCCGCGATCCCGGACCGAGCGCGAGTTTCGTCTCGTCGTCGAGCCTGAATTCGCCCTGCGCGTCGGTGTTGACTTCGATCGTCTCGTCCTGGCGGACATCATCCCCCTTGGCAAGCTTGCGCTGCTTTTCGGCGAAATCCGCCATGACGATATTCGTTATGACGACGGATTCACCGATCCTGTCGCCCGATGCCGCGTGCGCGACTCCGGTCATGGGCAGCAAGGCGCCGGTGACAAAAAACGAAGCAAGCAGAGGTTTCATGAACGCACAGCGGGCCATCGCACTGCCTCTGGGTGATAGGAATTCAAAAGCCTGAAAATCGGGTCCTGGAAAAAGTAGCACACTGACGGTCGTGCGGCCATTAGAACAGATTAATACAAAAGCGATTGTTCCTTGGGGAACACGCTCGCGGGCATTGAGCGCATGCTGCAGGCCGGCGCCGCATCCCTTGCGGTGCACAATGCTCGCCCTATCCGGCGACGCGGACGCTCATATTCTCGTGCGCGCTCAAAGATTCATATTCATCGAAGCCGGAAGGTAACGAAAGCCTTCGCCGCGCTTCATAAAATGACCATATCCCGGCCAAGCGAAATGATAGGCCAGGATCGGAATCCTGTTCGTCGCGAGAAAATCAAGCATCTTGAGGCGCGTCGTCACCGCCTGCTTGGGGTCCGTGTCATAGAGAAACTCCATACGCGGATTTTCAATCAGCAAAATGGAATGATGTGAAACGTCGCCCACGAAAAAGAACGACTGGCCACCGGAGTGAATGTTGAACATGGTATGGCCGAGCGTATGTCCCGGAGCCGCGACGGCCGTAATGCCAGGCAGAAATTCCTGATCGTCTTTGAAGAAGACCAGCCGGGCACGCACGGGCATGAGATTCTTACGCGCGTGGATAACAAATGCCTTCTTCCAAGGCAGGTCCATTTGCTTGTCATCAGTCCAATAGTCGAAATCAGCCTGGCTCATGTAGACTTGAGCGTTCGGATACATTGGAGCACCGCTCTCGTCGACAATCCCGCCGATATGATCGATATGGCCATGTGAAATCACGACGGCGTCGATTTCGTTACGCTTGAAACCCGCATCGGCGAGGCTTTTTGCGAGCAAGCCGCCCTTTGATCCGAACATCTTGGAGGCGCCGAGGCCGGTATCGAACAGGACGAGTCTGCCGTTGCTGTTGACGACGAACGAGTTCAACTCGATGTTCATCTCAGACGGACTCATGAAGTTTTCCGTCAAGTCTTTGCGGACTTGCTCTTTCGGCACGCCGAGAAACGAGTTTGACGGATCGCCGAGCATCTGCCAGCCGTCCGAAACAACGGTGATCTCGGCATCACCGACGTTGAAGCGGTACCAATAGGGCGCCTGCGCTTTGAGCTTTGGGGCCTTCGCGACCGCAGGTGCACCCAAGGAAGAAAGCCCGAGCCCAATGCCGGCGCTCGCCCCCGCCGCCATCAGCTTTCTTCGAGAGAGCTTTCCCAACATAGCCAATATCCTTCTGCATCTCGCAAGCGCCGAAAGGCGACGCGCGCAGACAAGGAGATGGCGCGAAATCATGATAATGTCTAAGACTGCTTTCCTATGGCAGTCATAGGCAAATAGTTATGCTTATCCGGCAAGCTCATTACCTTCTCGCGGTGGCCGATCACGGCAGTTTTACGCGCGCGGCATCGGCGCTTCACATCTCACAGCCGGCTCTGTCGCAAAGGATCATCGATCTCGAAGCCGAGCTTGGTGTGCGGTTGTTCGATCGATCCGGACGTCTTGTTAAACTCACGGACCAGGGCAGGACATATATCGAGCACGTGCGCCGGGCTCTTCGCGAACTCAACGCCGGCGAACGCGCCATGAAGGATATTGCAAATGCGCTCGGCGGCACTCTGCGCGTCGCCTTCCTTCCGCTTTTTACGACGCATCTTGTTGGCCCGCTGATGCAGGAATTCTACCGGCGTCACCCCGGGGTTGCGCTCACCATCGACATCCTTGCGCAAGGCGAGCTTGAAGCTGCACTCGTCGAGGACCGCATCGATATCGGCCTGGCATTCAGCGATATCGCCAGCAATGAAATCGATGTTGAAAAAATACAGGACGACGAGCTTTGCCTCATTGTCGGAAAGCGACACGCTATGTACCGCAAGGATAAAGTGCGCGTCACGGAGATGAAGAACGAGAATTTAGCTCTCCTCACCCACGCTTTCATAACGCGAGCGCCGATCGACCGCTATTTTCACAGTCATGATGTCCGCCCGCGGATTGCGATAGAAACGAATTCCGCGGACTCCATCATCGCGATCGTAAAGGGAGCGCCGATCGCGACCGTTATGCCGTCAGAGACGGCGCGGCAGGTTCCTGGCCTCAAGGCCGTTCAACTGATCCCATCTCCCGGCAAATGGACGCTATCGGTCTTGCAAAGAAAAGATGCCTATCGGAGCGCAGCGGCAAAAGCGCTTGTTGCCACCCTGAAGCAGCAAAGACGCGTTTTGTAATTTCCATATGACGTATTCATTAGCTTTGGCCGCGGTTTTCGAAATTCAATTCTTGAATTTTCGTTATGAAACCACGCGTCTTATTTTTTTTGCAGTGCGATAAATTTAAATACATTTAAGATGTAAAAGAAATTACGAAAGGTGGCATTCTCTTTAATCACTCGCTTACAGATTGCGGCTTAATAGTGACAGCCTACTTTAGTGCGAGTGGAATGAGAAATGCCTGCCAACGCCAAAAAAAAAAAGCGAAACAAAATTCCGGCGTCAAACGATCAGCAAAACCAGCGGATCGCCGAATTCAGAAGGAGCGGTCTAAAGCCAATCGCCCCCGGCCATCGATTAAACCTCAATTGCAGGAAAAGGCGGGCGATAGTGAACAGCTAACACATCTCAATCGCTGCCTGGAACTCGCGCTCAACAACATGGCGCGCGGCTTGTCGATGTTCGACGCCCATCAGCGCCTCATCATCTGCAACAGGATGTATGAAGAAATATACGATCTTCCCAAGCATTTGACCCGTCCAGGAACAACGCTTGCCGAATTGGTGCGCAATCATGTCAAGCGCGAAACGGGCCTGGATAATCCCAAGGAACGTAAAAAGCAGCGGGCCTGGATCGACCACCATGTTTCCGCCCTCGCGCGCGGCGAAACTTTCACCCATACCCAGCATCTGAAGAGCGGTCGCGTCGTTCTTGTCACCAACCGGCCCCTCGAAGGCGGCGGGTGGGTCGATATTCAGGAAGATATCACCGAGCGCCGTCAGGCCGAGCAGAAAATTCACTGGCTGGCGCGCCACGATCCGCTGACTGAAATCGCAAATCGCCTGCAATTTCATGAAGCCCTCGACGAAGCACTGAAAAATCTCAAGCCCAATCAGACGCTGGCGTTGCACTGGATCGATCTGGATGGATTCAAGTCCGTCAACGATACGCTCGGACATCCGGTTGGCGATGCTCTTCTCAAGAGCGTTGCCAGAAGCCTGAAGCGCGCGGTCAGAAAAAACGATATCGTCGCCCGTCTCGGCGGAGACGAATTCGCGGTTTTGCAGGCCTCGTCCCGCGTCGCCCGGAAATCCGATGCCGAACGTATGGCGCAACGCCTGCTGAAGGAAATCTGCAAGCCGCACGATCTCGGAGGACAGCAGGTTTCGTGCAGCGCAAGTATCGGCATCGCGTTTGCTCCGCTCCATGGACAGACGACCGAGCAACTTCTCAAGGCGGCCGATCTCGCGCTGTACAAGGCGAAAGCGAATGGCAAGGGAAATGCTTTCCTGTACGACGCGGATATCGCCGACGATGCGAATTCCCGCTACGAGCTTCAGCTGGATTTGCACGGCGCGCTCGATCAAAACCAGCTGGATCTCTATTATCAGCCGCTCGTCGATACGGAGCACCGGGACGTCATCGCCTTCGAAGCGCTGCTGCGATGGCATCATCCGCTTCGCGGTTTGATTCCGCCCGCCGACTTCGTCCCGATCGCGGAAGAAACCGGCCTGATCCTCGAAATCGGCGAATGGGCTTTGCGCAGCGCCTGTAAAGAGGCGACGAAATGGCCTGAGGCGATCCGGGTCTCGGTCAACCTATCGCCAATACAGTTCGAAAGAGGCAACCTCTATCAATCCGTGGTCGATGCGCTGACGCTCTCAGAGCTCGCACCGCATCGGCTCGAACTCGAGATTACCGAAGGCGTGCTCCTGCGCGATGAAATCAACACGCGCGCGATTTTGCACAATCTGCGCGCCCTCGGCGTGCGCATCGCGCTCGATGACTTTGGGACGGCCTACGCGTCGCTGAGTTACCTGCGAAGCTTCCCCTTCGACAAAATCAAGATCGATCGCAGCTTCGTGCGCGATCTCGACGTCGGGAAGCGAAAGGACTGCGAGGCGATCATACAGGCGGTCGCGGGGCTCGGTAAGCAAATGCAAATCAGCACCGTCGCGGAAGGCATCGAGACGCTCGATCAGGCTCAGACGGTCACTGCCGCGGGCTGCAACGAGCTGCAGGGATTTTATTTCAGCAAGCCCGTTCCGGCTGCGGACGTCAGCAAGGTGCTCGCCGCCTGCCGTTCGAAACTCGAGCGAGGCCATCACGGCGCCTAAGTTGCGAGCGGGAGGCTCGCGCATCACGCGTCACTGGCTGAGCGACGAGCTTTCGTCAGCGATGACGTCGCCTAAGATTTTAGGTGAAACAATAGGGTACGCCAATGTCCGGCTATCCTGAGTTGCTCAGCTACGGACCGGATGGCGCGAGAGACGGGACTTGAACCCGCGGCCTCCGCCGTGACAGGGCGGCGCTCTAACCAACTGAGCTACTCCCGCAATCCAGAAAGTCACGGGCGCCGAAGCGCCCGTCGTCACAGCGTCCGAATACGTGATGGCCGCGCGGGCGTCAAGCCGCTGTTCGCGCCAGCGGACGACAATCGCAGGTCCTCCGCCATCTATCTGCGGACGAAATCACGTTTGCCGATCTCAAGGCCGTTATGCCGCAGGATTCCATAAGCCGTGGCGCAATGGAAATAGAAATTCGGCAAGGCGACGTGCAGCAGGTAATCTTGCCCCGAGATGGTGACCTCCTGGCCGCCGATCTTCAACGTCAGCTGCTTGGTCTCGGAGCCATCGAGTTGCTCAGGCTTATAGCTCGCAAGCAGCGCCTGGGTTTTGGCCAAACGCTCTTTCAATTCCGGCAGTGTCGTCTCGCTATCGGGAAAACCTGGAACGTCGAGGCCTGCCAGGCGCGCCGGCGCGGCTTTCGCGAAATCGGTCGCAAGCTGGACCTGCCGGGTCAGGTTGAACATGTCGGGATAGAGCCGCGATGCGAGCAGGACCGCGATATCGATTTTCTTGGCCGCTGCATGCTCCGCAGCCTTATCGAGAATGGCTTCGAGGGATGCGAGCTGCTTCTGAAACGTCGGAATGGCGATGGCGTACATCGATACGGGCATGATTATGCTTTCCTCGTGAGCTGAGAGCTGACGGCACTCGTGCAGGGATTGGACAAAGTGCTTCATCTAGGCTGTCCCTGACGGCTGGCTCCGCGAAGTGGAGTCGCCAGGGACCAACAGGAATGGTGGGAGGTGAGGGGATCGAACCCCCGACATCTTCGGTGTAAACGAAGCGCTCTACCGCTGAGCTAACCTCCCATCCGACGAGATCTTCTAGGCAGCAATAGCCGGACCCGCAAGATGGTCTCTCGTATCTCGTCTGCCATCGAGACCGCGACGTATAGCCTGCAACGAGCCCGCGCCCGGCATTTTCTTGCCATTAACCGCCGACTGCAATTTACCCCGCAGATCAAGCTTCACCCGGCAGCGATTTTGATAACCTGGTGCCGAACGGATGAGGAAGGCGTGCACAGTGGCAATCAGGACGATTGGATTTGGCGCGGCAGCAATGCTGACGTTGCTTGGCGTAACGGCTCATGCAGACCCGTATGATCTCGATGGCAATCGCAATCAGGCCGTGAGCGTGTCCGTCAGCTATACGTTCACCCTGCCAGCAGACGGCGGAGCAGACTCCGCCGACGGTGCGGCGGAACGGGGCCGGCGGCAAGCGTACGAAATGGCGGGGCGCGAGTGCGCGAACCTGCTCGCGACGATCGCCGCGACCTGCAGTCTTGGCAGCATCAATGTATCGAGCCAGCCTCAGCGCGGCTACGGCCAAGCATCGGAAGGCATAAACATTCGCGCTTCCGCGAACTTCAAGATTACGCCCAAGGCGCAGACGGCGCCGGAACGTTCGGCGCCGCAGCGCTGACGCTTGGGCAGTTGTCGCTCGCCCGAGCGCGGCTTCTCTCAATAAAAAAAGGCGCGCCAGAGAATGGCGCGCCTCGAAACTGCGATAACAAACGCCTTAGTTGAGCGCGTCTTTCAGACCCTTCGCGGGCGTGAACTTCGGCACGCGCGAGGCCGGGATCTGGATCGTCATGCCGGTTGCGGGATTGCGCCCTTCGCGGGCCTTGCGGGCGGCAACCTTGAACGTGCCAAAATCCGGAATGCGCACTTCGTGGCCTTCCTTCATGGCCGCGCGAATATGCGCGAGCACAGCGTCGACGACGCCGCTGGCTTTTTCCTTGGTCAGTTCGCAATCACGCGCGACGGCATCGATCAAATCTTTCTTGCTCATCTCGTAGGTCCTCTTGTGGCGGAGATTGGGTTTCATCGGGCTGAAGCCCGGGACGGCCACCTCGGGGGAGTATCGACCGTGCATGGGTCGGTAAAAGCGCTCAATCTCCAACGTCCGTCAAGCGGAAAACGCCCGTATTTCCGGACAAAAGCGCATGCAAATGCTCGAATTTAACATAAATAAATGCCCCCGCGCGTTTGACGCGCGGGGGCGATAACCAAGTCTTATCTTGTCTTAGCCAAGACGTCAGTGCGCCGTGACGCGCGACCCTGTTTTGTCCTTCGCCTCGAGAGCTTCCGCTTCCGCGACCTCATCCCAGGTGATCGCCTCCGGCATCCTGACCAGCGCAACCTTCAACACCTCTTCCAGCTTGGAAACCGGAATGATATCCATCTTGGTCTGCACTTCGTTCGGAATCTCCGCCAGATCCTTGGCGTTCTCCTCCGGAATGACGACCGTCTTGATGCCACCGCGCAGCGCCGCAAGGAGCTTTTCCTTGAGACCGCCGATCGGCAGCACACGACCGCGCAGCGTGATCTCGCCCGTCATCGCCACGTCCTTGCGAACGGGAATTCCGGTGAGCACGGAGATGATCGCCGTCGACATCGCGATGCCTGCGGAAGGTCCATCCTTCGGCGTCGCGCCTTCCGGCACGTGCACGTGGATGTCGCGCTTCTCGAACAGCGACGGATGAATTCCGAAATCGATCGAGTGCGAGCGCACGTAGGCGTTCGCGGCCTGGATCGATTCCTTCATCACGTCACGCAGGTTGCCGGTGACCGTCATGCGGCCCTTGCCGGGCATCATGACGCCTTCGATCGTCAGCAGTTCGCCGCCGACCTCGGTCCAGGCAAGACCCGTCACGATGCCGACCTGATCCTCGAGTTCGGCTTCGCCGTAGCGATACTTCGGCACGCCGAGGAAGTCGTGGAGGTTCTCGGCCGTGACGACGATCGACGACTTCGACGACGTCAGGATCTCCTTCACAGCTTTGCGCGCGAGCTTCGCGATCTCACGTTCGAGCGAGCGGACGCCCGCCTCGCGCGTGTACCGGCGAATGACTTCCTTGAGCGCACTGTCCTCGACAGTCCACTCGCCTGGCTCAAGCCCGTGCGCAGTAACCTGCTCGGCCATCAAGTGGCGCTTCGCGATCTCAAGCTTTTCGTCCTCCGTGTAGCCCGCAAGGCGAATGATCTCCATGCGGTCCATCAGGGCGGGCGGAATGTTGAGCGTGTTCGCCGTCGTCACGAACATCACGTTCGAAAGGTCATAGTCGACCTCGAGGTAATGATCGTTGAAGGTCGCGTTCTGCTCGGGATCGAGAACCTCGAGCAGCGCCGCTGCCGGATCGCCACGGAAGTCCTGACCCATCTTGTCGATCTCGTCCAACAGGAAGAGCGGGTTCGTCTTCTTCGCCTTCTTCATCGACTGGATGACCTTGCCGGGCATCGAACCGATGTATGTGCGGCGATGGCCACGGATTTCCGCTTCGTCGCGCACGCCGCCGAGCGACATGCGGACGAATTCGCGTCCCGTTGCGTTCGCGATCGATTTGCCGAGCGAGGTCTTGCCGACGCCGGGAGGCCCGACGAGGCACAGGATCGGCCCTTTGAGCTTGTTGGTGCGCGCCTGCACGGCGAGATATTCGAGGATGCGCTCCTTGACCTTCTCGAGGCCATAGTGTTCCAGGTCGAGAATCGTCTGTGCTTCGGCGATATCCTTCTTGACCTTGCCCTTGATCCCCCACGGGATCGACAACAGCCAATCGAGATAGTTGCGCACGACCGTCGCTTCGGCCGACATCGGCGACATCTGCTTGAGCTTCTTCAGCTCAGCCAGCGCCTTGTCCTTGGCTTCCTTCGACAGCTTCGTGTTCTCGATCTTTTCCTCGAACTCGGAAATGTCGTCGCGCTCGTCGGAATCGCCGAGTTCCTTCTGAATGGCCTTCATCTGCTCATTCAGGTAGTACTCGCGCTGCGTCTTCTCCATCTGGCGCTTGACGCGCGAACGGATCTTGCGCTCGACCTGGAGAACCGAGATCTCGCTTTCCATGAGCGTGTAGACGCGCTCGAGCCGCTCGGAAATGCTGGCGGTTTCGAGAACGTCCTGCTTGTCGGAAATTTTTACCGCGAGGTGCGATGCGATCGTATCGGCGAGCTTGGCGTAATCCTCGATCTGGCCGACGTTGCTTAGAACCTCAGGCGAGACTTTCTTGTTGAGCTTCACGTAGCTCTCAAACTGGGTCACGACCGAGCGGGCCAGCGCTTCAAGTTCGTCCTTGGCGCCTGGCACTTCGGACACGCGTTCGACTTCCGCCTCGAAATAGTTGGCGTTCGCCGTATAGCGGGTGATCTTGGCGCGCGCGCTGCCTTCGACCAGAACCTTCACGGTTCCGTCGGGAAGCTTCAAAAGCTGAAGCACGGACGCCAGCGTTCCGATTTCGTAGATCGCGTCGGGTGACGGATCGTCGTCACCTGCGTTCTTCTGCGCGGCGAGTAGAATCTGCTTGTCGGCGCGCATGACTTCTTCAAGCGCGGCAATGGATTTTTCACGGCCGACGAAAAGGGGCACGACCATGTAAGGGAAAACAACGATGTCCCGCAGCGGTAGAACCGGAAACAGTTCTTTGCCGACGGCCTTTTCCCTGGTCTTCTTATCTTCGCTCATTTGACTACCTATCGCCGTACGCTAGCACCCTTTGGAGAGGCTACCAGCACGATCCACGCTCGTTCCACCTAGGAGCCACGCATCCCGTCCCTTTTTATGGCGACGGTCAGCATTCTCGTGAAGCGCGAGCGCGGGGTGAGACCCAAGTGCTAGACACCGGTTACGGAGGAAGTGCCCCGGCTGGCTCTTGCTGCCACTCCCTCCGAACAAATAGGGATCGAGCCCCCTTAAACAAGAGCCGGGGATTTACCCCCGGCCATCAGTAATTGTCGCGATGATTATGCGGAGCCCTTTTCCTCGACCCGCTCGGAGTAGATGCGAAGCGGCTTCGCCGAACCCTCGACCACCTCGGGGCCGATGACGACCTCTTCGACACCCTTGAGCGTCGGAAGATCGTACATCGTGTCGAGCAGAATGCCTTCCATGATCGAGCGGAGGCCGCGAGCGCCCGTCTTGCGTTCGATCGCCTTGCGCGAGATCGCCCGCAAAGCGTCGAGCGTGATCGTGAGCTTCACGTCCTCCATTTCGAAGAGGCGCTGATACTGCTTGACGATGGCGTTCTTCGGCTCGGTCAAAATTTGAACGAGGGCCGCCTCATCGAGGTCTTCGAGCGTTGCGATCACCGGCAGACGGCCGATGAATTCGGGGATCAGGCCGAACTTCAAGAGATCCTCGGGTTCGACGTAGCGCAGGATTTCGCCCATGCGACGCTCATCGGGCCCGGTGACCTTCGCGGAGAAGCCGATCGATGATCCCTTGCCGCGGCGAGAGATGATCTTTTCGAGACCCGCGAACGCGCCGCCGCAGATGAACAGGATATTCGTCGTATCGACCTGCAGGAATTCCTGCTGCGGATGCTTGCGGCCACCCTGCGGAGGCACGGAAGCAACCGTGCCTTCCATGATCTTCAGCAGCGCCTGCTGCACGCCCTCGCCCGACACGTCGCGCGTGATCGACGGATTGTCCGACTTGCGGCTGATCTTGTCGACTTCGTCGATATAGACAATGCCGCGCTGCGCCCGCTCGACGTTGTAGTCGGCCGATTGAAGGAGCTTCAGAATGATGTTCTCGACATCCTCGCCGACATAGCCCGCCTCGGTGAGCGTCGTCGCGTCGGCCATCGTGAAGGGCACGTCGAGGATGCGGGCGAGCGTCTGCGCAAGCAGCGTCTTGCCCGAGCCCGTCGGGCCGACGAGCAGGATGTTCGACTTCGCGAGTTCGACGTCGTTGTTCTTCGTCGCGTGGTTCAACCGCTTGTAGTGATTGTGAACGGCGACCGAGAGCACGCGCTTGGCGTGGTATTGGCCGATCACATAGCTGTCGAGAACGGTGCAGATTTCCTGCGGCGTGGGCACTCCGTCGCGCGATTTGACGAGAGTGTTCTTGTTCTCCTCGCGGATGATGTCCATGCACAGCTCGACGCATTCATCGCAGATGAACACCGTCGGACCGGCGATAAGCTTGCGTACCTCATGCTGGCTCTTGCCGCAGAAAGAGCAGTAGAGAGTGTTTTTCTCTTGA